>Ga0137415_10001048_pt1 | contig 27247 bp, 26 predicted proteins | sample CZODoug3_1_1_16f_FD_183082 | JGI IMG/M metagenome (GOLD analysis project Ga0137415, IMG submission 183082) | Vadose zone soil fungal communities from Angelo Coast Range Reserve, California, USA - CZODoug3_1_1_16fungal (Hybrid Assembly) | ecosystem: Environmental > Terrestrial > Soil > Vadose...
TCGGGCTGCTCCGCCGGCACGGCCTGAGCTGGACCGGGGACGTGTTCGACGACGACCGGCCGTACCTGCTGCCCGGCGAAGGGCCACCGCTGGTCGCGATCCCGCTGACCATGGAGACCAACGACCTGCCGCTGGTGATGAAGCACGGGTACAGCCCGGACACCTTCCGCGCGAACTTCGCCGACACCGTGGCCGCCGCCCTGGACTCCCCACACCCCGCCCTGCACCTGGACATCACCGCGCACACCCACGTCGCCGGCCGGGTGGGCATGGCCGCCGCGTTCGAGGCCGCGATCGCGGACGTGGCGTCCGACCCCCGGGTGTGGATCGGCACCCGAGGCCAGGCGAGCCGGCTCGTGCTGGCCGCGCACACCGCCGCACACCCCGCCTCGGCTGCATCCAGGGCGGGCTCGGGGGTGGCGCCGTGAAGCTCGGGCTGTTCGAAGGGCCGACGGGTCTACTGCTCGGCGGGGTGCACGGCACCGATGTCGTCGACCTGGCGCCGCTGCTGTCCGGCGCGGCGGTCCTGCCATTCGAACGGGAGCACACGAGATGAGCGTGACAGTGCAACGGGTCCTCGTCGTCGGCGCGGGGATCGGCGGCCTCGCGGCGGCCGCCGCGCTCGGCCAGCGCGGGGTCCAGGTGGACGTGATCGACATCAAGGCGGAGAACGCGGTGCTCGGGGTGGGGCTCAGCCAGCCGGGCAACGCGCTGCGCGCCCTACGCACGCTCGGGGTGTACGACGAGGTCGCCGCCGAGGGGTTCGCCTGGGACCGCCGCGTGTTCCGGGACCGTCGGGGCGGGCTGCGCGCCGTGGTCCCTTCGCTGCTCGGGGGCGACGGCGTGCCCGCCAACATCGCGCTGTCCCGCTCCGCGCTGCACCGCATCCTGACCGGCGCCGCCGAGCGGGCCGGCGCCAAGATCGTGATGAACCGCACGGTCGCCGACCTGCACAGCGACCCGGACGGCGTCGACGTGACCTTCGACGACGGCCGGCGCGACGGCTACGACCTGGTCGTCGGCTTCGACGGGCTGCGCTCGCCGCTGCGCGGGCGACTGTTCGGCGAGGCCTACCAGCCCCAGTTCACCGGCTACTCGGTGTGGCGGGTGACCTGCCCCCGGCCGGCGTCCATCGACGGCATCACGCTGTTCCTCGGCGAGCGCTCGAAGGCCGGCCTCTGCCCGCTCAGCGACGAGCTGATGTACCTGCTGCATGTCACCCCGGAACCTGGCAACCCGCGCTACGACCCCGCCGACTTCCCCCGGCTGCTCGTCGAGCGGATGCGCGAGTACGGGGCCGAACCCGGTGCCATCCGGGACGGCATCACCGAGGAGTCGTCGATCGTCTACAGCCCACTGGAGGAGGTACTGGTCCCGGAGCCGTGGCACCGCGGCCGGGTGGTCATCGCCGGGGACGCCGCACACGCCTCCACCCCGCACCTCACCCAGGGCGCCGCGATGGCGGTGGAGGACGCGGTGGTGCTCGCCGAGTGCCTCGACCAGCTGGTCCCGCTGGCCGAGGCGCTGCGCCAGTTCAGCGCGCGGCGGCTCCCTCGCGCCCGGTTTGTGCACGAGCGCTCCCGGGCGAGCCTGCGCAACGAGATGGAACACGACGCGGACCCGGCGGAGTCGTTCGCCGAGGTGATGCCCCGGCGGATGGCGGCGGTCGACCGGTTCCTCAGCCAGCCGGCGTGAGCCGACCGAGCCGGGTCAGCCCCTCGACGCCGCGGCGAGGCGACCGCGAGACCTGATCTCGGCCAGGTAGCTCCCGCCCAGCCGGGCCGCGCGGTGCGGCGAGTCGTCCGGGTCGACCAGGCCGGCCGCGAGCGCCAGCATCCGGGCCTCGTGCTCGGCCGCCGCGTCGGACCCGGCCTCGGTCGCGTGCGCGTCCAACACCGCGCGCAGCTCGGGCTGCTGCTCGGCGAGCCGCGTCCAGGCGTCCGCCACGGCGTCGCGCAGCGGCTGCCCGCCGGCGAACTCGATCGCGCTGTCGAGCTGGGCGGACAGCGCCGCGTTCCACCGCCGGCGCAGGGCGCGCAGCTGGTCGTCGCGGACAGGCGTTGCGACCTGCGACGGACGTCCGGCGGAGCGGCCCAGCAGCGCGTTCAGGCTGGTGTAGGAGGTGGGGTCGAGGGTCGAGGCGGCTGAGCTGAGGAAGGTCGTCATGGCGGCACCCGATTCCGTGCGGAGAGACTATAGAAGCTGTTGGTAATCTATAGTCTCCGATGCACTCCGTCAAGCCATAGAAGCTGACTAACTTCTATACTAATCTTAGGGGGCGACGAGAGGAGCGACCATGCCACGGGCATCGCGGGCGGATGCGGCACGCCACCACGAAGAGGTCATCGGGGCCGCCGCGCGGCTGTTCCGGGAACGTGGCATCGGGTCGGTGAGCGTGCCCGAGGTGATGGCCGAGGCCGGGCTGACCCGAGGCGGGTTCTACAAGCACTTCGAGTCCAAGGACGCCCTCGTCACCACCGCGGTAGAGGCGGCCTTCGCCGAACAGTTGGCGCGGGTACACAGGTTCACCGCCCTGCACCCGGACGACCCCGGCGCGGCGCACCGGGAGATGCTCGACTACTACCTGTCCCCCGAGCACCGCGACGACCCTGGCGCGGGCTGTCCCAACGCCGCACTGGCCAGCGAGGTGGCCCACACTGAGCCCGGCAGCGGGCCGAGGGCCGCCTTCGCCGCCGGCATGCGCACGATGCTGCAGGCCTACGGCGCGGAAAGCGCGCCCGGCGCCGAACCCAACCGGCGCGAAGCCGCCCTGCTGCTCGAGATCGCCACGCTCGCCGGCGCGCTGATGCTGGCCCGCGCCACCGAGGGCGACGAGCTGTCCGACCGGATCCTCGCCGCCGTGCGACGCAGCTTCGACCGCCCCTCGGACTGACCCGGGAGCCGGCCGACCCCAGTGCCCTGCACTAGTGCCCTGAACTAGGAACCCGAAGGTTCGCCGTCCGGGCCGTCGCAGTCGAGGTCGATCGAGAGCTCCTCGAGCGCACCGACATAGATCTTCACCCGCAGCGTCTCGTGGGGGGCGAGCACGAAGGGCAGCTCGGCGCCGATCAGCGGCAGGCAGCGCGCCCGCAGCAGGTGCGGCCCCTCGAGCGAGGGCACCCGCGCGGTACCGCCGAGCTCCAGGTCGGCGATCTGCTGGTCGTCGAGGAAGACGTGGATCCGGCGCGCCGCGCCAGGGGTGAGGGTATGCGGCCGGTGCAGGATCAGCTCACCGGCCCGCTCGGCGGAAGGGACAGCGTCGGCACCCATCGACCACCGCTCCGATCGTCGCCAGGGGATTTCGAACCCGAAGAGCCAGGAACGCCGCAGGTAGCGTCGCTGCCCTACGGGACACAGTCAAGTCGTTCGATCAAGCCGGCCGCCCCGCACTCGCCGCACACCCTCTGCCGGTGCCGCACACCCACTGAAGCGGGTGCGCGGCGGCCGAAGAGGGTGTGCGGTGGTCAGGTGTCGATCAGGCGGCCGTCGCGGAGCTGGATGACGCGGTCGGCGGCGCGCGCGTCCTCCTTGTCGTGGGTGATCAGGACGACGGTCCGGCCGGCCTCGTGCAGCTCGATCAGCAGCTTCAGGATCTCCCGGCCGGTCACGCTGTCCAGTGCGCCGGTCGGCTCGTCGGCCACCAGGATCATCGGGTCGGCGACCAGCGCCCGGGCGATGCACACCCGCTGCTGCTGGCCGCCGGACAGTTGGCTGGGCAGGTGCTTCATCCGGTCGGCGAGGCCGACCTGCTCGAGCGCCCTGACGGCCCGCGCGGACCGGTTCCGGATGCCCGCGTAGACCAGCGGCAGCTCCACGTTGCGCGCGGCGCTGGTGCGCGGGATCAGGTTGAACGTCTGGAACACGCAACCGACCTTGCGGCCCCGAATCCCCGCCAGCTCGCGCTTGTTGTAGCTGCTGACGTCCGTCCCGTCCAGGTAGTACTCGCCCTCGCTCGGCGGGTCCAGACAGCCCAGCACGTTCATCAGCGTCGTCTTGCCGGCGCCGGACGAGCCCATGATCGCGACAAACTCGCCGGCCCGGATGGTCAGGCTGACCCGGTCCAGCGCACGCACCTCGTCGAAGTGTCCGGAGCCGTAGATCTTGCTGACCTCGACCAGTCGGATGAGTTCGCCGTCCGACCGGTCCTCGGGCAGCGCTCGATCGTGATCTTGTCGATCGGGAACCGCGGTGTCCAGCGCCATCGACACACTCCGACTGTGATGGAAGACACGCGCCACTCTACGCCCGTCCGGGTGCGCTCCGGTACGGCCGAACGCGGCCGGCGTACGACCGAACGCCGAGGCCGGCGCGCCCGTCCCAGCGGGCCTGCCGGTCTGCCTCGGCACGGCGCACCGGTCCACCTCAGCGGGCGCGGTGCCGACTCAGAAGTGCGTGCCGTGCCGGACCTCCCGCTCGCCGGCGAAGGCCGCGTCCAGCCGGCGCAGCACCGCGGCGTCGGCCGCGAGCAGCCCGGCCCTGGCCATCGTCTGCGCCCGGTGCACGCCGAACAGCAGGCTGCCCAGCGTGCCGATGGTCAGGTGCACGTCGGCCGCCGCCGTGACCCGCTCGCAGCTGACCCCGTCCGGGCCGCCGCGCAGCCGGAACCGCCCACCGAGCCCGAGCAGCGCGTCGGAGACGTCCAGCACGACGTCCAGCTCCACGGCGTAGCGGCGGGCCGCCAGCGCGGCCGGCACGTCGAGCACCCGCGCCCAGAGCCCGTCGACGAGCTCGGTCGTGGTGACCTGGCGCGGGTCCTCGAGCAGCCACCCCAACGGGTCGTCGACCGGGCAGTCCTCCGAGCTGACGAAGCGCACCAGGTCGATGCCGAGCAGGGTGCGCCACAGCGCGGCGTGCGCCTCGTCGGTCGCCGCGAAGAAGTCCACCACTCGGCAGGTGCCGCTGTCCTCGTGCACCCGGTACGAGACGTAGCCGTCCGGGTGGATCAGGTGGAACAGCGCGGTGCCGCCGCCGCGGTAGTCCGCCCGGTCGGCCAGGCTGTACTCCCACCAGCGGTCGTCCCGGGAGACCGCCCCCGGTGTCCGCGCGGCCCAGCGCCGGTGCACGTCCGGGGCCAGCCGGCGGACGTCCTCCGGGCTGGCGAACCGCACCCCGCCCGGGTCCGGCGCGTCGGACCGGAAGCTGGCCAGCCGCCGGTCGATCCGCACGCCGCGTCGCCGGCCGGCCTGGCCGTAGCCGAACCGCCCGTAGATGCCGCCCTCAGTCGCGGTCAGCACCGACACCGCGTAGCCCCGCTCGACGAACTCCCGGTGCTGCTCGACCAGCAGCCCCCGGACGACGCCCTGGCGGCGGTGCGTCGTGGCGCAGGACACCCAGGTCACGCCCTGCGTGGGCAGCGGGTCGGCGCCGGGCATCGTGAGGTCGAAGCTGAACGCGCCGGTGATCCCGACGATCGGGCCGCCGTCGGGCTCAATCGCCAGCAGGAACCGGTCCGGCTCGAACAGCGGCCGGAAGTCGTCCAGGTCGGTGTCCGTGTAATGCAGGCCGAACGCCCTGCCGTCGGCGATGCCGATGGCGGGCAGGTCTTCGAGGGTGGCATGGCGGGTCTCGAGCTTCACAGATCGAATACTGGTCGCCGCGCCGGACGCCGTCGACCGGGTTTCCGTGCCGGACCCGCCCGGAGGGTCACGTGCTGATGCCCGGCCACATCGACGCGACGGTCCGGTCCGGCCAGTCCGCCGGCACGTCGCCGGTCGCGATGTAGCGCGCGTAGATGCTGCCGATCAGCATCGTGGTGACCACCTCCGCGTCAAGCCCCTGGCGCAGCGTGCCGGCCCGCACCCCACGCTCCAGCACTCCGGTCACCCTGCGCCGCCGGGGGTGCACCAGCCGCCCCCGGAAGTGCTCGATCAGGCCGGGCGTGTGCTGCTCCTCGGCGAGCACGGTGCCCACGAACGACATACCGTTCGGCCTGGTCACGGCGGTACGGAAGTGCTTGAGCTCGGCCACCAGGTCGGCCTGGACGTCCGCCGAGGTGCGCAGCGGGTCCGGCACGTGCATGCCGGCGATCGCCCGGGTGGCGAGGTCCTGCTTGCCGGCGAAGCGCAGGTACACCGACGGCCGGGTGGTGCCCGCCGCGCGCGCCACCGCGCCGATCGAGAGCCCCTGGTAGCCGTGCTCGGCGAGCAGCGCGCGGGTGGCCGCCAGGATGCGCTGGTCCAGCGCGGCATCCCGAGGGCGCCCGCCCGCGTCCCGGGGGCGCCCGCCCGCCGGCGTCGTCGAGGCCATCCCGGCACTGTAGAAGAAGTTTCTTGACAGCGGTGTATAGATTGGGCACGACACTCGGAGAAGGGGGAGCCGCTGATGGAGCACGCGTTCGGGCTGAGCATCCCGCGTACGGTCGAGGAGGCCTGTGACCCCGGCCGGCTGGCGCTGATCGTCTACGACATGCAGGTCGGCGTGCTGAACCAGATCGCCGACGCCAAGCGGGTGATCGCGGGGGTCGTGGAGATCGTCGAGGCCGCCCGCGCCGGTGGCTACCGGGTGTTCTACCTGCGACACATGGGCATTCCGAACGAGGTCTCCGGCTCCGCCCGGCTGCGCACCGCGATGGCCTGGCAGCGCACCGACCGGGTGGCCGACGTGTCGCCATGGTTCCTGCGCGACTCACCCGGTTTCGAGCTGACCCCCGAGCTGGCGCCGAGCCCCGCCGAGATGATCTTCGACAAGATCACCATGTCGGCGTTCGTCGGCACCCCGCTGGACCTGGTGCTGCGGGACTGCGGGATCGACAGCTTCGCGATCGTCGGGGTCGCCACCGAGGTGGGCATCGAGCCGACCGCGCGGCACGCCGCCGACCTGAACTACCTGCCGATCATCGTCGAGGACGCCTGCGGCGCCGGACACCCGGAGGCCGCCGAGCGTTCCCTGGCGGGCCTGCGCTTCTCCGGCGACTCGCTGATCACCGACCTGGCCACGATCTGCCCGCTACTGCGCAAGCGCGGCTAGGGCGACCAGCTCCAGCTAGGCGCGGATCGTCATCCGGGAGACCAGCTCGCCGGCCACCTGGAAGCTGAAGTGGCTGGGGCCGTTGAAGCCGTTGCCGCCGACCTGCTGGCCCTCAGGGTAGCCAGGCAGCGGCGCGCGCACCCTCGCACACCGGCGGGCGGGCCCTGGCGCGGCGGAGCAGGATGGACCCATGGCAGAGATCCCTGAGGGCTACGAGGAACTCCTGATTCAGCCCAACATCGCGCACCTGGCCACGGTCCGGCCGGACGGCCAGCCCGCGGTGTCCCCGATGTGGTTCTCCTGGGACGGCGAGCTGCTGCGCTTCACCCACACCACGCGCCGGGTGAAGTTCCGCAACATCGAGGCCAACCCGTATGTGGCCGTCTCGGTGCTCGACCCGGCACAGCCGTACCAGTACCTGCAGGTGCGTGGCGTGGTGGAGAGCCTCACGCCCGATCCGGCCGGCGAGTTCTTCGTCGAGCTGGCCAAGCGCTACGGGATGGCCGACCCGACGCCGCCGGCGGACTCGCCGGACCGAGTGGTCATCGCGGTCCGCCCGTTCGCCTACTCCAAGCAGTAGCGCGGGTAGTACACCTAAGCCGGACGCTCGGCGAACTCGTCCAGGGCGGCCCTGGACCGCAGGCGCATCGCGTCGCTGCCGGTGTGCCCGGAGTCCTCGATGATGTGCAGCCGGGCGGCCGGCCAGGCGCGGGCCAGCTCCCAGGCGGTATGCGCCGGGCCGCTCATGTCCAGCCGGCCGTGCACCAGCACACCGGGGATGCCGGCCAGCCGTGCGGCCCCGTCCAGCAGCGCGCCCTCCGGCAGGAAGGCGCCGTTGCTGAAGTAGTGCGCGCAGAGCCGCGCGAAGGCCACCGTGGCGTCCGGCGGGCGTTCGCTGTAGGCGTTCGGCCGCCCGTTCGGCTCCGCCGAGATGACGGCGTCCTCCCAGCTCATCCAGGCGTTGGCGGCCCGGCCGCGGACGTCGGGGTCGGGGTCAGCCATCAGGTGCCCGTATGCGGCCAGCAGCTCGGGCGTGCCGGCGTCGGGGGCGACGGCGCGGAACCGGTCCCAGGCCTCCGGGAAGAACCGGCCGACGCCCCGGTAGAGCCAGTCGATCTCGGAACGGCGGGTGGTGGTCACGCTGGTGATCACGATCTCGGTGACCCGTCGCGGGTAGCGCTCGGCGTAGGCCAGCAGCAGCGTGGACCCCCAGGAGCCGCCGTAGAGCAGCCAGCGCTCGATGCCGAGGTACTGGCGCAGCCGCTCCATGTCGCCGAGCAGGTGTTCGGTGGTGTTCACCGACAGGTCGGTGGCCGGGTCGCTGGCGTGCGGCCGGCTGCGCCCGCTGCCGCGCTGGTCGAACAGCACAGCCCGGTAGCGCGCGGGGTCGAACGCCCGGCGCATGTTCGTCGAGCAGCCCGTGCCGGGTCCGCCGTGCACCATCAGCGCCGGCTTGCCCTCCGGGTTGCCGCAGGTCTCCCAGTACACGTGGTTGTCGTCGCCGACGTCGAGCCAACCGTGCTCGTACGGCTCGATCGGTGGGTACGGCGGCGCCATCTGTCTCCCCTCGCTGACCCCGATTCAACGACGATATCGACTCCCGGCAACTGTGCGCGGCGTCAGCCGCGGGTCACCGCGAACACCCTGCTGCAGCGATGGCGCTCTGTGCCGTTGATCGACGCCGAGGCGTTTCGCGACGACGTCGACTCCGCCGTCGACTCCGCCGTGGACGCGACGCTGTGACCGGTTCAGCCGCCGGGCTGCTCGACACCAGCATGGTCATCAACCTGCCCCGACTCACCGATCCGATCGCGCTGCCCGACATCCCGCTCATCTCCACGATCACACTCGCGGAACTGTCCGTCGGTCCACTGGTAGCCAGCACGGAGCGCGAACGCGCCAACCGTCAAGCGGTGCTCCAACAGGCCGAGGCCGACTTCGACCCCCTGCCCTTCGACGCCGCCGCCGCACGCGCATTCGGTCGAGTTGCCGCCGCACTACGACGGAATGGCCGCAAACCCCAGGCCCGCGGCTACGACGCAATGATCGCCGCCGTAGCACTGGCTCGGGGCCTGCCCATCTACACCGGCAACCCCGACGACTTCCAGAACATCGATGGACTCACCGTCGTCCCGGTTACCTTCCCGCGCTGACGTAGCGCACCCGAGGTACCCACCACTACAACTCACCCAACGCCGCGATCAGCCGACGCCTCGACATCGGTCAGCTAGGCGCAGAGGGCCAGCACGGTGTTGCCCGGCGCCTCCAGACGGTACGTGCCGGCGCCGGCGGGCAGGCTCCGGCGGTCACCGCGCACCACCTGGCGCCCGCCCTCGGGGTCGACCAGGTAGCTGCCGTCGGCGCCGAGGGCCACCAGCTCGTCGCCGACCCGCAGCAGCACCGGGGCGTCCCGGTCGGCGCTGATCGAGATCCTGCCGGCGGCCAGTCCGCCGAGTACGTCGTCGCCGGCGCACTGCACCCAGGTGGTGGGCGTGCCGAGCGGGTTCCCGTCGGCGGGTCGGTGGAAGTCGCTGCCCCCGACCGGCAGCGCACCCGGGTGCCAGGCCTGCCACCAGGCGAGCGGGCCGCCCCAGGAGCGGTCCCACCAGGTCCGGTGCCAGATCTCGGCCAGCGGTGGACGGCCGGTCATCGGGTGCCGCCACGAGCAGTCGCCGGACAGCGGGTGGTTCACCGAGAGCAGCCCACCGCGAGCGGTGACCTGGGCCAACCAGTCGTCGGCCGGCCGGCGGAAGTCGATCCAGCCGATGTCGCCGAACGCTCCTGCGTGCCCGATGTCCCTGGTCACCTCCTGCCCGGGCAGCAGCAGCACGCCGGCGCGCCGCCCGGCCGCCGCCAGCAGCGGGTGGTGGCTGACCGTGTTGTGGTCGGTGATCGCCAAGAAGTCCAGGCCACCGGCGGCGGCGCGGCAGGCCAGCTCGTCGATGGTCAGCTCGCCGTCGGAGTGCACAGTGTGGCTGTGCAGGTCGCCCGCCAGCCAGCGCTGGCCGGGCTCGGCGGGCAGCTCGCGGCGGGGCGGCCGGTCGGTGGGCACCGGTGGCGCCGGCGGCGGGGGCGCGACGTCCCCGCCGAGCTCGACGACCAGCTCGTAGTCGAGGCCGTCGGCGGGGATCCGGTGCAGCCCGAGGCAGACCTGCCAGCCGCCCGGCGGCAACGGCCCGGCCAGGTAGCCAGGGGTGGCCCGGTCGGGCGCCACGGTGAACGTGTCCCTGGCGCCGCCGGACCAGCCTCGGAAGCCGGCCGGGCCCGCCCCCACCGGCCCATCCCAGGCGGGGCCGAAGCAGCCGAGGTCGAGCACGCCGGCGCGGCGGTCGTAGCGCAGGGTCGCGGTGAACCCGGGCGCGCCGGCCGGCAGCTCGAACGGCAGCTCCCGGTAGATCGCCTCGGCGCGGTCGGCCAGCGTCCAGCGGCCCCGGTGTACCGCGAGCGGCACCTCAGCGCCCCGCCGAGACCGCGGTCCCGCCGGCCGCCGGGTCGGCAGAGCCGGCGGATCCGGCAGAGCCGGCCGGGTCGGGTGCGCCGGGCTGCACCGGGCTGCCCACCAGCTGGCCGTCCGAGCGCCGGTAGAGCAGCACCCTGGCGGGGTCGGGCACCGCCCAGCCGGCCGCGCCGGGCTCCGGCTCGGCGCCCTCCGGCACAGTGACCTGCACGATTGACCCCGCGACGTCCAGGGAGACCAGCGAGCTGACGCCCATGTTCTCCACCACGGCCACCGTGCCGGGCAGCCCGGTCGGCCGGGCCTCGGCGTGCAGGCTCAGGTACTCCGGGCGGACCGCGAACACCAGCTGCTCGCCGCCCCGGACCTGGCCACGGACGTCCGCCGGCAGCGGCATCGACACGCCGGCCACGGTCAGGGTGTCGCGGTCCACCACGGCGTCGATCAGGTTGGTCGGCGTGGACCCGATGAAGCTGGCCACGAACGTGCTGGCCGGCCGGTGGAACACCGCCGACGGGGTGCCCACCTGACGGATCCGGCCGGCCTCCATCACCGCCATCCGGTCGGACATGGCCAGCGCCTCGGCCTGGTCGTGGGTGACGAACACGGTGGTCACCGCCAGCTCGCGCTGCAGCCGTTTGAGGAAGGTGCGCGCCTCCAGCCGCAGCCGGGCGTCCAGGTTGGACAGCGGCTCGTCCAGCAGCAGCACCCGGGGCCGGCTGGCCACCGCCCTGGCCAGCGCGGCCCGCTGCTGCTGACCGCCGGACAGCTGCCCTGGCCGCCGGTCCAACAGGCCACCCAGGCTGAGTCCCTCCGCGGTCGTGTCCGCCGTGCCGTGCCGCTCCGCCTTGGCCACCTTCTTGATCTTCAGCGGGTAGGCGATGTTGTCCCGCACGGTCATGTGCGGGAACAGCGCGTAGTCCTGGAACACCATGGCCAGGTCGCGGGCGCCGGGCTGTAGCGCGGTGACGTCCTTGCCGCCGATCTCGATCCGCCCCGAGGTGACCGTCTCCAGGCCGGCGATGGAGCGCAGCAACGTGGTCTTGCCGCAGCCGGACGGCCCGAGCAGCGCGAAGAACTCGCCGTCCTCGATCGTCAGGTCAAGGGCATCCAGCGCGCGCACCCCGCCCGGGTACTCCTTGACCAGCTCGGACAGCACGATGTCGGCCATCAGCGCTTGATACCTCCGTGGAAGCGGAACCCGTAGCGCCGGTTGACGAACAGGTACATGGCGACGACCGGGACCGAGTAGAGCAGCGAGAACGCCGAGATCAGGCCGAGGTTGGGCTGCCCGCCCTCGGTGTAGAACGTGTAGAGCACCACCGCCGCCGGCGACTTCTCCGGGCTGCGCAGCAGGATGAACGGGGTCAGGAAGTTGCCCCACACGTTCACCACGGTCCACACCGCGCAGGTGGCGATGCCCGGCCGCACCACCGGCACCACGACGTCGCGCAGGATCTGCAGCGGGCCGGCGCCGAACACCCGCGCGGACTCCTCGTAGGAGCGCGGCGTGGTGTCCATGAAGTCCTTCATGATGAAGATCGCCGCCGGCAGCAGGCCGCCGCTGAGCACCAGCACCACGCCGAGCTGCGAGTCGATCAGGTTCAGCTGGTAGATCAGCAGGAAGATCGGCACCATGGCCGCCGTGCCGGTGACGATCGAGGACAGCAGCAGCAGGGCGTAGAGCAGCCCGTCCCGGCCGGGGATGCGGACCCGGGACAGCGCGTACGCGGCCAGCGCACCGAGCACCGTGACCAGCACCATCGTGCCCACCGCGAGCAGCACCGAGTTGCCGAGCGAGCGCAGCGCGTACGGGTTGTCGGCCAGCGTGGCGAAGTTGTGCAGCGTCCACGCGGGCAGCGAGGTGGCCAGCGTCGGGGTGCGGTCGAACGGAGCGAACACCAGCCAGAGCACCGGGAGCGCCAGGAACGCCGCGATCAGCACGATCACCAGGTAGAAGCCCAGCCGGCGCAGCCACTGCGCGGGCGTCACGGCCGACGCTCCCGCAGCAGCCGCAGGTAGCCGACCGCGAGCACCAGGTTGATCAGCAGCATGAGCAGCGAGATGGCGCTGCCGAAGCCGAGCCGGCCGTCCGAGATCGCGGTCTGGTAGACGAACACCGGCAGCGTCTCGGACGCGCCGTTCGGGCCGCCCGCGGTGATCAGGTACGGCGCGAAGTCGTTGAACGTCCACAGGCTGATCAGCAGCAGGTTGGTCAGCAGGTGGCCCCGGATGTGCGGGAACACCACGTCGCGCAGCTGCTGCCAGCCGGACGCGCCGGCCAGCCGGGCGGACTCCAGCTGACTGGGCGGCACACCGTCCAGCGCCGCGCTGTAGAGCAGCATGGAGAACGCGGTGCCGCGCCAGGTGTTGAACACGATGATGGACAGCAGCGGGTGGCTGATCAGCCAGGCGGTGCCCGGGGTGTGCAGCAGCGCGTTGAGCGTGCCGGCGTCCCGGTCCAGCATCGCGATCCACAGGAACGACACCACCGAGCTGGGCAGGATCCAGGCCAGCATGACCAGCGTCTCGACGGTCGTGCGGACCGCCCGAGGCGCCTCCCGCATCAGCCAGACCACCACGAAGCCCAGCACGCTCTGCCCGACCACCGCCGAGCCCAGCACGTAGAGCAGCGTCAGCCAGAGGCTGTTGAGGAAGCCGGGGTCGCCGAGCGCGTTCGTATAGTTGTCCAGCCCCACGACCTTGGGGTGCGCGGCGGCGACCCCGGTCAGCCGGAAGTTGGTCAGCCCGAGGTACAGCGTCCAGATCGCCGGGAAGACCAGGAACACCCCGACCAGGCCGAGCGCGGGCACCACGAACGCGGAGGCCCGGACCCGGCCGAGGCCGGCCGCGTCGTCCGCGCCCGCCGCCGCGCTGGCCCGCCCTCGGCCCGGCTCGGGCTCGCGGCCCGGCTCGCGGTCAGTTGGAGGTGATGTTGCCTGCGCCACCGAGCGCACCCTCCAGTGCGGAGCCGTACTTCTTCGCGGCGTCCGCCGGCGGGGTGCCGGCGAGCACCGCGGCGGTGGCCTCCTGCAGCGCCTGGGACACCTGCGGGTACTCGGCGATGCTGGGCCGGTAGGCGGTCAGCGGCAGTACCTGGCCGGAGATGTAGGTGAGCAGCGGGTCCCGGCTCAGCGTCTTAGCGTTCACGTCGGTGCGCTGGGTGATCCGGGGCGTGCCGCCGACCAGCGCGGTGACCGAGGCCGCCGAGTTCATGAACTGCAGCAGCTGCCAGGCCTGCTGCGGGTACTTGCTGGCCGGGTTGACAGTGCGGATGCCGCCGCCGGACATGCTGACGAAGTCCTGGCCACGGGGCCCCTTGCCGGGCTGCTGCGCCGGGATCTTGGCGAAGCCGACCACCTGGTCGCGGTTGGCCATCGGGGCGATGCCCTGCTTGGGCTCCACCACCGAGCGCCAGAAGTAGTCGCTCTCCAGCAGGATGCCGATCTTGCCGGCGGCGAACTCGGTGAACGACTTGTCCCGGCCCTTGGCGTCCAGCTGCAGCTGCGGGTCGCCGAGGCCGCCGCCGTACACCTGCTGGTAGACCCCCAGCACGTCCCGCACTCGGGCGGTGTCGCCCTGCCACTTGCCGTCGTCGGCCCGCAGCGCGGTGCCGGTACCGGCGAGCAGCGGCAGCACGCCCTGCATCGTGGTCGCCTCGCCCATCGCGGTACCCGCGTTCAGCTGGATCGGGTCCACCCCGGGCAGCGCCTTGAGCTTGGCGCCGGCGTCCAGCACGTCCTGCCAGCGATGCGGCTGCCAGTCGGTGGGCAGGCCGGCGCGGGCGAACAGGTCCTTGTTGAAGTACAGCACGCGGCCGTCGGTGCTGTACGGGATGCCGTAGCGCTTGCCGGCGTAGGTGCCGAGCTGCTGCACGGCGGTGGGGATCTGCGCCCAGCCGTCCCAGCCGTCGGCGGTCGGCCCGACCACGTCGGTCAGCGGGCGGACGTAGCCGGCCTCGGCGAACTCGCCGACCCAGATGCCGTCCAGGGTGACGATGTCCGCCCCACCACCGGTGCGCATGTCCAGCGACAGCCGCGTCTTGAACTGCTCGTCGTCCACCCCGGAGGGCTGGAAGGTGACCGTCGCCTTGACGCCCTTCGCGGCCTCCTGCTTGGTGAACTCGGGGATCACGTAGTTGACGATCCAGTCCGCCTCGTCGGCGTTCTTACCGCCCTGCGCGTCGTTCGCCGAGATCACCAGCGTGACGTCCTTGGCGTTGGCGTTGCGCTGCGGGTCCGCCGGGGCGGCGGCCGGACCCCCGCCGCCGGCACACCCGGCCAGCGCCAGCGCGGCCACCAGGAGCGGCGCCGCCGCCCGCCCCGTGCTGAGTCGAACCATGTCGCCCCCGTTGGCCGGTTATATCAGGTCATGTCCTTAACTTGGCCGGACTATGTCATGACGTCAGGAGAAAGTCGACCGCCGAATCAGCGGCTGGTCAGGGCGACCTCGAAGCTGTACCGCGACGCCCGGTAGACGTGGTCGCCGTACTCCACGACCCCACCCCGGTCGTCGAACGTGGTGCGCCGCACGGTGAGCACCGGCGCGCCCCTCGTCTCGTCCAGCAGCCGCGCCTCGGCGGTGGTCGCCCGGCGCGCCCCGATGCTCTGCTGGGCCGCCGCCAGTGTCACCCCGGCCGCCCGCAGCAGCTCGTAGAGCCCGTGCCCGCGCAGCCGCTCCTCGGTCAGCTCGGCCAGGCCCAGGGGCCGAACGTAGTTGCGCATGATCGCCAACGGCTCGCCGCGCGCCCGGCGCAGCCGCTCCAGCGCCAGCACCTCGGTGCCCTCCGGCACCTCGAGCGCCCCGGCGAGCGCCCCGGTCACGGCCAGCACCGCGTGCGAGAGGACCTCGGTGCTCGGCGCCTGCCCGGACTCGGACAGGTCATCGAACAGGCTGGTCAGGCCCACGTCGCGGCGCACCCTGGCGCGGGCCACGTGGGTGCCGACGCCCCGCTTGCGCACCAGCAGGCCCTTGTCCACCAGGTACTGGATGGCCTGGCGCATGGTCGGGCGGGACAGCCCCAGCTCCTCGGCGAGCGCGATCTCGTTGTCCATCCGCGCCCCGGGCGGCAGCTCGCCGGACTCGATGGCCGCCTCCAGCTGCGACGCCACCTGGAAGTACAGCGGCACCGGGCTGGCCCGGTCGATCACCAGCGCGGGGCGAGCGGCCATCGCGGCACTCCTCATCCGTCGAGCCTCATCCGGGAGACGTCCCGCGTCGCGCCGGACCGTCGTGCCTCATCCGGCGAAGGCCCTGCGTCGCGCCGGATCCGAAGAGCCTCACGCTTCGGGCCGGATCCGTCGAGTCGTGCATCCGCGGCCTCACCCGTCGAACCGCACGGTGGCGATCTCCCACGGCCGGAGTGCCAGCTCGACCTGGCTCAGCCCGTCTCCGTTTCCGTTTCCGTCACCGGCCCCGGGCGGGGCGTCGGCGGGCCGGACCGGCAGCTCGGCGCCGGGGCGACCGAGCAGGTCCACCCGGCGCGCGGTGCGGAACCGCCCGCGCAGCACCGCCGTCATCGGCTCCGGCCCCATCCCGACCAGCCGCGCCTGCGGCGCACCGGCCCGACGGCGCAGGCTGGTCAGCGTCGCCCCGGACACCGCGAGCCCCGCCCGCGACGCCAGCTCGCCGCCGGGTTCGGCGCGGCCGGGGGTGGCGTGCAGCGGGTGCCGGTACCGCTCGGCGAGCCCGACCAGGTCGGCGGCCCGCCAGTCGCCCGCGTGCGGCGCCACGGCGAGCTCGACCGTCGTGGTACCGATCAGCTGGGCCGCCGGGATCGGGATCTGCGGGCCGGCGGGCTGCTCCCGGTACGGGTGCACGTTGCGGCTGAGCGCCCCGGTGCAGCGGGCCACGGTCAACGCCAGCTCACCGCCCGTCAGCTCGTACTCGCACGCCTGGGTGAGCAGCAGCCCGGCCCCGCCGGCGTCGACGAAGCCGTGCGCCGGGAACGTCGGCACGGGGTACTCTCCGGCCACCCCGCCCTCAGCGGTGAGCCCGCGCTCGACCACCGCGAACTGGCCCTCGGCGTGCGAGCGGTCGGCCGGCCGGGCCAGCGGCACGTGCAGCCGGACGCGGTGGTCGGCGCTGTGGTTGTCGATGGCCAGCTCGAGGCGCACGAACGGCTCGCCGGCGCGCAGCTCCACCCGCATGGCCACCTCGGCCGCCTGGGTGTGCTCGGCGCGCCGATCGGCGTCCCAGTCCATCGCGGCCGGCCAGGCGTACTCGCGCCGGATCGCCACCGCGGCGCGCAGCGGGCCGGCGAGCAACGGCCGCACGGTGACCGAGATCGGGGTGTCGATCACCGTGTCCACCGAGGGCGGGCCGTAGTTGTAGCTGTCGCCCCGGTCGCCGCCGTCCACGATCCGCCCAACGCCGTCCAGCACCGTGCCGTCCGCCGCCACCAGCCGCAGCGCGCCGTCCGGCCGCACCGAGACGGTGAGCAGACCGTTGTCCAGCACAGTGCCGTCCGACCGGACCGGGCCGTCGAGCGGGTGCCCGGCGTCGTGCCCGGCGTCGTTCCCTGCGGCCTCGCCGGGCACCGCGCGCACCGCGCTCCAGCCCAGCGCCGGCACGTCGACCAGCGCGGTGAGCACCCGGCGCGGCGCGGCCAGCAGCCGGACCGTCCAGTCGCCGGTCCGGCCCGCCACCTCGGCGCGCAGCGCGTCGAGGTCGAACGGCCGGTCGCCGCCGTGCCGGGCCAGCCGGAAGACGAGCTCGCGGCGCTCGGCATGCACCGCCCAGCTGACGATCTCGCACCCGAACAGCTCGCTGCCGAAGATGCGCTGGGTGAACACCGGCAGCTCGGCGCCGGTCATCGGCTCGGCGTGCAGCAGCTCCGGGGTGGTGCCCTCCAGCTGTGCCGGGCGCCGGGTGCCGTCGGGCAGTTGCAGCGCGACCGTCGTCCAGTCGGCCGGTACCTCGACGTCCACGGTGACCAGGTCGGTGCGGTCCGAGGCGGTGGGGTTGGCCACGATCACGGCATCCCGGGACACCTGCCGGGCGACCCGGCCGAGCACCCGGTCGCGGACCGCCTGGCCGAGGTGCTCGGCCTCGCTGATCCGGGCGAACACCTGTACTGCCGTCTCGTCGACCCCGCAGCCGGTCACCGAGTCGTGCCCGGAGGCGTCGATCAGCCGCGCCCACGCCATGTCCAGGAACCGGCTCGGCCAGTCCGGCGAGAACAGCGTGGCGAACGGCTCGGCGTAGCGCTCCACCATCCGCTCGGCGGCCGCCATCGCGCGCTTGAGCTGGGGTCGCACCGAGAGCACGCCGGGCAGGATGTTCGCACGGGCGTGGCTACGCAGCTCGCCCCGGACCACCGCGAGGCCGGCCGAGCTCGGGTCCCGCCCGGCCAGGTAGTCAGCCAGCGTGGTGATCCGGACCTGTACCGGCGGCTCGCCGCCCTGCGCCGCCGCCGGCAGCCCGGCGACCAGGCTGACCAGCGAGTGCACCGGAGCCGAGTGGTCGGTGCCGTACATCCCGAGCACCGGCTCTTCGCCGAACGCCGGACGCAGCTGCCGCTCCAGCGCGGTGGCCCGCTGCGCGAACCGGGCCGGGTCGGCGAACAGCTCGCGGGCGTTGCCGTAGCCGTCGGCCAGGTACTCCACGCGGACGCGGCTGCCGTCCGGCGCCTCCCAGCGGAACGCGTGCCCGTCCACCGAGGCCGGCACTCCGCGCCACAGGCAGGCATGCTCGAACCCGGCGGCGGCCAGGATCTGCGGCATCTGCGCGCAGTGCCCGAACTCGTCCGGCAGGTAGCCGACCCGCATCGCCCCGCCGAGCTCCTCAGCGCGGGCCCAGCCCAGCTCCAGGTTGCGCACCATGTTCTCGCCGGACACCAGGAACTCGTCGAGCAGGATCTGCCACGGCCCCACCGCCAGCTGACCGGCCTTGACCAGGGCGGCAACCCGTTCCCGGTGCTCCTCGCGGACCTCGAGGTAGTCGTCGACCGCGGCCATCTGGCCGTCCAGCGTGAAGTGGAACCGGGGGTCCTCCTCGGCCCGGTCGAGCACGTCGTCGAGCAGGTCCACGAGCCGGAGGCGGAACCGCTGGAACGGCTCGTACCACTCACGGTCCCAGTGCGTGTGCGGCACGAGGTGAATGGTCCGGCCCTCGGTCATCCGCGGTGCCTCCTCGCTCGGGAGGTCGTGAGTGGCGAGTGGTCCTATCGGACCACTCGCCACTCACGACCTACCTGTCGTCAGGGTGTGGAGTTAGTCCTGACAACCTAACGATCGGACACCTGGATGTCACCGCGTTAGTCGGTCCCGGACGTGCCCTCGGGCTCCGGTCGGCGCGTTCAGCCGGTGCGGCAGGCCGCCGCAATCCTCGCGGCGACCTCGCCGGGTGCCAGCCGGGTCGTGTCCATGACCTCGGCCCCGGCGCGCAGCCAGCCGAGCGCGGACCAGTACTCGGGCAGGTGGTCCAGGCGCCACCGGCGGTTCGACTCAGTGTCCCGCTCGATCCGCCGCTCCAGCTCGGCCTGCTCCGCGTGCAGCAGGAAGTGCCGCACCGGGATGCCGGCGGCAGCGAGCCCGGCGCTGATCTCGGTCCAGTAGCGCGCCACCAGGACTGTCTGCGGGACGACGAGCGTGCCGCCGACGTAGTCCAGGACCTGCCGCGCGACCTCGACGACCAGGCCGCGCCATGGTGGCCAGTGCTGGAAGTCGCCGAGCGCGGGCAGCCCGGGGATGCCACCGAGCAGGTAGCCGACCTGTTCCGCGTCGAAGGGCCGGGCGGCCGGCAGCAGCCGGACCAGCTCGGTGGCCACCGTCGTTTTGCCGGCGCCGAAGGTCCCGTTCAGCCAGACGATCACGGTTGGCGACTCCCTTTGCCACCACGGCAACGATCTTGCGACATCGTCCAAGTCGCGCCGACGCTGGGCGGCCCGACCCACCCCTGCGAAAGGACGCCCCGCCGATGACCGACGAAGCCCGCCACCCGGCCGACACGGCCGCCGCCGATACCGCCGACACCGCCACTGCCACCGCCGTGACCGACGAGGCCGAGCTGTGCTGGGAGCAGCACTACCGGGACCAGGCCCAGCACTGGAGCGGACGGCCGAACGCCGTGCTGCCCGACGTGGTCGGCAGCCGCGCACCCGGGCGGGCGCTGGATCTCGGCTGCGGCGAGGCGCTCTGGCTCGCTGGTCAGGGCTGGCAGGTCACCGCCGTCGACATCTCCTCGACCGCGGTCGAACGTGTCCGCGCGCAGGCCGAACGGGACGGCCTCGGCGATCGGGTCCGCACCGAACGGCACAACCTCGCGCGCAGCCTGCCGGCCGACGAGTTCGACCTCATCTCCGCGCAGTACCTGCACACCCCGATCGAGCTGGCCAGGTCGCAGGTGCTGCGCGCGGCGACCGGCCCGGACGGGCCGACCGCCACCGTCACCGACCACGTGCTGGCGGTCGGGAGAAGCCGCGGTCAGGAGAAGCGCAGCGGGTTGAACACGTCCGCGAGCACCACGAGCAGGCTGTAGCCGATGAACACGATGCCGACGACGTAGGCCACCGGCATCAGCTTGGCCAGATCGACCGGCCCGGGGTCGGCGCGGCCCCGCCAGCGCGCCAGCCTGCGCCGGACCGACTCCCAGGCGGCCGCCATGATGTGCCCGCCGTCGAACGGTGGCAGCGGCAGCAGGTTGATCAGGAACATCGACACGTTCACGCCGGCCAGCAGGCTGAGGAACAGCACCAGCTTCGGCTTCAGCGGGCTGTCGGTGCCGAGGATCTCGCCGCCGAGGCGGGACACCCCGACGACGCTGACCGGCGAGTCCAGCCCCCGCTCGCGGTGCAGGAACGCCTGGCCGAACAGCTCGGGCACCCGGCCGGGCAGCGCGGCCAGCGCCTCCCCCGTGCGGGACACGTACCGGCCGATCTCGCCGGCCACGAAGCCGACGCCCTGGCGCTGGTAGTCGGCGGTCGGCGCGAACCCGAGGAAAGCGGCCTGCTCGGTACCGGGGTCGCCGTCGAGGCGGGCCAGCGTGGTCTGCACGGGCGTGATGGTCAGGGTGACCTCGCCGCCGCCCCGCTCGACGACCAGCGGGACCGTGCCGCCCACGGTGCGCACGGCCCGGCGGAACGTCTCCCAGTGGTCGTAGGGGACGCCGCCGAGGCTCAGGATCGTGTCCCCGGGGCGCAGCCCCGCCGCCGCCGCCGGGCTCGCCGGCGCACCCGGCGGACACTCGCTGGCCGCCGGCTGGCCGCCGACCGGGGCCGGCAGCATGCACTGCGCCACCCAGGCGACGGTCATGGTGCCGGGGGTGCCGATGGCCATCAGGGAGAGGCCGAGCAGCACGATCGCCAGGATCAGGTTCATCACCGGGCCGGCCGCCATCACCACGATCCGTTTCCACGGCGCGCGGGTATAGAACTGCCGGGTCTCGTCGCCGGGCTCCCACTGCAGCTCCGACTCGGCCCTGGCGCTCTCGATCAAGCCCTGGAACGGGCCGCTCTTGCGGCTGCGCCCGAACCGCTCGCCCGGCTTCGGCGGCAGCATGCCGACCATCCGCACGTAGCCGCCGATCGGGATGACCTTGAAGCCGAACTCGGTCTCCCCGTACTGCCGGGAGAACAGCGTCCGCCCCCAGCCGACCATGAACTCCGGCACCCGGATCCCGAACCGGCGCGCCGTGGCGAAGTGACCGAGCTCGTGCCACGCCACCGTGAACGCGATGCCGAGTGCGAACAACACGATGCCGAGGACGAAGAGCATGACGTCGAAGCGTACGGGCCGGCCGTTCTCCGGCGCCGCGCACCTACCGGGGTTCCCGCGCACCCCGCACCATGCGCGAGAACCACGCACGGTGCGCGACGCCGAAGAACGTAACGACGGTTAGCTGGCGGTGCGCTCTGGCGGGGTCATGGCCCAGCGGATGCCGGCGACGAGTCCGTGGCCGGCGAGCCGGACCGCGGTCTGTTCGGCCACCGGCAGGTAGGGCAGCCGCAGCGGCCAGCGCGCCCAGCCGGGCAGGCTGGCCACCGCGGTCGCGGCGAGCACCGCGTACGGCGGCCGGGCCAACAGTGGCAGCGGCGGGCGGATCAGCAGGAACCGGGCCGCCTCGCGCGCCTCGGGTGTGCCGGCGAGCTCGGGGCGGTAGTCGGCGAGCTGCGCGGCGAGCTCGGCGCGGGTGGTCGGCGGGTCCGGCACGCCGAGCGCGGTGGCGACCCGGGCGGCGTCGGCCACGTAGCCGTCGCACTCGCCGTCGTCCAGCGGGCGCGCGCCGTAGCGCTGGTGGCAGCGCAGGAAGCTGTCCACCTCGGCCACGTGCACCCAGCGGACCAGGTGCGGGTCGCTGGCCCGGTAGGCCCGCCCATCCGGCGCGATGCCACTCACCCGCCGGTGCACCCCCCGTACCCGCCCGACCGCCCGTTCGGCGTCCTCGGCGGTGCCGAACGTCGTCGTCGCCAGGAACAGGCTGGTCCGCTGCAACCGGCCCCACGGGTCGCCCCGGTAGCCGGAGTGCGCGGCCACCGCCGCCATCGCCAGCGGGTGCAGCGACTGCAGCAGCAGCGCGCGCAGCCCACCGATGAACATCGACGCGTCGGCGTGCACCCGGCGGATCGGCCGCTCCGGGCCGAACCATCGCGGGCCGTCGGCGAGGTGGATCCGGTCCCGGTCCGCCGCGCCGCTCGGACCGGCCACCCGGGAGAACAGCCCGGCGCCGGCCCGCCGACGCGCCTCGGCCAGGCCGGGCACCTCGATCTGCCACTGCATGTCCCCATGATGGTCCCGCCGGGGCGACCACCGGTAGGCCCGCGCCGCGGCGGCGGGCGCTGGGCGAACCACGCCGGCTCCTGGTCGAGGATGGACCAGGGCCGGGCGCTCCGACGGCTACGGCTGGCTCGTCGCGATCAGCGGCAACCGCGCCCAGACCTACGAGACCACGTCGATCAGCTGCCTGCCCGGCCGCGCGCTCGACCAGCTGGGCCAGCCCTCGGTGGACGGCACCGTGCAGTACGGCCGCAAGGGAGTCGCGGTGCAGACGCTGCCGCGGGGCACCGAGGGCCGGGCCACCCTGCACCTGCTGGGCACCGCGGCGGACGTCGACCTGCTGCCGTTGCCCGAGCTGCCGGCCGCGTGCACCCGCCCGATGCCCGACGACCCACTGACCACGTTCGACGTCTTCTGGACGACGTTCGCGGAGAACTACAACTCGTTCGCCCGCAAGAACATCGACTGGGCGGCGGCGCGCGCCCGGTTCCGCCCGAAGGTCACCGCCGAGACCGAACCCGACGAGCTGTACGCCGTGCTGCGCGACATGATCACACCGCTCGAGGACATGCACACCTCGGTCGCCGGGGCCGACGGCGCGGAGTTCTTCGGCCAGCGGCTCGGCACCAGGGAGCTCTCCTCGCGGGACCTGCGGACCGCGGTGGACGAGCACCTGGGCGAGGACCTGGGCGTCACCGAGATCCAGAACTTCGCCGGCAACGCGATCAGCTACGCCGACCTGCCAGGCGGCCGGGGCTACCTGCGGGTCACCGCGTTCGAGGGCTACCGCAAGGACGACGGCTCCTACCTGGCCAGCAAGGCCGAGCTGGACCGGGTGCTGGACGCGGTGTTCACCCCGGCCAGGGTGGCCGCCCTGCGCGGGCTGGTGATCGACGTGCGGAACAACTCCTGCGGCGACGACGCGCTCGGCCTGCAGCTCGCCGGGCGGCTGACCGACACCCCGTACCCCGCGTTCAGCAAGCAGCCGCGCAACGACCCGAAGGACCAGACCCGGCACGGCCGGCTGCAGACGGTCACCGTCACCCCCGCCGACGGGCCCCGCACACCGGCCCGGTGAGGGCGTCGGCATCCCACCGACCGTGACCATCCCGGTGTTCACCGAGTCCGAGCTGGAGCAGCACCGGGACACCGCGCTCGACGCCCCTGGTGACCCCCGTCCGGGCGCGCGCGCTCAGGATTCGGCGAGGGTGTTCCAGAACATCAGCTCGTAGGACTGGAACAGTCGGGCGTAGCGCCGGGCGCGGCGGGGGTCCAGGGTGCCGGCGTCCAGGCCGGCCTGGATCGCGGCCACCGCGGCATCGTCGGGCAGCGGCTCGGCGAAGAACTCGAAGAACGCCCTGGCGTCCGGGTCGAAGCCGTAGTGCTCGCGCATGCCGGCGGCGATGTCGGCGCAGTACCGGCCCCACGCGGCGAAGTTGGCGGTGATCGCCACGGCGACCTCGGCCGGCGCCGCGTTCAGCGCCAGCCAGGCGAAGTAGCTGGGGTAGGCCTGGCAGCCGGCCAGCGGTTCGTAGTCCCGCAGCTCGTCCGGGGTCAGCCCGGCCTGCTCGGCGAGCGGGCCGAGTGTGGCCAGCGCCTGCTGCTCACCGGCCGCGAGGCCGCCGAAGTAGCCGCGCGAGGCGGGTTCCTCGGCTCGCGCGGCCAGGGTGAGCAGGCTGCGCCAGTCGCTGGGCACGATCCGCAGCTCCTCGGCCGCGATCACCCGGAACACCGACCGGGGCGCGGCGCCGGCGCCGATCAGGGGTGCCAGCCGGTTCTCGTCGTCCCTCGGTGCCAGCTCGGCCTGCACGGCCGCCAACAGTTCCCGCCCGTCGCCACTCATCACCGGCCATCCTCTCGAGCGGCCGGCCGAGCGCCAAGGGCATTTGGCCTCGTTCCCCGGGTCTCCACTCGGCCGGGTAGCCCAGCGGCCCACGCCCGGCGGCCACTTCGCCGCTGCTCAGGCGGGCCACCCGCCGGGGAGGCGGGGGGCGTGCCCTACCTCAGGACGGGGGTGCGCTCGGCCAGCTCTGGGGATCACACCATCGTTCCGATCTTGCGGAGCGAGCAACCTAACCAGTGCGCCAGCCGGGACCGAGGCCAGCGCCACCGTTCAAGGAGGGGCCATGACCACCACACTCAACACGGGCCGACCGGCCACCGAGGTGGCCGCCACCGGTACGCCGCAGCACCCGGTGCTGGTCTGGAAGTTCGGCGGCACCTCCGTCGCCGACCAGCACCGGCTCCGCGCGGTCGCCGAGCGCATGGTCGCCGCGCAGCGGGCCGGGCACCGGGTGGTCGCGGTGCTGTCCGCGATGGGCCGCTCCACGGACGAGCTGAGCCGGATGGCCTACCAGATGTCCGCCCGGCCGCAGATGCGCGAGCTGGACGCCCTGCTCTCGGTCGGCGAGCAGATCTCCTGCGCACTGGCCTCGATGGCGGTGCACGAGCTGGGCTCGCGGGCGATGTCCTTCACCGGCGGCCAGGCCGGCATCCTCACCGACGACACGCACGGCAACGCCCGGCTGCGCGACGTCCGCCCGGAGCGGATCATCGCCGCCCTGAACGACGGGGCGATCGCGCTGGTCACCGGCTTCCAGGGGGTCTCGCCGGACGGCGCGGTGACCACGCTGGGCCGGGGTGGCTCGGACGCCTCGGCGGTCGCGGTCGCCGCGGCGCTGGGGGTGTCGGAGTGCGAGATCTTCACCGACGTGCCCGCGGTGTTCACCGCCGACCCGAGGGTCGTGCCGAACGCCAAGCGGATCCACGAGCTGCGCCACGAGGAGATGCTGGAGATGGCCGAGGCCGGCGCCGGGGTGCTGCAGCCGCGCTCGGTCGAGCTGGCCGCGGCGCACGGCGTGGACATCCACCTGCGGTCCAGCTTCAGCACCGAGAAGGGCACCTGGATCCGGCGCGGCGGGTCCGCGTTCGAGGACGCCGAGGTGGCCGGCGTGGCACACCGCCACGAGGAGCCGGTGTACGCCGCCAAGGGCGTCACCGCGGCCGAGGTCACCATGGCACTGGCCGAGCGGGGTGCGGCGATCGGCGCGATCCTGCCGGCCGAGCACGAGCTGCGGTTCAGCGCCCCCGGCGTGGACCCCGCCGAGGTGGCGGCCGCGATGGACACCCTGGACACGCAGCTGAGCACTCACCTCGAGCTGGGCACGGTGAGCGTCGTCAGCCTCGGCATCGCCCGCAAGCCGGCGCTCGTGGCGCGCGCCCTACGCACCCTGGCCCTGGCCGGTATCGAGCCCGAGTTCGTCACCACCACGACCGGCCGGGTCACCGTGCACCTGGCCGCCGCACGGGTCGACGAGGCGGTGCGGCTGCTGCACGCGGAGTTCGTGGAGAGCGGGGCCGGGACCGTCGGCACCCCGGCGGTGGACGACAGCGTGGCCACCGTGACCGACCTGCACCAGGCCCCCAGGGACGGCGCTGGCGCCGCCTGACCCACCCTCGCAACCCCGACAGACCCCTGACGGGAGCCCGGGCCGTCCCCTCCGCCCGCCCCAGCAGGGAGCCCGGGCCGGCCCCCGCCGGTCCGGGCGCTACTACCAACTCGAACCGGCCCGGAATCGGCGCCGGTGACGGGCGCTGCCGGCCGCCGGATACCTGTTCGCACTCCAGGTGTCCGGCGGCCAATTGGGCGTTGACCTGTGTTGACCCCAATGTCAACCTCTTCCCCTGAGGATTACCGGGCGATCCCCTCAGGCTCTCGCTGCTCCACAGGAGGCAACGTGACCGCGACTCGGCCGGCAGTCCCCGTGCCCGGGCCCTCGCTGGACCAGTTGGTGCTGGTCGCCGAGGGCGAGGCGCAGGGCTGGCGGACCCGCCGGGGCGAGCGGCTGGACCACGTGTTCGAGGAACGCTGCGACTGGATCCGTCAGTACGGCCGGGCCGGGCACCTCGCGGTGGACTCCGACGAGCTGGCGATGACCTACGACGAGCTGGACTCGCGGGCCAACCAGCTGGCCCGCTACCTGCGGCTGCGCGGCGCCAAGCCGGGTGACCGGATCGCCCTGCTGTTCGACCGGCCGGCCTACTCCTACCTGGCCATGCTGGCCGTGCTGAAGATCAGCGCCGCGTACGTGCCGCTGGACGTCGGCTTCCCCACCGACCGGATGGCCTACATCGTGGAGGACGCCGGCGCCGAGCTGCTGGTGTCCATGTCGCACGTGCGGGAGAAGGTCGAGGGCTTCGACGACATCACCGCCGGCGGCGCCGAGACGATCTTCATCGACCACGCGATGGAGCTGATCGCCGAGATGGACTCGCGGCGGCTGATCGACTCCGAGCGCGGCCGCACGGTCGACCAGCTCGCCTACATCATCTACACCTCCGGCTCGACGGGCCGGCCCAAGGGCGTGGCGATCGACCACCCGAGCATCTGCAACTTCGTCCGGGTCGCCGCCGAGGTCTACGGCATCCGGGCTCGCGACCGTGTCTACCAGGGCCTGACCATCGCCTTCGACTTCTCCGTCGAGGAGATCTGGGTGCCCTGGGCCTCCGGCGCCACCCTGGTACCCAAACCGCCCGGCGGCAGCCTGCTCGGCCAGGACCTGCACGACTTCCTGACCAGCCGCCAGGTCACCGCGATGTGCTGCGTGCCGACCCTGCTGGCCACCGTCGAGGACGACCTGCCGGCCCTGCGCTTCCTGCTCGTCTCCGGCGAGGCCTGCCCGCAGGACCTGATCGCCCGCTGGCACCGTCCCGGCCGGCGCTTCCTCAACGTGTACGGGCCGACCGAGGCCACCGTGACCGCCACCTGGACCGAGGTGCACCCGGACAAGGCGGTCACCATCGGCGTGCCGCTGCCCACCTACGCCACCGTCATCCTGGACACCGAGGACCCCCACAAGGCCCTGCCGCACGGCGAGACCGGCGAGATCGGCATCGCCGGCATCGGCCTGGCCTGCGGTTACCTCAACCGCGACGACCTGACCAACAAAGCGTTCATCGACGACTTCCTCGGCATCCCGGCCAACCCATCGGGGCGGATCTACCGGACCGGCGACCTCGGCCGGGTCAATGCCGACGGCGAGATCGAGTACCAGGGGCGGATCGACCTGCAGGTCAAGATCCGCGGCTACCGGATCGAGCTGACCGAGATCGA
>Ga0137415_10001049_pt1 | contig 27230 bp, 21 predicted proteins | sample CZODoug3_1_1_16f_FD_183082 | JGI IMG/M metagenome (GOLD analysis project Ga0137415, IMG submission 183082) | Vadose zone soil fungal communities from Angelo Coast Range Reserve, California, USA - CZODoug3_1_1_16fungal (Hybrid Assembly) | ecosystem: Environmental > Terrestrial > Soil > Vadose...
GCCGTACTGGTCCAGGCTGCCGCGCGGTCCGAGCACCCGGCACTCAACCGGAAACCCGGCCCATGGGCCTGCTGAGCTGGACCAACGAAACTCGCCGATTTCGATCGGTCGATGCAGAGTGTCGACCGCCAATGCGGTGCATCCGTTCCGCACAGCCATCTCCTGCGGGTGACCGAGGACCGCAAGCGTTGCCCCCCGGGGGCGAATTTCAGCACAGAACGCACCGAGATCGGGCATTAACCATCTCGTCCGCAAAGGACTTGCACCGAAAAAAAACCAAGCCTCGGAACTTTGCACCAGATTTCGGACAATTCTTCTAGACCTGCGCCACCCGATCCCGAATACTGCGACCCCTTTGTGGGTGGCGCCGCGTTCACGCGGGGGGCCGCTCAGCCGACTGCGAGGAGGCCACTCCCCCGAACCCGCGATGGCTTTCGGAACATCTTCCCGCTACGCGGCTTTCCGACCTACATCCTCGTCCTCTTTGTGGATCAGAGGCTTCTCGCACGAACTGTAGTCACATCACGACAAGGAGAAGACGATGTCGACGTCAGAAAGACTGCCGGGTTCTCGCGAGGAAGACGCTTGGTTGAGCGACGAGCAACTGGAACGATGCGCGCCGGCGGAGGCCGAGCCGTTTCAGGCTCCCGTGCCGACCCGCATGGTCTCCAATGGTGAGTACATGCCCCATCCGCAGACGGGCAAGCAAAAGCACGTCGAAATGCGGGTCAAGGAGATCGCCGACTCGGCCGCGAAAAAGCTCGGCATCACGCGGCGTCAGTTCCTCCAGGGTACGGGTGGCATGGCCGCGTCCTTCCTCGCGATGAACGAGGTGTACGGCGCCAACTTCAACGTGAGCCAGACCGAGTTGTTCGAGCCGGCGGCCCGCGAAGAGAACGGGCCGCCGCGGGACTTGTTCGTGTTCGACGACCAGACGCACATCGTTCGATCGAGCAGGAACACCCCCCAGGGGTTGAGAGCGCTCGCGCAGGGACCGGGCTCCGTGTCCACGGCAGGGGGGTATACGTTCAACCCCTTCAATGGCGTGGGCGGAAACCCGGCCGGTGTCGACGAACTCGGCAACGCCTGGACGACGTGGAATCCGGCCCAACTTGGCCCCGACTCGCCTCCGAACCCGGGGCCGCCGACAACCCTGCTCGGTGAATTCCACCTCGGCGAGTACATCAAGCGCTTGTACCTCGAAGCGCAGACGACCGTCTCGATCATCAGCAACGCCAACATCGCCCTTTTCACACCTCCTGGCGGAGGCACGCCGGGACCGGCCACGAACATCCACGACAGCCTGGTCAGCGAGATCTTGACTGGGTGGCAAACGGCACAGTGCAGGGACTTCATCAATCGACTCGCGGGATCTACGCGAGCACTGGCTCACGGGCAGATCTATCCCGGACCTGGAAACACCGCCGATCCGCTCTTCGGCGACTTTACCCAGTGGCAAATCGACAACATGCAGCCGGACTCGTGGAAGGGCTACAACGTTGCGTTCGCGGCCAGCAGCTCTCCCGGATTGCCGTTTGCACGCTGGCGGCTGGACGATGAGCAAATTGCCTATCCAACATACGAAATCATCGCAAGGAACAGACATCAGCTGAAGAAGCGTCCCGGCTTCTTCAACATCTGCATCCACAAGGGCTTGTCCGCCAATGGCACACAACCGGGCGGTCCCAACAACACGCCCGATTTCGGCAATCCCGACGACATGGTGAAGGTGGCCACCGATTGGCCGCAGTTCAACTGGATCATCTACCACTCGTGTATCCGGCCGAGCTTCTGGGTGCTGCAGTCTCTGCAGGACATAGAGAATCGGCCTGGCGCAATGGACCCGACCATGCTGACCGACAGCGACGGGCACAGCGTTCCGAACATCCGATGGTCCACTCAGTTGGCCCAGATCGCGGCAGGGAAATACGTGGCCGGAGCCGAACCGACGTCGACATCGCCCTCGAGCACCAGGCGCCTGCGCAATGTCTACGCGGAACTTGGCACGACCATGGCCTCGATGATCGTCACGTTCCCCACGGTGTGGGCGCACCTGATCGGACAGCTTCTGTACTACATGGGAGAAGACAACATCGTTTTCGGCTCCGACTCACTCTGGTACGGCGGACCTCAATGGCAGATCGAGGCGCTGTGGCGCTTTCAGATCCCAGAAAGCATCGCCGACAAGTGGGACTACCCGGAGCTGACTCGGGCGGCAAAAAGGAAGATCCTCGGCCTGAACTCGGCTCGCCTCTACGGCCTTCCGGCGGCCACATTCCGTTACGGCCAGGGCGGCCTGGGTGCCTATACCGCGGCGCCGGAACTTCAGCCAGGCGGCGCAATGGACAACGTGCTGCGGGGCGTCGGCTACCCGACACCCGTAGTTCCGGTCGGCTCTCTCCCGGAGGACAGATTGTCGCGCCTCAGGAAGTGGGCGGACGAGTTGGCCCTCGGGCGCAACAACACGCGCCGCGGCTGGATTCGAGCATGAGTGCCGGCTGAGCCGTTGACCTAAGCCGCCGACAAAAAGGGAGGCGAGCGTACCGGCCAGGAGGTGGTTGCCGAGGCACCCCTCCTGGCCGATGCCGGCATCACCGCGGCGCCGGGCGGCCGGTGAGGACGCCGAGCAGAAACTGCTCTTCCGGGTCCTCAAGGCCAAGCTCACGGTTCAAAAGATCGTCCAGCACGCCTCCGAAGGGTCGGGCGCTCAGACCCATCGCAGTCGCTGCCAGGATCAGGTTCTGGGAGATGTGCCCGGCTTCGGCCACCAGCATCCGATAGCCGCCTTCTCCATACTTGCGTTCGTGGCGCCGAAAGGCGCCTACCAGGCAGATCAGCGCGGCGGCGCCGGCGACCATCTCCCGTTCCACCGGCAGCGCCGCCCGGACGATCGAAGACGGGTCGATCCCGCGCCTCACGGCCTCGAGCACGTTGTCAACTGCGCCGTAGTGGTAAACCGCCGGTTCGAGGCCTTGCACTCGGAACACGACCGGATAGATCTCCACCGCGTAAAGAGCCCCGCTCGACGGATGCGCGCGAAGTTTTACCTCGCGACCCTCCCACGACATGGCTCCTGTCACTCCGCATGCCGTGTAGAGGAGGGCGTCGAATTCTTCGCGAGCCAGGGCCACTCCTGCGTAATTCCGACCCGAGCGCCGCGTCCGTGTCAATGCAAAAAAGGGGCGAAGGCGCTCCGGGATCGACTGGCGAACCGCGATCCGGGGGGTGTGCGGGTACGCCCGGTGGTCTCCGTCGGTCGCCAGGCGCAGGACGTCATCGGCCTCCAGGCCGCCACCCGGCAGGACCCCTTTCTTCGTCGACGAATGCAGGAACCGGGCGGTGGTCCGCCCGGATACATCGACGGCGCCGGTCGCGGCCAGTGCAGCCAGCAGACGTGATGCCGGCCCGCGGTCGCCTGCCGGAAAATCAGACAGGATTTCCGCAACCTCGCGTACCCCATCGATCGCGCGAATCAACATCCACAAGACCTCCGCGCTTCCCGATACCGCCACGTCGCGCCGGCTCCGGCGTATGACCGTACAGCCGAGATCCGTCTCAAAGACCGGTTCTGCCGAAGGAAGGTGGAAGTGGACCGCACCTTCTTCGTCAACAAAGTTTCGCGAAAAGGGCAACAGCATCGGACGAGCGTCGTCGGGCACAGAATTCGCATCTTCCGACCAGGGCGTGATGGTGTGCACCCGCCGGCCGTCGACCAGCAAGTCCGTCGCAAATACGTAGTCGATGGTCGAGTCTTCCCGCAGCGTGACCTTGACGGTTGAGGCGAGGTCGGCTTCACGGTGCTCGGGGCCTGGCTGGAAACCGCTCGCGGGGCTGCCAGGGCTATCGAGTTGCAAGCCGATGTCGGTCGCCTTCTTGAACCAGATTTCCGCCTCTTCCTGTCTGCCGGCCTTGAGCGCGAGCGCGCCCATGCGACGCAGGTCGGCGCCTTGACCTCTGAGGTCGCTCAATTCTTCGGAAATCCTGAGCGCCGAATCGTATGCCCTGCGCGCCTCGTCGAACTGACCACTGGCCAGAAGCACATCCCCGAGATCCGAATACAGCGACCCGCGCAATCCCTTTGCATGATCGCTCGCGGGAAGCTGCTCCGCCGCGAGCATTGCGTCGCGAAAATGCGCCAGAGCCAGTTCCGAGCGGCGGCCCATGCCGAAGCATCGTCCCAGTTGACCCAGAATGACGACCTTGCCGCAGCTGGGCCCGTCAGGGACCCTGGCCAGCGTGGCGACGATCCGCGGCGCGTTTTGTTCGAGCTCCCGGTAGTCGCGCGCCCGTCCCTGCAGAGCGACCTTCTGTCCACCGTCGGAAGCTTCCGCGGCCTGCTGCTCAATGAGGTCCGCGACGAAGCCATAGTGCTTCCAGGCGTCCGCGCCGGCAGGGTTTCCCGCTTGTGCTACGGCCAGTGCCTCCTCGGCAAGAAGCCGGGCATCGGCGAGGCGGCCTGGCCGGTGTCGCAGCAGCTGGGCCAGCTCGCTCAGGTGAGGCCCCAGATGGCTGCGATCTCCAATTTGACGTTCGAGACCGATCGCCTTCTGGTAGCACTCTTCGGCCGCCTCGAGCTTGCCGCTTTCGGCGTTGAGGAGAGCCAGTTGACTCCAGCTTCGTGCGGCCCCTGGAAGGTCGGCGAGGTCGACCTGAATCAGCGCCGCCTGCTGAAAGTGGCGCTCCGCCTCGACGCGCTCCCCCTTTTCCTTCAGGATCTTGCCCAGCTGAAACGAAGCGGCAGCCTCCATAGCTCGCTCGCGAATCTGGCGAAACAGAGCAAGCGCCGCGCGGCTTCGCTCCAGCGCCTCCTCCAGATTGCCTTCCGCCAACGCGAGCGCTCCCAGCCGACCGAGGTCTACGCCTTGACTTCTGAGGTCTTTCAGTCGTTCGCCGATCTTCAGCGCCACCTCGTAGGCCTTCTTCGCATCGCCGAGCTCGCCGACCGCGCGCAGGGCGTCTCCAAGGTCCGAATGCAGCGCGGCGCGCAGACCCTTCACTGCGTCGCTTGAGCCGAGCTTTTCCGCGACGCCTATCGCGTCTCGGAGATGCTCGAGGGCACCCTGGGACCGCCGATCTGTGTAGAAGCATCGGCCCAGTCGCCCCAGAACCACGGCCCTGCCAAAGCTCGGCGCCTCACCGAGCCGCGCGAGAATGGCCGTGAAGGCCTCGACCGCCTGGTCGGTCTGACCCCGTTCGAGCATTTGCTCGGCACGGCTGCATTCGGCGAGATACCAGTCCGGCGACCCCTGGTTGTTTGAAGCGGGCTTGCTCATCTGCCAATACGCGTTACAGCCTCGCGATGTTCATGGTCTTAATCCGCTCGAGTCCATCCGGACGATGACGTCAACACGTTGCACGTTGCAAGAATCTGGAAATACCGCTGCAAGAATGTGGAAGACGTGTCGCGCACCGCCTTGTTAGCGTTTATGTGATCGCCGCCGGCGCATCAACGCCGGAGGCCCCACTCCTGCGTCCGTTGAAAACAGAGTCTCCGCGGCCGCAGCGGCGAAAAACCAGACCAAAACGGTAGCAGACAATGAAACGCATCAAACCGCTTCGCTCCGGGCATGCCGTGGCAATCCCGTTTGCCGCCTGCCTGCTCTGGCTGGCAAGTGCATCGGCTGCCGAACCACTCGGTCCCTTCACCGTCGCGCATCAGGGTGTCCTGTACATGGGAGGCACGTATGACAACACGGCCGCCCCGACGACGATGTCCGGCCAGATGCACGTGTTTTACCAGATCCCGAGTGGCGACGAGGGGAACGGGGATTCCGCCGGTCGGTATCCGATCGTGATGATTCACGGAAGCCAGCAAACGGGCGCAAATTTCCTCGGCACACCGGACGGGCGTCCCGGCTGGGCGGCGTACTTCGTCAGCCAGGGTTGGCCCGTCTACGTGATCGATCAGCCCGGCCGCGGAAAGTCCGGCTACTTCCCGAATGCGTACGGGCCCCAGGCCGGCAATCCCAGTCCGACGACTGTCCAGCGGATGTTCACGGCACCGGAATTGACGACCCCACTCCAATGGCCTCAGGCCGCTCTGCACACGCAGTGGCCCGGCGGACCGGGCAGTGGCGTGCCTGGCGAACATGCGTTCGACCAGTTCTTCGCGTCCCAGGTCGCGAACATGCCCGACGGCAACCTGGCGCTGTCGCTGACGACTGCGGCGGTTACGCAGTTACTGGATCGCATCGGTCCAGCCGTCATCATCACCCATTCGATGTCAGGTCCGCTCAGCTGGATGATTCCGCAGGCGAACCCGGGCAAGGTCAAGGCCATCATCGCGGTCGAGCCCACCGGCAACTCCAATCTGAATGGCGACAACGCGCCGGGTACGGCATGCGGTCTGAGCGTCGTGTGTCTGAACTTCACGCCCCCCGTCAGCGGTGCGGCCGATCTGGGTCTTGTTCGGGTGCCGCCACCCAACAGCAGTCTGAAGAGCTGCTGGCTGCAGACCGAGCCGGTTCATACCTTGCCCTGGCTGCAAGGAATCCCGATCCTTATTGCCACGGGCGAAGCCTCTTATCACGCCACTTACGACTACTGCACATCCAAATTCCTGTCACAGGCAGGAGTGCCGAACGAATGGGTGTACCTGCCGACCGTCGGGATTCATGGGAACGGCCATATGCAGATGCTCGAGATGAACAATCTCGACATCGCCGGTTTTTACGAACGCTGGTTGACAGAGCGCTTGAGGGGAGCGCGGGAGCGCGATTAGGGCCCGGCGCGAACCCCCAGGCGACCTTCGACCTGGTCGGCACGCATCCGGGCGCCTGCCGGAACCGCACACCCAACAGAAAGGGCCGACCGAGTCGGCCCTTTTTCCTGAGTGCACCGCCGTGTCTCGACGGTCTGTGCGACCAGCTCGTGAACGCTTAGGAAAATCGTCCGAATTTCCGCTGCGCGCTCGCGCGACGACGGTGAGGTTTTCCGTGTGATTCATGCGAGGCTGCGTCCCGTCCCGTACACGGGGTACAGTTTTCGACCAGGGTCTACGGCGCTGTGCGCTGCGCAATACCCTGCGCGGTGATAAGATTTTTGAGATTAGGGGGGATGGCGCTATAAAGAAAATTATGTGGCCATACTTGGCCGGCGCTGCGTTTCAGGGAGTCCCCGATGAAGGTCGTCAGTCGGTCCGTCGGTTGTCTTCGAAAGATAGACTTCGCCGACGCCTTGTTCCGCACCAAAGGTGTCGTCCCGCAGACTTCAGTGACGTTCGAAGATCCGGGCGCCCTTGGAATCGCTTGCGTCTCGTACCATGGCCCGGTTCATACGTTCAAGCCGGCCAATCAGACCTATCATGGCATCGGCTATCGGGTTAGCGGCGCCCAAACGATCAGGATAGACAAGCCCCGTTCGTTTCCGCATGGAACGGGCAGATCGGGGATGACGGCGATTGTCCCGGCTACCGAGGAGTCTGCGTGGCTGTCCGAGGGTCCCCACGAAATGGTTCACTTCTATCTGGCGTCGCCCCTCGTCGGCGAGGTGGCCGCCGAGATTTATGGAGTGGACGGGAGCGACGTCGAGATTCAGGAGGCGGCTTTTCACATCGACGAAAGCATCGCTCGCTACGCTATGGTGTTTCAGCAGAGGCTGCGCGACCCGGAACCGGTCACCGAGCTCGAGCTGAATGCGATCGCCCACCTGCTGAGTGCACACTTGTTACGCCGCTATTCCAATCTGGCGCGCCGCCCGATGTCGCGCGTCGATCAGAAACTGTCGAGCGCCGAACTGCGTACGGTAACGGACTACATCGAAGCGCATCTGGACTCTGCGCTCAGACTGTCCGAACTGGCGGCTGCCATCGGGATGAATCAATACCGGTTTGCGCGGGCCTTTCAGGCTACGACGGGAGACAGCCCGCACAAGTACGTGATGAAACTTCGGATCACCCACGCCCAGGACCTGCTTGCGGCGAGCAAACTTTCGCTGGGCACGATCGCCGCGACGGTTGGGTTTTCCTCGCAGAGCCACATGACGCTCGCCTTCCAGAGGAATCTTTCGATCACCCCCGGGCGCTATCGGATCCAGACCGGTAAATTCGACCGCGACGAATGCAGTGGCGCTTTTTGAGAATCGGACGAGGGCTGAGATGGACGATCGGGTAGATAGGGTCACATATTCGTCCGATCATCCGATCCGCTCGAAGCGGGAGGATCGATTCAATCGCGCACCGTTCGCAACGCGCGTCGCCGATACGACGGCGACCTGGCGGGATCCATCGAGCATCGTCATTGGTCTGTACGGCCCGTGGGGCGGCGGAAAAAGCTCGACCCTCAATCTGATGGAGGAGGCACTTGCCGCCCATCCCAACGTCGTCGTGGTCCGCTTCAACCCGTGGCTTTTCAATTCCGAAGAGCGACTGCTGTGCGGTTTCTTCGAAACGCTCGCCGCAGCGCTGGCCCATTCGGTGCCGCGAAAGGCGGACAAGCTCGCGGGTCTGCTCCGGGGTTACGGCGCTCTGCTGGCGCTGACTTCCGTATCCGCGGCGGGACCGAACCCGGTCAACCCGGGTCCGGGCGATGGCGGCAAAGGGATCGGCGACCCCTCGGCGAGCGGCGGACTCGAGGAGCTGAAGGACCGCGTCGACCAGGCATTGCAGCAGGGCGGCAAGCGTGTCGTGGTATTGATCGACGATATCGACCGCCTGGATCGAACCGGGATACAGGCGGTTTTCAAGCTGGTGAAGCTGACCGCTGGTTTTGCAAATACCAGCTACGTGCTTTCGTTCGACGACGAGATGGTCGCCTCGTCCATCGGCGAGCGATACGCCGAGGCGGGATACGAGGCCGGGCGAAACTATCTGGCCAAAATCATCCAGGTGCCATTGCACCTTCCACCGCCCGACGCGATGCAGTTGCGGCAAATGGTATTCGACGGCATTGCGGCGGCGTTGCGCCAGTCCGGAATCGAGCTGGAGCGGGAAGGGGCCGATGCGTTTGCACATCAGTTCGTGGGTGGCCTCGAGCCCCGCCTCGGAACGCCCCGGCATGCCAAGTTGTACGTGAACGCGGTGACTTTCGCGCTGCCACTGCTCAAGGAAGAGGCGCATCCGGTCGATCTGCTTCTGATCGAAGGCATCCGCGTCTTCTATCCCAAGCTGTACCTGGCGATCCGGGACAACGCCGACCTGTTCCTGGGCGGCGGCCGCGATTCGGACCAGAACACGGAAAGCGCGCAGCGGCGCCACCTGGCCGATTTGATCGCCAAGGCCGCGGGTGACATCACACCGGAGCAGAGTGCAGGTCTGCGTCGCGACCTGCTCGAGCCCCTTTTCCCCCGGCTGCGGGCAACCCGCTACGGGCACGACTGGGAACCGAACTGGGCGCGCGAGCAACGCATCTGCTCGCAGCAGTATTTTCAGCGCTACTTCACCTACAGCGTGCCGCCAGGCGACATCGGAGATCTGGAGGTGAAGTCGTTTCTGAACGACATCGCATCGTCCAGCACTCCGACACAGGACGCCGCACTGGGGGCCTTCGCGCAACGCGGCGCGTTCCCGCGCTTGATCCATAAGCTGAATCGGGCCGCGCCGGCAATGGACGCAGATGCTGCGTCAGCGCTTGCGTTGGCGATTGCACGAAACGCATCGCTGGCATACAGCGAACGCGGCCCGGCGTCGATGCTCGATTACACGTTCACCCACGCCGCTCACCTGGTCGCCAGCCTGGTCAAGCAGACCGATGATGTGGAAGCCCGGGACCGGATCGCTCGCTCGATCGCGGAAATCGCCCAGCCGCTGACGTTCGCCTTGGAGTGTTTTCGCTGCATGCGCCGCAGCGCCGACCACGCGGAAGAAGACCAGGTATTGTCGAAGCACGGCGACCTGGCGATGCGTTCGCTTCTCGTTGATCGGATACGATCACAAGCGGCCGCGACACCCTTGCATCGCACGTTCGGGCGCGATTCGCGCGGGCTGTACTGGCTCTGGGCTCAGCAATCTGCCGCCGAGGTCGCGTCTGACCTGCGGCAGAAGCTTCAGGCGGACCCGGCCGAGGTGGACGCCTTGCTCGACTGCTATGTCGGCGAAGTCGGCGAATCAAACAACGGGGCGCCGGCGTACGCCGACATCGGTCGAGAGGCGTATGACGCGATTGCGCAGCTGATCGAGCCTGAGACCATCGCTGCCGCCCTGATCCGAAGGCATGGGTCCGGCCTGGGCTCCGGAGATTTCTATCGGCACGATACGGCCGGCATGGCGCAAAGAATTGCCCACCAATTCCTGTGGATGCACCGCCGCGCCGAGCAGGAACCGGCCAGGCAGGCTGCTGCAACGAGCGACGACCCGGCCTTGCTGCCCTCGGATCAGCCGGACATGGAGGTCGGAAAGACCGATGAGCTTCTCGCCGGCGACAACCCGGTCGCCGCCCCTGAGGACGCGCTCGGCGTGCATCGCCCGCCCATGTAACAGCGTCAAGCCCGTCCCGACACCACTTCCGCAAAACGGCCGACATCGACCTCGTCGTTGTAGACGTGGGTCGAAACCCGCATCGCGTCGCCGCGCACCGACACGTAAATGCGATTGGTCTGCAGCGCCCGGCGCAAAGCCTCCAGATCCGTGCCCGCAGGAGGGCGAATCCCGAAGAGGTGCGCGGCGTGCGAATCGTCCTGCGGCACCTCGTAACCTGCCGACTGCGCGCATTGGATCAGCTTCTTCGAGACCTCGGCGCAGTAGCGCCGCACCCGCGGCACCTGCCATTGGCGAAACAGTTCGAGCGCCGCGGTGAGCATGCCGGTCAACGACAGGTTGGCGCGCGTGCTGGTGTCATATCGGCGCATGCCCGGCGAGTAGTCGTCTTGATAATCGACCAGCCGGGAAAAGTCCTCGCTGCCGCGGCGCATCAGCCAGCTTTCTTCCAGGGGCGAGCCATCGGCCAGCCGGTCGCTGAAATAGGCAAAGCCGAGCCCGTAGTGAGCCAGCAGCGACTTGTAGGGGTGTGCGACCAGTGCGTCGGCGAAAATTGCTCCGACGTCCACCGGCTCGATACCGATCGTTTGCGTCGCGTCGACGACGAACCAGGCACCCACTTCGCGGCAGCGCCGCCCGACCGCCACAAGATCGAAAAGAGTTCCATCGGTCCAATGTGCAGTCTCGATCGCCACCAGCGCGGTGTCGCGGCCGATGCTCGACAGCAGCCGTTCGTTCCAGAGTCGCGCACGATCCTCGCCAGCGGGTCGCTCCACCACTCGGATCCGGGCACCGTGGCCTGCCAGTTTGCGCCAGGAATACACATTGCTCGGGAACTGATCCGCCAGCACGACGATCTGCTGGTGCGGACCGATCGCGACGTTCTTCGCAACCGTCGCAATCGCATTCGCGACGTCCGGCACGAACGCGATGTGCTCGGGCGAAGCATTGATCAGCTCGCCGATCAGGCCACGCGCGGTCTCGGCCGGCTCGAAGAAGTCCGCAGAACCGATCTGCCAGGGCGCTGCGCGCAGCAGCAGGGCGCCTTCGCCCGCTTCGCGGACCGGTCTCGGCGTCGGACCCATGTACGCGCTGTTCAGATAGCAGACATCGCGCGGAATATCGAACAGATGGCGCTGGCAGGCAAGGGGCACGGTGTCTTTCCTTCATGTCAATGCGAACTGCGGTGCGCGGGACCCGTGGAATTGCGGCACAGGTCCCGGGTACTCGGGTCAGTGCGATGCGATCAGGGGAACCGCGATCAATGCCGCTGTCATGCCAGCCGTCTGCAGGCGCGTGATCTGCTCCTTCAGAAGCAGCCAGGCCAGCAGTACGGTGACCGCGGGGTAGAGCGAAGACAGAATCGCAGCCACGTCGAGGCGGCCGTACTTGCTCGCGAGCACGAAACAAATGTTGCCCAGACTGTCGAGTGTGCCGGCAGCGATCACCACCCCGAGCGCCCCCGGCCGCGGAAGAGAGCCGCGCTGGACAGTCAGAATGACGGCGCTGAGCACGAAGGAGGTGGCGAGCACCGCCGCCGTCGGCCAGTACACACCCTGCATTGCAGCCAGATGGATGAACACCAGGAATGCGCCGAAGCCCAGACCCGCAAGCAGCGCGAGGCCGATGCCCTCGGGCCGTATTTTCCCATCCGGCCGCGAGATGAGCCACAGTGCTGCCAAGGCCAGCAGCAGACCGACCACCTGGATCCGCTGTGGAAGTCCCTGCGTGAATGCGGCCACGATGACCGGAACCGCCGCCGCCAGGACCGACGTCAACGGGGCGCCGATTCCCATTTTGCCGATCGCGAGCGCACGGTAGAACGCGGGAAGCGCCAGCCCGCCGACTACCCCGGCGGCACAAGCCCACGCGAGCGCCTGCCAGGACGGCGGCGCCTCGCGGGTGATCAGCGCGAGCGCCACCGTGATGACAAGGCCGCACAGACGCGCAACGGTGATCACACCGAAGACATGGCAGCGCTTCGCGGCGACGCCTCCACAAAAATCTGCGGTTCCAAACAAAGCGGCCGCCGCCAGCGCGAACGTTGCAGCAGTGAGTCCAGGTGGCAGTTGCATCGAGGTCGACCCCGCTGGAAAGAATCAGGAAGCCGGCGGCCGCGAACCGCAGCGGCCGCCATTGTGTTCATACCTGGAAATATCAATTAAAACAAATACAAAAGAGATATTCTTAGCGTCAAATCTCACCCGTGGTGCACAAGTCGTCCGGCCGCAGACCGACCCAGCGCGGCCTGTGAAACCGCAACGCCGGTTTCGGGTCCGCACCCCGACAATTTACCTCTGTGGCACGACCCCGACGAGTGGGATGACGGTTGCATGCAGGCGCACTGATCAGTGGCGCGAGAGGTTTCCGCGAACCGTCATTCGCCTCAAACCGAACACCGGCGTTGTATCCTGGCCGAGGTAGGCGCCCGCCCCACGTAGCCATCGGACGATCATGTCGCAGGAGCTACCTCATCGCGAGGCCGTCGAGCGCCTGTCGCTCTGGGGCTACGCATTTCTGCCGGCCGCAGACGCGCTTGCGGCGCTCGATGTCGGCGTGGAGCAGCTGAATGCGCTGCGCGATACGTGGTCCCGCCTGCCGCGCGACATGTACCTGCGCGACGGCGGACGGTATCGGTCGCGGCGGCACAGTTGCTTCGTCCAGGACTTCACTTCATCGGGGCTCTCGGCCGTTCCGCACCGGTCCCACTGGCAGTCCGCTTCATACAACGCCCTGCACGGCGGGCTCGAACGGTGGTTCGAGCCGATCGAAGCGCAGGTCGTGAATGCGCCGGTCTGGACCCGCCTCGTCGCGTCCATCGGCTCCGTGTTTGCGAGAGTCAGGAAGGTCGAGCGCTGGTTCATCGAGGCGCACCAGTTTCGCATCGATACCGCAAGCGGCATCGGGCGGCCCACGCCGGAGGGCGCTCATCGGGACGGAGTGGATTTTGTCGCTCTGATGCTGGTCGAGCGATACGGCATTCGGGGTGGCGAAACTCGCGTGTTTGACAGCAACGGTCCATCGGGCGTGCGTTTCACGATGTCCGAACCCTGGTCGACGCTTCTGATGGACGATGCGCGAGTCGTGCACGAGACGACGCCGATCCAGCCGGGCGAGGCGCCGGGCTTTCGCGATACGTTGGTGTTGACTTATCGCGCCGGAGGGTTTCAGGCGCCAGATTAGGTTTCGTCCATTCGCGCCTGCGGCCGCCCATTGACGCCAATGGTGGGACGCGGATCGAGGCCAGCGCCGAAGGCGTTTATAGAAGCAGTGACGAGGGACGGAATGCGGTGTTCCAGTAGATGTAGGACGTATGGATGCGGCGAGCTTGCGTGCTGGCTCCTGGACGCTCGGGTCGGTGTTCGCAGTCTGCGCGGTCGCGCCGCTCGGCGCGCCTGCGCAAATGCGGATTGCGCTCGCCGCTACAACAGGCGGATTTATGAGGTGTCATTCGATTCGTCGTAATGGCGCCCGCTGCCAACCTCGATCGCAACGCAAAGCCGCGTGGCGCACGTCTGGCTTAATGCCGCGGGTAGACTGTTGCAAGCCGGTGTCGGGTCGGCCGAAAAGCCGACGCGACGGCGCCTTTATCGGGACTTGTGGGCAAGGTGGACGAACTAACGTCGACCTGCCTCCCATCGCCGGCCCTCTCGGGTGAACCAAGCCATGGCTCAAGTCGACCGTGTTCGCCGCCCAGTTGCCGCCACGGCCGCGAGGCCGTGCCGGCTGGCCCGTCTCGCATTCGCCCTGGTCGCGCTGACCTTCGGCGCCGCGGCCTCGGCGCAGCTCTTCTCGCGCTTCGGCGCGGTGCACTGGGTCGATTCCGATGGCGCAGCGCACACGCTCGACGATTACAAGGGCCACCCGGTCGTGATCACGATGGCATATACGGCGTGTCGCAAGACCTGCTCGTCAAGCATGCTGGTGCTGCGTCAGATGCAGGACATCCTGGCGCGCCAGGGCCGCGATGCCGCCTTCGTTGTCGTCAGCTACGACCCGTCGCACGATTCGCCGGCCGAATGGCGCCGCTACCGCAAGGCACGCAAGGTGCCAGCGAACTGGCACTTCCTGAGCGGAGCCGAAGCCGACACGCACCGCCTCGCCGATTTCCTGGGGCTGAAGTACTGGGACTACGACGAGCACGTGATGCACGACTTCCGGATTGTGGTGTTCGACGCTAACGGCAATCGGAGAAACGACATTTTGTGGGAGCAGCGTCCGAACCTGGAGCATGAATTGGCGGGTCTATGAGGGCGCCGCAGCGCGATGCGGCGACGGTTCCGCGTCGGTCGGGGATTGCGTAACCGGGGCCCCCTTGCGCTTGGATGCACATCAGGTTAAACTCCGGACCAGACAACTGAGTTTTTCGTGCCGACCCACGCCTTCACCATAGCCAAACTCGCCGACGCCGCAGGCATCGGCGTGGAGGCGGTGCGCTACTACCAGCGGCGCGGCCTCCTGCCGGAGCCCCGGAGCGCAGGAGGCGGCTTTCGCGAATACGCGCAGGCGGATATCCAGCGCCTGCTATTCATCAAGCGGGCCCAGGCGCTCGGATTCTCTCTCGATGATGTCGCCGAACTGGTCTCGCTGAGCAGCGAGCGAGACAGGCGGCGTGTGCGCGAAGTCACGCAGCGGCGGCTGGCCGAAATCCGGCAGCGCGTGACGCAGCTAAATGCCATGGCAAGCGGGCTGGGCGTTTTGGTGCGTTGCTGCGAACGAACCGCGCCCGGCGATGGCTGCCCCATAGTCGCCGCCTTGGCCGGTACGCCGCAGGGCGCGACTGAAGTTCGCGGCTCGCACGGACAATCGACCCCGACTCGTCCGCGCAATCGTCGAATCGGCGCCGTACACCTCGCCAAGGGGGTCATGGCATGACCTTGACGCGCGCCTTCAAGCGCCTGGTCTGCCTGGGGCTGATCGGCCAGATGCTGTTATCGCAGTGGGCGGTCGCGGGATACGTGTGCCCTGCGCTGTCATACGCCGGCGGGCAATCCCAGCTGCTTTCGGTGACTGCGCCGGGTGACCGGGCCATGCCTTGCGATAGCATGGCGGGCAAGACCGCCAGCCCGGCCGCCGATCACAGGACGGACTGCGATCAGATGGCCGGCCAGTTGGACAAGACCTCCCCTGAGCTTTGCGCCCAGGACTGCCACTACGGCCAGCAGATCGACCAGGCGCAAGCTTCGGCCGTGCCCGCGATCACGCTCATCAGCCTCTACATCGTCGCGCCGACGATCCATGAGGCGTTCCCACCGATGTCGGCAATCGCCGCATCGGTCGATACCCCCGCTGTGGCCTTCCCGCCGCACGCCATCCTGCACTGCTGTTTGCGCATTTGATCGTCCAGACGACGCTGCGCTGACGAGCTCATAGATCGTTCAGCGCTACGGTAGCGTGCCTGCGAGTCTCGACTCGCGCGCGCCCAGGCTCAGCCGAGCTGAATCGTGTCGTTCTCTGGAGATTTCATGCCCACAGATTCCTTCCGCCCCACACATCGGGGCATGCGTTCGGCTCGCGGGCCGGGGCGCCGTCATCCGCACGAGCTCGCCTCTGCGATCGCCGTGACCCTCAGTCTTGGCGCCGCCGCATTCGGCGCCCGCGCCGAAGCACCTCTGAGCTTCGAGCAGGCACTGCACCTGGCGCAGGACCGATCGCGTCAGCTCGTGGCGCAGGACGCGGCTGCCTCGGCCGCTCGCGAGATGGCGGTAGCTGCCGGGCAGTTGCCCGACCCGACCGTGACGGCGGGCATCAACAATTTGCCGATCGACGGCCCCGATCGGTTCAGCGTCGGGCGCGACTTCATGACCCAGCGCTCGATCGGGGTGACGCAGGAATTCACACGCACCGACAAGCGTGAGGCGCGCGCCGCCCGCTTCGACCGTGAAGCCGAGGCCGCCGAGGCGGGCCGCGCGCTGGCTTTATCCAACCTGCAGCGCGATACGGCGATCGCCTGGCTCGATCGCTACTATCAGGAGGGCATGCGCGACGTACTCGTCATGCAGCGTGACGAAGCCAGGCTGCTGATCGAAGCCGCGGAGGCGGCCTACCGCGGCGGTCACGGATCGCAGACCGACGTGTTCGCCGCCCGCTCGTCGGTCGCGCAGATCGAAGACCGCATCGCCCAGACCGACGGCCAGCTTGCTTCCGCCAAGACCCAGCTGGCGCGCTGGGTCGGCGACGCCGCGACCCGACCTCTGGCAGATCCCCCGCAGACCGACGCCGTTCGCCTGAAGCCCACCGACCTCGAAACGCGACTTGAGCATCACCCCCAGATCGCGGTGATGGTCGGGCAGGAAAAGATGGCTGAAGCCGATGCCCAGCTTGCGCGCGCCAATAGGCGGCCGGACTGGAGCGTGCAGCTGATGTACAGCCAGCGCGGATCCACCTTCTCGAACATGGTGTCGCTCAACGTCTCGGTACCGGTGCCGTGGGACCGGGCACGGCGCCAGGACCGGGAACTGGCCGCCAAGCTGGCGACTGTCGAGCAAATGCGGGCCGAGCGTGAAGACGCATCCCGCGCCCACGTGGCCGAAGCGCTCGCCATGTTGCAGGAATGGCATAGCGATCGGGATCGACTGAGCCGTTACGACGCCTCGCTGCTGCCCCTCGCCGAAGAGCGTAAGCAGGCGGCGCTGGCCGCCTATCGCGGCGGCAGCCAGCCGCTCAGCGTGGCCCTCGATGCACGCCGCAACGACATCGATACCCGCATCGATCGCCTCCGTCTGGAGATGGAGACCGCGCGCCTGTGGGCGCAACTCAACTACCTGATCCCGGTCGGCCATGATTTGGCGACGCACGGTCAATAGGTCAAGAAGCAGGAGAACCGGATGAAACTCAAATCCAGGGTGGTCGCCCTCATCGCGGCCAGCGCACTCGGGGCAAGCGGCTATGGCCTGTATCACCTGGGCATCAACAAGGGCAAGGACATGGTCGGCAATAACGCTGTCGCTGCCGGGCCCGACCCGGGCGCTGCGATGGCCGCAGGCCACGTCGATCCTGCGAGCGGCAAGAAGGTGCTGTACTGGCACGACCCGATGGTGCCCGGCCAGAAATTCGACAAGCCGGGCAAGTCGCCTTTCATGGACATGATGCTGGTGCCGGTCTATGCCGATGGCGACGGCGTCCAGGGTCAGGTGGCAGTGAGTCCGCGCATGCAGCAGGACCTGGGGGTGCGCACGGCCGTGGTTGCGAGCACCACGATGGCGCTGCACGTGAAGGCGGCCGGCGACATCGCCTTCAACGAGCGTCATCAGGCGGTGGTGCAGGCGCGCGCCACCAGTTTTATCGAGCGACTGCACGTGCGCGCCACACTGGATCATGTTAGCCAGGGGCAGCCACTGGTCGATCTGTATGTGCCGGACTGGGTTGCGGCGCAGGAAGAGTTTTTGTCGCTGCGGCGCATGCAGGGCACCGATCTTGCGTCACTGGTCGATGGCGCACGCCAGCGCATGCGCCAGGTCGGCATGACGGACGACCAGATCGGCCTGGTCGAGACCAGCGGCAAGGTGCAGGCGCGCATCACGCTCACCGCTCCGATCAGTGGAGTGATGGTCGAATTGATGGCGCGCGAGGGCATGACGATGATGCCTGGTGCGACTCTTTTTCGTATCAACGGCCTGTCGACCGTCTGGGCCAACGCTGAGGTGCCGGAGAGCCAGGCGTCCCTGATGCGCGTCGGCAGTGCTGTCGAAGCGCGCTCGCCGGCGTTGCCCGGCACCGTCTTCAAAGGCAAGGTGCAGGCGATCCTGCCGGACGTCAATCCGAGCACCCGTACGCGCAAGGCGCGCTTGGAGCTCGTCAATTCGACTTCCGACCCGAGCAAGCTGCTCGTACCCGGGATGTTTGTCAGCGTCGACCTGAGCGCGCCTGGCGAATCGGTACTTGCCGTGCCGACCGAGGCCGTTATCCAGACTGGCACGCGCACGGTTGTGATGCTGGCTGATGGGAAGGGCAGATTCCGGCCGGTGGACGTCCAGCCCGGAATAGAGTCCGGCGGTTGGACCGAGATCAAGAGCGGACTTCAGGCTGGCCAGAAAGTCGTCGTATCCGGCCAGTTCCTGGTGGACTCCGAGGCCAACCTCAAGGCGACCACGCTACGCATGGAGGATGCGCAACCGGTAGCCGGCGTTGCCGGGGCCGAGCACCTGGGCGAAGGCAAGATCGAAGCGGTCGGCAGGAGCTCCGTCACGCTCTCGCACGGGCCGATTTCGTCCATGCATTGGGGCGCCATGACGATGGATTTCGGCGCTCCTGCGACTGGTTTGCCACCGGGCCTGAAACCCGGGCAATTGGTGAAGTTTGCCTTCACCATGGAGCAGGACGGAAGGCCTGCGCTCACGCGCATTGAACCGATGGACGGGCCGATGGCAACGAGCGCGATGGAGAACAAGCCATGATGGCCAAGCTCATACGCTGGTCGATCACGAATCGATTCCTGGTTCTGCTGGCCACCGTGATGGTGGCCGCCTGGGGAGTGTGGTCACTGGTCAGGACACCGGTGGACGCGCTGCCGGATCTGTCCGACGTGCAGGTCATCATCCGTACCACGTACCCTGGCCAGGCACCGCAGATCGTCGAAAACCAGATCACCTATCCGCTCACGACGACCATGCTGTCGGTCCCGGGCGCGAAGACGGTGCGCGGCTTCTCGTTCTTCGGTGATTCATTCGTCTATGTGCTGTTCGACGACGGCACCGATTTGTACTGGGCGCGCTCGCGCGTGTTGGAGTACCTGAATCAGGTGCAGTCGCGGCTTCCAGCAGGCGCCAGGGCCTCGCTCGGGCCGGACGCGACCGGGGTCGGCTGGATCTACGAATACTCACTGATCGACCGTTCCGGCCAGCACGACCTGGGCGAGCTGCGCGCGTTGCAGGACTGGTTCCTGAAATATGAACTGAAGTCGGTTCCCAACGTGGCGGAAGTTGCCTCGCTGGGCGGCATGGTCAAGCAGTACCAGATCGTGCTCGATCCCGACGCGCTGCGCGCCTACAACCTGCCGCACGGCAAGGTGGTGGACGCGATCCAGAAGGCCAATCAGGAGAACGGCGGCTCGGTGCTGGAGCTTGGTGAGGCCGAGTACATGGTACGGGCTTCGGGCTACCTGAAATCCCTGGATGACTTCAGGCGGATTCCGCTGCTGACGACCGACGCGGGCGTCTCGGTCCGATTGGGCGATGTCGCCAGGATCCAGATCGGACCGGAGATGCGCCGTGGGATCGGCGAGCTCGACGGCGAGGGCGAGGTCGCGGGCGGCGTCATCGTGATGCGCTCGGGCAAGAACGCACTCGAAACGATCGATGCCGTGAAAGCCAAACTCGAGTCGCTGCGATCGAGCTTGCCGAAGGGCGTTGAGATCGTACCCGTATACGACCGCTCCGGCCTGATCGAGCGCGCCGTGGACAACCTCACTCACAAGTTGATCGAGGAATTCATCGTGGTGGCGCTGGTCTGCTTTGTGTTCCTGTTTCACCTGCGCTCGGCTTTTGTGGCGATTGTGTCACTTCCGTTGGGGATCCTGTCTGCCTTCATCGTGATGCGCTACCAGGGGGTGAATGCGAACATCATGTCGCTCGGCGGCATCGCGATCGCAATCGGCGCCATGGTCGATGCGGCTGTGGTGATGATCGAGAACGCCCACAAGCGCATCGAGCACTGGAAGCATGACCACCCGAACCAGAGGCTCGAGGGCGAAGCGCATTGGCGCGTGATCGGCGACGCGGCGGCGGAAGTCGGGCCGGCGCTGTTCTTCTCGCTGCTGATCATCACGCTGTCGTTCATTCCGGTGTTCACGCTCGAAGCGCAGGAGGGGCGGCTTTTCTCGCCGCTGGCGTTCACCAAGACGTACTCGATGGCGGCCGCAGCAGGCCTCGCAGTGACGCTCATTCCGGTGCTGATGGGCTATCTGATCCGTGGTCGCATTCCGAACGAGACCGCCAATCCGCTGAACCGCTTGCTGATCGGGGCCTACCGGCCGCTGCTGGACGCCGTGTTGCGCGCACCGAAGGCGACGTTGGCCGTGGCGGCGCTGGTTCTGGTCGCGAGCCTGTGGCCGCTGCAGCACATCGGCGGTGAATTCATGCCGCCCCTGGACGAGGGCGACCTGCTGTACATGCCATCGGCCTTGCCCGGGCTGTCGGCGGGCAAAGCGTCGGAGTTGCTGCAACAGACCGACCGCCTGATCAAGACGGTGCCCGAGGTCGCCAGCGTGTTCGGCAAGGCGGGGCGCGCTGAGAGCGCAACCGACCCGGCACCGATGGAGATGTTCGAGACCACGATCCAGTTCAAGCCGCGCGAGCAATGGCGCCCGGGCATGACCCAGGACAAGCTGGTCGAGGAGCTGGATCGCATCGTCCAGGTGCCCGGGCTGGCCAACATCTGGGTGCCGCCGATCCGCAACCGGATCGACATGCTGGCCACCGGCATCAAGAGTCCGGTCGGCGTCAAGGTGGCGGGAACGAATCTGGCCGAGATCGAACGCGTGGCGGCCCAGATCGAGCGCGTGGTCAAGGACGTGCCGGGCGTTTCGTCGGCGCTGGCCGAGCGCTTGACGGGCGGCCGTTACATCGACGTGCAGATCGACCGCGACGCGGCGGCCCGCTTCGGCATGAACATCTCCGATGTGCAGTCGGTGGTGTCGTCGGCGATCGGCGGCGAGAACGTCGGCGAGACGGTCGAAGGCTTGGCGCGCTTCCCGATCAACGTGCGCTATCCGCGCGAAATTCGCGATTCGGTGGAGCGCATCCGCCAGTTGCCGATCGTGACCGGGCGTGGCGCGCGCATCGTCTTGTCGGACGTGGCGAGGGTCACGGTGGTGGACGGCCCACCGATGCTCAAGAGCGAAAACGCGCGCTTATCGGGCTGGGTATACGTCGACATCCGTGGCCGCGACCTGAGCTCCGCAGTGCACGACATGCAGCGGGCGGTGGCCGAGCAGGTCAAGGTACCTCCCGGCTACTCGGTCTCGTGGTCGGGACAGTTCGAGTTCCTGGAGCGGGCCACGGCCAAGTTGAAGGTGGTCGTGCCGTTCACGCTGCTCATCATCTTCGTGCTGCTGTATCTGACTTTCAAGCGCTTCGACGAGGCGCTGCTGATCATGGCCACCGTGCCGTTCGCTCTGGTGGGTGGGATCTGGCTGTTGTACCTGCTGGGTTACAACCTGTCGGTCGCCGGGGCGGTCGGCTTCATCGCGCTGGCCGGCGTGTCGGCCGAGATCGGTGTGATCATGCTGCTGTACCTGAAGAACGCCTGGAACGAGCACATCGACCAAGGCAAGACCGGTAGCGCCGACCTGCTCGACGCCATTCGTGCCGGTACGGTGCTGCGCGTGCGGCCGATCGCGATGACGGTTGCCGTCATTCTCGCGGGGCTGTTCCCGATCATGTGGGGCACCGGCACCGGTTCGGAGGTGATGCAACGCATCGCCGCGCCGATGGTCGGCGGCATGATCACCGCGCCGCTGCTGTCGATGTTCGTGATCCCGGCTGCTTACCTCCTCATGCGTCGCCCGCGTGAGCAGGCCGCACCCCGATGGGCGTTCTGGAGGAGGCGCCATGAGACAGCTTGAGCACCTTCACCGGCGGCGCGCGCTCTACCGCTTCGCGCTGCTCCTGTGGCTGGCGCTGCATGGCGCGGGAGCCACGGCGTCGGTCCCGATGAGGCCAGAGGCCGGGCCGGCGGCGGCCCCGAGCATGGCCTCGGGGTCGATGCCTATGACCACGAACTGCATGCCCTGTGCACTCTGCTGCATCGCCCCGGCGCCAACGAGGCAGGGGTTCAGCAGCGAGTGCCAGGAGCCTGCTGCACCGATCTGGGGGGTTCATGCCCTGCCTGCGCCCGCATCCGCATGGTTGTTCGACAGAGGAGTCTGGCGCACGCGTTTGCCGGTGCGCATCGCGTATTGCCGGTGGCTGGATTGATCGGTGGCCCATCGCTCGCGTTGTCTTGCCCCGATCAATTTCAGGAGTTAATCATGAAGAAGCTACTCATTGGTGTCATGGGTGCCCTGACGCTGGGTGCCGGCTTGCCGGCATTCGCCAAACCCGACTTCCAGGCGATCGAGCGCGCCCGCCGTGCTCAGCAGGCGGCCCAGGGCGAGTTCCAGGGCGCTTCCTACCAGGTCTCGCCACCGCCTGCGGCCGAGGCGCTGAAGTGCCCGCCGGATCGGATGGAACTGGCGATCGACCGCGGGCCGCGCTCGCTCATGCCTTCGCCTCAGAACCGGCTGCGCTGGCAGCGCTATGAGGCGCAGGTGAAGGCCTGCAAGGACGCCGCCAGGTGACCCTGCGCATGCGCGCCGTGTCGCATAGCGTGATCGATGCCCCCGCGGCCGGTGTTAAGGCTGCCGGCCGCGGGGCTCAGCCATCACGCGGTCGACACAAAACTGCAATCGCCACGTTCGTCCTCGCCGCCACGCTCGCGGGAGCTGCTTCGTTTGCGTAGCAGAAGATGGACGACATGAAGGAGATGGACATGAAATCCATGGCGCTGAAGCGCCTTGGGCAGATCGCTGCCCAAGGGTTCTTCACCTGTCCAGAGTCGCCCGCATAGCCTTGCGCATTGACGTCGCGGCCTAAGGTGAGGAAGTGGCACCTGCGGGCTGGTTGCACGCGCTCGTTGCCGAGTCGCGTTGGCTCGCCGCCTCCAGCATGGCGAGGCCGAGGAACGACGGCTGCGAGGACTTCGGCCGCTCCCAGAAGGCGTGTTGTTCACCCGAAGCGACGATCGGTACGAACTGTGACGACACGGCCGCGCCCGACAGAGTCCAGTCTGCGGGCAGCGCAAAATGCAACTTCGCGCCGGAACGCGCCTTGAACGCGAGCAGGCCGACAAGCGCACCTTCGTCGTCGAACAGGCCGCCGCCGCTCGCACCAGCATCGAAGGTCGCCGAGGTACGAATCACGTTGCCGCCGTCGTAGAGATAAAGTCCTTCCACCTGTCCTTCGCTCATCACGAGGTTTCCTCCGGCCGGGAAGCCGGCAGCCATGACGTGCTCGCCCAGTCGCAAGCGCCCCGAACCGCGGATAGCTGCCGGGGGCAAGTCGAGATGGGGGACTTGCACGAGGCACAGATCGTGCGTCGGGCTGCCCGACCCGGCCGAGGCAATCCAGCGCTGGTCCGCCTGCTCGATCTCGATCGTCCGGGCCATGCGCGTGACATGGCAAGCGGTTGCCAGCAGATCGCCCGCGATGACGACACCCGAACCGAGACTCTGGGAGCCATCGTCGGCCACGGCCCGGATTCTGACCAGGCTGTCCTTGAAGTCCCGCGCTTGCAGCGGGGCCGAGCCGAGGCTTGCCGCTGCGAGCAGCCACGGCAGCGAGCGAAAAGTCCTTCGCAGGTATTGAACGTAAGCCACGGCTACGCGTGCCGCAAGAATCGCGCCAGGAACCGCCCTTTACTCTTGGTCGAACCGACGGTCCGCTCATCGCCATGGGCAAAATGGATTCCGCGCAGGTATCCGGCCTTGGCATCTGGCCAGGGCATCCGCTCCGTGGCGTGCACTTACGCGGGCTCCGGCCGCACCATTTGTGGGCGCCGCCTGTCGGCCGGCACCATGGAGGGGCAGCACTTGCCATCCTGCGGAGAGGCGCGATTTCACGAATACCAGCTTTAACAGTCGCTCGCGCAGCCAGACCTCGGCCGGCGCCGTGAGGTCAGGGAAGTAATCACCGAAGTGCATGACCGTGATCGTCTGGCAGCTGCGGCGGTGCCGATCGATAAGACTCACCCGCGAGGGACGTCCTCGCGACATCCGTCACGCTTACAAGATGCGTTCAGTGCTTTCCTGCGTGCAAGCGCAAAGGCGACGGACGGAACGGCGAGCCACTGAAGCAACGGCGCGAGTCCCGTACCGAGCGGGGGCAGGCGCGGCATGGCCGGCGCGTAGGTCCAGCTGCCGCGGACCGTAACGTTGAACCACTCGCTGAACACCGTATAGCCGACACCGAGGGCGATGGCCGCCAGTGCCACGCGCCCGAAGTGCGCCTGCGGCCAGCGGCGCGCTCCGACAAGGACGACAGAAAGACCGAGCACCGACGCACCGATCAACAGGTCACCGACTGTGCAGTGCAAGACGGCCCACGCAATGTCCGTCGGCCGCGCTTCTCGGAACAACGTGTAGAACGGCAGCTGAACGACCTCCCAAACTAGGTTTCCCACCAGGAACACCCACGCGTACGTCAGTAGAACGCCCCGCGTCGTGGGAGTCATCGCTGAATCGACATCGCTACTGCCCGCGCAAGCGCAGCGCATTGCCGACAACACTGCCCGATGAGAGACTCATGGCCAGCGCGGCGATCATCGGAGACAGCAGGACCCCGAACGCCGGGTACAGCACGCCCGCGGCGATCGGAATTCCGATGGCGTTGTAGAGGAAGGCGAAGCCGAGTTTCTGTTTCATGTTCGCCGCGGTCGCGACGGAGAGCTCACGGGCGCGCACGATGCCCCGCAGATCGCCTTTCACGAGGCTTACATGGCTCGAGGCCATGGCCACGTCGGTGCCGGTGCCCATCGAGATGCCGACGTCCGCTGCGGCGAGAGCCGGCGCGTCGTTGATCCCGTCACCGGCCATCGCAACCCGTCGGCCTTCGGCCTTCAGGCGTGAGACCGTCGATTACCACGGCCGGCACGGAGCGGATGCCGAGCGCCTTCGCGCTTTGCCACATCGATGTCCTTCATGTCATGGACCGTCACTTCGCATGAGGGGCAATCTGCCCGCTTGACCATCTCTATGGTCTCTTCGCAGGCCGCGCAGCCGGCACTGAACACTTCCACTTTGCGCCTGGTAGTCATCTCTCTACTCCTTGATTCGGGTAGCACGTTGATCTGTACCGATGCGGCCGGGGAACAGTCGCAGCGGCGCATTTTCACCATGGTCGTAGGCTAAGCCTTGGAGGTAGGTCCCGAGTCAAGGGGCCCGAAAGCGCCTTCAGGAGCGCTCGAACGCCCTCTGGCCGAAACAAATCGGGGGCAAGTGCGAGTTGAAGCGAACATGGGCACTTTGTCGCCCTCGACGCGTTCGATTGTCGGGCCAGGGCTCCGGCCGTTGTAGGCCCACAGGTTGGCCTTCATCCCAGGGGCGATCGGGAGCGACCAAAGTGTGACTTCGCCGCGATGGCGATGCCGCCATTCCGAAGCCGCGTTTAGCGCTTGTCGCTCTCCTTCGCGTCGCCAGTTCACTCCCAGACTCTTGGCCGCCCTCGCCAACACCGCTATGGCGGCCGCCCCCAGGTCGGCCGCCACTCCGAGGATGTTTCATACCGTCCGCTCAACGCGGCTGTTCGTGGGCAGCCTTGCCGTGCTCGTGCGGCTGCGATTCATCGTGTTTGCCCTCTCCACCGTTTATATGCATGTGTCCGTGTCCCGGCATTTTGTGCGCCGATTCCGAGTCGCCAGTCATCGCCGCATACTGCTCGGGCGACGGTTCCGGCAGCTTTTGGAGAAGCGTCGGTCCGTCGGTCTCGCTCTCGTTGGACGGCGCAGCCCACAGCAGGGTCGGCGCCACCAACGCGGAGCCAAGCAGCGCAGCCCTAAACGCGTACGACCGTGATCTCATAGTCAGCATCCTCCATAGTTTTACGCTTCGCTTCACTGTTGCAGGGCAACGAGCAACGCAGGTGCCGCCGGTGACCGGAGCGGATCTACCATCGCACTTCCTCCTTGATGCTTGTGATAATTGCTGCCGCTCTTGTTTTTCTTATCGATTCATTGTGGATCTGTTTCCTCGCGCGGCGCTGTCGTCCGCACGACAATTGGCCCAACGATCGGCCGAACAGTGCTTACTTGACGCCGGGGCGGGGCGAGGTCAACCGCAGCGTGGTGCATCGCATCAAATTAATCGTCATCACCGATATCAACGTTCCCATGGGATGATTGTCGTACGTTTGACTGCAGCGGGCGCCGGGGCGCCTTAGTCTGGGCCCCAGAGCAGATCCGTGGCGAGGGAGATCTGGGTGACACAGGAGGCCATGGCGCCCGCAACCGCCGACACGTTTCCGCGGCTGTTGCTTTGGCACGAGCGCACGCGGCCGAACCATCCCGCGTTGCGCGAAAAGGATCTTGGGATCTGGCAGACCTGGACCTGGTCGGACCTTGCAGCCGAAGTCCGCCTGCTCGCTGCGGCACTGCATCAACTGGGACTTGCGCATGGCGGTCACGTGGCGATCATCGGCGAGAACCGGCCGCGCCTGTACGCGGCCATGCTCGCGAGCCAGTCACTGGGTGCGATCCCGGTGCCGATGTACCAGGACGCGACTGCCGCTCAGATGATTTACGTCTTTCAGGACGCGCAGATCGAATACGCGATCGTCGAGGACCAGGAACAGGTCGACAAGCTGCTCGAGGTGCGCGAACAGTACCCGGCACTGGCCCATATCATTTTCGAGGAGCCACGTGGGCTGCGCCATTACGATCAGCCGGGCCTGCTGTCGTACGATGATTTGCGCTTGCGCGGCACCGAGCTTGCCGGCAAATCGCCGGGATTCTTCGACGAGCAGGTTGCCGGCACGGCGAGCCGCGATACTGCCGCACTCTTCTACACGTCGGGAACCACCGGGCGGCCCAAGGGAGTGGTCCAGACCCACGCCGCGCTGATCGACCGCGCGCGCGCAGCCACCGCGTTCGACCGCCTCGGGCCGGACGAGGACGTGCTCGCCTACCTGCCGCTCGCCTGGATCGGTCAGAACATCTTTTCCTATGCGCAGGCGCTGTACACCGGCTACACGGTCAACTGTCCGGAATCGCCGGCGACGGTGGCCAACGACATGCGCGAAATCGGTCCGACCTACTATTTCGCGCCACCGCGGGTGTTCGAGGGAATGCT
>Ga0137415_10001050_pt1 | contig 27218 bp, 23 predicted proteins | sample CZODoug3_1_1_16f_FD_183082 | JGI IMG/M metagenome (GOLD analysis project Ga0137415, IMG submission 183082) | Vadose zone soil fungal communities from Angelo Coast Range Reserve, California, USA - CZODoug3_1_1_16fungal (Hybrid Assembly) | ecosystem: Environmental > Terrestrial > Soil > Vadose...
ATTGCGGGTTGGAGCGCTGTCACTGGACCGCACCATTCCTGTGAGGGAGGACGACATTCGAGGCGAGGCGGTTGTTTTCTTCGCGTTCGGTCAGGGCGGTTCCCTTGGTGTCGACGGTAGGCTCGACCGACATGCCGGGGCGGAGCAGGCCGGCCAATTTGTGGTCGTCGAGCACGATCTTGACCGGCACGCGCTGCACGATCTTGGTGAAGTTGCCGGTGGCGTTGTCGGGCGGCAGCAGCGCGAACTCGAGTCCGCTGGCCGGTGACAGGCTGTCGACATGGCCGCGCAGTCTGGTGCCGTGGAATCCGTCGATGGTCAGCTCGACCGGCTGGCCGCTGCGCACATGGGTGAGCTGGGTCTCCTTGAAATTGGCGACCACATACACCGCATCGAGCGGTACCACCGCCATCAACTGCGTGCCGGCCTGCACGAACTGTCCAACGCGCAGCGAGCGCGCGCCGACCGTGCCGTCGACCGGCGCGGTGACGGCGGTGTAGGAGAGATTCAAGGCTGCCTGCTGCTCCGCCGCACGAGCGCGATCGCGCTGCGCGACTGCCTGCGCCCGCTGGGTGGTGAGTACGTCGACCTTGCGCTCGGCCGCCAGCAGACCGGACTTCGCATGCTGCATTTGGGCGGTGCTGGCGCGCAACGCCGCATCTGTCTGCTGGGCGCGCTGTACCGTGCCGGAACCGGTCTTCATCAGGCCGTCGTAGCGGGCCTGTTCCTCCCGCGCGAACTTCAGATTGGCTTCGGCGGCGGCGATATCGGCCGTGCCTTGCTCGATGATCGGCTGTTGCAGGGCGATCTGCGCCTCGAGATTGCGCACCGCCGCTTCAGCCGCGGCAACGTCTGCCTCCGCCTGGCTGAGCGCCGCGCGAAAATCGCGATCGTCGATCTTCGCCAGCAACTGGCCGGCCGTCACCGGCTGGTTGTCGTTCACCAGCACCTGCGCGATGTAGCCGGAAACCTTCGGCGCGATGATCGTGGAATCGGCTTTGACATAGGCGTCGTCGGTCGTTTCCAGGTAACGGCCAGAGGTGAGATAGTAGTGACCGAAATCGGTCGCCGCAGCGACGCCAAGCGCCGTGGCAAGCGCCAGCGCCGCACGCTTGATCGCCTGCCGCGATGGGCGAAGGCTGGTTTTGGCTTTTTGCTCAGCAGCGTAGGAAAGAGTCGACATAGCATTCTCCGAAATCTGTAGGTGACGTTAAAAGCTCAGTCGCGGCGATGGACGTCGTGCGTGACCATGCCGAGCTCAGGTGCCGGCCGGTCGAGACGCCGTGGCTCGGCCAGCGTGCGGCGGATGTCATCCAGCCCGCTCTGCCAATGTTTGCGCATTGCGCTCAACCCGAACTCGTAGTCCCTGGAATGGCCCTCGTAGATCTTGGACTGGTAGATCAGGTGGATAATGTTGTAGGAGCGATGGCGGGCCAGATCGGCAATGGCACGGATTTCCGGATCATTCTTTGCGCTTGCCGGCAATTTCTCCATCGTCCGCGTCAGTGCCTGACGCATTTTCTGCATCCGCATCATGTGATCTGTAATGGCGCGCGTCCGGCTCGAATATTGAATGTCCTTCTGCCGGCTCGACACCTCCATCATGTCGTTGGGAACACGGCCCTTGGCGGACCAGAGATCGATCTGAAATGTCAGCGTGTCACATGGCTCGCCGGACAGCACGCGGGAGAGGGGCGTGTTGGAGACTACGCCGCCATCCCAGTAGTGCTCGCCGTCGATTTCGACGGCGGGGAATCCCGGCGGCAGAGCCCCGGAAGCCATGAAATGCTTCGCTCCCAGCCGGCGTTCGGAGGTGTCGAAATAGGTCAGGTTGCCGGTGCGGACGTTGACCGCGCCGACGCTAACGCGCACTTCGCCCGAGTTCAGCCGGTCGAAGTCGACGAGTCGCTCCAGCGTCTGCTGCAACGGTGCCGTGTCGTAGAAGCTTGTCGCGGCGTCGCCCGAGAAGGGCGACCAGAGAGGCGACGGGAAGCGTGGCTTGAAGAAGCCGGGCTGGCCGTGAACCAGGGCCCGCGTCGCCGCTATCGCGTTGCGAACCGAACTAATGTCGAACGCAAAGGGCAGGGCATTGGCCAGCCCTTCGCCGGCGGGCCACTCTATCGAAAAGGCACAGATGGTCTCCCAGAATTCGCGCAGCCGTTGCACGCGTTCGCCTTCAGGCGAGCCGGCGATGATGGCGGCGTTGAGGGCGCCGATCGAAATTCCGGCCAACCAGTTCGGCCGGATGCCCGCCTCGTGCAGGCCTTCATAGACGCCGGCCTGATAGGCCCCCAGCGCTCCGCCGCCCTGCAGCACCAGGGCGACGACGTCGTATGGCAGCGGTTTTTCCAGTTGCGTCACCGGATCGATTTGCTCGCGTATCACGTTCAGCATTTTCCAAACTCCCGATTCAGCGGCTGATCAGCCGGCATTCGCTTCGATCAAGATCTCGGAGGTGGACGCGCGTCTTCGCGCGGCCGCGCCCGGGGAAAGGTAGTCGTGGACCACCGTGCCGAGCCCAAGGGTGATGTCGGCAACGAGGTGCTTGGCCGACAGCACTTGAAGGACCGGCAGCTCGGCGACGGGAGCCAGGGCGTGCGAGTAGAGATCAAGGGCCGCCGGCCCGGTCCATGCGCCCTTTACCGTGATGTCTTCGAGGTGGAAGCGGACCAGCTCGCAGATGCGTGCCGTGCCGTCGACATGCGGAATGACCTTCAGGAGGAAATTCGGCGCAGCGAGCTTCCGGGCTTCGGCCTCGATGTCGAGGGCGCAGTGCTTGTAGCCCATGGTGCCGGTCGCGATGCGGACTGAGCCATAGTTCAAGGTGCCGACCAGCGTGTCGGTCTCGACCGCCAGCTTCGGCTGAGCCAGTTTCTTGGGAAAGCCCCACAGCTCACGCCCGCCTGCAATCGGCGGATGATCATTGAGAAACATCTGATGAGTGAAGCTTCCGGTCTGGCCCTGATAGGACACCGGAATGACCTGGCCGCTTTCGGTGTAGTCGCCGAAGCCGGTCGAGTCGGGCATGCGGATGAACTCGTAGTTCACCACCGGCTCGGTAAGCTCGAGCGGTTCCGGTACGACCCGACGCAGCGCTTCGGGATCCGTCCGGTACTGGATGATGAAATATTCGCGGTTGGTGAAGCGGTAGGGGCCGCGTGGAAACGCCGGGTTCGTCATCGGCATGGCGAATGCTGTCGTTCGCACAGTCTCGTGTTTCATCGAGGTCGAGCTCCAAAAGGATTTTCGGTAAGCGGGCTGCGCTCCGGCGATGGAAACGCAGCCCGTATCGGATGAAGCGCTTGTTACGCGCCCTAACCCAACAAGCGGTCAGTAGTCCCAGAAGGCCGGTACCCAGCGAAAGGCGTCGCCGGCGACCGCGACATGGCCGACAGACGGGAAAGGCATGTGAGTGGCCACCAGCAGCCCGCCGGTCGCCGCCAGTTCCCGCAAAAGAAGGATACGAACGCGGGCCGCCTCCTCGGGGTCGTGTTCAAAGCCGTTGTACCAGTCGGGGTGTTCGAACCCGACCGCGAACACGAGGTCGCCGGCGAACGTCAGGCGGTCGCCGCCGGACGCCAGGCGGACCACGCTGTGCCCGGGAGTGTGGCCGCCGGTGCGATGGACGACTACCCCCGGCGCCACCTCGTACTCCTCCTCGAAGAGCCGCAGCTGGCTGCGGTACTCTTTCACGAACCGTTTGGCCGTATCCCGAAGCGCGTCCGGGAAGCCCGGCGGCATGGAGACGCGGGAGAAATCGGGCGACTCCCAGAACTTTACCTCGGCCGCCGCCACGTGAATCCGCAGGTCCGGACGCAGTTGGTCCTTCACCCCGTCGACGAGCAGCCCGCCAACGTGATCCATGTGCATGTGGGTAAGCACCACGTCGGTCACGGATGCGAGATCGATGCCGGCGGCCTCCAGTCGATGGATCAACTGCCCGGCCCGCGGCAAGGGGAACTCCGCCCCCATCCCAGCGTCGATGAGTATGGTCTGGCCGCCGCTACGCACCACGACCACGTTCAGCGCCCAATCGAAAGCGTCCGGTGGCAGGAAATTGTCGTTCAGCCAGGCCGCGCGGACGGCCGGTTCGGCGTTGTGGGCCAACATCGCACCCGGCAGCGTTAGCACCCCATCGCTGACCACCAGCACGTCAATCTCGCCGATCCGCAGTGCGTAGCGCGACGGAACCAACTCGTCGGCCTTCGAACTGGCCGGGGGTGGAGTAATGTTTACGTTCATGTTCGTCTCCTGTTGAGTGTTACGGATCATCTGAGTCATCTTTGAAACCTCCTGCGCACGCTCTTGGGCGAGCCGCGCTCCTGCGCGAGACGCGCGGCCCGTTCGGTTGACACGCCTACAGTTCGCTGACGTGCTCCGGATCGGCTGAAGCCAGAGCAGCGGCGCGCTCGGCGCGTGGCGGATAGATCCAGACGGTGTTGATCTGCTGCTTGGTCTTCTTTGCCTCCTCACCGACCAGTTTCAACTTCCGCTCCCAACCAAGCGTGAAAATCGCACCGGCCTCTCCGAGGTCGAGACACGTGGCGTATCCCTCCTGGTGGTATGGCTTGGTTGGGACTCCCAGGAGCTCTGCGGCGGCATTGTTTCCGGCGAAGGCGCCCGTCCGTAAGGCGTGCTGACACGACATCAGCGCGTAGTTGCCGATATCGTCGCATGCTGCTCTCGCGGCATCTCCGGTGGCGAAGACGCCGGGCACCGACGGCACGCGCAGGTGCCGGTCGACAAGCAGCCGGCCGAAATTATCGCGCTCGGCGGGGATCTGCGCGGTCAATGGAGCGGCGCGCATGCCCGCTGCCCAGATCACGGTCTCGGCTTCGATGTGTTCGCCGGAGGTCAGCGTGACGCCGGATTTATCCAGCGACGCCACGCCCGCACCGACTCGGGTCTCCACACCGAGCTTGCGCAGCGCATCCTCAATGACAGGGCGAGGACTCTCGCCCATATCGGGAGCGACCGCACTGTTCCGATCGACGATGATGACGCGCGGCGTGGAATCCTTGCCGAGGATCGCGCGAAGCCGCGTGGGCATCTCGGTCGCCGTCTCGATGCCGGTGAACCCGCCGCCGGCAACGACGACCGTGTCGCGGCCGTTCAATGCCGGCCGCTCAGCCAGGCCATGCAGGTGCCGGTCGAGGGCGATCGCATCGTCGAGCTGGTCGACGGCGAAGCCGTGTTCGGCAAGGCCGGGAATATTCGGACGGAACAGCCGGCTGCCGGTGGCCACGACCAGCCGATCGTAGGAGATGCTCTTCTTCGCACCTTTGGCAGTGACGATTTCCACCGTGCGGGACTTGGTGTCGACCGTCTCGGCGCTGCCTTGCACGTAGACGACGTCGATGGCTTTGAGGACATCCGTGAGAGGCGCCGTCAGAGTTTCGGGCTTCGATTCGTAGAGCCGCGGGCGAACCACCAGCGTCGGCTCTGGCGCAACCAGCGCGATCTCGATTTCTTCGGGTGACACGCCCTGGATGTCGCGCAGGCGGGCTGCGGAAAGGGCGGCGTACATGCCGGCGAAGCCGGAGCCAATGATAACAAGTCGCATGTGGTCTACTCCTGTGGTTTGAGGTTTCTCGGACGTAAGCGCGTCTCCGCCGCCGCTTCTCATTTGGCGGCAACCCTTTTTGCGGTCGACGATGACGTGAAGACGGGGAACGAAATCGCTAGTCTTAGGGAGAGGAACAGCTCGACATCGACGACACCCGCAGCGGCCAGCGGTGGCGAAAGAAAATCGGCTGAGCGGCGTTCGGGCCCCAGTCGGCGTAGGGGAGCTGGGCGCCATCCTTGGTCAAGATGGACATCACCGGATTGGTCCTTTGCACGGACTGCGCCGGAATTTCCATCTCCTCGCCGGTTGCAGAGGTGAAGCGAACTGCCAACGAAAGTCCGTACACAATTGCGGTTGCGACGGCTCTTCGTCGTGACGTGATTGCAATGAGGCTGACGACGTTTTTCCAGATCATCGTTTGTCTCCGTCGGTTGTAAGCGTGGGCACCCTGATCATCTACAGGACCGGAGCGGCAACTGCGCCAGAGCGATTGCGGCACCTGCAGAGCGATTGCTGCTACCGCATGCGCCGTCGCCAATCGCTCGGGGTTTCGCCGGTCAGTTTCTTGAACGCCGCGGTGAACGCAGTTTGGGAAGCGTAGCCAAGCTGTGCCGCAACCGACACGATCGACGCGTCGGTATCGCGGAGCATGTTCATGGCCTGCTCGAGCCGCTGCTGGCGCAGCCAGGCATGAGGAGAAAGCCCGGTGCTTTCCTTGAAGGCGCGGCAGAAGTGGAAGCGCGACAGGCCGGCGTCCGATGCGAGCGCAGTGAGCGACACGTCAGTATAGCTGTCCGAGCCCAGGCGTTCGATCGCGCGTCGCAGAGCATGGGGAGACAGCCCGCCCATGATCGGCTCGAACGTGGTTGGCACGCCGGTGTGCTCAGCCAGGATGCGCGTGGCCAGGAGATCCGTCAGTTGCTGCCTGAACAGGTTATCCAGGGCCGCATTGCCCTCCAGCACGTCTGCCGCACTCATCAGCAATCCGGATGTGACGGGGTCGGGATACCCCGTCCGTTCCAGAAGATCGCCGGGAGCGGGCGCGCCAGCTTCGCGGCCAACGCGTTCGAGCGTTGTGTGCGGAAGATAGAGCTGGATGACATCGACAAGGCCGGGAATATCCCATCTGGCGCTTGAACCAGCCGGAATGATCGTCACAACTCCGGAACGCGCCGTTCCAATCGCAACCGATTTCCCGGTACGCCGCTCCAGGCGCTGAACACCTGTGGGATAAGTCATGATGACGTGGTCGGTCATGGGCTCGACCACATCGTGCAGAGCCCCATGCTTCCAATGCGCGATGGCGCCATTGGAAGGGTCTGAAGCCATGCGGAGCGGTACGGTCTTGAGGACGCGCGCCATCTCCACATCCGCAGAACGCAGATCGGCGACGGGCGAGTCGCTGTGGCGCGCACTGGGTGCGACAAGCAGAGCCTCCAAAGGATCGTGCAGGATCGGCTTGTTCATTGAGCTGTCCTCGCGTTCTGAAGGCACTTCGTTAACTGCAGAGAGATTGATGCTAACGCACGCGTCGCCGCCAATCGCTCGGCGCTTCCCCGGTCAATCGCCTGAACGCTGCGGCGAAGGCCGTCTGAGAGGCATAGCCAAACTCCACCGCCACCGACACGATCGATGCGTCAGTGTTGCGCAGCATATTCATGGCCTGCTCGAGCCGGTATTGCCGCAGCCAAGCATGAGGTGAAAGCCCAGTGCTCTCTTTGAAGGCGCGGCAGAAGTGGAAGCGCGACAGGCCGGCATCGGAAGCCAGGGCATCGAGGGAGACGTCCGCATCGCTGTTCGAACGCAAGCGTTCGATGGCACGGAGCAGGACCTTCGGCGAAAGCCCACCCATGGCCGGCTGGAACGTGGTTGGCGAGCTGGTGTGCGCAGCCAGGAGGCGCGTGGCCAGGAGGTCTACCAGCTGATGCCTGAACAGCGTATCCAAGGCCCCATTGTTCTCCACCACGCCGGCCGCGCTCAAGAGCAATCGGGATGTAATGGGGTCAGGATGCGCCGTTCGCTCCAGGAGATCGGTCGGTGTGGCGGTTTCGGATTCGTCGGCAACGCGCTTCAGCGTTGCGTGAGGAAGATAGAGCTGAACGACATCAACAGGTTTCGGAATATCCCATCGGGAGCTTGATCCTTCCGGAATGATTATCACAACCCCGGGACGAAACGTTCCAGTCGCAACCGATCTTCCTGACCGCCGCTCCATGCGCTGCATCGAGCCGTTGTAAGCCATGATGACGTGGTGGCTCATGGGCTCGACGACGTCGTGCAATGGTTCATGTTTCCAGTGGGCGATCCCGGCACCGGAGGGGTCCAATGCCATGCGAAATGGTGCAGTCCCGAGCACCCGCGCCATCTCCGCATCGGCAGCACGCCGGTCGGAGACCGGCATGCCGTTTGGGTGCGCGCTGGGCGCAACCGGCGGAGCCCTCAAAGGATCGTGCAAGATCGGTTTGCTCATGGACTTGTCCTCCCGTCAGGAATACACCGCGCTCGTCGCGTGCGGGCCGCTCGGTGGGCGTGGAGCCGTGGCCTCTGGCATGCTCGCAAGATTGATCGCAAACGCCGCGGGACGGTATCGTGCAGCGGGTCTAGGCTTATTGTTTCAAACAGACAGGTTGACCTGGACCTTGGGATAGGTCGAACATGCCAAGCCTTCGCCCAAAGATTGGGCGGCACGCATTCTGCCGCCGGAACCGATTCCGTCCGCGATGAAGCCGAAGCTCATTGAACCGGCGGATGGGTCTGCTGAATGATGTTGGCAACATCAGATGCGGCGCCAGGCCCCGTCGGTACCGGGAGCATGAAGCGAAAATGAGCGCCACCGTTCGAGCGATTTGAACCTGAAATACTGCCGCCGTGCGCCGCAATGATCGATTGGCAGATAGCCAGCCCAATGCCAATTCCTGAATCCTTGGTACTGAAAAAGCGGTCGAAAATATGCTCCAGATCCGCGGCGGCAATCCCCGGCCCATTGTCAAAAATGGAAAAGACGACCGAACCGCCGTCATCGATCGCAGTCTGGATATCGATCCGCCGCGTTGGCTGTCCCGACTGCGCAATCGCCTGGACGCTATTGACAAGCAGGTTGATCATCACTTGCTGCAGCTGAATGCGATCGCCCATCACGCGGGGAAGGCCAGAGTCAAATGTTGTCGACAGAGCGATCGATTTCGAATCAATGTCGTGCCGGCTGAATAGGAGAGCCTCTTCAACGACCTCATTGAGATCGATGAGACGCTTCTCTAACTCCTGTTTCACTGCCATGCCTCGGATACGCTGAATGATTTCACTGGCACGACGAGCGTTCGATACGATCCTCGAAGTGAGCTGAGTAACCTTTTCTATGTTTTGATCGGCGCGCGCCAACCATCTCAGGCTCGTCTCGCCGTTGGTCACGATTGCCGTAAGCGGCTGGTTGATCTCATGTGCGATCGAAGTCGCCACTTCGCCGAGGGTAGCGATGCGGCCGGCATGCGTGAAGTCGGCCTGCAACTTTCGGAGCTGCCGTTCTGCATTCAACCGTTCGCTAATGTCCTGCATGGTGATGAAGGTCGTGTCCAGCTGCTCGGGCGGCACCGGATATGTGACTGTGAACAGAACGTCGATGATGGTGCCATCAAATGCCAGAACCTTGGTTTCTTCGATGAAATTCCGTCGACGTTCGAAGTGAGCTGTCATGACCCGTTCGGCGAGCCCGGGCGCGGCGGCAAAAATGTATCGAACAGGATTTATCAGGTCGGCGGCGCTGCTGGCACGAAACAGCGACACGGCATCCCGGTTTACTTCCGTTACACGCACCACATCCTTGGCATGTTCAACAAGGTCCGGATTTCGGTCAAGGTAGGCGGCGATATCGCGCACGCCGTTTGCCTTCAACTGGTCAAAGGCCTCGTCCGCCCGCCGCGAATCAACCTGCCAGAGAGCGGTCGGCAGATATTGGATCAGTTTACGGTATCTCTCCTCGCTCGCCTGCAATTCCCAGGACGTGCGATCGTCATCTGCGGCGCCCTTGACCGTTACAACCACGGTGCCGGGAGGCTTTGGCTCAGCAGCATGCCATGCACTGATGATGGGATCGCGCATGGTTCCGCTTGAGCCGACTTTGCGAACCTCAAGGCGCGAGCGATCGCTGGCGACGGCTTCGAGCAGGGTGGCAAGGACTGAGCGACTCTCTGCCGGCCAGAACGCGCCGACGGGATGCCCGATCATCTGCTTGTGACCGGCATGCGCTCCGAACATCCGTACCGTGCGATCGTTGACAGCCGAGATGCGGGTCGCAGACAGCAGCCTCTCAACCCATTCCGGGTGTTCGGTGAGATCGTCGATTATGCCACGATTTCTGAGTTCGCCGATTGTGTGGAGCACAGAGCGTGCGGGCGAGGTATCGAGCTCCCAGGAGGCGGCCAGGTAGCCCTGCAGCTCAGCATCCAAGCGGATTATCGCCGTTTCGGACATCGCTCCAGCGTTCCGTCCGAATTCAACGATATCGAGAAGAGTGCCGTTCGCGTCCCGCCTTGCGATTTGCCTTACCGCGGCGATCACTTCTGTCCCAGTCAAATGGCGGCGGCGAACCACACCCTCCCATCGCCCTTCCCGCAGCAGCGCACGGGTGTGTTCGGCCTCGTGCTCGCGGAACGCTTCGTAAATCTGCCCGATCATGGCCATGGCTGGCCATCCATAAAGGGCTTCCGAAGCAGCATTCCAATACTGAATGACACCGTGCGCGTCGCTCACGATCACGCTTTCAGACGCGAAGTCGGACAGTTGCAGTCCCAGCCGATACGTGAAGGGGTGTTCGCCTTCGCCCGTCAGGGCATCGTAGTTCGGACTAGCCATCGGAAATCGTCCCTTGTCCGCCGTCGCCAGGGGGAGGGCTCACCTGACTCAAGGCTGACTGCAGATGACGAAGGAGTGCTTCACTGCTTATTGGTTTTGTCAGATATGCGTGGGCGCCGTCTCTGATGGCGCGCGATCGGGCCGTCGGGCTCGTATCGGCGGTAACGATGATGACTGGTATCGAGGAGCCGATGCTCCGTAGCCGCTGCAGCAGGTCGAGGCCGCTATGGCCCGGCATGCTTACATCGGTAATCAGGCAATCGAACTTGCCCGGGACGTATTCCGCCATGAAGGTCTCCGCTCGATCGAAAGTGCGACATGATAGGTCCTGCACCAGAAGGAGATCGGAGAGGGCCTCACGCACAGATTCGTCGTCATCTATGATCGCGACTACAGGCGCCTTAGACAAACGGATGGCTTTCGCTAGCATGGCCCGGATGGCCATTTTCTCATCTGGCCCATTGCTTGCGGAATTATAACCATCCTTTGGTCTAGGGTGATCTCTCCTCCCGCATTTTCACGGGCAACAACTCCCAGATTCGAATGAGCTGACCAACGGTGGTTGCCTGCATCTTCTTCGTCACGTTGCCGCGGTGCAGCTTGACCGTGATCTCGCTGATGCCCAGCTCAAACGCGATCTGTTTGTTCAGCCGACCCTTTACCACTTCGCGCAAGACTTCGCGTTCGCGCGGCGTCAACTTTGCGAAGCGGTCGACGTGCTGCTTGACGAGCAGGGCCGCATTCCTTTGTGAGATATCTTTCTCGATTGCGGCCGCGACCGCGTCGAGGAGCGTCTGATCTCTTACGGGCTTCGTAAGGAAGTCAATGGCTCCCGCCTTAATCGCCTGCACCGACATTGCGATGTCACCATGGCCCGTGAGGAAAATGATGGGTCGCACGTTGCCATTCACAGCGAGATGTTGTTGGAGATCCAGCCCGCTCGTTCCGGGCATGCGAACATCGACGATCAGGCAACCGGGGCGGTCTGGAAGATCGGCGTGCAACAGTTCCCGCGTCGATGCAAAGCAGCATGCGTCGATTCCCACCGACAGTAGAAGTTCTCGAAGCGCAGACCGGACCTCCTCGTCATCGTCCACGATCAAGACGAGTGCGCGGTCTTTATTGTCGGCAGTTATGGGCATGGGAATGCGGGGTAGGGGTGGTAGTGAGGCAAGTGGGCCGGTGTGAGCGGCTTATCACAATCATTACATGGCCTTCTTCTGGTCGCTTCTGCTCCCTGGTCTTTGGCGTTGGCTACGCGTCTTAAGCGATTTATAGGTCGGCCATCTTTCCCTAGGCGGCCATGGCTTGTCCGATCCTGCTTCAAGCTTTGGCCTTGTGGTATTATGTGCTTGGACACCGCGAACTTCCGATCAGAAGTGCCTGAACGACACCGTAAATGCGGACCGTTTGCGACCAAGGTCGTAAGCCGACGCCCCCAGTTCCCGGTTGGGAGCCCGCACCCCCGGCCTGCTGCCGACGCCTGATGGAACCGAGCAATGATTTGCCCGGACAGCATAAGCGGAACTGCAACCGGGCCGTACGGGCTAAAATCACGTTCGACCATCCCATTGTTTCCTTGCCGACCCTTGGCCGCCGTTTCCTGGGGTGCCATCACTTGCGGGGCTTGGCCAGCCAGTCCTCGAAACGCAGCGAGCCGAGCCGGGGATTGTTGACCGGCGTGAGAGACTGATCGTCCAGCTCGGCGCCGAAATAGCGGGCATGGATGTCGGCGGCGACCCTGCGCGGGTCGTTCGTCGCGATCAGATATTTCCGACCGAATTCATCGAGGCTGCATTTTTCAGGGCCGGCCAACTCGACGATGCCGTTAACCGGAGCGCCGAGTGTGACGTCGGCAAGCGCCGCGGCGACATCGTCCGAAGCCACGGGCTGAAACAAGGCGGGTGACAGCCGGACGATTTGTCCATCGGAAGAGGAATCGACGATCCCGCCGACGAATTCGAAGAACTGGGTGGCGCGCAGGATCGTGTAGGGAATTTTCGAGGCCCTGATCAGGTTCTCCTGCGCCAGCTTGGCGCGGAAGTAACCGCATTCCGGAAGCCGGTCTGTGCCGACAATCGACAGCGCGATATGGTGCCGCACGCCCGCGGTAGCCTCGGCGGCGAGCAGATTGCGGCCCGACGTTTCGAAAAACTTCAGAGCCGGGCCGTCCTCGAAGGAGGGCGAATTCGCGACATCGACGACAATTTCCGCACCCGAAAGGGCCTTTTCGAGGCCCTCGCCCGTGATCGTGTTGACGCCCGTGCTGGGAGCCGCTGGGACAACTTCGTGGCCTTTCTCGCGGAGCTTGCCAGCGAGCTTGGTTCCGATCAGGCCGGTGGCGCCAATTATGACAATTTTCATGGCTCTCCCTCGATTTCGAGGCCAACAATGGCCTTGCTCCCGAAAACTCCGGGAGAGTGCGCTGTTTCGGGCGGAAAAGCCTTGCAGCCAGCTTCAATTGCGATTGTATCTTCCTTGGCTTCTTGTCCAAAAGGACCGCGAAAGTGCCGTTCTTGTTTGAAGACTGTTGCCTGGACGCTGACCGGCGCGAGCTCAAGCGAGGGTCCGAGCTCATCCCGGTTGGACCAAAGGTATTCGATCTGCTGCTCTTCCTGGTCCAGAACCGGGAGCAGGTTGTGACAAGAGACGATCTCCTGCAGGCGGTGTGGGAAGGACGGATCGTGTCTGAATCCACGCTGACGAGCCACATCAACGCGGTGCGCAAGGCGATCGGGGACACCGGCAAGGAGCAGCGCCTGATCCGGACGGTTTCTCGCAAAGGCATCCGGTTTGTCGGCACGGTTCAAGAGGTAGATTTTGTCGCGAACGCCCCGGACACGGACTCAACTATCGCGAGCGAAAAACCCGGGCCCATTCTGAGCCTGCCGGATTCTCCGTCGATCGCGGTCCTGCCGTTCCGGAATCTCAGTGGCAACGTCGAGCAGGATTACTTTGCCGACGGAATCGTAGAGGACATCATCACGGCCTTGTCGCGTATTCGCTGGCTGTTCGTGATCGCGCACAACTCGAGTTTCACCTACAAGGGCAGGACGGTGGACGAGAAGCAGGTGGGGCGCGAGCTTGGCGTGCGCTATGTCGTCGAAGGCAGTGTCCGCCAGTCCGAAAGCCGGATTCGTATCACGGGACAGCTCGTCGATGCGTCGGCCGGCACCCACCTTTGGGCCGATCGGTTCGAAGGGAGGCTGGACGATATCTTCGAGCTTCAGGATCAGATCGCGACCAGCATCGTTGGGGCGATCGCCTCCCAGCTCGAGCGAGCGGAGATCGAGCGTGCCAGGCGCAAGCCGACCGGCAACCTCAGTGCCTACGATAACTATTTGCGTGCCATGCCTCACCTTCATCGAGGAACACGGGAGGCGATCGATGAGGCACTGCCGCTGTTCTACAAGGCCATGCAGCTCGATCCAGAGTTTGCCTCTGCCCATGCCATGGCCGCGTGGTGTCATTTCTGGCGGAAGATAAACGGTTGGATGACCGATCGGCCGCAGGAAATCGCGGAAGGCGTTCGATTGGCGCGCCTTGCGGTGGAATTGGGCAAGGACGACGCCGTCGCGCTCACGAGGGGTGGACACGCGCTTGCCCACCTCGCTGGCGACCTGGATGGCGGCATCGCGTTGGTCGACAAGGCGCTGGTGCTCAACCCGAACCTGGCGGCAGCCTGGTTCCTGGGTGGCTTTCTCAGAACGGTGCGCGGTGATCCCGATGCCGCCATCGAATTTTTTACGCGCGCGATGCGTTTCAGCCCGCTCGATCCGGAGATGTTCCGTATGCAGGCAGGTGTGGCGCTGTCGCATTTGTTTGCGGGGCGCTTTGATGCGGCCTCGTCATGGGCAGAGCAATCGTTCAGGGAAGCGCCGACCTTCTTGGCTGTCGTTGCCATCATCGCCGCAAGTCACGCGCTCATCGGCCGAACTGAGCAGGCGCGGACGGCGATCGAACATCTGCGGAAGCTGGATCCCACGTTTCGTATCTCCAGTCTCCAAGGCTGGATTCCGATCCGACGACCGGAGCATCTCGCCCGCTTCACAACCGGGCTGCGTCTAGCGGGGCTACCGGAGTGACCAGCGACGGTCAATCGCGGCGGCGGGTTCGCGCTGAGCCGCCAGTTTCGACTGGATCCTCTTAGCTTACTTGGACTGAAGATTACGGCCATTAAATCGGGTCAGGCAACAAAGACGGGTCATCTTCTCTCATTTGTTGAGAAGTCTGTATCAACGCTTCGGCGAGTGACTTGGGCGCGACTCCATCGAGGAGGATTTGGATGAGGTTTGGATCCATCATTATCATGACTTGGTCTTCAACTCGGATTTGCGCGCGCGTCATCTGTCGGTTTTGCCGACCCCTCAGTTCAATGGACGGTTTGCTGCTGGGGAGGAACGATCCGGCGGAGGAAAAATCACGTTCAATCACTGCCTAAGAATGATGGACCGTGATCGAGCATGCAGATGGTATCGAGTGGGATTGTTGTGCACCAGCATTATCGTCCTGTGTTGCCTCGGAACGAACTCTACACTTCAGATGGTCACCAGCGAATGTCGGCATCGGTGGTTGCGCCTCCGTACAACAAACCCACCACCTGATGCAGGCAGAGGCGTACAGCGTTCGACATCGAGAGAACGGGAGTTAAATGTTGGTCAGGACTTGGACTTGCGATTCGTGAGTGAGGTGGTGCAGGCCACGGGCTCGGCAATTGCCGCAGGGCAAACCTACATCCCTGCGCCAGCGCATTTTTGATCCGGGAGAAGGACACGCTCGCATCGGGGGCTCCCGGCCGATTTAAGCAAGTAAGCACGTCGCTCGAAGCGCTTGGCTCTCCCAGGAAAATCTGGAGCGATAGGATTGCGTACCCGACACGATTCGAACGGGTAAACCTCCACCTTCGGAGAGGTCGATCAGCGGCGATGCTTTCTTGCGAACCCTATCTCTGGGTGCCCGAACAGCCACAAGAAGCCAGTCGCCAACTTATTGGCGCTCAGCGACGATTTTTCTTCGGATTGCTTACTCGCTCGAATGAGCCGGCGCTGGAGTTTTTATCGGAGCACGCATACAGCGCTGTAAAATAACGAAAAGCTGGCGCGCCATTTCGCGATTTTGCGCGCAATCGCTGCCGCGCAATCGCTGTATCAAGCCGCCGATAGCCGCACGTGGAACTTGTTGCCGGTCGCCCCGGCATAACGCGAGAGCGTCTTCGCGCTCGGTAGCATCTCGCCGTCACCGTGATACCCGCGCGCACCGGCCCTACTGGTCAGGCGCTCTGCCTCAGGGCGCACGCTTGCGACGAGTTACTCGCGGTTCTGCCGGTCGAGCTCGCGTTGCCCTTCCGTCAAGGCGTGCGGCTCAACCAACAGACCTTGTCGTTCATAGCGGCGCCGTGTCTTGCTGAAGCGCACCACCACGGTGTGCCTTGCGCTTTTCGCCTTGACCCGGCGCGTGAGCAGCGCATCCCCGGCAGACAAGAATTCAAGATCGTCGAGACCTGCGCATCGCAGGCACGCCGGGCCGGGGCTTTCCATGATGAGAAGATCGCCCGTTCTGCCGCAGCGGTGGCATTTCCAGGTATCGTTCAGTGGCTGGATCACCAGAAGCTCGGGCGCGCGGCTCGCCCTCTCTACCAAACGCTCCCGCTTTCTCTCGGAAAGCTTGCCCGAAATCCAATGGGTGCGGTACAGCTTTTCGATCGTCGGATCTCCGCTCTTGCTGAATCGCAGCATCTGCCGCGACGGCGTCCGCGCGATGTAGTGCGTCTCGCTTGGGGTTAGCCCTTTCGTGGCCGCCCACGACCGAAACAGTTTCATGGCCTGGGAAATGCGCGGCAGATTGGTCTGCACGATCCTCTCGAGGTACTCGACCTGTCCCCGCTGCCAACGCGTGAGTGCGCCGGGATCGAGCCATCCGATCCCGACCAGCACGTCAACGGGGCTCACATACTTCTGGGCTGCAAGGGCAGCCTCAGCCGCTCTGACCACTCGGTCGTCGAGTTTCTTGCGGTTGTGCGGATGCATGTGCGTCCTCCTCGCGCGCCTAAAGATATCTCGAGCGACAGGGATCTGGAAGAGCGGGATACGGTGGAAATCGTGGACTACGCTAGGACAGAGGAAGCGATACAAGGCGCTCGGGGAGACCGACAATCCCGAATTCGGCACGGTCATGCGTATTGTTCGGGCCCTGGGTTTAACGCTTTCAGCGGGCCCGGCGGCGCGTGGACCGACGTCAAAGCGGCGCCGGGTCGCCTAAGCAGGGCTCCAGGGCGGGGTCGCAGCAGTCATAATCGCTGGTGACAAGAGTGCTGAGCGATTTTTCGAAGATTGACGCCACAGTGGGAGTAGCGTGACGCCGCGGGTCATCGCAGTTTCGGCGACGGTGGCGCGATGCAGGCAGCCCAGCGAATACCAGTCCCTCACAAGATTCGAGACGTCTTGTCGCCCCAGTAGCGATCACGGAGCAGCCGCTTGTAGAGTTTTCCGGTCGGAAGCCGTGGCAGTTCCGCCTCGAAGTCAATCGAGCGCGGCACCTTCTGGCGCGACAGGAATTGGCTGCAAAACAACATTAGCTCCTGCGCGAGATCCGGCCCCGGCAGGATCCCCGGCATCGGCTGCACCACCGCTTTTACTTCCTCGCCCAGATCGGCATTGGGAACGCCGAACACGGCGGCGTCCGCGATCTTGGGATGGGTGATCAAGAGGTTCTCGCATTCCTGCGGGTAGATGTTGACGCCGCCGGAGATGATCATGAAGGTCGCGCGATCAGTCAGATAGAGAAAGCCGTCGCTGTCGACATAGCCGACGTCGCCAACCGTACTCATGCTGCCGTCCGGCGAGCGGGCCTCTTTCGTTTTGTTCGGATCGTTGAAGTATTCAAACGGCGTGGCGGTCTTGAACCAGACCGTGCCCGGCGTGCCGGCCGGACAGGGCTGCATCTTTTCATCGAGAATATGAAGGTCGCCAAGCAGGACCTTGCCGACGGTCCCTCTATGGGCAAGCCATTCCTCGCTGTTGCAGGCGGTAAACCCAAGGCCTTCGGTGGCGCCGTAATATTCGTGGATGATCGGTCCCCACCACTCGATCATGTCTGCCTTCACCAACCCCGGACAGGGCGCCGCGGCGTGGATCGCGATCTCGAGGGATGACAGGTCGTAGCGTTTCCGCGCGGCCTCCGGCAGCTTCAGCATGCGCGAGAACATCGTCGGCACCAGCTGGCTGTGGGTCACACCCCATTTCTCGATCAGCTCGAGATAGCGCTCCGGATCGAAACTCTCCATGATGATGGCGGTGCCACCGCTGCGGATCGTGAGATTGACGGCGGCCTGTGGCGCCGAATGATAAAGCGGCGCCGGTGACAGATAGATCATGCCCTCGCGGTACTGCCAAAGTTTTTGCAGGAAGTCGAAGATGGCTAGTTGCTGGGTTGGCGGTTGAACGGGAAGGGGTCGCAGAATGCCTTTCGGCCGGCCGGTCGTTCCCGACGAATAAAGCATGGCGGTGCCGATGCACTCGTCCGCGACCGGCGTTTTGGGCAGCCCGCTCGTTGCTTCCTGCAGATTGACGACGCGGTCGTTTTCGCTGGGACCATCGACGACGATGCAGAGTTCGATCTTGGGACACTCCTTGAGCGCTTCGCGGGCGACGTCGAGTTTCGCGACTGACGTGATGAGGACACGCGACTGGCTGTTGGCAACGATGTAGGCGAGCTCGCTTGCCGTCAGGTACGAGTTCACGCAGGTGTAATATAATCCGGACCTCTCCCCGGCACCGCAGGCTTCGAGATAGCGGGCGTTGTTTTCCATGAAGATCGCATAATGGTCGAGCCGCTTGAGACCGCGGCTGCGAAGCAGATGCGCCAAACGATTGCTGCGCGCCTCCAGCTCCGCATAGGTCACGGCTTCGCCTGAGTTCGCCATGATGAAAGCGGGCTGAAGTGGACGGAGATGGGCATGCTTGCCGGTGTACATTGTGCCTCCAGCGCTCCTATGCGGCCAAAAGAAGAATCTCGCGCACCTGCGCCGGGCTATCGATCTGGCGCGGGTTGCGGGGAATCCACGGCGTTGCCATGGCTTGCTCGGCGATCCGGTCGAAATGCTCCGGTCCTATTTTGACGTCCCGCAGACTGCGCGGCATTCCGAGGCTGTGGATGAACCAGTCCAGCACCTCAGCCGCATCCTCGCCAGGATGCCCCATCGCCGCGGAAACCAATGCCTGCCGCTCGGCATTGGCGGATTTGTTCCAGCTCATCACCGACGGCAGCATCACGCAGGACGTGTATCCGTGGGGCACGTCGAACACGGCGCCGAGCACATAACCGATGCCGTGACTGGCTCCCATCGGCACGCCTGCGGACAACGGCCCCATCGAGAGCCAGGTGCCGATCTGGCAATCCATCCGGGCGTCGAGATCGCCGGGATTGGCCTTCACGTGCGGCAGCGCCTGCGCCAGCATCGAAAGCCCCTTCAGCGCTTGCGCGTCGGTGAAAGGATGGGCGTCACGCGAGCACAGGCCTTCGACACAATGGTCGACGGCGCGGATGCCGGTCGAAAGAAACAGCCATTCCGGCGTGTGCACGGTCACCGCGGGATCGAGGATTACGGCGCGTGGCATGACCAGATCATGGCGCAGCATCTCCTTGACCTTGGTCTGCTGGTTGGTGACGCCGGCGATGGCGCTGAACTCGCCGCCGGCAATCGTCGTCGGCACGCTGATCTGGCGCACCGTTGGTGGCGTCAGCGCCGGCGCGACACCCCTGCTTACCCGGATCTTGTCGATGCCCTCGACGGTACGAACGTTGTTGGCGAGACAAAGCTGCACAGCTTTGGCGCCGTCGGTGATCGAGCCGCCGCCCACCGTGACGATGAGGTCAGCGTTGGCGGCACGGGCCTGCTCGGCGGCGGCGATGACAGCCTCACGGGGCGTATGCGGCGGCATCGCATCGAAGCTCGCCACGCAGCGGGATCCGAGCGTCTTGCGAATTTTCTCGATCTCGTCAGTCTCACGATTGAGCGTGCCGCTGACCATCAGAAACGCACGGGCCGCGCCCAGGCGGTCCATCTGCGCGACGACCGCCTCGGCGGCCGGGCGTCCGAATACGACTTCGTCCATGCTGCCGAAAACGACACGGCCCTTGTGCACGATCCGTCCTCCCTGAACGTTTTTGTTTTGTTGTCGCTTGGAAGCAATCTAGCGGAGTGAACAAGGGGAGGGGAACCAAAAAATGATCGACGCGCAAGCGCGCCGAGCCGCCGGTCACCCGCACATTGATCGTTGACGAGAAGTTCCGGGGGGGTGTCGTTGCTTGCTTTCAGCAAGGTAAGAGAGCTGTGAACTGCCCTCGTCATACTCCGCGAAAGCGGAGTATCCAGTACGCCGCGGCCTCTCGGCTCCATCACTGACGCCTCGGAATACTGGATCGCCCGCTTTCGCGGACGATGACGGTTGGAGGTATGGCGCGCTCGTCCTGACACCGTCATTGCGAGCGAAGCGAAGCAATCCATCTCGCCGCGCAAAGAAAGAATGGATTGCTTCGTCGCAAGTGCTCCCTTGCGCAAACGCTTCGCGTTTGTCGCAGGCAATGACGACGCCGGTGCTCCCACACAAGGCCGTCATACCCCGCGCATGCGGGGGTATCCAGTACGCCGCGGCTTTTCGATTTTATCACTGGCATCTCGGAATACTGGATCGTTCCCACAGGAGATTGTTTCCTGCGTCGCTCTAGCAACCCTTAAAATTCGAGGCGTGATGTCGGACAACTTCTGTGGCAGTTTCCGCGTTCGACACATCCGGCAGGCGCCGGCAAGAAAGAGTCCGTGGGAGGACCAGATGACAACAAATCTCGCCGCGCCGCGCGCGTGCACTGCGATCGCGACCGTAATCCTGTGCAGCACAACCGCACTGCCAACCATCGCCACCGCGGCAGACCGCGGTCTCGGCACTGACGAGGCCGCCGCATGCGCCGCAATGTCTAGCGCTGGCACGGGTGCCACCAGGATCGACGCAGCCGCGTTGACCGAGCCGAAGTCGTTGACCGTCGCCGAAAGCGGGCCGACCCCCACCGCCCGCATCAATCCCGCGACCCCGCAATTCTGCCGCGTGCTGGGTCATATCGACCCGACCGATCCCAAGGCGCCGCCAATCCGCTTTCAGCTCAATCTGCCGCTGCGGTGGAACGGCCGCTCGGTACAATATGGCGGCGGCGGCTTCAACGGCGTGCTGATCACCGGCGTCGGCCTGCCGCCGGCCGCGCCCTTCGACGGCGCCTCGCCGCTGGCGAAGGGATTTGCGACCTACGGCACCGACTCCGGTCACGAAACCAGGCCGGGCCAGCCGCCTCAACTGTTTGCCGCGAACGACGAGGCCTTCCTCAACTTCGCGCATGTGTCCTACAAGAAAGTGCGCGACGCTGCCGTCATGCTGATCGAGCGGGCTTACGGCACCAAGCCCGAGAAGCTGTATTTCCTCGGCAGTTCGGAGGGCGGGCGCGAGGGCCTGACCATGGCGCAGCGATACCCTGCCGATTTCGACGGCATCTTCGCCCGCGTTCCCGTGATCAACTGGGTCGGCCTGCAGCACGCCGGAACCCGCGCCGGATTGGCGACCACCGGCGACGGCTGGATTCGCCCGGCCCAGGTCAAGCTCGTGCATGACGCCGTGCTCGCGGCCTGCGATGCGCAGGACGGCCTCGCCGACGCCCTGGTGGAAGATGCGGTCGGCTGCAAGGCGCGCTTCGATCCCGCAAAACTGCTCTGCGTCAATGGGACGAGCGGAGACCAGTGCCTCAGCGAAGCGCAAGTCGCAGCCATCCGCACGCTGCATTCGCCCTACAAATTCTCGTTCGCTCTCGCCAACGGCGTCAGCGAATATCCGGGCTGGGGTGTTTCCGGCGAGGCGACGAAACCCCATGGTCCCACCGGCGGATGGAGCGCGTGGTGGCTGGGCATTGAGCCGCCCGCGCTGCCGCCGCTGCCCACCAACGGCATCGCCTGGGTATACGGCGCGGGTGGCATTCAGCACATCTTCGCGCGCGATCCGAATTTCGATGTCCGCAAATACCGGCCGGAGGATTTCGCCGAGCGGGTGCGCGAGGTTTCGGCGCTGATGGATTCGACCAATCCTGATCTCAGCGCGTTCAGGGCCCATGGAGGCAAGCTCGTCATGCTTGAACATATGTCCGACTACGCGCAGAGCCCTTACGCGGGAATCGGTTATTTTCAGCAGGTGCAAAAGCGCATGGGCGAAGCCACGGTCGCTGACTTCATGCGCCTTTATACGGCGCCCGGCGTCGATCATGTCGGCAGCGGCGGACCATCGAATGTCGACATGCTGTCGGTGCTCGTCGACTGGGTGGAGAATGGCCGCGCACCTGAAGATCTCACCGTCGTCGAACAACAGGCAGCCCTGCCGATTACGGTCGATCGCTCACTGCCGCTTTGTAAGTGGCCGGCCTGGCCGCATTACAAGGCGGGCGATTCCAGCAGCGCGGCCAGCTTCGTATGCGCGCAATGATGTAGCCGGAATCGGTGCATTACCGGCTTTGACCCTTACACGGCCAATCTCGACCATGCACGCGGCCAAGACCCAAAGCGTTCGCCAGCCACAACGGAACCGTTTCCTCTTGAGGCCCATAGCTTATTACCGGCACTACGGGCCCGCCGCATGGATCGACCCGGTCGTCCTCAGGGCGATAACGATATCGTGGAACAATATAGTAATCCCAGTAAGGAGTTGTCCTTACCACGGGCACCCTGATGATAGGCCTTTCCCGTGGTTGACGAACGACTTTGGCCTTCTGCGCATGCGCTGCAACACTAAATGTCCCCAGGTTACACAGCACCAGGGCCGTTCCGACAGCGAACGCTACGGTCATTATCCTCATGCCTTGGCCTCCTTGCCACACACAGCCTAGACCCAACTCGGACATCCGGCGACGTTCGACTTCGCGCCGCTGTTGAGGGTATATCGGACATCAAAGGCACCTGATCCGCAACGTCTCATTTTATGAAGACTAGCGGCCCATCTGGCTTGGCGAAGCCGCGCGGCCCTGGGGCGCCTTGCCGCCGACGATCCAGCGCATTGCAGGATCGTGACGAAGACGTTCGGCATCGTTCACATTCTCGTAGCCAGCACATGCGATATGCGATTATCTGGTTTTCGCTGGCAGGCTTGCTGCTGATCGCGTTTGCCGTCTCGCTGCGCGGCCGTATGCCTGCCCCTTCCTGACGTCCGCGCCGGCACAAAACCGACATGCCGCCGCAGCTGCCGAATGTCCGGTGTTGAAGGGTGAACGGACTTGGCGCTGACGCTGCCTGAAGACGGCTTTTGACCCGGAACGGTCATTGAGCAGCTTCGCAGTCGATTTCCTTGCCCGACCGAAATGAACCGATAGTATCCCCCCACGGCCTTGGGGGCGGGACATGAAACGGCGAGAGTTCATTACGGCACTCGGCGGAGCTGCGGCATGGCCAGCTATTAGCCGGGCGCAACAATCGGGCAGGATACGACGAATTGGCGTGTTGATGGCGGCAGCCGAGAGCGATCGGCAAGTACAGTCCCGCCTTGCCGTCTTCCGGGGGGAACTCCAAAAGCTCGGCTGGACGGACATCATCATGGAGACGCGCTATTTTGCATCCTCCGACGCTGAGACTGTTCAGCGATACGCGAAGGAACTCGTCGCGCTGCAGCCAGACTTACTTCTTTCGCAAAACACGAACACTACGGACGCTCTGCTGCAACAAACGCGCGTTATCCCGATCATTTTCGCAATCGTTTCTGATCCGGTCGGCAATGGCTTCGTCGCGAGCTTTCCGCGACCTGGTGGGAATGTAACCGGTTTTACCATTAGCGAACCGACGATGGGCGGTAAGTGGCTTGAGCTGCTCAAGGAAATTGCGCCGAGTGTTACTCGGGTCCTCGTACCGCATAACTCGGCAACCCAATCCGGCTTGCTCTCTGCCGAATATTACCTGAGCTCGTTGAGAACCACCGCTTCGTTCCTTAAGATTGATGCGCGCGCAGCCTTCGTTCGGGACGCATCCGAACTCGAATCGGCCGTCGTCGAACACGCACGTGCGCCCCTTGGCGGCCTTGTCGTATTACCCGACGCCTTCTTGACCGCGCATACTCTGGAGATCATATCGCTAGCGGATCGCTACCATCTACCCACGGTCTATTCGCTGCGGCACTTTATTGAACTTGGTGGCTTGCTCTCCTATGGAAACGTAATACTCGATAATTTCCGGCGCGCGGCAATCTATGCCGATCGCATCTTCAAGGGCGCGAAGCCGAGCGAACTGCCCGTCGAGGCCCCTGAAAAGTTCGAACTGGTGATCAATCTCAAGACCGCAAAAGCCCTCGACCTCACCGTGCCGCCCTCACTGCTAAGCAGCGCCGACCTGGTGATCGAATAAGGCTGCTGTTTTGCTACACCGCACGAGTCTCTTCTTGGCACCTTTCGGACATGCCGGGGCGGGCCGACGACGTCTGCTGTTGAGGGTAGAACGGACATTCCGGTAAAGCGGGCCGACTTCCGAGTTTGACCCTTTTCCAGACGCTCCACCTGAAGCGAAAGTCACGAGATGCTATCGGATACCTCGGCGCATAGTTTCTGGTCTTTGCGACGGGCCGAACTCGAGGCGGCGCCTAGGACTTCCATGCTGCGGGACTTTCTCGCGTCGAGCCCGAGTTGTGCGGATCGCTTTCGCCCGCGCATCCAGTTGCGCACTTTCGTCATCGAGACGGCGGAGCCGCAATCTTCAGTTTAGTTAGGAGCGCACCCGCGTTCTAGCCAACATCTTGCGCGCCTCGTTCAGGGCCTGCGCTTCCGCCTCCGCCCGGGTGGGGCCCTCACGGCGCGCGAGGCACGTTCCAGGGCTGACATTGTCCACCTCGCAGCAATATCGGTTGCCCAGCTTGTACGAACTCACCCCGATCTCCCAACCACCGAGGCGCTGCTTCCGTCGCTGATACCCGTCGGCGTGCAGCCAGGTCTTTCCTGCATAAAAGGCCGCTTTCTCGACCAGGCCCGCTTGCGACCAATGGTGGGCGAGGATCTCAGGATGCAGCTCCACCGTTTCCGGAAACCGATCTTCCAGCACTTGCGCAATCCGCGCGTGCAGCTCCTGTCGTCGGCTCCGCAACAAGGTCGCATACGCCGCATCCCGGATCAGCGCGTGCTTGAACGTGTAGGTCGCGCTCGGCGGCCTGCCGCGACAGAAGACCAACTCGGAATGGACGAGGCGCTCCACGGCCTCCTGCAAGGTGCTTTCTGGCAGCGGGACCAGGGCGGCCAGCAACTCGTAGGAAAATTCGCGGCCAATCGCGGCGCCGATTTGCACGACCTCTCGGATCGGCGCCAACCGATCCAGCCGCGCCATCAACGAGGCATGCAGCGTCGTTGGGATCGCCAGCGGAGGCACCGGACCGGTCAAGACATACTGGTCACCCGCATCCCTTAGCAGACCGCTTTCCAACACCGCCTTGGTCAGTTCCTCGACGAACAGCGGCACGCCGTCGGCGTGGGCGGTGATTTGATCAAGGATCGCCGAGGGCAGCTGCTTGTTACCGGTGAGGCGCTTCACCAATTCGGCGCCGTGTTGGCGGCCCAGACGGTTGAGCGCCAATGTGGTCACGTGCGCGTCGCCAGTCCACGGCGACTGGAACTCTGGCCGAAAGGTCATGACCAGCAACACGCGCAAGGACGAAACCCGTTCCACCGTCAGCTCGAGCAGCTCGAGCGAAATCGGATCGATCCAATGGACGTCCTCGAAGACCATCAGCACCGGTCGACGCGCAGCCAGCCCGGCGAGCTGTGCGAAGAGTGCCTCCAGGGTTTCTTCTTTGCGCCTCTGCGGATTCAGGTTTAGCGGCGGGTAGCGATCGCCGCCGATCGATAGGAGGTCTGCCAACATGGCGGTGGCTTGCTTCATGTCCCTTGTCGATGGGGCGAGGATCGCCTCGAGCTTGCCAAGCCGGCGTTCGGCGTTGTCGTCCCGTTCAAATCCGGCGGCGTGCTCCAATTGGCTGACGATGGGATGAAGCGCGGCATCCCCGTGATAAGGCGAACAGAAGAAGCGCAGTCGAACGTGCGGTTCGCGGTTCAACCGTTCTTCTATCGCCTCGGTCACGCGCGACTTCCCGATGCCCGGTTCACCAGACAGCAGCACGACCCGGCCATCGCCCTCCTTGGCCTGCTGCCAGCGGCGCATCAGCAGATCGAGTTCTTCGTCGCGGCCGATCAGCGGCGTCGTGGTGCTGGCGGCGTGCAGCGCCTCGAAGCGGCTCTCGATAGCGCTCGGGCCGACCACCTGCCATGCCTGCACCGGATCGGCGAAGCCTTTGAGCGTCGCGGCGCCGAGGTCGCGATACTCGAATAGCCCGCCGGTCAGGCGCCTTGTGTCTGCGGCGATCACGACGGCGTTCGGGGCCGCCAAACCCTGCAGCCGCGCAGCCAGGTTCGGCGTTTCGCCGACCACCGCTTCCTCCTGAGCCGCGCCGCTTCCGATGAGATCGCCGACCACCACCAGGCCCGTGGCGATGCCGACGCGAATTTGCAGCTTCAGCTCGCCCGAAAGCGGAAGCACGGTTGCGCCGATGGCCTTAACCAGAGCCAGGCCGGCGCGGACCGCGCGCTCGGCGTCGTCCTCGTGGGCGTGCGGGTAACCAAAGTATACCAGCACGCCGTCGCCCATGTATTTGGCGACGAAGCCCTCGAACCTCGAGACAACGCTGGCGCAGCCATCGTGGTAGACGCGCAGCACGTCACGCATGTCTTCGGGGTCGAGCCGCGCTGAGAGCACTGTTGAGTTGACGAGATCACAGAACATCACGGTAAGCTGCCGGCGCTCGGCGGATGCTCTGGCCGACACGACGTGCGGAATAGGAGCCGTCGGCGTGGCGGCGGTTGGGTCGCGGTCGTTCGCCGTCAGCCTCTTACCGCACGCGGGACAGAACTTTGCACCTGAGCGAATGGCCGCGCCACAGGATGGGCACCGACCCGGTAGAGCCGCGCCGCACTCGTCGCAAAACTTGCTCTCCTCCGGATTGTCGGCCCGGCAGCTCGGACATTCCATGCGCCGCTCCCTGGCCCGGCCAGCCCTGTTCTGTTTCAAAGTCTAGCACAACGAGCCCTCGCAGGCGCCGCTGCCTTGCGCTGATTCCAACGACAAAAAGCCGCGCCCGAATTGAGCGTCGCCGAACGCCGATTCTTGCGCAAATTGTCAGCGCGGCGGGTACACCCGCGTTCTCGCCAACATCTCCCTTGCCTTATTCAGCGCCTCGGCTTCCGCCTCCTCGCGGGTGGCCCCTTCGCCTCGCGCCAGTCGGCCTCCCGAGCTGACATTGTCCACCTCGCAGCAGTACCGGCCGCCGAGCTTGTACGAGGCGATGCCAATGTCCCACCCTTCGAGGCGATCTCGCCGGCGCCGATAGTCCTCGGCGCGCAGCACCGTTCCGCTTTGCATCGCGCTCTCCTTAATCACGCCGCAGCGCGCTCGATTGGCGCGCGGACGAGGTTGCCCCACTCGGTCCAGGAACCGTCGTAATTCTTCACGTCGGGGTAGCCCAGGAGGTACTTGAGCACGAACCAAGTGTGGCTCGAGCGCTCGCCGATACGGCAATAGGCGATCGTCGGACGATCCGGGGTCACTCCCTCGCCCTCGTAGAGCGCACGAAGTTCGTCTGCCGACTTGAAGGTGCCGTCCTCGTTGCAGACCTTGGCCCAGGGGATGTTCCGCGCGCCCGGCACGTGCCCGCCGCGCTGGCACGTCTCGGGAAGGCCCGGCGGCACCAGGATCCGCCCC
>Ga0137415_10001051_pt1 | contig 27187 bp, 28 predicted proteins | sample CZODoug3_1_1_16f_FD_183082 | JGI IMG/M metagenome (GOLD analysis project Ga0137415, IMG submission 183082) | Vadose zone soil fungal communities from Angelo Coast Range Reserve, California, USA - CZODoug3_1_1_16fungal (Hybrid Assembly) | ecosystem: Environmental > Terrestrial > Soil > Vadose...
CAAGCTCACAAACCGTGAGTTTCCATGGGGAGGCGCCTATCGGGGCGGGAAGATGAGTGCTTGGATCTGAGCGCGCAACTGCTCGTAGCCGGATTCTGCCACGTACCCGCCCGCAACCTGTGCCCGAATGCGCAGGTGGGTATCGAGGAACACAGTCGTGGGTAGTCCGGTTACCCGGTAGGTCTGGAGTCGGTTCTGCTCTGGATCGTAGACGTTCGCGTACGTGATCTGGAGGCGCTTGAGGAATGCTGCGGCATCGTCGAAGTCATCGGCGGCGTCGACGCCTAGCATCGTGACACCGCGGTGGCGAAACTCTCGCCAGACGCGTTCCAAGATGGGCATTTCCTCGCGGCATGGGATGCACCAGGAAGCCCAAAAGTTGAGCACGACGGCTCGGCCCCGGAAGTCCGAGAGGGCGAGGACGCCCCCCCCAAACGATCGCAAGCGGAAGTCCGGCGCTGTGCGCGCAATTGATCCGGGACCTATCAGATCCTGATGCAGGGTGGGGGGGACAGGTGTCGGCTGGAGAGGCCGAATATTCGCGGCGACGATCGCTGCGAATGTCGTTGCCATCACTGCAGATCCGATGAGGATCCACCGGCGCCATCCGTCCATGCGGCCTCACTATACTCCGCGCGAGCGCCTAGATGCCAGCCCCACGTTTGGCACGGGATCAGGCTAACGGTCGCGCTGCCTGACAGTAAGAACCGGAATCTGGCTCTGCCGGACAACATGCTCGGCGACACTGCCAAAGAAGATGTGCGCTAGGCCACTACGACCGTGGGTGCCCATGACGATGAGGTCCGCACCCACGTCGCGTGCAGTATCCAGTACTCCTGTCCGCGGGCTCCCCTCGCGGATCCTCGTCTTTGCCTGCGGATAGCGGGCGGCGACTTTGGCCATTTCAGCCTGCGTCTCCTCGCGCAGCTGGTCCATGAGTTGCCCCATCGCTGACACCGCGGCGAGTTCCGACGGTAATCCGGCCACCCCCGTCAGACTGAGATCCAGCACGTGCACGATCTCTAACTTTGCGCCGAATGCTGCACTGAGACCACTCGCCCACCGCAACGCTGGCTCTGCGCCCGGCGAGAAATCGGTGGGCGCCAGAATGCACTTGACCTGTAACGGGGCCGGGGATGGGGCACGGTTCATCGTCTCAACACCTCGTCTACGTGTCTATGTGGCGGGGTCTTGGGCTTCCTGCTTCTCTCCCGACTAGAATACCTGCACCCGCCGTCCGCCGCATCGGACCTGCGGCCGGTGGGTCAGTCGATGGCTTCAGATCCTACCGCCACCCCGTGACCGAGGCGGGTGTTTAGGGACGCGCTCTTCGGATTGATATCAGCCAGATTGGAATAGACGTACGATGGGGCGTCGTTCCCCCAGTTGGTGAAGGGGCGGTGCTCGGAAGAGAGCCTAGTGGAGCGGTGTTGGCCGCGATTCCGCAGGGGAAGAGGGACGGATGACAACAACTGAACTGGCACGGCACATTGAGCACTCAGTCCTGGCTCCGCAGGCCACGGAGAGGGATGTAGAGGAAGCCGCACGTGTGGCTGTTCGCTGGAGTGTGCGTGCGCTGGTCGTAAAACCCACCCACGTGCCCCTCGCGGCCCGACTCCTCGTGGATTCCGGAGTGAAGGTTGTGGCTGTGGTGGGGTTTCCGCACGGCGGCCAGACAACAGAGACCAAGGTGGCCGAACTCCGCCAAGCAATCGATGCGGGGGCAGAGGAAGTGGACGTGGTCATCAACATCGGCGCGTTGCGTCAGGGGAGGGTCCGGTTGGTGCTGCGTGAGCTTCGGGCAGTCGTTGATGCGGCGGGCCGCCATCTGGTGAAAGTGATCATCGAAAATGCATATTTGACGGATGCGCAAAAACAGTTGGCTAGCCGGCTCGCGGATCGCGCTGGAGCGGCCTACGTGAAGACGAGCACCGGCTTTGCGCCCACCGGCGCGACGGCGGCAGACGTGGCGCTGATGCGGCGGAGTGTTTCGTGGCTGGTCGGCATCAAGGCGGCGGGGGGCATCCAGTCCTACGCGGATGCGCTCGCGCTCTTGGAAGCGGGCGCGGATCTGCTTGGGACGAGTTCGACCGAAGCCATCCTGCGTGACGCCGCCCGCGAAGCGGCGCGCGAGGCGGCCTGAGGCACGACCCTCTGCGGGATTTCCACTAGCCCATTTCTTGTCTTGAATGTTCCCCGCGCGACCCACGCCCTGTGGCAGGGCAGATCTTTTCGACCTGGAAGACCCCCTAGACGCGATTTGCGGAGGCGCTGATGAAAAAAGGTGGCATCCTGAACGCGGAGCTTGTGCGGGTGATCGCACTGATGGGGCACACGGATCTCTTGGCCATCGCCGACAGCGGCCTCCCGATTCCTCCCACGGTCGGGCGCATCGATTTGGCGCTGGTGGCTGGCGTGCCGTCATTCATGCAGGGGCTGGTTGCGGTCCTGGCTGAGCTGCGGGTGGAGTCAGCCACGGTGGCGGAGGAGATGCGACAGCGCAGCCCCGCCCTCTATCAGGCCACGCGGCAAGCCCTGGGAACCATTCCCCTCACGCACATTTCGCACGACCAGTTCAAAGCACTGCTTCCCCGCGCGCGGGCGGTGGTGCGCACCGGGGAACAGACGCCTTACGCCAACATCCTTCTGCACAGCGGGGTGACGTTCTAAGCGTAACGGCGAGGGCAAAACAAAAAAACCTCAGCCGCTCGGGGTCATCATGGTGTCGTGCCATGGTGCGCACTGTGGGATCGGGTCATGGCCACTCGCGAAGCGGTTACCACCCGACCTTGGATGCTCACTACTGCCCGACCTTACTACTTCCCCGAGTGACTGAGGCACGGTAAGCCTATGCTAGAATCCGGCTAGCGTCAATCGAGATGGTTTGTTCGAGGTTTGTGGACAATTCGATGGAAGTTGAAATGAGCCGCACGCGATCGACTGACTCAGCGCAATGACGACACAGACCGCCTCATCTGACGCGCCGCTTCTCCAAATGCAGGGCATCGACAAGTCGTTTCCCGGCGTCCAGGCACTGCACGACGTTGCCCTCCAGGTGCGCGGCGGCGAAGTCCACGCGCTCGTCGGCGAGAACGGAGCAGGCAAGTCCACCCTCATGCGGATTCTGGGTGGGGTGCACCAGCGGGATCGCGGCGAGATCCTCTGGCACGGGCGTCCCCTGGAGATCCGGTCGCCGCTGGAGGCCCGCGCCCACGGGATCAGCATTATCCACCAGGAACTGAATCAAGTGCCGGGGCTGTCGGTCGCCGAGAACATCTTCTTGGGGCGCGAGCCGCGCCGCGCGCTGGGCTGGGTGGACTGGACGCAGATGCGCGTTCGCGCCACACGCTTGTTGGCCGATCTGGGTCTGTCCATCGATCCCCGGCGTCGCCTGGGGACCCTCACCGTCGCCGAGCAGCAGCTAGTGGAGATCGCCAAGGCGCTGTCCAGTGAGGCGGAACTAGTGATCATGGATGAGCCCACGGCGGCATTGACGAGCGAAGAAACGCAACGCCTGTTCGGCTTCATCCGCGACCTCCGGGCGCGCGGGGTTGCCATTATCTACATCACGCATCGTCTCGAAGAGGTGTTTAGCATTGCCGATCGCGTCACGGTGTTGCGCGACGGGCAATACGTCAGCACGAGTGCCGTCGGCGACATTAACCTCGATGAACTCATTCGGCTGATGGTAGGCCGCCGCCTCACTGAGAAGTTCCCGAAGGAGACGTTTGCGCCCGGCAAGCCCGTCCTGGAAGTGCGGGGGTTGACCCGCGCGGGCGTGTTTGAGGATGTGAGCTTCGTCGTTCATCATGGAGAGATTCTGGGGATCGCCGGACTGATCGGTTCAGGGAAGACGGAAGTGGCGCATGCTGTGTTCGGGGCCGACCCCATTGACCGGGGCGAAATCTATCTGGACGGGCGCCAGGTGGCGATCCCGTCGCCCGCGGCAGCCATCGCCCTGGGGATTGGTCTGGTCACCGAAGACCGTAAGCGGCTGGGACTGATCTTGCAGATGAGTGTACGGGACAATATTACCCTGCCGGTGATCCGGACGCTTGCGCCCGCGGCGTTCATTCGGCGACGTCGGGAGCAGGCCCTAGTCGCGCAGGCGATACGGGACCTGCACATGGCCGTGACGTCGCCTGAACAGCTCGCCCGCAACCTTAGTGGCGGCACACAGCAGAAAGCAGTCGTCGCCAAATGGCTGCAGACCCATGCGCGTGTCTTGCTCCTGGCCGAGCCCACGCGTGGAATCGACGTAGGGGCGAAAGTGGAGATGTATCGGCTAATGGTGGACCTCGCGCGGCGCGGCGTCGGTATCGTCATGATCTCCTCTGAGATGCCCGAGATCTTGGGGATGAGCGACCGTATCTTGGTAATGCACGATGGCCGCATCACGGCGGAGTTCTCCCGGGAGCGCGCCACACAAGAAGCGATCCTGGCATCCGCCTCAGGGAGAACGCCCAGTGCAGTTTGACCGCGCCGCCGTGCACGCCGCCTTGGGGCATCTGCGCCTGACGCCTCTCCGAAACGTGTTGCGGCGCTTTGGGATTGCGATCGCCTTCCTCTTGTTGATGGGGACTCTGGCGGTGTTGTCGCCGCCGTTTGCCACCGCTTCCAACCTGTTCAACATCGCGCGTCAGGTCTCGATCAACGCGATCTTGGCCGCCGGGATGACGTTTGTCATTCTCACGGCCGGCATCGACCTCAGCGTGGGATCCGTCTTAGCCTACTCGGGGGCCATTATGGCCGGGGTGCTCGTATCCAACCTGCCGTTGTTCGTCGGGATCGGCGCCGGTCTGGCCCTGGGGGCGCTATTGGGTTTGTTGAACGGGGTCATCATTACGCGGGGAAAAGTGCAGCCATTTATTGCCACGCTGGCAATGCTGACGATGGCCCGCGGGGCCACGCTGGTTTACACCGACGGTCGCCCGATCACGGGATTGCCAGACGCGTTTGTCTGGCTGGGCGAGGGCGACCTTGGCTGGATTCCGGTTCCCGTAGTGATTATGGGGGTCGTGTTTGTCATCGGTCATCTCATCCTCACCCAGACCGTCCTCGGACGGTATGTCTACGCCATCGGGGGCAATGAGGAGGCGGCGCGGTTGTCGGGGGTCAATGTCGCCGCGTACAAGACGCTCGTCTATGGGATCAGTGGGCTGCTGGCGGCGGTGAGCGCAATCATTCTTACTGCGCGTCTCAATTCGGCTCAGCCCACAGCCGGATCGGGTTACGAGTTGGATGCCATCGCGGCCGTGGTCCTAGGGGGGACGACCCTAGCTGGAGGGGAGGGCAGCGTCGGCGGGACATTGCTCGGCGCATTCATTATCGGCGTCATCAACAATGGGTTGAACTTGCTCAATGTGAGCGCGTTCTACCAGCAGGTGGTCAAGGGTGCTGTCATCTTGCTGGCGGTACTCCTGGATCGCCGCCTGCGTTAGGCGCGTGTCCCCGCTGCGCAGGAGGCCTCCCCAGGAAGGCGAAGGGACCTATGACCGCACCATCGGATTCAGACGGGATTGTCCCGCGAGTGGAACGCCAGCACGTGGAATTGCGATAGGTAGGTCGATGGACATCTCAGAGGAGGAAAAGCGTATGCGTAGCAGAGGTGTGCTTGCCGGAGCCGTGTTGCTCGTCTTGGCGGCTCTCCCGTTGTACGCCGCGGCCCCAGTCACGGTGGGGCTCTCGATCTCCACACTGAACAACCCCTTCTTTGTCGACTTACGCGACGGGGCGCAGGCCCAGGCGACAAAGGCGAAATTGACGCTCGCGGTCTTAGATGCGCAGAACGACGCTGCCCGGGAGGCCAGCCAGATTGAGGACCTCATCCAAAAAAAGGTCGCGGTCATTGCGATTAATCCTACCGACAGTAACGCCATCGTCCCGATCATCAAGAAGGTCAATGCCGCGAAGATTCCGGTCATCACGGTGGATCGCGGCGCGAACGGCGGCGTGGTCGCCGCCCACATCGCATCGGATAACGTCGCCGGTGGGGTCATGGCTGCCGACTATGTCGGCAAGCGCCTGAAGGGGAAGGGCAACGTGGTGATGCTAGAGGGTATCGCGGGCACCTCCGCCGCCCGCGATCGCGGTAAGGGCTTCCGCGATGGGCTGAAGAAGTACCCCGGCATCAAGCTGATTGCCACCCAGACTGCCGACTTCGACCGCGCCAAGGGATTGACGGTCATGGAGAACATCCTGCAAGCGCAGAAGAAGATCGACGCCGTGTTTGCCCAAAACGACGAGATGGCGCTCGGCGCGGTCAAGGCGATCCAGGCGGCCAAGCGGCAGAAGCAGATCTTCGTGGTCGGGTTTGACGCGACCGCGGATGCCCTGGCGGCAGTGAAGGACGGCACCATGGCCGCGACGATCGCCCAGCAGCCCAAGGAGATGGGTCGGCTGGCGGTGGAAGCGGCACTGATGCTGATCAGAAAGCAGCCGGTCGCGAAGTTCACACCTGTTCCCTTGAAACTGGTCACGAAGTAGAACCGGACCGACAGCGTCCCCGCGCGGGCGGAGTGCCTGTGCGGGGACGCTGTGTCTTTGCGGGGATTGCGTGGCACGCGTCGCCGTTGTCGGCAGTCTCAACATGGACCTGGTCATCCGGGCCGCTCATCTTCCCTCCGCGGGGGAGACGGTGCTGGGAGGCACCTTTGCCACTTTTGCGGGCGGCAAAGGGGCCAATCAGGCTGTGGGTGCGGCGCGCCTGGGGGCGACGGTTGCCATGGTGGGCCGCGTGGGCGACGATGCCTTTGGCCGCCTCCTACGCGACGGCCTGGCGCACGAACGCATCGACGCCTCGGGGGTGCGCACGGATGCAGGTGCGGCGACCGGTGTCGCGCTCATCACCGTCGACAGCGCGGGGCAAAATACCATCGTCGTGGCCTCTGGGGCCAACGCGGCCCTGACGCGAGCGGATGTCGACGCCGCGCGCAACGAGATTGCACAGAGTGTGGTCGTGCTGCTGCAATTGGAAGTGCCCCTCGACGTCGTTCAATACACCGCCCAGATTGCGCACGCGGCCGGTTGCGCGGTGATTTTGGATCCCGCCCCAGCCCCAGGGGAGCCCCTCCCGGACGAACTGTACCGCTTACTCTCCGTCATACATCCCAACGAAGTCGAGGCGCGGGCCCTGACCGGCATTACGATCACCACGGAGGCGGATGCGCGCCGTGCAGCGGAGGCCTTGCTCGCGCGCGGCTGCGCGGCTGCGGTGATTAAGCTTGGGGCCCGAGGCGCCTACCTGGCCGCAGGGACGCGGCGCGAGGCCGTCCCCGCTATCCGCGTGACCCCCGTGGACACGACGGCGGCTGGAGATGCTTTCGCTGCCGGTATGGCCGTCGCGTTAGCCGAGCAGGCACCTTTGGCGGCGGCCGTGCAGTTCGCCACGGCGGTGGGTGCCTTGAAGGTAACGCGAATGGGTGCGCAACCGTCCATGCCGACGCGAGAACAGCTCCGGGAATTTGTGCGTCAGCAGAGAGTGGCGCTTCCGTTCCAATAGGTTCTGCGTTAGCACGCAGGGAGCGTAAGATGGAGTCGCACACGGTTTTTGGGGATCCTGACGCCGCGACGGACGGAAGCACGAGGAGGCTGAAATACCATGGAGGTCAAGGTCACGTGGAAGACGCCGATGCTGATGGTCGGTGTGGCAGATGAGACGACCGCCGTCCTGATGGATACAAAACCCGAGCACGGGGGCAGCGACGTCGGGCCGTCGCCCATGGAGACGACGCTGATGGCTTTGGCGGCCTGTTCAGGCATGGATGTAGTCGGTATCCTCGGGAAGATGCGAGCACCCCTAGATGGTCTCACCATATCAGTGGCCGCCGAGCGCGCCGCGGAGCCCCCGAGAGTCTTCACCGCGATTCATCTCCGATACGCTGCGCGGGGACGGGGGCTGGGACGGGACGACGTCTCGAAAGCCGTGACCTTGTCCTTGGACAAATACTGTTCAGTGTCCGCGATGCTCAGCAAGACCGCGCGGATTACACATGAAATCGTCGTAAGCGGTGCTGCAGGTGAGAGTGCGCCCCCGCACCAAGCCGTCCCGCGCGGGTGACGACGTGCGGGATGGAGAGAGCCCGCTGGATCCACGTCCTGCCGCGTCGTTTCCTGTAGACTAGTGGGCGACGAGCACACGTCGCGATCTCATCCCCCCTGCCGAGGTGAGTGTCCGGATGGACCGTCCGCCTGCCTCCTCCGCCCGCGACCTGTCCGCCATCTTCGCCCCGCGCAGCGTCGCGGTGATCGGCGCATCGCGCGACCCCTTCAAGGTCGGCCATGCGATCTTCCGGAACATCCTGGAAGATTTCCAGGGGGTCGTCTACCCCGTTAATCCGAAGGCCCAGGCCATTCGCGCCGTCCGGACGTATCCGTCCGTGCTGGAGATCCCCGATCCAATCGAATTGGCGATTGTTATCGTGCCTGCCGCTGGGGTGCGCGCGGTGCTCGACGAGTGCGGCCGAAAAGGGGTGCGGGGCGTGGTGGTGATCTCCGCCGGATTCCGCGAGGCGGGGCCGGAGGGGCAGCGCCGAGAGGCCGACGTCAAGGACGCCATCCGCACCCACGGCTTCGCGCTGGTTGGACCCAACTGTCTTGGCGTGCTGAACACCGACCCGCAAGTGCGCTTGAACGCCACCTTTGCCCGCGCGATGCCCTCTGCGGGGAACATCGCGTTCCTCTCGCAGAGTGGGGCGCTCACGACTGCGGTTCTGGACTACGCCCGGGCTCGGGGCATCGGGTTCAGCAAGCTAGTGAGTATGGGTAACAAAGCAGACGTGGATGAGCTGCAGCTGCTGGCCGCACTGCGGGACGATCCGCACACCGATGTCATCCTGCTGTATCTCGAAGACCTGACGGACGGCCGCCGCTTCATTAACCTGTGCCGGGAAATTACCGGTGAGATCCCCCAGCCAAAACCGATTTTGGCCGTGAAATCCGGACGGACGCCCGCCGGCGCCCGCGCCGTCTCCTCCCACACGGGGTCGCTCGCAGGCAGTGATGAGGTGTACGATGCGATCTTCCTGCAGAGTGGAGTGCTGCGAGTGGAGTCGGTGGAGGAGTTGTTTCAGTATGCGGTGGCGTTTGCGAATCAGCCCCTGCCGTCGGGCCGCCGCGTCGCGATCGTCACGAACGCAGGGGGGCCCGGGATCATGGCCGCGGACGCGAGCGTACGACAGGGGCTCGAGTTGGCCTCGTTCACCGAGGGCACGAAGCAGGCCATGCGCTTGACCCTGCCAGCGGAAGCGGCGGTGGAGAATCCCGTCGATGTCATCGGCGACGCCCAGCACGATCGCTACCAAGCCGCCTTGCGGGCCGTGCTCCGTGACCCCGGGTGTGATGGAGCGATTGTGGTGCTGACCCCGCAAGCGGTGACCGATATCGAGCAGATCGCCCGCGTGGTAGCGACAGAAACGCATACTGGACGCAAGCCTGTGCTGGCGTCGTTCATGGGACTCTTTGACGTCTCCGGCGGGGTGCGGATTCTCGAGGAAGCTCGGATTCCGCACTACGGCTTTCCCGAAGACGCTGTGCGCGCTTTTCGAGCGATGGTGGACTACGCCGAGTGGGTGCGGCGGCCGCGGACGGACGTCCGCATGTTTCCCGTCGACCGCGCGCGGATCGCCTCGATGCTGGGGCAGGCTCCACGGGGAGTCTTTGTCCGCGAGACCGTGGCGTTTGAGCTGTTGGCAGCGTACGGGTTTCCGCTCGCGCCATGGGCGGAGGCCTCCTCAGCGGAAGATGCCGTCATCCGGGCGTCGGCCATAGGGTTTCCCGTCGCGATGAAGGTCCTATCCCCGGCGATCGTGCACAAGGTGGACGTCGGAGGAATCCGTCTTCAGCTGGCGGCCCCGAGCGAGGTCCGCACGGCATACGAGGAGATGATGGCCGAAATCTCCCGCCGACAGCCGGGTGCCGCGATCGAGGGTGTCATCGTCCAGAAGATGGTGCCCGGCGTGGAGACAATTGTAGGGTTGAACCGGGATCCCCAGTTCGGGCCAATCCTTATGTTTGGGCTCGGGGGAATCTACGTCGAAGTCCTGAAAGACGTCACGTTCCGCCTGGCGCCGATCCGCGAACTGGGGGCGCAGCGGATGGTCGAATCGATCAAAGCCATCCAGATCCTCCGGGGAGTGCGCGGCAAGCCCGCCTCCGATCTCAACGCCGTGGTCGAGTGCATCCAACGTCTCTCCCAGCTCGCAGTGGAGATTCCCGAGATTGCCGAACTCGACATCAACCCCTTGATGGTGCTCCCCGCGGGGCAGGGCGCTGCCGTGATTGATGCAAGGCTACGTCTTCTACCCGCTGCACCGTGAGTACCGCTGCGCGCGTACGGCCCGCTTGTGCACTAGCCTGGTGGCGACGGCATTCGTGCATGGGAGTTGGGAATAGTCTGTAAACGCGCCTATGATGCAGACGTGTTGCGTGAGCCCGCAAGGGTGAGGCTGCTGCTGCCGTCTGACTACCGTGGGGGAGGTGGACGCGATGTTTCTTGACGAACTGCAGAAGCGGTTCGCCGACATGCAGGGAAAGGCCAACTGGCAGGCCGTCTTTGGGGATGTAATCGAAGTCGACGGCCGCCGGCTGATTCCTGTCGCATCGGTGCAGTATCTGTTTGGGATGGGCGGCGGGCAGGAGCCGACGCGTTCTGGAGCCCGGAGTCGTGGGGTGCGAAAGCTGACCGTCCCGCCACCCGGCGGCGGGGGCGGCGGTGGGGGGATGCGCTTGGAGCCCATCGCACTGATCGACATCAGCAACGGCCGAACGCGCGTCGAACCTATCATCAATGTCACGAAGCTCGTCGTCGCCGCTTTGGTCGTCGTGGCGTGGTCGATCTTTTGGGTGGCCCGCGCCGCGAACGCCGGGGCAGCCCGAAGACCGTAGACGCCCCTGTCACAAACTCGCCGATGGTCGACAGCCGGCCCCGGGACCGATGGTGCTGGTGACGTCCCTCGTTGTCTGCTCCCGCACATGACTCTGACTCCGGTAGGTTGTGAGGTCCGTCCTCATGACTGCCGGCGCGCTCTCCTTTAGATGGACACGATCCGTCCGCATCTGATCACGGCCGGGCGCGTGGTCACCCCATCGTCGGATCTGGTGCCAGGGACCGTCGAGGTGGTCGACGGCCGAATTGCCAGCGTACGCACCGGGGCGAGCACGGGTGCCGATGTCAGTGCGCCGGATGGCATCCTGATCCCCGGGTTTATCGACTTGCAGATCAACGGGGCGGGCGGCGTGGATTTCTTGACCGCCAAGACCGACGCGGATTGGCTTCGGGTGGGGCGGTATCTCGCGTCCACCGGAGTCACTGCGTTCGCACCGACACTGATTACTTCGGCCCCGTCGGTGGTGCGTGAGGCACTGATCAGGTGGGCTCGACTTGCAGCGCGTCAGCCCGCTCCGCGGATCGTGGGTCTGCACCTGGAAGGACCATTCCTCAATCCCGAATTCAAAGGCGCACACCCCGTGCGCTACCTCCGCGCGCCCGATCCCACATATGCCGCGGCGCTGCTTGACGCGGCGGGCGGAGCGGTGCGGATGGTTACCCTTGCCCCCGAGCTTCCCGGCGCCCGCGAGGTGATTCGCCTCCTGCGCAAGCGCGGATGCATTGTGGCCGCTGGCCACACGGGCGCGACGTACGACCAAGCTCAAGCGGCGTTCAGCGAAGGGGTTACACAGGTGACGCACCTGTTTAACGCGATGCGCCCGGTACACCACCGGGATCCGGGCATCGTCGTCGCCGCCCTTCAACATCCCCAGGTGACGGTCAGCCTCATCGCCGATTTCGTCCACACCCATCCGGCGATCGTCCACCTCGCCGTACGCCTCAAGGGGTGGGAGCGGGTGGCGCTGATAACCGATGCCATCGCAGCAGCCGGGGCGCGTGGGAAGGTGACGCATCTGGGAACCCGGACGGTCCGGGTGTCGGATGCGCCACGGCTCGCCGATGGCACACTGGCGGGAAGCGTTTTGTCGATGGACCGCGCCGTGCGCAACGTCACGTCGCTGGGAATTCCGCTGCGCGAGGCCGTGCAGATGGCCTCCACAACTCCGGCGCACCTGCTGGGACGGGGTGATCTTGGACGGATCGAGGAGGGCGCGATCGCAGATCTTGTCGTCTTGAATCAGGCCCTACATGTCCGTGCGGTCTACGCAGCTGGAGAGCGCATTTACCGAGAGGGCCAATAGTTCTGGAAGGCACTGCCCACCCGCCCCAAACGGCTCATGGCCGTCGGGGTTAGTGCGTCGGGGTGGCGACTTCGGACGTCGGGACGGCAAACACCTCGTTGGTGCGGACGAAGCTCGCGAGCAGTAGGCCCAGGTAGGGTGTGGCCAATTGGCTGCGGTGTGCGCCGATGGCGTTCCGCTTCGCCTGTTCTTCTTCAGGAGAGAGTTCGAAGCGCATCCATGTCCACTGCGAGGGCAGGGTGACAGTGGGCGGGGGGAGCAACGGGTCGTGCGGGGACGACCGAAGTGGTCGGGGGAATCCTGCCGCGTGAACGACAAAGGAGTACACAGGCGTAGATCCTCGCACGAGATCGACCACCTGCGCGACGGTGAGATGGTCAGGGTGCCGATCCAGGGCACTATGCGTGATGATGAGCGTGGGCCGGACGCGGTCGACCACTGTCTGTGCCAGGTCCACTAGGGCCGTACGCGTATACGGCGCGTTGGGAGTAACCACCCCGGGATAATCCGCCGCCCGGAGCCGGGTGAACGGCGATGTTATGGGCTCTTGCGGACTGCCCATCACCGCAGCGAGCTTGCGGTCCGGAAACCCCAAGAAGTAGACATCTGGGGAGGCCACCCCAAGTCGGCGGAGCGCTTCCAGCCCTTCTTGCTGACGCAGGCGGCCTTCGCGAAGGAACGCACTCGGGCGGGGGGGAAGGCGCGCCTCCATCAAGACGGCGGATACCTTGTTACTGTCCCCGTTGGTGACGAAGAGAACGCTCACCGAGGCGCCGCGAGACCGCGCGGAAGCGATGAACCCGCCTGCTCCGATGACCTCATCATCGGGGTGGGCGACGACGACAAGCACGCGGTCGTCTGGTTCCGGGGGAGCCAGGGACGGGAGGTTAAAGGCCGCCGCTTGCGAGGGATGGGCGAAAAACAGCGGCCTCAGGATAAGACCGAACACGATGACGGCAAGCAACAGCGCTTCCATACGAGTGCGCCTCCGCGGACTGAGCGCGTCGCGGCGTGGATAGATCGTGTGGCGGCGACGCCGCACGCGGACTTGGCGGACCAGATCCGACGAGGCGCGCAGGCTCACCCGCATGCCCCGCACCATGCCATATTTGTGGGACTTGAGGCGGTGGGAGACGCCCACCCAGGACACGTGGGCCGGGCGGATCCCGCGCGCTTTGGCCAGTCGGTCCAGCGCGATCTCAAATCCAAAGCCCGTGCGCGCCAGGTGCGGCTCGGCAAACAACAGGTGACGGCGTACCGCACGCTGGCCCGACAAGGGGCGCAAAACCCCATGCCAGATGTCGTCTTTGAAGAGGGCGACCGCCATCTCCGCCTGTCCCGCCAGCACCGGCGCCAGCAACTGGGCGAGATTCTTGGGCGTCACGCCGCACAGGTCGGCGTCGACTAGGAGGATCACATCGCCTCGGGAGACCTGTGCCCCGGCCATCAGCGCCGCGCCTTTGCCCATGTTCCGCCGCAGCACCAACACCCGGTCCGCTCCGGCCGCTGACGCGACTTGTGGAGTCTCATCGGTGCTGCCGTCGGACACGACGATGACCTCAGTGATCTGGCGGCAGGCGCGAGCAGCCTGCACGACGTTGGCTACCGTCGCGGACTCGTTGTGCGCTGGAATAATGCAGGAGACCCTCATTGGAGTAGACAAGCGCTAGAAGACCGGACCGGAAGGGTGACCGGCCGAAAACACCATGACTGTCAACTCTTCTCTAGGCAAGATTCACCACCTGCTGCACGATGTTCCCGCTGCGTTGACTGACCTCGGTTACATCTTGGCCGCCGCGTCGCCTAGCATCCGGAGGCTGGCCCGCGAATGGACGGGTCCCCGATACAGGCGTCTCGCTGGCCAGTATGACCGGTATGTCACGGCAAATGCTGGATACTTTACTCCCTTGCTCCACATCCTGCCTGAATTGCCCGAGGCTGAGGTCATCGTCGATGTCGGCGCGGGCACCGGGGCAGCGACCCGTCGCCTGCAGCACCGTTACCCGCGAGCCCAGATCATTGCGATCGACCTGTCGCCGCCGATGTTATCCCGGTTACCCGACGGGATGGCACGGGTCATCGGGGATGTCTCAGCCTTGCCTATTGCCTCGGGCAGTGTAGATCTCGTTGTGGTCCACAACGCCCCCTTCGCCCCAGACGAACTCTACCGCATCGTCCGCCCCGGTGGCGTCATCGCCGTCGTGCTGTCTGCAGCCGGACCCATTCCGGCGGCTTTGCCACGCGTGGTGTTCCGTCGCTCGGCGCCGCGCCATTCGGTGCAGGTCCACGAATACCGGGCCGGGGCGGGAGTGGCTTGGATCATTCAAGGGTGATTGGTGCGCCAACCCGGGTGGGTCGGACGTCGCTTCCGCTCTACCTACACGAACGATCTAAGTGGCGAGGGGCGAGGGGAAGGTTCTCACTCCAGTATACCTCGGCGGATGTTCGAGTAGACTCACCGCAAGGTCGGCGCGTCGGCCCCGGCACTCCCTCAGGGCCGTTTTCCTCGCCCGGACCGAGGCAAAGCTGAACAGAAGACCATTTGGCGATCGTTGGTCCTTCCCGCAGGTGCCAACTCTACTGTGCGGCGGTCAGCGGAGGAACAGACTGCCCGTCAACACCGCTAAGACAAAGCCCGTGAACACCGTGTATTTCAGGTTTCGTTCGACGACGGCGAAGTACAGCGCGGAAGCGGCCACCCGCAGGTAGGGTGTGAGGAGCAACACTGCGAGGCCGAGATAAATCAGAGGGCGCGGCTGGAGCGTCCCGGAGGCGAGCTGCCGAAGGAACGTCGCGAAGATCTGGGCGAGGTCCGTGCCGGCCGCCGGGGGCGTCCCCTGCACCCGTCCACTGCTGGCCCAATTCCACACAAGTCCCGTGCTCATCAAGGCGGCGCTGGTCAGGACACCCCCGAGCAAGGTGTACCCCACCAAGGATGCCATCCCACGCACTCGCTGATCAGTTGTTGTGTGCATCTCTATCCCCCGCGCAGACCACGGACGATCATCTCAATGCCAAGGATGGCGAGTACCACCAGGAAGAAGCGGCGCACTGTCTGGTTGGTCAACCGGACGAGCACGCGAGTGCCCACAAAGGCACCGGCCAAGACTCCGAGGATCACGGGCGCAGCCAGAATCGGGTCGATCGCCCCCGCGGCCAGGTAGACGCTCGTGCCGGCCAGCGCCGTCACGCCGATGATCAAATTGCTCGTCGTCGTAGAGACTTTGGGCGGGAGCCCCATCACAAGGTCCAGGATCACCACTTTGAGTGAGCCGGCCCCAATCCCCAGAAGCCCGGCAACGAGGCCCACGCCGAACATCAGCGGCCCACCGAGGTAGGCGCGCGTCGCGTGGTACCTGACGATTTCCCCCGAGGCGCGGTCCTCATAACTGCCGTGGAGTTCCAGCCAGCGAGACACACGATCCGGCTGCGCGGCCTGCCGCCAGTGTTCACCCTGCCGGGCGAACAGGCTGGCCCATGAAATGAACAGCACCAGGCCAAACAGGATGAATAGTGGGCGCCGGGGCGCGCTCAATGTGATGGTGGCTCCGGCCAGGGCCCCCACGATCGCAAACATCTCCAAGAACATCCCGACCTTCAAGTTGGTAATCCGATCGCGGACGTAGGCGGAGGCGGCGCCGCTACTGGTGGCGATCACCGCGACCATGGTGATCGCGATCGCCTGCTTGATGTCCATCCCCAGCAAGGTCAGGGCAGGAATCAGCACAATGCCGCCGCCCATCCCACTCAGCGCGCCGACGAACCCAGCAGCGACCGAGATCCCGAAGAAGACCGCTAGCGCAGAACTGGGATCGATGTCTTATCACCACGCCTCTCGGTTACGGTGGCGAGGTCCACCCTTGGCCGCGCCGCAGACATCTCAGACTGAGGTCTCTTAGGTTGGGGGCCGAGTGAAACACATCGATGGCAGGGCGGTCGCCGTGGAGTCAGCGGTAGACGCCGTTATGGCCGAGACTGAAGCGTCCGGGCTGGGGGAAGTAGGTGAGCCCGTGGGGATTGCGTCCGACGTCCACGCGCGCAAGCACCGTGCCGGTTGCGGTATCGATCACCGACACAGCGGAAGCAAAGCGGTTGCTGGTCCACAATTCCCGCCCGTCAGGGGAGAGCTGCATCATGTCTGGGCTCCCACCGACCGACCAGGTGCCCGTGACCTGGCGCGTCGCGAGATCGATGACCGAAATCGTTCCCGCCAGCCGATTGCTTACGTACGCGAAGCGAGTGTCTCGACTGATCTGGAGGCCATGGGCTCCTTTTCCTGTGGGGATGAACGTGATCTCTTGCATGCGTTCGGGGTCGATCACCGAGACCCCATGGCGGCCTTGGTTGGCCACGTAGAACACCGTCCCGTCGGGTGCCAATCGGACGTCCACGGGCAAGCTGCCGACTTCCACGGTCCCAGTCACCTGCCGTAGGGCGATGTCCACCTTGGCCACAATCCCACTGAACTCGGTGCTGGCGAGCAAATAGGTGCCGTCCGCCGAGAAGTCCAAGTGGTCCACGCCCGACCAGGGGATCGGAACGCTGAAAGCTTTCGCCCATGTGGACGGGTCGTAGAAGTCGAGTCGATTTAAGCGCTCAGCGACGACCACCGCGTAACGGCCGTCCGGGGTGAAGTACAAGTTGTAGGGATCTGCGATCTTAAGGGTGGCGACTGGCTCCCCGAGGCGGGGGTCGATCACTGTCAGGGTGTCGGCAGCCGTATTGTCTACGTACAGATGCGTGAGGTCCCACGACGGCGCGATATGGTGCGGGATGGCGCCGACCGCAAAGTGTGCTATCACCCGACGCGTGGTAGGGTCGATGACATCAACGGTTGCATCCCCACTGTTGGGCACATACACCCGGGCGGCAATGTCCGCCACTTGGCGGGGAATCGCCAACGCCATCGCCGCAGCGTACACGTTGCGTGGACCAATCGGCGCTGACTGAGTCTGGGCAGGAGGGAGAGGGTGGGGCCACAATCCACGAGCCGGGCCGACCACGCCGACGGCCAGCCCCACGAGGGCAGCCGCGACCACCAAACCGATACTAATCGGACGTATCATCGGTGCCTGTAAGTTCCTCCCACATCACACCCAATGCCCGCAAACAGACAGGGGCACCCCAAGGACGGATGAGAGCCCGTGATAGAGACGCCAGTGGAATTTTAGCGTCACGCAGTCCCTACGCGCGTTCGCCGAAGCCCCCCTCGGCGAGGGTCATGATCTCCTTGATGGCCGCTGCGACCGGGGCGGCCAGGAAGATACCGACCGGGCCAAATAACGCGCTCCCAATGAGCAGCGCCAGGATGATGGTGGCTGCTCGCAGGTCCAGCTGGCGTCCCATGACCGCTGGCAGCAAGACCTTCGACTCGAGCAGCTGGACGACGATGAGGAATACCAGCACTTCCATTCCGAGGTCTGGTCCTTGCAACAAGGCCAATCCGACGATCGGGATCGTGCCCAAGAATGGCCCGATGACCGGGATGATGCGCGTGACGCCGGCCACGAGGGCTAGGAAGAGGGCAAAGGGCATGGCCACGGCGATTAGGCCCGCCCAGACCACCCCGGCTGCGACCACCATGAGGACGATCTGTCCGCGGACATAGGCCGCGAGGATGCGATCAAGCCGGCCCGCGGTGAGGAGGACACGAGGGCGCAGTGAGGCGGGTACGAACTGCAGCAGCTCTTGCTTGAGGGCCGGGAGGTCCACCAGGAAGTAAAAAGCCAGGAGCGGGATCAGGAGGAGCTCGGCGGCCAGTCCCAACCACTTGGCAATCGCGCCTGCGATCCGGGCGATAGCGTCGACGAGTAGTGTTCCGGCCCGCGAGAAGGCGTCCTGAACCGCCTGACGGAGGTCATCAGGGAAGTTGCTGATGAACGCCGTCGGGAGGTCGCCCAACGCTTGGACGATCTGTACTCGGTATTCCGGGACGCGCTCAGCGAGACGGTGGACGTCATTCGACACGGCACCTGCGGCCACCCGGACGATAACCACCACCACGACAATCAAGAACAGATAGACCGCAATCACCCCGGCCAAGCGCGGAACGGGGCGTCCTGACAACCGAATGCGAGACACGAGTTCCACCAAGGGCAGGATGGCGTAGGCGAGCATCGCCGAAAAGGCGATGGTCACCAGCACAAAACGCAGGCGGTAGAACAAATACGCCGCCGCGGCGGTAATGACGAGCGCCATGCCGAACCGGATGGCGCGGTCAGTCGAGGGCATGCGAGATTCTCCCCACGGACATATCAGATGACGGAGCGCACCAGGTGAGACGGGGCAGGGTCTCGATCACGTCAGCGGCGAGCAACTCTAGTCTCTGGAGCGTCCCAACCCAGGACATGTCGCCTCGGTCACGGTCGATCGTCCCCACGTCCCCGCGGATTGCACGGCGCATCACGCTAGTCTCCATCCCCTGCCAAGGTGTCCACCTTTCTAATGTTCGCACAAGACGAGCATCACCCTCGCGTCACGGCGCGGGTTCGTCGGGTGGGGTTGCCGGAGCGTCTCGCCCAGGGAGCACGATGCGTGCCAGCAGCAGGCTGAACTCATACAACGCCGCCATGGCGACGGCAACCAGTCCCATGGTGATCGGGCTCCAGTCCGGAGTCACCATGGTCGACAGCACGACAATGACCAAATACACCGTGCGCCACTGCTGCCGGAGTTTGGTGTAGGACACTACCCGCAGACCGATGAGACTGAGGACGACCAGAGGTGTCTGAAACGTGGCCGCGATGGCGGCTAGGAACCAGACCGCATACGACACATAGGAGAGGGCGGTGATCTGCACCGACATGACGGAGCCGGCCTGATTGAGCAACCAGCGAGTGGATGTGGGGAGCACAAGCGTGTAGCCAAAGACCACTCCTGCGACGCTCAACACGACAGACAAGGCCGCGAGCGGGAGGATGAACCGCGCCTCGCGCTGGCTGAGGGCCGGGCTGACAAACAGAAGGGTTTGCAGGAGCAACCACGGGAACGCCATCACGAGTCCGAAGACGAATGCGACCTTGAATTTGACGAGCAGCGGCTCCAGGACGGTCAGCGCGACCAGGTGGGTGAGCCCGGCCGGGCGCATGAGCAGCTCCAGGAGCCGGTCCTGCTGCCATAAACCGATCAGCAGCATGATCCCGAACCCCGCCAGACCCCACAGCAGCCGGCGCCGGAGGTCCTCCAGATGAACGACGATGGATTGCGGGATGTCGCGCGAGACGGGCAGGTATCGCCACAACCATGCCATGGGGTCGCGTCACTTCTACGTCAGGTGCGAGAGAGGACAGGAGGGATTGAGTCTGAACGGCCTGCGAACAGAGGCGGGTAGAACGTCCGAATGGCCCTGGCTGAGCCGGTGCCGTCCGAGAAGGTCACCAGATGGAGAGCGACTGCGCGGAAGAAGATGAAATCGGTCCACTTATTGGTCGGCACGCTCTCCCCCTGACGCCACCATCATACATGAGCGGCCCATTTGCGATACGACTAAAACCAGTCCATCACCTCTCGGAGCCACGTCACCAGACGATCCCACAGCCGGGGCGCCGCCGTGATCCCTGTCCGCTCGGCGGCGGCCTGCAGACTAGTCCGCGTGGCGTAGCCGACCACAGTCACATTTTTGCCGGCAAGAGACCAGTGGACGAGCGTGCGCAGGCCCAGGCGTTGCACCCAGATCGGACCGGACGAGGTGGCGACGAGCTCGCTGCCTTCCGGGGGTCTGGCCACGCTGTCTCGGCGCTGGTAGACGACCAGGGTCGTCAGTCCATCGGAGTAGATCTGAACGACGGGTGGGCCTTCGCCAGTGAGGTAGTCCCCGGTCTTGTGAAACCCCTCCGGGACGGCGACCTGGACCGGAGGGCCTCCCAGCACGCGGGCGACCTCCTCCGCCGTAGCCGCGCGCACGGCGAGCTGAGGAGTCAAGCGCAATCCCGTCGGCACGGATGCCGTCTTACGCCAGCCTGCGGGCTTGACCTCAAAGCGGAGGAACGTCGTCACTTCGCCCAGCGATCCTTTGGGTCCGACACGTTCAGAGCGGAGGAGCACGCCCGTGACGTCGTCCACGACCAGGGTACGCGAGGGCCGATCAGCAATCTCGGGAACCAACACGATGCGGGTCGCCCGCCGTCCCAGCAACTCGTCGGGGACCATGGTGATGCCGTAATTCTCCAGCAACCACGGGAGGTGCGCCGACTCGAAGATGTCCTCCTCCGAATTCAACCCTGTGGTCGTGATGCCGGTGCGCCGTTGGGGATCAAATCGAATCTCTGAGCCCGGGCGACGGATAACGGTGAATCGGCGGGACGGTCCGAGCGCGAGATAATCCAGTTGTGTCCAGTCCGGGGGGTCGTGCTCCACTTGCACCAAGGAGGCGACCGTGTGTGTCGTTCCCTCCCAGGTCACAACGATCTGCTCGCCCTGGTAGGCGACCGTGGAGCGGGCCCGGACACTCTGCACGAGCGGCGCGGGTCCCGTGGCGGCGTCTAGGCGCCGCACGTCGAGCGCGAACGTGAGCCCTAGTGTCGCCGCTAGACCCAGCAGCAGGACAGAGCTTATCGAGTCTTCTGGGCGGCCGGCCATTCAGGAAAGGTCTCGTAGGGCAGCGCACTGCTGAGGTACGACGTCAGCGTGACGTCAGCCATGGGGTGTACTGCCGCAAACTCCGCTTGCTGCTGGAAATACCAAAGGGCAGAGACACGGTTGCTTTGGCGCGGTGCGGTGGGCACGCGCAGCTGGAGTAACAGAGCGATGCCGACGGCCATCGTGGCCACCGCGATCAGCCACTGCGGAACCGTCTGCCGGGTTTCTACCATGGCGATCCGGGCAAGTGTGCGCGACAATGCGGCGGGATGCGGACGGATGGGGGGCGCCGTGTGTAAGAGACTGCGGACCGCTCGGAGGTCATCGAGCGTGGTGCGGCACTCTGTACACTCTGCCAGATGGGCGGCCACGACGGATGCTTCCTCCGCAGTAAGGGTTCCGTCCAGGTAGGCGGTGAGCTCGTGAGAGAGATGCACTATCACAGATCACCCTGCTGCAGAGCATCGACGTAGGGACGCAACCATTCGCGCAGGGCCAAGCGAGCCCGGTGGAGGCGCGAGCGCACGGTGCCGATCGGGCACCGGAGGATTTCGGCGGCCGCGTCATACGGCAGCCCCTGGAGGTCGACCAGCGCCACGACCGCTCGAGCGTCAGGGGGCAAGGCGCGTAACGCGCGCAACACAGGGCCGTCGAGCGCTCCTTCGGCCACTTCACTCGGACCGGCCGCGGGATCCATGACCGCCGCCCCGCTGACATCATCCAGCGAGAAGATCTTCCGACGGCGTTCCCGCCGCAGACGGTCCACGAAGGAGTTGTGCATAATGCGGAAGAGCCACCGATCAAACCGCGTCCCGGGTTGAAACCGGTGGAAGGCACGAAAGGCTTCTTCCGCGGCCTGCTGCAACAAGTCCTCGCTATCGTGTGCGTTGCCTGTCAGGTAGTAGGCGAACCGGTACGCGTGCTGCCAGTGGGCAGCGAGGAGCTCGGCGAAGCTCTCCTGCGAGGCCGTACGATCTGCGGCCGAACCGAAGGTCGTCCCTGGGACTGAGCCCGCAAGGGGCGTTTGAACGCGCTCCATGGCATTTTCGGCGGGAGGTGCTGCCCGGTTCCCGCCACCCGATTGAGCCGTCACTTCACGATCGTGACGCTGGCTGCTTGGTATGTCAATGCTGGCCCCCGGCCACTTGCCGTACCGGTAATTGCGACGGTCTTGCCGACCTTGAGGTCGCGGAAGGAGGCGCCCTTACCGGCGTTGAGGACCTTGGTCCTGACCGTGTGTCTCACCCACAGCTTCCCGTGCGTCTTGAGCCCGGCCCCTCGCGTAACTTTCAGAACCTCGACTTGCGCCCAGCTTCTGCTGATCCGGAGAATTCTTGCCTCGATCTCGAAAGGCGCGCGGCGCGTCGTCGAGGTCGGCGCAGGAGAGGGAGAAGGGGAGGGTGTTTGTGCCGCTACCATCGTCGAGCTCACCAGGAGCACCGCGACGACGGTGAGAGCGTGACCCACACGACCCTTCAAACGCAATTCCCCCTCTGCAGACGCTTCAAACAATAGAACGTTTCAGGCCCCGGGGAAGTTCCTCATAGAAGTTTACCACGGTCTCCCTGATCCAGCGCCGCGTGAGACGCTCATTCTCATTGGGGTTGTATACTAGGTCGAGAGATCGATGTGCGTGACAACACCTGGAGGATTGGTGTGACCCGATTGGATCCGCACGCTGCTCAGGCGACGCTCCGCGTCGACAATCGAACGGTGGCGTACTACCCCTTACATGCTCTTCGCCCGCAGCTCGCGACGCCTCTGGAGCGACTTCCTGCAACCGTGAAGGTCCTGCTGGAGAACGTCGTGCGACATGCCGCCGGCGGCCTGTTTTCCGCGGACGACGTCGCGACACTCGCCGCCTGGCAGCCAGGCCTGACGTCTCGTCGCGAATTTCCATGTCTGCCCTCACGGGTGCTGCTGCAGGACTTTACCGGCGTGCCGGTTGTGGTGGATCTGGCCACCATGCGCGATGCCGTCGCGCAGTTAGGGGGCGATCCGCGCCGCGTCAACCCCGTAATCCCCGCCGATCTGGTCATTGACCACTCGGTGCAGGTGGACATTTTCGGGGTGCCGGGGGCGTTTGGACGCAACGTGGCCTATGAGTATGAGCGTAACCGCGAGCGATACATGCTGCTGCGATGGTCGCAGCAGGCGTTCGCCAACTTGCGCGTGGTGCCTCCGGGTACCGGGATTGTCCATCAAGTCAACTTGGAGTACCTGGCTCAGGTGGTATCGGTTCAGCGCGTGGACGGAGGTGAACTCGCCTATCCCGACACGCTCATCGGTACTGACTCGCATACCACGATGGTGAACGGGATGGGTGTTTTGGGATGGGGCGTCGGGGGAATCGAGGCGGAGGCCGTGATGTTGGGTGAGCCGACCTATCTCACGACCCCCGAGGTGGTCGGGTTCCGCCTGACCGGCCGTCTGCAGGAAGGGGTGACTGCCACTGATCTGGTGCTGACCGTCACCCAGCTACTGCGCACCGTCGGGGTCGTGGGGAAGTTCGTCGAGTTTTTCGGGCCCAGTGTACAGTCTCTGGCTTTGCCGGATCGGGCGACGATTGCCAACATGGCCCCAGAGTATGGGGCGACAGCCGCCCTCTTTCCCATTGACGCCGAGACCCTGGCCTACCTGCGTCTGACTGGACGGCCTGAAGCCCACGTGCGGGTCGTGGACGCGTATGCGCGGGCCCAAGGGCTGTTCCACACGCCGACCGAGACCGAGCCCGTGTTTGATCAGGTTGTGGAGCTGGATCTGTCTGCGGTGGAGACGAGTCTGGCAGGACCGCGACGGCCGCAGGATCGCGTGCCCCTGCCTCAGACGTCCCGGAGCTTCCGGGTGGCATTTGCCGAGCAACTCGCGCCGTCGGCAGGGAAGAGTGCGACGGCTACCGCCGTGGCCGAGCGGCCTCCCGTCGTGCAGCTCCAAGTCGATGGTCACGCGGCCACGCTGACGCATGGCGCGGTCGTGATCGCGGCGATCACCAGTTGCACTAACACGAGTAACCCTGAGGTGATGGTCGCGGCGGGGCTGCTCGCCAAGAAAGCGGTGGAACGCGGACTGCAGCGCAATCCCACCGTCAAGACGAGCTTGGCCCCGGGATCTGCGGTGGTGACATCCTATCTGGATCGTGCCGGTCTCACGCCCTACCTCGACGCGCTGGGATTCCAGCTCGTCGGGTACGGGTGCACGACCTGCATTGGTAACAGCGGCCCCTTGCCGCAGCCGATCGCCGAGGCGATTCAACAGCACGACTTGGTTGTTGTCGCCGTGCTCAGCGGGAACCGCAACTTCGACGGCCGCATCCACCCATTGGTGCGAGGCAGCTATCTGGCCTCCCCGCCACTGGTGGTCGCATTCGCCCTGGCGGGCACCGTGGAGATCGACTTGCTCACCCAGCCGCTCGGACGAGACCGCCAAGGCCGCCCCGTGTACTTGAAAGATCTGTGGCCGAGCGCTGCGGAAGTGCACGCGGTCGTGCGCCAGGCAGTGTCCCCGGAGCTGTTCACGACGCGCTACCGGGATGTCTTCACAGGAGATGAGATGTGGCAGACCATGGCCGCAGGTGCGGGCGAGCGGTTCCGCTGGGAGGCCGCGTCCACCTACGTCCGCCAGGCGCCGTTCTTTGCGGGTCTGTCGCCGCAGCCTGCACCGATCCACGACATCCGTGGGGCCCGAGTGCTGGCGTGGGTGGGCGACTCGGTGACGACAGATCACATCTCGCCCGCGGGGGCGATCCCGCCCGAGAGCCCGACGGGCCGCTACCTCATCGAACACGGCGTGAAGCCCGCCGACTTCAACACCTACGGTGCGCGCCGCGGGAACCATGAGGTGATGATGCGCGGGACATTCGCCAACATCCGGCTGCGGAACCGCCTAGGCGGCGGCCGCGAGGGTGGGTGGACAACGCACTATCCGTCTCAAGAGCTCATGACGATCTACGATGCTGCGATCCGCTACCAACGGGAGGGCACGCCGCTGGTGGTCTTCGCGGGCAAGGAGTATGGGTCGGGGAGCTCACGGGACTGGGCAGCTAAGGGACCTCTTCTGTTGGGAGTACGCGCGGTGCTGGCAGAGAGCTTCGAACGCATCCACCGCAGCAACCTGATTGGGATGGGGATCCTGCCGTTTCAGTTTGCGGCGGGGACTACGCCTGCGTCTCTTGGACTGGATGGTACCGAGGCGATTGAGATCACGGGAATTGCTGACCTGCGGCCCGGTCAGGTGCTGATCGTGTCCGCGCGCCGCGATGGGAGTACCAAGACATTCCAGGCGACCGTGCGCGTGGATACCCCCATCGAGATGGAGTACTATCGGCACGGCGGGATCCTGCCGTATGTCGCCAGGAAGCTGGCTAAGACGAAGAGATAGGGTCGCGATTCACCCCGCGTTCGTCTCGTAACCTAAGCGCAGACCACAGCAATCGGAGCGTGGTGCCCGTTCTCCCGCCCCCGATCACCGACGCCTCGGACCTGATGCGGTATGAGGCTGGGTTACGACCGTGCTATTTGGGTTTGGAGGTGGAGCCGTAATACGTGAGGACCGCAATCACGATTCCGAACACTACATTACTCCACTTCAAACTGCTACCGAATAAGAAGAATGGAGACAAGGCCACCCACACACCGGCGAGAAGAGTGACCCAGTAGGTAGTCATTCGACAAGCACCTCCCAGACTGTCTTGTTCACGCGGCTCGACCTGTTCGACGATGGCACGCGTGCTCCTCTACTCTCGCAATTTTGCCTCAATCTCGGGCCAAGTCTCCACTTCCTCAGTTGGTTGCGTCTGCTGCGTGGCATTCGACCGGGTCACGGTTTGCCGAGGACGACGAGCACCGCGAGTGCGGCGGCGCAGCCCAAGACGCCCCCGAAGTAGAAGGGTACCGCTGGGCCAAACGACGTCCACATCCACCCCGCCAGCAGCGAGGCCGGCAGGAGACCGATGCCCACGAGCGTGGCATGAAGCCCGATGGCCGTTGCGCGAATGGACGTCGGTGCCAAATCTGCCACCAGAGCTTTCTCCACACCGTCCGATATCCCAATGTACAGCCCGTACACGGGGAACAACAGCCACAGTGATCCCGGACTGGACGCGAGCCCAAAGCCCAGGTATACCAAACCATACAGCGCATACCCTGCGACCAGCAACGTGCGACGGCCCATCCAATCGGACAGACGTCCTGCCGGATAGGCCACCGCTGCGTAGGTGACGTTAAAGACGAGGTACAACACGAGGACTGCGGCCGTCGCCACACCCAGATTCTGTGCACGCAACAACAGAAACTGGTTTGATGAGTTACCCAAGGTAAAGACGAAGACGACGAGCAGGTACGCACGCAACTTCGCCGGCAGGACCGACCAGCGCAGCACGGGTGCCTGTGTGCCGACGCGATGGGAGCGCATATCCCGCGCGAAAAACAGGACCCCGACACCGAGAGCGGCGGGGATCAGGGACCACAAGAAGATTGCCCGGACGTTCGCCGCGCCGGAGCGAAGCAGGACGATCGCTGCAATGACACCCAGCGTTGCGCCCAGGGAGTCCATCGCGCGGTGCAATCCGTAGGCGCGGCCCCGACGCGCCGGATCTGCGGAGTCGGCAATGAGTGCGTCCCGGGGCGCCGTGCGCACGCCCTTGCCAAAGCGATCCACGAACCGTCCTGCGAGCACGGTCGGCCACGCCTCAGCCACGACCAGAAACACCTTCCCAAGAGTCGACGCAGCGTATCCTGCGATGGCCAAGGGTTTGCGCCGGCCCAAACGGTCGGAGATGTACCCGGAGAATACGCGCAGGAGGCTGGCGACACTTTCGGCGATGCCCTCAATTAACCCGAGGATGGCTGGCGACGCCCCCAGCGTCTGGGTGAGGAACATCGGCAGGAGCGGGTAGACCATCTCGGTACTGATGTCGGTCAAGAGGCTGGCGAGGCCGAGAATGATGATGTTCATCGGCCCGCATTGTTCTCGAAGGCGTCAGGAGTTCCTCTGCACGCTCGGGGACCCGAACGGGGAAACGAGCGACACCGCCTACGACCGGTGCACGTGGACCGTGAGCCAACCGTGCACGGTAGTCCACCTCCTCATGCCGCGCGTCCACTCACTCCAGATGTGATTGCTTTTGCCACACCCGGCGCAGCCCTAGGGTGTTGCAGGCGCACATCCGGACAGCCGGGCGAGTTCGTCGAGGGAGAGCACACCCTTATAGCGTTGTCCTTTGATCTCCCAGGTCGGATAGACTCTCACACCTGCGTGGCGTAGACCTGGGGGGATCACATTCGATGGGCGATTATCCCCTGGGCGTAGGAAGGGGACTTGTCGCTGCCCTTGCGGACGCGACCATTGGCGCATCGCCACGCGCCCAGGCACGAATGTTCCGTGCCGCGATGACGTCGGCCGGCCCTGCGTGCCCGCACCGACG
>Ga0137415_10001052_pt1 | contig 27185 bp, 23 predicted proteins | sample CZODoug3_1_1_16f_FD_183082 | JGI IMG/M metagenome (GOLD analysis project Ga0137415, IMG submission 183082) | Vadose zone soil fungal communities from Angelo Coast Range Reserve, California, USA - CZODoug3_1_1_16fungal (Hybrid Assembly) | ecosystem: Environmental > Terrestrial > Soil > Vadose...
CTGACCTGATCGGTCCGCTTCACACCTTCGATCCACGTTCGCTGCATAGCTTCGATCCCTCGACCGCCGACTGTCTGCCAGCAGCTGTATCCAATGCCCAGTTCTATTTCGATCCCACGGCATTCGACTGCAACAATGCAATGTTCAGCTTCGGGAATTCGGGTAGGAACACTCTCCGCGGCCCAGGGCGCAACAACTTCGATCTGACTATCGGGCGGACCTTCAAACTGGCCGAGAGCAAGAGTATTGAATTCCGCACGGAGTTCTTCAATGCCTTCAATCACGCTCAGTTTTTTAATCCGGACCACTCCGGGTTTGACAGCAATTTCGGGCAAATCACACAGGCGCGAGCGCCACGTATCATCCAGTTTGCCCTGAAGTTCTATTTCTGACGATTGGCGCCGGCAAGCCAATGTCCAGTCATCGCATCCAGACAGCCCCGGCCGCGTCAGGAAGGTGTGCGGATATGAATACAACACGAAGGGCGTGATCGGCAGGGCTTTGTGTTTTTTCCCTTCCGCGTTCGCGGTTCGGAATGCTCTGGCATGCTGCTTTTTGAGGCTGGAATGGTCCACGTGCCCACTTCGGGTAGGAGCGGGCCACACCCCAACCAGCTTCCTGTCTGGCTGCCTTTTTGGTGGCCTGAAAGGGTGCGATTATCTAAATCTGCCAGTCAGCCGTGCTCAGGTGCCGCGCCACCACGATTCCCGCGACAATCCCACTACTCGTTTGCGTTCCTCGTCCATGGGGTGATGTTGCAGGTTCGCCTTTTGTCCGTCTGCAGCCCTTACCTCGTCACGTTTCGGAGCATAATTCGAGTGGTGTTGACTTGCGAGCGAAATCGCCTGGAGCGACTCAGCTCACGCGGATCAGACCATCCAAATGTTGCCCGGCGCATTGCGATGGCGGTAGCGCAGGAGTTTGGCCATGAACCGGTCACGCTGATCGTCTTTTGGGGACACCCGGGTTCCCGCTCGCGGTAAGGTTACTGGTGCGGCTTCACAATCGTCCTGCTGCACTGTCCACTAGCGCTTTGATCTTCTCCATCGGTATCCGATTTTTGCTGAGGGTTGCGGCCGAAACCATCGTGCCTTTTGTATCGGTAAGACATGATGTGGTCGCGGGCATGTCTTGCTTTCCTGCCGGTGAAGTGTAGAGGTTACAAAATACGTGGCCGAAGTCCTTTTTCTCTTCCGTCCAACCCTGGGCTTTGAGGAGCGCGTACGTTTTATTGAGTTCGGCCAAGACAGCGTCGCGCGACATGCCCGGAGGCATCTTGGCCAGCGACACGTGAAGCCCGCCGTCTGGCAAGCGCCAAGAGCATAGTTTCTTTGTGTCGCCTTTGGTTGGTCCGTTGCTGATCGGCATCTCACCCGGAATCCCCTGCCCAGTCGCTCCGACAGCACTGACATCGCTCGCGGTCAACAATGAGCAGACCGGCTTCCCTTGCGCCCAGACGTTAGTGACCGCGAGCGTCAGAAACAGGCCCAACAGCGTCGCGATATTTCGCATGGGACTTACCTCCAAAGCACCACGCCTATACCACGCGTGAGAATGTTTGTCGAGGCAGAAATCTACGCCAGAAATCTACGCCCGCCCATCCCCCACGTAGCGGCTGACCATCCCAATGTGCCTTTCGGGGAGTTTGAAGATTTCGCGCGGGCGTGCGAGCGGAGACACAACAACAATCCCCGTTGTGAAAAACGAGCGCAAGAAAGCGGTCTGGGTCAGCAACCTATTTCAGCCAGTATCATCGCCAGAAGAGGACCGGCGAGCATGTCGGGTCGTGTCGCCGTCGCGGCGCGCTATTCCGGCTTCGGCTGTTCAGGTCGCAGAGTGCCAGCGACTAGGCGGGTGCGGTGGAATCCTAATCATGCGTTGGTGACTAACCAGCCTTCGCAGCTTTGGCCCTAGGATGCTTGGCACAATCGTGAGCCGCAAACTGTTCGGAGAGTTGGACGTCGAGAGTCAGCATCCATTCATTTAATGACACACCAACGGGCGGCGAGTGAGTGGGAATGAACACCCAAGCGCATTCAGAGCAACCCTCCCATCCATCGGCACCCTGTCCTTCGACCCATACCAATTTGCGGGACGAACTTTCACGCATACGGCCCTCACAAGCGGACACGAAGATACTACGCCAAACGAACTTACACTTGAAAACGTTGTGCTCAATCATTTGCGGGGACTTCGTCTTGTTAGCCACTCCGTAAAGTCTGCAACCCAGCCCGCGCAATGATCGGCTGTCCTTGAACTGTCCAGGGCACCAACAGCCCATAGAAGACCGCTTATTCAAAGTGCCTTGAACCCGCGGGTCAGCAACCTAAGGATGGGTCGCCCGCCGGCAATCTTTATCATGCGCATGCCTCGATTCCTCGCTACGACCAAACCTCGCTACGCCCAAGCCAGACTACGAGCACGCTATGCTGTAGCCGGGCTCGTCCTGCTATGGGGCGGTCATGCAGGCCGGAATTTCAATACTGGCCGGACCTGTGAGTTGGCTGTAGTTCATCTGAATACCGTTACCGCTATTGGGATCGCTCATCTCGATCCGCAGCGGCATGCCGGTATCCTTGGACACGAACAGGTGCACGGTGCCTTGGGTCTTCTCGTTATCGTAGGAATAAAACTCGTATCCATCCGCCATGGTGGCATTCACGCTCTGGTCCCCGATGGGGTGCAGGTCGGTGAGCTGGGTCGTGGATTGCCCACCCGGTCCGCCGCTCTGCGGGGCGTCACTGCACTTCCAGGAAAACATCTGCCTCTGCTTCTTCAGCATTTTGGGCACTTCCACATGCATGTGCGGTCTGTGCGGCGGTCATTCCGGCGCCGATCGCACCCATGGGTCCATTCGCCGCGGCGTGAGCGATCGCGTTCGCGGCCGTGCGGTCTAACTCCGCCATTTGTTGGGCTGCCCTTTCCTCGCTGAGTTTTAACAATCGAGGCACCGCAGGCGAAGTAATGAGGCGCGCTGCTCGGCCGTTTTGCACAACCGCCCGAATCTCCCAATCATCGACCGTTCCCGGCTGGTCCGTGGCGGGCATTTTGTAGTGCATTACGTATTGCCGCGTATTTCCCTGGGCTATTAATTCCGCCGGGCTGAATATGTTCTGGGCGAGCCGCGCCATTCTGGGATCGCTGGTCTGCATGGTCATGACCATGCGATAGGCGGGATGGGTCTCCAGCCGTGCGAAAGAGGTATAGAGCGGGCTATCCAGTGGAACCGGCACACCGGCATGAGGGGGAATGGCTCGAGCTGCCGGACCGCCCATCCCGACTCTTCCTGCAGTGTTCCGTTTGGCCATGGAGGCTTGCATGCGAGCCCGCATTTCAGGAGGCATGTTGGCCATCATTTGCGCCATCGAGTCCGATGACATTCCAGGCGGCATCATCCCTTGGGGGCTCATGCCCGACGATGCATCCGGGGTAGAACTCTGCGGGGTGGTCGCATCCTGCGCCGGGGTCGAATTCTCCGCCGCGGCAGCAGCATCTTTCTTCTTCGACTCCGCCGCCAGCATGGCTCGGATCACTTTGCTGCTGACACCCGCCTGGTTCAGTGCCTGCAAGCCGCTGGAAGAAAGATCGAACTGCGTGTCATTGGCAGCGATGGCGGCCGAAATCGTGGTTTCCGCCAGCCCTGCCTTTACCATTTTTATGACGTCGGCGTTGGTCAGAGGGTTTTTCTGCGGAGCGGTCAGGGCGCTGACGGAGAGAACGACGACACCCAATAGTTTCAATCGCATAACACCTCCACTTGAGCCATCAGCCTAACGGGCTGCTTTAACCGAGATTTTTGACCTTGAAAACGGGGAGCATTCTACTCCCGTCTCGCCCTCTCTGCGCGTTGCTTAAACGGGTTTCAATCCAGGCCGTCCCCATCCGCGATCCGCAACACCGCGGCCGAAATGGTCCCAGATTCTAGCCCACCTTTGCAACACCTCTCCTCCTCCCAACCCTCGCTAGACACATTCCGCTGCCGACGTGGCCGCCGCACCCCCTCTGTTCCCGTCGGTACCGGCAGCAGCGCGATCCGACCCAGCATCGCCCCGAACCGTTGGCGGGTGAGAGGCCTTCCGCCAACAGCAGTCACCGAAGGCGCTCGGCCCCCGTCCAACATCGAACACTAAGGAAATGTGTTCGGCACGGTTTAGGAGGACAGTCTTAGCCGACAACATCCTTAATCAGCTTTAGCTCGTCTCGTATCAGTCTCGGCAACAGAAACTCGGTCCGGATTTTGGCCTGCCCAGCCCGCCCGAAGGCCTCCGCGATATTTGGATTTTCCAGCAGGAAGAGGACTCGTTTCGCACAGTCTTCCGCGCTCTCAACCAAATAGTCTTCATACCCGGCGGGAAACTGCATTGGGATCCCGCCCGCACGACCGGCAACCACCGCCTTTGCCTTCCAGAACGCCTCTGCCACCACCAGACCGAAGCCCTCTCGAATCGACTTCTGAAGAACCACGTTGGCGCTGCGTTGGAAGGCATTGACCTCCATGTTGCCAACGCCGGTCATATTGGTGAAAACGTAGAGATCGGAATCCTTTGCCGCCTCCTCGTTGATCTTCTCCAATATTTCCCAGCCCTGGGGATCGTCTCCCGCCATGGCACCCACCATAGCAAGTTGAATCTCGGGCATCTTTTCCTTTGCCAGCTGGTACGCGCGGATGACGCCCAACGGATCTTTCCAGGGATCAAAGCGTGAAACTTGCAGCAGCAATGGCCGCCGCAGATCGATGCCCATTTCCCCGATGGCATGGCGATAGACCTCGGGAGGCAATTCCATATTCTTGGTTGACACCGGGTCTATCGCTGGAGGAATAAAGATCACTTCGCTCAATTCGAGGTCAGCAGGAACGAAAGCCTTCATCGTAAAAACCGCTGCATCGTACTCCTGGACGAACGGTCGTAAGAATTCCCAGACTTCCGCGTTGGGTTGAGAACTATCGATATGGCAGCGCCATATCCACTTGCGTGCGCGCTGCAGGTCTTTGAAATGTCGCAGCGCCAGGGGTTGGGGATCGTGCACAATGAAGACGTCGTAGTCATCCGGTAGCATCTCCGCGCTCATCCGGTTGCGTTCAAGGTACGCCCGTTTTGCCTCCGCCGTGAGGTTCAGCTCGCCACCTTGCAGTGCGTTATGGAAGCTCTTGGTAATCGCAAAGAAGTCTTTATCGCCGTAGATCAAACGCCAGTCGGTTTTAATGCCGAGGTTCAGATGGACCGGGATGAGCCGGCTCAACAGCTCCGCAACTCCGCCCCCAGCTGCGGTAGCGTTTATCTGACAAATCCGCAGCCCTTGCAAACTCTTACTGAGCGCGCGGATCTCGTCGATCAGTTGGTCTCCAACCCACGATCGATAGTTCTCCAAGTTGATGGATTCCGAGGAGCTGTGCCGTCCCAAAGCGACCTTCGGAAGCAGATTTGGCTCAGTGACCATTAGCCGTGGCCCCCCGTGAATCAAGACCGCCATATTCTTCTTCTGACTTGCGACCCGACGGTTGTGGGGGTCGCCGGGTGAGCGGAGGTAATTTAGGGGGCTTGGGACCGTGGCGCACCGCGTTCGCCAGTGGCAAATAGGTGAGCTGCACGCCGGACTGCACGCACCGTAGCATGAGACCGCCACGACTCATGTCTCCGCGGCCCGCGAATTCAGCGGGAAAGAACAGCCGTTCCCCAAAAAGGCCGAGCAGAGGCTCCACGTATTTTGAGGTCGCAATGCTGCCCAGCAGAACGATCTGGGCTGCCGCCCCGGACAACTCTGAAAGGATCCGCGAATCCCGTTGAAGAGGAGCGAGGTAGGAGGCGTCGGTAGGATCGATATCGATTGACGAAATTTCTTTCAATCGGTCCAGGGTTACCAGGGTCTCCGGGGGCACTAGCCCGCCGCGGGCGGTGATTACAAACACACTGGGACCAAGGTACGGGACCTCGGCGAACTTCTGCGCGTAAGCCCATTTGCCGCGAAAATAAAGTCCGCTGATGAAACTAAATACCTCGCCCAGTGGCGCACCCTTCCCACGCAAACGCCGGGCTAACTCGGAGTCTGCGGAGTCATGTATGATTCGCGCAGCTCGAATTCCCGCGATATCGGCCGGCGAGAGAAGAAAAATCCGCGCCGACGCGGAACTAGCCCGTAGCTTCTGGTCTTTCATGTGCATTCGTAGCCCGAAACTGGGATGAAGAACATTCGTTTGCGAAGTGCGTATTTCTAGTTTAGATGTTTTGCCGGCTTTGGCAGCAAGAACTCTAGCTGTCCCTTCGGAATACGGCAAACACTCAGCAAGATTACAGAATATGTCCGATTCCTTACCACGAGGTCAGGGCTTACACTCCGTCGAGAACTTTGTACGCCTAAGAGCGAAACTTTAGCCTTCACCCTCGTCGAACAGTCTGGTGGTGATTGGCGAGCATAATCGTTAGGAGGTCCCTTTGAGTACCGTTCAAGGTGAAATTGCTGCGCTCGAAGAACGTTTGCGGCTAGCCGAACTGGGTCCTGACCCAAACTTTTTCGAGGAAGTGCTGGCTGACGATGCGGTGCTCGTCTCTCAGGGCGGCCAACCCTTGTTTGCCAAATCGAAAGTCGTCGAAGCTCATCAGCCCGGGAAGGGGCCGAAGTTTACTCGGGTTGAGATGAGCGACATGAGGATCCTCGATCACGGCGTCGCAGCCATCGTGACCTGCCAGGGAACTTATGAAGGTCCCCAGTCCAGCGCCACGCTAAAGTTCATGCGCGTCTGGCTGAAAAAGAACAATCGCTGGCAGATCGTCGCTGCCTCGGTCTCCAACTGAACCGGGTTCCATTTCCGGTCGTGTCCGGCAGTGTTGGATGAACCATGCAATTCTCCGACAACAACGTCTTGATTGTTGGCGGTGTATTGCTCGTCCACCCTTCCCCGTGTGCTGTCACTATCGCAAGATGCCCCATGCTCCGACTCGTCTTCACCTTATTTTTCTGTGCCGTTCCTCTGGCTGCCCAGACCATGCCGCCGGAAGCGGACAAGCAACTCGCCTACGATATCTACAAGGAATTTGTCGAAATTCGGTCCGGCTTCACCACCGGCTCGACCACTCCAGTCGCCGAGGCAGCGGCAGCTCGCTTACGAGCTGCTGGATTTCCCGACGCGGACATCTTTGTGGGCGGAGCAAATCCAAACAAGGCGAATCTCGTGGTCCGCTATCACGGAACGGGCAGCCGCAAGCCGCTCCTGCTTCTCGCCCACACCGATGTTGTGGAAGCCAAGCGCGAAGATTGGAGCATGGACCCGTTTCAGCTGATTGAGCGCGATGGTTTCTTTTATGGGCGCGGCACCAGCGACGACAAGGCGCAAGCTGCGGTTTGGATCGCGAGCCTGATTCGTTACCGGCGAGAGGGCTTCAAGCCCCACCGCGATATCATCGTGGCGCTCACAGCGGACGAAGAAGGCGGTGGCCCTTACAACGGCGTTGATTGGCTGATCAAGAACCATCGCGAACTGATCGATGCAGAGTTGGCTCTGAAACGACGGCGGCTGGGGCGAATCCGACGCGGGCAGGAAGATCTCAAACGACCTGCAGGTCAGCGAGAAATACGTCATCAATTTCCGCTTTGAAGTGCGCAATAAAGGCGGCCACAGTTCGCTCCCTGTGCCGGACAATGCCAAATACCATCTCGCCGGCGCTCTGGAGCGGCTCTCGCACTTCGGTTTCCCGTTAAAGACGAACGAGGTAACGGCGGCATATTTCCAGAAAATGGCAAAGATTGAAACCGGTCCGGTGAGCGAGGATCTGGCGAAGGTTCCCGAGGGATCGCAGGAAGCCATGCAGCGAGTGGCGGCCGCGTCTCCGGCGTGGAACGCCACGCTTCGCACCACTTGCGTAGCGACGCAACTGCAAGGCGGTCACGCGATGAATGCCTTGCCGCAGCTCGCGGCCGCGAACGTGAACTGCCGGGTACTGCCTGAAGACTCGCTTGAATACGTGCGGAACGCATTACAAAAAGTGATGGCGGACGACTAGGTCACTGTTAGGGTGGTTGGCGACCCGAGCAAAGGACCTGCTTCCCCGATGCGCCCGGATGTACTCAACACCATAAGCCACGTCACGAGCCAGCTCTGGCCGGGCGTGCCGGTGGTTCCAACCATGGTCATGGGCGCAACCGACGGAAAATCGTTGCGGGCTGCAGGCATTCCGACTTACGGCGTCCAGGGCTTCTTCATGGACCGGAACGACCTTCGCTTCCATGGACGGGATGAACGCATGAGCGTGCAATCGTTTTATGAAGGCCAGACGTTCTTGTATGAGTTAGTAAAGATTCTGTCTAAGGCCGGCGAATCGATCGCCGCGCTCCCCCCCGGCAGCAGCCAGGATCTAGCCGAAGCGGCTGTCGGCGGGACGTCGGAACGCGCCCATAAAATCGTCCAAATCCTGTAATGAAAAAGGCTTACGCAGAACCGGAGATCCCGTGACAAAGGCATAGTGTTGTCGAGGATTCTTCTGCAACAGATCTTCAACGAATTTGGCGCCACCCGCCCCGGAACCGCGCATGAATTTCATCGCTATCAGAACCACATCGTAAGGCCCGTCGTCGCAATAACTGCGGAACGCCTCATCGCATTTCGATGTCAGCGCGACCTTGTAGCCCAGCCGGTTGAGCATGACGCCCATAACGTTCCGGACAGTTTCTTCCGCCTCAACGACCAGAATTTTCATGGTCCCTCTCGCTGGCGTCCTTCTTTCGCTCCCCCACCGCCTCTCTCACATTTTATCGAGAGTCGAGACTAGGGCAACGCCCCGGCGTCACCACCCCAGATGACTATAGTCATCTTGTTCAAGCGCGCATCCTGCTTCAATCTAGTGGAGGCATAACCAAAGTTTCCGCGGAACATTTGCAATCTTATGGGCGACTCCAAGTATTCCGGCACAGGTGCGGATTGGACGCAGCTGTTGACCGATCCTTCCCTGGTAAGTCATCTCGGAGAGTTGCTCCAGGTTTATCGCGAAGCTGCGCCTGACAAACGTGACCAGGCCCTGCTGGAAGCGATGCGCAACATCAGAGGCGAGGCGGCAAAAATGCCCGCTGTCTCTAAAGCCCTCGGAACTCAGGCGGTGACGCCGGCGGCCCCGGTCGTTCAGTCGGCGCCCGCTCCGCCGGTGGCGATCAGCCCGGCGGCCAGCCCACCTTTCGAACCAGACATATTTACGCCTGCCTCAAACCAGGACCGTCGCCGCCACACCCGCATGAAGTGCTTTGTAGCGGTCGAACTACGTCTGAGTAACTCGGCCGTCCCGGTCTGGGGAAATCTAGCCAACACCGGACTCGGCGGATGCTTCGTCGAGACTGCCACGCCCGTGCCTTCCGGAGTAGGCGTAGAAATCGGTCTCTGGCTGGCCAATGGAAAGATCTGGATCAAGGGCCTGATTCTAACCGGAATCGTTACCAAGAGCAGTCCATCGTTCGGCGTTCGTATTAAATTCTCCGAGCTTGAGCCCACGGAACGCGAAAACCTGCGCCACTTTCTCAAATTCGTCGAAAGCACCACCAGGGGCTACAACACCGATAACGGCTATCTGGCGCAAATGAAACGTTAGACTCGTTTCGACCATCTAATTAAACAATATTAAACACATCCATCAAAAGCTTTTGGGAATGCTGTTGTCACCCTGAGCGGGTTGCTGCTTCGCTTCGCGGAGCAGCCGCGCAGGCCACCGGACTCCTATGAGCCAAATTGGCGGCCGGCTGCGAAGCTTCCGCTTCCCAGCTTACCTAGGTTGCTTCGGAAAGATTACTTCCGTGGAAATGAAAGCGTTGCCGTCTAGTGAGGCCCTCCGATTCGCCCAAAATGGCAATTGCAAACCTCAAAATGGAACAAGTCCCACGCAAACGGGGGGACAAGACGTTACCGGCGACACGGCTCGGGAGAAATTGATAGACTGGCAAAGGGCGGTACGGGAACTTCCCGTTCCTCAAAACGCTATTAAGCAAGCTTGCACTTTCATCCGGGTGAGTGAATTGACATACCCTCGAAAAGGTAGGGGGCTTCCATGGCAGTGAGTGAGCAAACTTTGGCGACCGGCAAGCAATTGGAAATGCTGTGCATTAACACCATCCGCACCTTGGCGATGGATGCGGTGCAGCAGGCAAACTCGGGACATCCGGGAGCGCCCATGGCACTGGCGCCGGTGGCCTACTGCTTGTGGCAGCAATTCCTGCGCTACGATCCGGCGGATCCGGTTTGGCCCAACCGCGATCGTTTTGTGCTATCGAACGGCCACGCCTCCATGCTGCTATACGCCATGCTGTACCTGGCGGAAGTACGCGGCGTGAATCCCGAGTACGAACGCCTCAGTGAATTCGCGGTCACGCTGGATGAGATCAAGGAATTTCGCCAGCTCGACAGCAAGACCCCAGGACATCCCGAGTACCGGTGGACCGCAGGTGTAGAAACCACGACCGGCCCTCTCGGCCAGGGGGTAGGGAACAGTGTCGGCATGGCCATTGCGGCAAAGTGGCTGGCAGCACACTACAACCAATCTGGATTTGAGATCTTCAACTACAACGTCTATGCCGTCTGCGGGGATGGCGACATGATGGAAGGTGTTGCCAGCGAGGCAGCATCGCTGGCGGGCCATCTCAAGTTGTCCAACCTCTGCTGGATTTACGACGAAAACCACGTCACGCTGGATGGTCTTGCAAACGTCTCATTCACTGAGGATGTAGGAGAACGTTTCGCAGCCTACGGCTGGAACGTAGAGCATGTCACCGACGCGAATGATCTGCAAATGCTGGCCCAGGCTTATCAAGGTTTCCTTCAGACCAACGACCGGCCGACTCTGATCCGAGTCAACAGCCACATCGGGTATGGCTCGCCCCATAAACAGGACACCAGCGCGGCTCACGGCGAGCCCCTGGGCGAAGAAGAGGTCCGGCTGGTAAAGAAGTTCTACGGCTGGCCCGAAGACGCGAAATTCCTGGTGCCTGACGGAGTGCTGGAAACCTTCCGCAACGGAATTGGCAAGCGGGGCGGTGAGCTACGCCAGAAGTGGGAAACACTGTTCACCGACTACGGAAAGAAATTTCCCCAGCTCGCCGACCAAATCAAACTTATGCAGCACCGCGAGCTTCCCGATGGGTGGGACAAGAGTTTGCCAACGTTCCCAGCCGACGCCAAAGGCCTCGCCACTCGCGAAAGTTCGGGAAAAGTCTTGAATGCAGTTGCGGAGAATTTGCCCTGGATGGTGGGCGGCTCGGCCGATCTGGCAGGCTCCGACAGGACCCGCCTCAAGTTTGACGGCGCCGGAGACTTCCAGGGCGGCAGCTACGGTGGACGCAACTTGCACTTCGGAGTGCGTGAGCATGGTATGGCCGCGGCTTTGAACGGCATGGCAGTGTCCAAAATACGGGCCTTCGGCGGCACGTTTTTTAATTTCAGCGATTACATGCGCCCCTCGATCCGCTTGGCCGCGCTGATGGAACTTCCCACCATTTACGTCTTCACCCACGATTCCATTGGTCTGGGAGAAGACGGTCCTACGCACCAACCAATCGAGCAATTGGCGTCACTGCGTGCTATGCCGGGCCTGATGCTGATCCGGCCGGCGGATGCCAACGAAGTAGTGGAAGCGTGGAAAGTCATCATGCAGTTGCAGCACGAACCTGCAGCCATCGTGCTAAGCCGGCAAGCTGTCCCCACCTTTGACCGCTCGAAATATGGCGCCGCGGCGGGGGTCGCCAAGGGAGCGTACATCCTGGCCGGCCGCGCCGAGGGCAAACCAGAAGTCATTTTGATGGCAACCGGAACGGAAGTGTGGTTGTGCGTCAGTGCTTACGAACAACTGAAAACTGAAGGTATTAAGGCCCGTGTGGTCAGCATGCCTTCATGGAATCTTTTTGAGCATCAAAGTGAAGATTACAAAGCGCAAGTCCTGCCGCCCGACGTCAAAGCGCGGGTGGCGGTGGAGCAGGCATCTACTTTCGGCTGGTCGCAATATGTTGGCCCAACCGGGGCAGTAATAGGGATGCGCAGATTCGGAGCTTCGGCCCCGATCAAGGATTTGCAGAAGAAGTTCGGCTTCACCACCGAGAACGTAGTCGCGGCGGCCCGAAAAGCAATTGGGAAATAGCAGTCGTCACTCGTCGGTCGTCAGGACAACCCAACTGGCCGGTCCTGCTAGGAACTGAGAACTGATGACTGATGACTGACTGATCAAGAAAAGAGGTCCCTTATGCCACCTGTAGGAGTTCTTGAAACCGCAAAAAAAACCAATCCCCTCAAAGATTTGCTTAACTTCGGGCAGTCAGTCTGGCTGGACTACATCCGCCGCGATCTGCTCACCAGCGGCGAACTGAAGCGCCTGATCGAGGAAGATGGCCTCCGGGGGATGACGTCCAACCCGGCCATCTTTGAGAAGGCAATCACGGGCAGCACGCTGTACGCCGATCTGCTGAACTCGCTGCGCTCGCGAACCGATCTCGATGCCAAGGGACGCTACGAGATTCTGGCCATCCGCGACATTCAGGACGCTGCCGACTTTCTGCGGCCCGTGTATGAAAGCTCGAGGTGGCGCGACGGATATGTCAGCCTCGAAGTATCGCCCTACCTCGCCCGTGATACTAAAGGCACGATCGAAGAGGCACGAAGACTGTGGAAGACGGTGGGGCGCGAGAATGTAATGATCAAGATTCCCGGCACCACGGAGGGCATCCCAGCCTTCCAGCAGGCCATCAGCGAAGGCATCAACGTCAACGTAACCCTGCTCTTCGCGCAAGAAGTCTACGTGAAGGTGGCGGAAGCCTACATCGCGGGGGTGGAGCAATTCGGCGCGCGGGGGGGCGATGTCAGCCGGATGGCCAGCGTGGCCAGCTTTTTCATCAGCCGCATTGATTCCCTGGTGGACTCCATTATCGACGCTCGTCTCAAGTCTTCCAAAGACCCACTCGAGCAAGAGCAATTGAAGAGCGTCCAGGGCAAAGTCGCGATCGCAAACGGCAAGCAGACGTATCAAAAATATCAGGGCATCTTTGCCACCGATCGCTGGAAGGTGCTGGCCGCCAAGGGGGCGCAGACGCAACGCGTACTATGGGCCAGCACCAGCACCAAGAACCCCGCCTACCGCGATGTGCTCTACGTCGAAGAGCTGATTGGACCGGATACAGTGGACACGATTCCGCCTGCCACCCTCGAAGCCTTCCGTGACCACGGAATCCCGCGCGCAAGCCTTACCGAAAATGTAGGAGAGGCCCATCGGACCATGGATGCCGTCGCCAAACTCGGCATTTCCATCAAAGAAGTGACCGACAAACTCACCGACGACGGAGTCCGCCTCTTCGCCGAAGCTTTCGGCAAGCTTCTTGAGGCAGTAGAAAAGAGCACAAAATCGAAATGAGCGCCAAAGCAAGCTTGCAAACCTACAGAACGCCCGAGTCTCTGGCTGGCCCGGTCGAGGCCAATATTGATGATTGGCGCGCCGGCGACAAGGTCCGCCGGTTTTGGCAGCACGATGCCTCGCTCTGGACCGGCACCGACGAAGCCAACTGGATGGGTTGGCTCGATATCACCGCGGATCAGATCGCGCACGGCGACCAACTGCGCACGGCGGTAGCCGACGTAAAAAAAGAAAACTTCACCGACATCCTGCTGCTGGGCATGGGCGGTTCCAGTCTGTGCCCGGACGTGCTCAAGTCAACCTTCGGCAACATAGACGGCTTCCCCGAACTACATGTTCTCGATTCCACCGATCCTGCGCAAATCAAGGCATTCGAGAACAAAGTAAATCTGGCTAAGACTTTGTTTATCGTTTCCAGCAAGTCCGGCACCACGCTGGAACCAAACATCTTCAAGCAATACTTCTTCGAGCGGGCGAAACAAACGGTCGGGGCGGACAAAGTCGGCAGCCGCTTTATCGCCATCACCGATCCGGGATCTAAAATGCAGCAGGTCGCCGAGGCCGATCGCTTCCGCCACATTTTCTTCGGCCTGGCCAGCATCGGCGGCCGCTATTCCGCGCTCTCGAACTTCGGTGTTGTCCCCGCAGGGCTGATGGGATTGGATATGAAGCGCTTCCTCGGCCGCACCCAGGAAATGGTCGAGGCTTGCGGGGCCGGCGTCCCGGTCGAACAGAACCCTGGAGTCCTGCTCGGAATCATCCTCGGAACCGCAGCCCACAACGGACGCGACAAGCTCACCATCCTTACCTCGCCCGGACTGTCAGCGCTGGGCGCGTGGCTGGAACAGCTGGTGGCAGAATCCACCGGCAAGCAGGGCAAGGGCATTGTCCCGGTGGACCGCGAACAACCTGGTGTGCCCGATGTTTATGGTCATGACCGCCTGTTCGCCTACGTGCGTCTGAGTTCCGACTCAGATAAAGCCCAGGAAGGCAAGGTCGCAGCCCTGGAAAGAGCCGGGCAGCCCGTGGTTCGCATCCTGGTCGGTGACGTTTACGACCTGGGCCAGGAATTCTTCCGCTGGGAAATCGCCACGGCCGTTGCCGGATCCCTCATTGGCATCAACCCCTTCAACCAGCCCGACGTCGAAGCCAGCAAGATTGCCACTCGCAGCCTGACCACGGAATACGAGAAGACGGGTTCCCTGCCCGCAGAAAGCCCGGTTCTGGAAGACGGCGGCATACAGCTGTTTACAGATTCCAAAAATGCCGAGGCCCTGGCCAAAGCCGCCGGCAGCGACAAATCCTTGGTGGGATATCTCCGCGCTCACATCAAGCGCGCGGGCGCCGGCGATTATTTCGCCCTGCTTGCCTATATCCAGATGAACGCCGAGCATGAAACCCTTCTGCAGCAGTTGCGTCATGCCCTGCGTGACCAAAAGCGGGTGGCGACCTGTTTGGAATTCGGCCCGCGATTCCTTCATTCCACTGGTCAGGCATACAAGGGTGGCCCCAACAGCGGGGTCATTCTGCAGGTCACTTGCGACGATGCGGCGGACTTGCCGGTACCCGGGCAGAAGTACACGTTCGGAGTCGTCAAGGCTGCGCAGGCCCGGGGAGACTTTCAGGTGCTCGCCGAGCGCGGTCGCCGGGCGTTGCGCGTGCATCTGGGCAAAGACCTCGCGTCCGGCTTGGCCAAATTGTCGGCGGCGTTCCATCAAGCGCTGGACTAACCTTCCACCCGGTATACTGCACTGGTTTAAGCTTGAACCACGGCAGTAGCCTGCACGATGTAGAGAAACGATTTAATATGGACAAGGAGCGAATTATGCGACTGGGAATGGTCGGTCTGGGCAAGATGGGCGCCAACATGACACGGCGTCTGATGCGCGGTGGACATGAAGTCGTGGTCACCGACCTGAGCGCCGACAACGTAAAGAAGATGGCGGGTGAGGGATCGATCGCCTCGGCTTCGCTCGATGATTTTGTCAGCAAACTGGGCAAGCCCCGGATCGCCTGGCTGATGGTACCGGCCGGCACTCCCACCGAGCAGACTGTGCAGGCGCTGGCCCAGCGCATGCAGGCGGGAGACATCCTGATCGATGGCGGCAATTCTTATTTCAAAGATGACGTTCGTCGTTCCACTCAGCTCAAAGAAAAGGGCATTCATTACGTCGACGTAGGCACCAGCGGTGGCGTCTGGGGTCTGGAGCGCGGCTACTGCATGATGATCGGAGGACCGAAAGAAGTTGTGCAGCAACTCGATCCGATTTTCAAAACGCTTGCTCCAGGTCGTGGTGATATCCCTCGCACTCCCGGCCGCGAAAAGCTGCCCGGAACCGCCGAGGATGGCTACATCCACAGCGGCCCTTCGGGCGCGGGACACTTCGTGAAAATGGTTCACAACGGAATTGAATATGGACTGATGCAGGCCTACGCCGAGGGCTTTGACATCTTCCGTAACGCCACCAGCCAGGAAGTGCCGGAAGAGCATCGCTACGACCTGAATTTGCCCGACATCGCCGAGGTGTGGCGTCGTGGCAGCGTCGTAAGTTCGTGGCTGCTCGATCTGACCGCCATGGCTTTGGCCGAGAATCCCACGCTCTCCGGGTACACCGGTTTCGTTCAGGATTCCGGCGAAGGCCGTTGGACCATTCAGGCAGCCATTGACGAAGCGGTCCCGGCCGAAGTTCTTTCGGCGGCACTGTATACCCGCTTCCGCTCGCGGCAGGAACATACCTTTGCGGAAAAGATGCTTTCAGCAATGCGTCAAAAGTTCGGCGGTCACGTCGAGCCCGCCGCTGCCGCGAAGCAGAGGGCATAAAAGGTCAGAGCGTAGAGACGTAGCTTGCTACGTCTCCCGGCACGAATCCAGAAAGAGTTCGAGCGAAAAGAAAGAGCCCAGACCGACCCATGGACCAGACTGACGTGATGCCCGCGATAGAACCGCGGATCGGAAGGCCGGGCGACCCCTGCGCCATGGTGATCTTCGGGGCAAGCGGCGACCTCACCCGGCGCAAGCTCATCCCAGCCCTCTACAATCTGGCGCAAAACCAATTGCTCTCGCGCGAGTTCGCGGTGATCGGAGTGGCGCGCTCGCCCATGTCCACGGAGGATTACCGAAAGAGAGTTTCGGAAGACATCAAGCAGTTTGCCACCGGCAAGGTGGAGGCCGACATCTGGGAATGGTTTATCCGCCGCATGCACTATCTGAGCGGCGATCTCAGCGACAAGAATCTTTATCTGCAGCTGAAGGATTTGCTCGACAAGGTAGACCAGGACCACTCCACCCACGGCAATCACATGTATTACATGGCCACCGCGGCGGATTTCTTCGGCCCGGCGGTCGAACAATTGGCTGCCGTCGGCCTCATGCAACAAGACAACCAGCATTGGCGGCGGGTTGTCATCGAAAAGCCTTTCGGACACGATCTCGAATCTGCCAGGCTGCTGAACCAGCAATTGCTGCGGGTGGCCGAAGAAAAACAAATCTACCGCATCGATCACTACCTGGGTAAAGAGACCGTACAGAACATTCTGGCTCTGCGCTTCGCCAACGGAATCTTCGAGCCTATCTGGAACCGGCGCTACATCGATCACATCCAGATCTCGGTGGCGGAGACGGTAGGAGTGGAAATGCGCGGCGGCTATTACGACAAGGCCGGCGCCCTGCGCGACATGGTGCCCAACCACATCATGCAGCTCATCAGCCTGACGGCGATGGAGCCGCCAGTGTCTTTTCGCGCCGATGCCGTCCGCGACGAGCAAGGCAAAATTCTGCACGCCATCCAGCCTATGAGTTCGGAAGACGTGTTAACCCGGACGGTTCGCGGTCAGTATGGCGAGGGCATCATCGGCGGAGAGCGCGTGCCCGCCTATCGCAGTGAGCCGGGCGTTCCCGCAGATTCCAGGACCGAAACCTTTGTAGCCATGAAGCTGCAGATCGATAACTGGCGCTGGGCAGACGTTCCTTTCTATCTCCGCACTGGCAAACGCCTGCCCGGACGCAGCACCCACATAGTCATCCAGTTCCGCCGTGCTCCTTTTGTTCTGTTCCGCGATACCCCGGTAGAGAATCTGATGCCCAACCAGCTGGTGCTGCACATTCAACCGGAAGAAGGTATTTCTCTCCGCTTTGCCGCCAAGGTGCCGGGGCCGGCCATGCGTCTGGGCGCTGTCGACATGAACTTTGAATATTCCGACTATTTCGGGTCTCAGCCCAGCACCGGCTACGAGCGCTTGCTGCACGACTGCATGATCGGAGACGCCACCCTGTTTCAGCGAGCCGACATGGTGGAAGCCGGCTGGTGCGTCGTCAGCCCAGTGCTGGACGTGTGGAAAGCGCTGCCCCCACGCAATTTTCCCAACTACGCGGCCGGCACCTGGGGCCCCAAAGAAGCGGAAGATTTGCTGGAGCGTGACGGCCGCCACTGGAGGAACTTCGAGAAATGATTCTGGCAGGCGACATCGGTGGCACCCACGCACGGCTGGCATTCTTCGAGGTTGTGAATGGCCGCTTCAGTTTGGTTTCCGCTTCCATCTTTCCCAGCCGTGAGTATTCGGGCCTGGACGAGATCGTAGCCAAATTTGTTGATACGGCAAATCTGAGTCCCGACACTGCCTGCTTCGGCATCGCCGGACCGGTCCGTAACGGCCGAGTGGAAGCTTCCAACCTTCCTTGGATCATCGAATCCCAACGTCTGGCGGACGAACTCAAAATTAAGAAAGCTTTCCTGATCAATGATCTCGAGGCCAACGCCTGGGGTATTCCCGCGCTCGATGCCAAAGATGTGGTTGCGCTCAACCACGTCAAGCCACAACCCGTCGGCAATCAGGCGGTGATCGCGGCTGGCACCGGATTGGGCGAGGCCGGGATGTATTGGGATGGCTCGCGGCACCATGTTTTCGCCAGTGAGGGCGGCCATGGAGATTTTGCCCCGCGAAATCCGCTGGAGGTTGAGCTATTCACCTATCTTCGCATCCGCTTCGGCCATGTCAGCTATGAACGAATTATTTCTGGCCCGGGTCTGGTCAATGTTTTTAATTTTCTCCGCGACACCGGCCGCGGCGCACCCGCGCAGTGGCTGACCGACGAGATGGCTCACGCCGACCCCGCGGCGGCAATTTCCCGCGCCGCCATGGACAACAAGTGCTCGCTGTGCGAGCAGGCACTCGACTTGTTTGTTTCCATCTATGGAGCCGAGGCCGGCAATCTTGCGCTCAAGATCATGGCCACGGGTGGAGTTTACTTGGGCGGAGGCATCGCCCCGAAGATGCTCACCAAACTTTCCGGACCATTGTTCATGCAGGCGTTCACCGGCAAAGGCAGGATGCAGGCGCTGCTCGAATCCATGCCGGTGATGGTAATCACCAATGACCAGATTGCGCTGCTGGGCGCTGCGCGTTGCGCTCAGGTCAAAGCCACTTCTTAAGCGAAACAAAATGCCGTCTCCACCGGAAATTCGCATTCTGAAAAGTTCGCAGGAATTGTTTGAGGCTGCAGCCGCGGAGTTCGTGGTTCAAGCCTCCGAGGCTGTGCGCGCCCAGGGAAGATTCACAGTCGCCCTCTCTGGCGGCTCAACCCCGAAGAGTCTCTATAGGCTCCTGGCAACCACGCCGTCCCTCCCGTGGGACAAGATTTGCCTCTTCTGGGGCGACGAGCGTCACGTACCGCCGGACCACGCCGACAGCAATTACCGCATGGCCCACGAAGTGCTGCTGTCAAAGGTCCCAGTGCGACCGGAGAATATTTTCCGTATTCACGCCGAGGAAAAAGACGCGGAGGCTGCGGCCTGGCAATACGAACAAACCCTTAAACAATTCTTTCACCTCTCATCGGGCAAGTTCCCCCGCTTTGATCTGATCCTCTTGGGCCTCGGAGCCGACGGGCACACCGCTTCCCTTTTTCCCGAGAGCTCCGCGTTGAACGAACGCCATCGCCTGGTTGTCGCCAACTGGGTGGAAAAGTTCAAGACCCACCGCATCACCTTCACTTTCCCGGTTCTCAACGCGGCAGCATGCGTGATCTTCCTGGCCAGCGGGCCCGATAAAGCCCCCATTCTTCACCAGGTGCTGGAGGACAGCAGCGCCCATCTGCCTTCGCAGCAAGTACGTCCGAACAACGGAAGATTGGTTTGGCTGGTGGATAGTGAAGCAGCTGGTGCCTTGTCCCGCCGCGACTAGCTGAATGGAAGCTATTCCATTTATCGCAATCGCGGCCAGCCGTCGCGTGAGTGAATAATTATCAAGCAGGACTGCTCCGTACTTCCCCCCTTTCCGTTCGCTGAAGTCATATTCAATTTTGTGCCAAATCAAAGATCAGCTCAAAGAGCAGGAAGAAGTTCGTCAGTCGAAGGGGTCGCTATTCCGACTACACCCGAATACGCGTCGGACTTCAGCCACAAGAGCCAGCAATCCGGCGTCGCGAAAGTTTGACTGACCCAGTTCGCGTTGTTGTCCACAGAAATCTGACGCCCCCATCGACAGCGATTTCCCATTGCTATTTTTGCCGTCCCCCTGTCGCTTCGTAGTTCAACAGCTAGAGGCTTTTAGGAACCGGCAGCAACTAGCCTGTTTGCGGATACGCGCTCGGTCTTGGTAGCCCGATCAATTTCCTCAACAGCAACACCTGGACGACTACTCTCGAGGCTGCCTCGTCCAAGCTGCCGCTTGGGCGGGGTTTCTTGCCGCGCACACACAGCTTCATCAGCAGAGAAATCCCGCCCCCCGGCCCGCTCACATTTTGGGGTGATATGCTGATATAGGAAAGTTTCTCCACCAACCTGCTTTACTGCACTTCGATCGAGACCACGCTCCCGGCTGCGTCGCCGGTCTCGCGATAGTTGAGCGCCACTGCTTGTTTGTTCCAGGAGCAGGAAAACTCGTCCGCGCCAATCACCAGCGTGTGCTTGCTATCCGGCACCTGCATCTTCCAGGTTTTCGCTCCGGAGCGAACCCTCAGCGTAGCTATGGGCGGAGAGGAACAATCCACGCTCAGGATTGTGCCTTTCAGAAATTTGAGAGGTACTTGAGCCGGGATCGCCTGCGCAGCCTCACCGGTGGTCGAAACTCTCCCGATTTGTATCGACCCGCCGCGCGCACCACTGTCGATTTCTTGCGCGGCGATGGACCCTCTCGCATGATTCGCCTGCATGGATGCCTTGTATTGCTGAGCCTGGGCGAGCGACTGGCCAGCCCGTTGCGTAACTTCCTGGTTGCTGCTCTTCTGCAGAGCCTGCAATAACGCGATTGCCTCATCTGGTTTTTGGTTGTTCAAATACATCTGCGCCAGATTGAACTGGTAATTCTCGTTGCGGGGACTGAGAGAAACCGCCTTCTTCATGCTGACGAGGCCCTTGGCTGGCTCCCCAGCGTACGTCTGGGCGAATGCCAGCAGCATGTAGGAATCGGCAAAGCCGGGATCGAGGTCGATGGCAGTCTCAAGCTCCTTGGTCATTTGCGGCAAATCAGAATGGTTGGCGAACGACCCGTCGCGGCTCATCAACAGCGCCGAATAATAGTGCACGCGCGGGTCTTTGGAGTCCGCCTGGGCCGCGCGTTTGAAGTATTCGCCCGCTTGTGCAAAATCTTGTTTCTGCAAGTAGGCGTAACCCAGACCACGACAGGCGGCCGCATGGTTCGGCTCGGTCTTCAGGATTTCCCGGAATTCGGCGATCGCTTTCTCATGATAATCACGCGAGTGCAGATGGATGTCCGCCAATACCGCGCTGCTATCGGCGGGGCTCAGCGGCTTGGCCAGGTAGTCTTTGCTGTCAATGTTGGATGGAGTCGGAATGGGATAGTACTTGAATCGGCCTTGGCTAACATAATTGCGCAGGACCTTATCGAATTGAGCGGCACTGAAGCCGAAGGCTTGCTGGATGGCATCTTCGACTGGCACGCTCTTGTCGATCTTGAAGCCGAAGTAGTTGGAAAGCCTGATCACCAGATCGTTGTCGTAGAGATAGTGCACGAGCATACCGGATTCCGCGTAGAAGACCGTCCGGTGGCTGCCGTTCTCATTGTAGGTTGAAGAATCCTGCGGGACCTTGAAAAGATCGGCAACCTTCATCATGCCGTCCTGCTGCAATATCCGGTAGTCATACTCGGGAATCTTGCCGACTCGAGCCTCCTTACTGTCAACTTCTATACTCGAGAAGTACTCAGCAAATCCCTCTTCAAACCAGGGGTCAACTCTCGCGGTCAGAACACCGTTCATGAGCTGGTGGGCATATTCGTGGAAAACCACGGTCCAGGGATTCTCGACCGACATGTCGAGCATGATAAAGCTGCGGTCCTCGCCGCCCTGAAATAGTCCCGCCAGCTGAACCGCCTTGCCATTCCACAAGGGCGCAAACTGTCGAAATTCCTTGGCATTGCGGAAGGCCACGATCTGCAGAGGTATGGGAATGTTTACATTTACTTTCGTCAGAAGAGTGCCAAACACGGCCCGCATCTGCTCGAAGCGCATGGCGGTGTCTCGTCCGCGCTTTTCCCCGGCATCGGTCACCACGGAAAAATGAGGAGATCGGATTTCGATCCATTGTGATTCACTGGCTGAGGCAAGGCGAACAGCGCCCACAGTAGCCGAAACAAAGAACAGCACCGAGGCCAGCCATCGAAGCTGAGAACTCACGGTCACAACTCCCGGAGGATCATAGCTCAGCTTGTCCTGCAATCAACATTTCTCGCGAGCAGAGGACCTTCTGATGCAACAGGCGCAGAACTCCTTAGAACACCGGCGTGAGCTTGTGCTTTTTGGAATACATCTTGCGGTCTACGGCGCGCAGGACATCCTCGGCGTCGGAGCCGGTGACGTAAGGGGCCAGGGCCCAGTTGAACGAGAGTTCGTAGTCTTTCTTGCTGGCCAGGTTCCACTGATCGACTTCCCGGAGGAGCCGATGAACCGGGTAATCCGCCTGCTCTTCGGTGGTGTCGGGCAGCATAATCAGGAACTGGTCTCCGCCCTGACGAAATGCGAGATCGGCACCGCGGAAGACAGTCCCTAGTATTTTGGCAAACTCGATCAGAACCCGATCGCCTTCGAGCGCTCCGAACTTGGAACTGATGCCGCTGAACCCGTTCAAGTCAATGGCCATGAAAGTCAGGCTGCTGCCCAAGCGGTTGGAGCGTGCTACCTCCCGGGGAACCAACTCATTCAGAGCTCGCCGGTTCAAGAGCTGAGTAAGCGGGTCAATCAGGGAGAGGCTCTCCAGGCGCTCGTTCAAAACCAGTTCACGAATCAGGGCGAGGCGGGTGGTGTTCAGGTTGCGCTTTTGCGCCAGCAAGTAAATATTGAATAACAAGATGAGCGAGATCAGTCCGAAAAAGAGTTGCGGCAGGTAGGAGTGTTCTATGTGCATGACCCGCTGGGTCCAAACCAGATTGGGCAAAACCAGCGCCAGCAGCCCCGACGTCAACACCAGGATCACCAGAATTCCGATGGACCAGAGCTGAAGATCGCGCCCAGAGAGCTGCTGAATCTGCTTCTGGATTTCTTCCGTGCGGGCCAGCATGGAGGGTTGGGTGACGCGGTCTTCGCTGGACTCCGCCAATACCCCTCCCGTAGCGCGCATAGACGTCCCTCTGGTAGAACACTGGTCCTTAGAATTTGTACCGCAATGGAGGCTGGGAGCGAGCCGGAAAAGATTTCTTTAAGGTTACGTTCGTAATCGGAAGCGCCGCTGCGAAAAGCCCGCGCTGCATCAAGAAACAACGAAGCACAGCGGCAAAAGGCCAGGATTGTTTCAATGACTCACGGCGCAACTCCCACAGGCGCGGAAAAACCCCAGTTCGCCAGAGAGACGTAGCCGGCGTTGCAATCCTCCCAACGGCAGGAGCCGGGACTTCGTCAGGCGTTAGGGATAGTCCACGTTCATAAGGACGTTATGTCCGCTTTCCTTGCGGAAGGTGACTTCCACTTTCTGCCCTACTGGCAGAGCGTTTCGCATGTCCCCCTCCAGCACCAGCAGGCGCGAGAAACTCTCACCGTCGGTAAGGCTAACGATGGACTTGTTGGGTTCGCCGACGCCCGATTCGTAGAACTGAACGCTTTCCACTTTCCCCCGTTGCGTGAGCCGGCCAGAAGCCGTTGCGACCGCACCGGAAAACTTTGGTTTGGCCGCGCCGGTGCCGCGCTTGCGCAGTTCGAGCAGGACGTTCAAGCCCACGATGCCCGACATCGCCAGCAGGATCAGCGACATGAACAGTCCGTCCACGGTGGTGACCAAACCGTTCATCACGATCCACGCAACGCCCAGCAATGGAACCAGCGCCAACAGCACAGAGAGGACCAGCATCATGGTTTTTTCCGGAAGAGTAAGTTGTTGAGGAGCGAAGTCACGGCCAACAGATTAGCAAAAAAGCCGCTTTGGGTTCACCTCATCAGGCGGGGCAAGGCTCTACAAGAGAAGAGATGGCGCCGCTGCAGCTGTTTCGAGCGACTTGGCACCGCGACTGCAGGAGTCCGTGCCGGCGACTATCGTTTCGCCTCTTTGTCTCAAGTTTCAGGGTTTCGAGTCTCAGGCGCAGGTATCTCGCCAATCCGCGATTTCCTTCAACCCTTCCGCACGGGTTTGCTCGAAAAGGCGCACCCGGTGGCGCGAGTGTTCAAACTCGTGGATGTCAGCCCAGACTTCAGCCTGCCAGGCTTCATCGTGAATCGCAGATTCGCCGCAGGTGGCACAACGGGTATGCAGCTTTCGGCTCGCGCGAGCGGGAACGGGGACCGGGCCCAGAGGCAACTCGATGAAGATGCAGCGCACTTCCCGAATGTCTTCGTTGTCGCCGATGATGTGTTCGTAGCGCAGCAGGTAGCAGAAACCTAATTTTCGGGCTTCCTGCTCAGCCTCGCCGCGGGTGTGAAAGGGGCCGTATTCGGCCCGCATTTGTTCGGTTGAGTCACACGCCATCCAAAACGTTTCCTTGTACGCCATCTCCACCTCGCGGGGTCGCGTCTAGCTGGCTTGGGGGACAGCGCCGGGTGATCCTTGGACCACGCCCCGGGCTGGGAATAGCAATTGAAAGGCCGGCAATCGTTCGTTAAGTTATTTATCTACAATAATTTAGAGGAAAGCCCAGAACGCGGCACAGAGTTCTACCGCAAGATTTTGCAGCCTTTAGCCTTTTCCTCTTCCAGCCTGAATCAGGCCGGCGGAGCGATGGCCCTGGACACTGAGTCACTCGCGGCGCGCGCCGAGTTCTTCGTGCCATCTGGCGCCGCCATGAGCGGCGACGTAAATAGCCAGTTCCAGGCGGCTCCAGACGCCTAGTTTGTCAAAGGTGTTGCGCAGATAGTTCTTCACCACCTGTTCGGTTGTGCCAATGGCTCGTGCAATCTCACGGTTGGTCAGGCCTTCCCAGACCAAGGCCGCGACTTGCAGTTCTTTTGTGGTTAGCCGTTCACGGGGTTGCATGATTTCATCTGCTCCTTGACGAACATGGCGGTGGCCAGTTTTACGCGTTTCCGTCCATCCCGTATCCCTGCCCGCAGGAACAGGGTTCGTAGATGTTGTTTTACGGTGCGCGGGCTAAGGGCGCTGCGGTCGGAAACACTGAAGAGCAACTGCTTCGCCAAAGATTCGCCCCCAAGCACGAAAGGACAAATCCTTGTGAATGCTACGTTTTGGTCCACCCTGCGTGCTGGACATGGTCCTCACCTGGCCTGAAGTGGGCCAGTTTCTGTCCCACAACGGGTCGGGTCGTCCGTTTAAGCCGCAAGGCCTTGGGGGGTAGAATTCTGCCGCGGGATTAAATTGCTAACCGCACCGGCTAGAGCCGCACCGTTCTCAGACTTAGGTCGCCACTGGAAGTGGCGCCCTTCCCTAAGGCATCCAGATCGGTGTTCTTGCGGGATTCAACCCTAAAAAGCGACACAGTCACGGGTAGAATGACGGCCAGGGGTGCATCATGCGGGTGCTGATGGTGGAAGACGAACCACGGCTGGCCGAGAACGTCGCCCGTAGTCTGCGTGAGAACGCCGGCTACGCTGTGGATACCGCCTCCGACGGCCAGGAAGGGTTGTTTCTGGCGGAAACGAATGCCTACGACGTCATGCTGCTGGACCTGATGCTGCCCAAGTTAGATGGCATGGAACTGCTGCGAAGAATTCGGCAGTCCGGTCAGCATACCCCAGTCCTGGTGCTGACTGCCCGCGACGACAAGGAATCGGTTGTGGCCCTGCTGAATGCCGGGGCCGACGATTACCTGACCAAACCGTTTGATCTGGGCGAACTGCTGGCGCGTACCAAAGCTTTGATCCGACGCGGCAAGGGTCAGCCCTCTCCCGTCGTGGTCATCGGGGATCTGGAACTGAATACAGTGAACCGGACGGTGCAGCGGGGAGGAAGAGCGATCATGCTGACCGCGATGGAGTACCGCGTCCTCGAATACCTGGCGCACCGGCCGCGCGCGGTGGTCTCAAAGACCGAACTGCTCGAGCACCTGTACGATTACAACTGGGAGAAGTTCAGCAACGTGATTGAAGTATATATCTCCGGACTTCGGCGTAAGCTCAATGAAGGCTCGTCGCGGCAATTGATCCGCACCCTGCGGGGCCAGGGGTACATGCTGCAGGACTGAGTATGCGGCGCGACTCCATTCAACGGCGGCTCATCGCCACGGTCGTACTCTCGCAGGCTATCCTCACCGTGGGCCTGATGGTGACGGGCGTGGTGGTCACCTACTCGCGTTTGCTGGCCACGCTCGATGCGGGGATGCAGGCTCACGCCATGAGCGTAGCCGTGCTGGTGCGCTACACCGAAGATGCTACCGGGAATGTGTACTTCGACAATAGCCTGCTACCAGAATCGGTTGACCCGAATCATCCCGACCAGTTCAAAATCTGGGCCGACCGGACGGGACCGGTGGCTCGTTCCGAAGACTGGCCAGACGGCCTCCAACTCCAGCCCAGTCCAAACCAGCATTGGAATTTCACCTGGGCCGGCGTGCCCTATCACGCGCTGCAGATGTCGCACGTCCCGATTCTGGATCGCGAAGAGGGTAAAGCATTCCGTCCGCAAACTCTGACCATTGTCTATGCCTCGCCGACGATTCACATGCGGCAGCAGGTGAAAGCAGCAGCGGCATTTATTGCTTTGGTGAGCCTGCTGCTGCTGGGCGCAACCGCATGGCTGGCGTTGTGGGGGATCCGGCGCGGACTCTCGCCACTGCAGGCTCTGGCGCAGCAGGCGGCCCAAGTGTCCACTCACAGCTGGCAACTTCAACCGCCCAAAGAGGCGGAGGAGATTGAAGAGCTGCGCCCTTTGACCGAGTCCATGACCCAGATGCTGGCCCGGCTGGAGCGTTCCTTCGTACAACAGCGTGAGTTTCTAGGCAACGCCGCTCACGAGTTGAAGACGCCGGTGGCGGTGCTGAAATCTACTTTACAGTCCCTGTTACAGCGTTCTCGAAGTTCGGAAGAATATCGCACCGGTTTGCAGGCCTCGTTGCAGGACTTGGACCGGCTGGAGCAACTTCTGCAATGGATGCTGCGGCTGGCCCGGGCGGAGCAGTGGGCGCACGATGCGCGGCGCCGCGAACTCGACGTGATCGATATCAATTCCACGTGTGAGGAGGCGGTGGAGAGAATTCGCAGTCTGGCGCAATCGCGCAATACCGCCATCCACCTCGCAACCGACGGGCCAGTTCCCTTCCGCGCCGACCCTGAAGACTTGCAACTGGCGTGGATGAACCTGCTGGAAAATGCCGTACGCTACAGTCCCGAGGGCGCGTCGGTTGAGGTCGCGGTCACGCATGATGACCAGAGTGCAAAGGTCATTTTCCAGGACCATGGCACGGGCATTGCCGCCACTGATCTGCCCCATA
>Ga0137415_10001053_pt1 | contig 27181 bp, 24 predicted proteins | sample CZODoug3_1_1_16f_FD_183082 | JGI IMG/M metagenome (GOLD analysis project Ga0137415, IMG submission 183082) | Vadose zone soil fungal communities from Angelo Coast Range Reserve, California, USA - CZODoug3_1_1_16fungal (Hybrid Assembly) | ecosystem: Environmental > Terrestrial > Soil > Vadose...
TCGTCGACCAACAGGCCGAGCGCGATGATCAGCGCGCCGAGCGTGATGCGGTGCAGATCGAGCGACATCGAATTCATCACGATGAAGACGATCGCGAGCACCAGCGGCACCGACAGCGCCACCACGATGCCGGTGCGCCAGCCCAATGCCACGAAGGAGACGAACAGCACGATGGCGAGCGCCTCGATGAAGGAGTCCACGAACTCGCCGACGGCGTGTTCGACCACCTTCGGCTGGTCGGCGATCAGCTCGACGTCGATGCCCTGCGGCACCGCCTTCATGAACTCGGCAGCAGCGTTCTCGACGTCCTTGCCGAGCTCGAGGATGTTGGCGCCCTTGGCGGTGACCACGCCGATGCCGAGCGCTTGCTTGCCTTCCTGACGCACGGTGAAGCTCGGCGGGTCGACGAAGCCGTGCGTGACGGTGGCGATATCACCCAAGCGAAACACCCGGCCGTTGCTTTCGACCGGGGTTTCGGCGACGGCCTTGACGCCGTCGAGCGCGCCGGTGACGCGCAGCGGCACGCGCTGCGAGGAGGTTTCGACGGTGCCGGCCGGGGTGACATTGTTCTGCTTGGCGAGCGAGTCGAACAGCGCCTGCGGCGTGATGCCGAGCGTTGCCAGCTTGGCGTGCGAGAATTCGACGTAGATCCGCTCGTCCTGGGTGCCATAGAGGTCGACCTTGGTGACGCCGGGCACCTTGAGCATGCGCTGGCGGAAACCTTCGGCCGCCTTCTTCAACTGCACATAGTCGGCGCCGTCGCCGGTCATCATATAGAGGATCGAATCGACGTCCGAGAATTCGTCGTTGACGACGGGGCCGAGCAGGCCGGTCGGCAACTGGCCCTGCACGTCGACCAGCTTCTTGCGCAACAGATAAAACAGATACGGCACATCCTTGGGCGGGGTCGAATCCTTGAAGGTGACCTGCATCGCCGTGAATGCCGGTTTTGAGTAGGTCTGCACCTTCTCGAAATACGGCAGTTCCTGCAGCTTCTTCTCGATCGGATCGGCGACCTGGGCCTGCATTTCCGCAGCCGTAGCACCGGGCCAGATCGCCGAGACGTTCACCACTTTCACGGTGAAGAACGGATCCTCGGCGCGGCCGAGCCGCTGATAGGAGAAGAAGCCGGCGGCGCCGAGCGCGATCATCAGGAACAGGATCAGGCTCGGATGGCTGACGGCCCAGCCCGAAAGATTGAAGCGCTTCATGTCACCCTCCGAATTCCAAAACTCTTGCCTTGACCGTCATTGCGAGCCACCGGGTCGCGCGCATGCGCGCCCGATGCTAAACTCCACGAAGCAATCCATCGTGCAGCAAAGAAAGTGTGGATTGCTTCCGCCTTCGCTCACGAGCTACGGCGGACAGGTCGTCGCTTGGCTCCTCGCAATGACGGAACTAAAACGCCAGCGACGAGACGACGCGGACCTTCTGCGCCGGATCGATCTTCTGCACCCCAAGCGCCACCACCTTGGCGCCTTCATCGACGCCGCCGGTGATGACGACGCAATTGCTCTCGTAGGACTTCACCTTGACCGGCTTCAGCGCGACTTCGCCTGAGGCGTCGACGATGTAGAGCGAGGGGTCGCCGCCCTGGCTGTACAGCGCCGACAGCGGCAGTTTTGCCACCCGCTCGGTGGCGGCATCCGCCAGCGTCAGCGTCGCAGTCATGCCGAGCGAGACCTTGTCGTCGGCCTCGGGCAGCGAGAATTTCGCAAGATAGGTGCGGGTGGCGGGATCGGCGGTCGGCGCGATCTCACGCAGCTTGGCGGCATAGGTCTTGTTGGCTTCGGACCACAGCGTCACCGAGGCTGTGCCGGACTTGGCGCGGCCGACCAGCGTTTCGGGGATCGCGACCACGGCCTCCTTCTCGCCAAGGCGCGCGACCCGGATCGCGGTCTGGCCGGAGGCCACGACCTGGCCGGGCTCGACCAGGGTCGCGGTGACGACGCCGCGGGTGTCGGCCTCCAGCGACGCATAGGAGAGCGAGTTTTTCGTCAGCTCGACCGAACGCTCGGCGCGATTGAGCCGCGCCCGCGCTTCATCGGCGGCGGCCTTGCTGGTGTCGAGCGCAGCATCGGTGGTCCAGCCCTTGGCGCGCAAATCCTTGGCGCGCTGTTCGGCAGCACCCGCCTGCGCCAGCACGCCGGTGGCGGCGCGGAATTCAGCCTCGGCCTGCTCGGCCTGCAGCTTCAGATCGACCTCATCGAGGGTGGCGAGCGGCTGGCCGACATCAACGGTCTGGCCGACTTCGACCAGGCGTTTTGCGATCTTGCCGGGGACCCGAAAGCCCATGTCGGTCTCGATCCGGGGCTTGATGGTGCCGACAAAGGCACGCTCCGGGGTTTCGGCCTCATAATGGACGGTCGCGACCAGAACCGGGCGCCCGGGCGTCACGATCTCGGCTGCCTTTTCGTTGCAGCCGGTCAGCGCAATCACCGCCAACGCCAGCATCGCTCCAGTTAAAAGCCTGTAATAGCTTGAGAAAATGGAACGGACGAACATCGGACTCTCCATTGGGTGCATCGTAATGAAGAGTATCAAGTGTTCACTGACGAATGTCAATATTCGTCAGTGAACACCAATTCGTGAGTTAACGGCGGGTTAACGGGCCCAAATCATCGTCGCCCCTGCGAAAGCAGGGGCCCATAGCCACACGGCGGAGTTGTTACGAGAGATGTCTCCCCGCGCGCCCCTGACGCCGGCCGCGGGTTATGGGCCCCTGCTTTCGCAGGGGCGACGGAGAGATGGTTGGCCTACTTCGCGCCCGCGAACTCGGTCTTGGTCTCATGCCCGCCAAGGAAAACCAGCAGTCCGGCGGCGAGCGGCAATAGCGACAGCACCAGCAATCCGGTCGAGGTGTTGCCGGTCGCCTCCTTGACCCAGCCGATCAGATACGGCCCGCCGAAACCGGCGAGGTTGCCGATCGAATTGATCAGCGCGATCGCGCCGGCGGCCGCCGTCCCCGACAGCCATGCCGTCGGCAGCGTCCAGAACACCGCAAAGGTGCAGAACACGCCGATCGCGGCCACCGTCATCACGATCATGGTCGTGGTGGGATCGGTGATGTAGCTGGAGACGCCGAGCGCGAGCGCGGTGAGCAGCAGCGGCCCCCCGACATGGGCGACGCGCTCGCGGGTGGCGTCGGAGTGGCGCGCCCACAGGATCATCGCGATGGTGCCGAACAGATAGGGGATGGCGGTGACGAAGCCGGTCTCGGCATTGCTGAGGCCGAACGCTTTCACGATCTGCGGCAGCCAGAACTGCATGCCATAGAGCGCGCCGACGAAGCCGAAATAGATCGCGCTCAGCGCCAGCACCTTTGGCGACGACAGCGCCTGCCCGAGCGTCAGATGCGTTGCCGCCTGCTTGGCGGCGTTCTCGGCCTTAAGTTTTGCGGCCAGCCATACCTTCTGTTCGGCAGTGAGCCAGTCGGCCTTCTCAGGCCGGTCGGTGAGGTAAAACCAGCTGACGATTCCGAGCAGGACGGACGGGATGCCCTCGATGACGAACAGCCATTGCCAGCCTTTCAACCCCATCGCGCCGTCGAGCCCGAGCAAGAGGCCCGAGACCGGCGCGCCGATCACGGTCGAGACCGGAACGGCGATCGCAAAGGCAGCGAGGAAGCGCGCGCGATATTCGGCCGGATACCAATAGGTCAGATAAAGGAATGATGCCGGGGAAGAATCCGGCCTCGGCAACGCCGAGCAGGAAGCGCAGGATATAGAAACTCCGCTCGCCGCTGACGAGTGCCATCAACGCCGAGATGATACCCCAGGTCACCATGATGCGGGCGATCCAGCGGCTGGCGCCGAACCTCTCCAGCGCCAGATTGCTCGGCACCTCGAAGATGAAATAGCCGATGAAGAAGATGCCGGCGCCCCAGGCAAAGACCGTGGGGCTGAACTTCAGCTCCGCGTTCATGGTCAGCGCGGCGAAGCCAAGATTGACGCGGTCGAGGTAGGAAAAGAAATAGGCCAGCACCAGAAACGGGATCAGGCGGCCTGAGATCGTGCGGATGGTCGAGGTTTCGATTTCGCTCTTCGCGCCGCTGGTGGCGGCGACGGTGGCAGTTTGGCTCATGCATTTCCCCCAGGGTCTTGTTTTTGGTGTTGCCCGGGTTTTGAGCATCGGGCGACGCGTGTCAATGGATTTGCGGCATATCGCCCTGCGGAAAAAGCAGGGATCGCGGCAGGCGGTATGCCAGGGAAGCGTGCCGACTTGCCGGTCACGCCGCCATGCTGGCGCGGGCCGAGACGCTCTCATACCATCGCTTCAGCGCGGTATGTTTGTCCGGGATCGCCAGGCCGGCTGCCTTGGTGGCGAAGTCGACGGTGACAATGGCCGTGATGTCTGCGATCGAGAACTCATCTCCCGCCACGAATGGCACATCGGCCAGCCGCGCATCGGTGTCGGCATAGAAATTCAGAAGCCGCTGTTTGCTGCGCTCAACCAGATCAGGAATCTGCGCGTAGTCGTACGGTCCCGCGATCGCGCGGTTGGCCAATCGCGGCGCCGCGTTACGGACCGCTTCCATCACGGACGCAAATCCCTCCTGCTCGACGCGCCGCTCCCACATTGCGATTTCCGCCCGCTTCTTCGGCGTGCTGCCGAGCAGCGGCGGCGCGGGATGGATGTCCTCGAGATAGCGGATGATCACCGGTACCTCGCCGATGGCGCTGCCGTCATCCAGCACCAAAGTCGGTACCACGCGGCGCGGATTGATCGCGGCATAGGCATCGGAAAACTGCTCCCGGGCGCCGAGATCGACCGGCACGATCGGCATCGAGATGCCCTTCTCGGCCAGATAGACCCTGATACGGCGGGAATTCGGCGACGCGTTCGACTGGTAAAGCTTCATGTCGGACTCCGTGTGATTGCAGCGATCAGAGCTTGGAGCCGCCGCCGACTTCCAGCGTCTCGCCGGTCACCCAGCGCGACGAATCGGAGGCGAGGAAGGAGATGACGTCGGCGACGTCATCGGGCTTGCCGATGCGCTGCAGCGCCTGCATGCCCAACGTGAAGGCTTGGCCCTCCTCGCTGCGGGCGAATTTCGACATGTCGGTGTCGATCACGCCGGGCGCCACCGCGTTGACGCGGATGCCACGCGGCCCGAGCAGCGCCGCAAAATGCTTCACCAGCGTCGAGATCGCGCCTTTGGTCGCGGCATAGGCCGGCAACAAGCCGACCGAAGCGCGCGCCGCCAGCGACGACAGCAGCACGATGCTGGAGCCTTCTCCGAACAGCGGCAATAATTGCTGCACCAGGAAGAACGGCGCGCGTACGTTGACCGCGAACATGCGGTCGAATTCCTCGACGCTCTGGTCCTCGATCGAGGCGGCGGTGGCGATGCCGGCATTGGCGACGAGGATGTCGAGCTGCCCGACGACGAGTTTGCGGACCTCCGCCGCCAGCTTGTGTGCGCCGTCGGGCGCGGCAAGATCGGCTGCGACCGCGTCCGCACGCCCGCCGTCGCCGCGGATTTCCTTGACCAGCGATTCCGCCTGATCGGCGGCGCTGCCATAGTGAACGATGACACGCGCGCCGGCGATGGCGAGCGCGCGTGCGGTGGCGCGGCCGATACCGCGCGATGCGCCAGTCACCAGTGCGGTTCTGCTGACGAGGTCGGTCATGGTTATTCTCCCGTCGGGAAAGAGTCGGTTGGAAAGACGTTCAAGAGGCGGTCTTGCCGCCGTTGACGTTGATGATCTGACCGGTGATGAACGAGGCCTTGGCGGATGCGGCAAAGACGATGGCGTCGGCGATCTCTTCCGGCTTGCCGGCGCGTTTCAGCGGCACCCCGGCAACAAGGCCGGCCTTCCTGTCGGCGCTGCCGGTAAAACGATCCAGCATCGCAGTCTCGATCGGACCGGGCGCGACCGCGTTAACGCGAACGCCGAACGCGGCGCCTTCCAACGCTGCCGATTTGGTGAGGCCTTCCACGGCGTGCTTGCTGGCGACGTAGAGCGACGCGCCTCCTGCCCCGCGCTGGCCCATGGTCGAGGACAAATTGACGATGCTGCCGCTGCCCTGCGCCTGCATCACGCGCAACTCGTACTTCATGCTCAGGAGCACGCCGAGCACATTGGTATCGAACGTTGCGGCGTAAGTCTCCGCCGTCTGCTCCGTCACCGGACCGGGCTTGCCCTCCGTTCCGGCGTTGTTGACGGCTATATCGAGGCGACCGAAGCGTGCGATTGCTCGGTCGACCAGATTTCGCACCTCACTCTCCTGGCGGACATCGGCACGAACGAATTCGGCTTCGGCGCGGAGAGCACGAAGTTGCTCGACCAGAGCCTGCCCCGCGTCATCGCGGCGGCCCGAAACCACCATGCTCGCGCCTTCGCTGGCGAAGGCGAGTGCGGTGGCGCGGCCGATGCCGGTGAGAGCGCCTGTGATCAGGACAACGGGGTTGCTCATGTGACCTCTCCTTCAAAAGGTGGTTCGATATGCCTGTGGGGCCTTGACAGAAGTTCCAATCCTTAGCGGCCGCGCTGCTCGAACTGGCCGGCTTCTGGCGCCATTGTGCGGGATGTAGAGAGCGCTGGCGCTCTGGAGAAAGACTTTGTAAGGTCATCGCCATACCTTCTAGGGATGGCTCGCATGGAGCTGCGGCACCTCAGATATTTCGTGGCGGTGGCCGAAGAAGGCAGCCTGACGGTAGCCGCGCAAAAGCGGCTGCACACCGCGCAGCCGTCGCTGAGCCGGCAGATTCACGATCTTGAACTCGAGCTTGGCGTGCAGCTTTTCATCCGCGGTCCGCGCGGGATCGAGCTCACGCCTTCGGGACGGGTGTTTCTCGACCATGCGCGCATCGCGTTGCTGCAGGTCGAGGCGGCCAGTGAAGCGGCACGGCGCGCCGCGCAACCGGCGCGGTCGTCGTTCGCGATCGGCTTCCTCACCGGCTACGAGATGGACTGGCTGCCCGCGGTGATGGGCATCCTGCGGCCGCGGCTCGCCAGCACGGAAGTGACGATCCACAGCCAGGATTCGCCCGATCTCGCGGCCGGTCTCATTCGCGGCAAGATCGATCTCGCCTTCCTGCGCCCGGAGAAGCAGGCGCCGGGCCTCAAGTTCAAGCTGCTGCGGAAGGACCCGCTGGTGGTGCTGATGCCGCACGATCACCCGCTCGCGGCAAAGAGCGCCATCCGCCCGCAAGACATCGCGCGCGAAACCCTGATCGGCGTGTCCCCGATACGGGCGCCGACGCTGTGGGCCGTCATCAATGACTACACCAAGCGTGCCGGCATCGCCGCAAAACCCGACCATCAGGCCGAGAACATGGCGATGGCCTTTTCGCTCGTGGCATCCACCGGAGGTGTGAGCCTGCTGCCGCTCTACACCAAAAACCTGCTGCCAAAGACCATCATCACCCGCCCGATCCAGGGTGTGCCGCCGACCGTTGATCTGGTGCTCGGCCATAACGAGGCCAACACGTCGCCGCTGTTGAAATTCCTGCTGTCAAAGGTGAACGAAATCAAGTTTCAGGTCGGCAAGAACGACGAGCGATAGCTCGCCTCACTCCGCCAACTGAAAGCGCTCGAAGCGGTGCAGTTCTTCCTCGATGCGGCGCTTGAAATCCTTGCGCGCGCCCCTCGCGGCACCCTTGCCGACCCAGCTCCATTTCTGCATCAGCAATTTCCCGTTCTGGCGGTCGGTCTTGAGATCGATCGCCGCCACGATGTCGCTGCCTACCAGCACCGGCAACGCGAAATAGCCGAACAGGCGCTTTTCCTTCGGCACATAGGCCTCGAACCGATGGCCGTAACCGAAGAACAATTCGGTGCGCTTGCGCTGGATGATCAGCGGATCGAACGGCGAGAGGATATGCACCAGCCCGGCATCGCCCTCACCCGCCGGCTCCAGCGCCGCTGGATCCGCCCAATGCTCCTGCTTGCCCGCGCCTTCGAGCGCGACCGGCACCAGTTCGCCGCGGCGCACCCGCGCATCGATCAAACGGCGCACCGCCTTTTTGCTCGGCGCGTCGAGATGACAGATCGAATCCAGGCTCACCAGCCCCTGCGCGCGCAACGCGCGATCGAGCAGATAGGCGTTTGTCTCAGTCGCTGTGGTCGGCCTCGGCGGCGTGTCCCAGCCGAAATGCCGCGTCGTCAGCTGATAGGTCTTGAGCATGCCGTTGCGCTCAGAGATTGTCACCGCGCCGGTGTAGAATGCGAGTTGCAGCGCCCGCTTCGACGGCTTGCGGCTCGCCCACAGATGCTCCTTCTCGGTCAGTTCGTCGTCCTCGATGTCCCGGATGGTCAGGGGACCGGCGCGGAGCCGCCGCATCACCTTGCGGGTGTCCGCCGGCGTCACCGAGGCGAACCATCGGTGGCCCTCGCGCTTGTGCAGTTTCATCGCTGGGATGAAGAAGCGAAAGTCCTTTGCCGGCACGTAGGACAATGCGTGGGTCCAATACTCGAACAAGCTCTTGTCGACGCTCTGGGCCTGCCGCAGATCGGCGCGGCGATACTCGGGGACGCGGGTGTAAAGGATATGATGATGCGCGCGCTCGATCACGTTGATGGTGTCGATCTGCACATAGCCGAGCTGTTCAACCGCCGCGGTGACAGCCTGCGGCCCGTCGCCGAACGGCGCCGCCGTATCCAGCCGCTGGGCGCGCAGCCAGATACGGCGGGCCTCGGCTTGGCTCAGGGGATGGGGTGGCGTAGCGCGGGACATCGTGCGGCAATGTAGCGGGATTCGCTGGTGTGAGGAGAGGTAGAATTGCGGTGTCGACCGACGCCTTTCCCTCACACCAGCTCGATACGCGCATGATGGACGGGCGAAGCGGCGAGACGTTTGTCGCGGGTGAGCAGCGGAGCGTCGAGTGCTTCGGCGAGGGCGACGTAGATGGCGTCATAGGCCGTGAAATTGTTCCGCAAATCCCACACGCGGGGCAACAGGAAATCGTGGGGATACCGGTGCAATGGAAGGTCGGCAAGGTCGGCGAGGGTCATGCGGCCCCGTTCGGCATCGATCTCGCCGTTGGCAGCATAGCGGCGAACTACTTGCGCGACTTCGACGTCGAGCAGATGCGGCGCGTGCAATGTCTGTGAGGGCTCGAAAAGCCGCCGCTCTACCGCGCTTGCGGACGGCGTGCGCAGCAGCGCTTCGAGCATGACTGACGCGTCGACAACAATCATGGGCGATCGCGTTCGGCACGGACGGCCTGTGCCGGCGCCACCGAAGGGGTCATTGCCGGGCGCCGCTCAAGGCGGGCTCGCAACTCCTCAAGGGTCGGTCGCTCGGCCACCTGACGAATCTCGCTCAGCAAGTAGTCGGAGAGCGACATGCCCGCCAGCGCCGCACGCGACTTGAGCCGGCGATGCAGCGCATCCGGCACATTGCGAATTTGGATCATCACGGTCATGTGAATAATATGAAAGCATGTGCATCACATGTCAACCGTTTCGCCTTGCTCCGCCCGCGGGAATCCTGGCTCGCACGAAAAAGGCGGCCCTCACGGACCGCCTTTGATCTTCGCCGTTCGACGCCTGGAACTTCAGTGGCGGAACAGTCCACCCATCACGCCGCCGAAGAAGGCACCGGGGCCACCGCCGCCGCGATGATAATGACGGCCGCCGCCTCCGCCACCGCCGTGATGGCGAGAGGGCCGCGAGGATTCGTCGTCGGCGTCATCGCTGGGGCTCGAGGCCACGCGGGTCGCGAGGATCTCGGACTGCAGCGCCTTGTGCTGCAGCGCGTTGAGGTAGCCGCTGTTCGGATAGCCGCGGGCCGCCTGCCAGCGGGTGATCACGGTGCGGGTGGTTTCGTCGAACTTGCCGCTCGCCTTGACGTCGAAGCCGAGGCTGGTGAGGCGGCGTTGCACGTCGCGGCGCTGGTTCTTATCGAGACCAAGCTGATCCTCGGTGGTCTGGCTGGCTTCCTCGGTGAAGGTCGAGGGATCGGTGCCGACACCGGTGGTCAGGTTACGGGTGGTGGTCGACGGGCCGTCCTGCAGCGAGGCGATCCGGGCCAGCGCGATCGATTTGAAGGTGCCGTTCGGATAATTGGTCAGATAGGCGTTGAGTTCTTCCGGCTTGCTGGAATCCTTGATCGAACGCCAGAACTCGAGCTCGACTTCCGACGCGGGACCCGCGACGACCGCCGGCGTGCTCGAAGCTTCAACCGAAGGCACGGCCGTCGGATTGAGATAGACGGTGCCGATCAGATTGGTGTGGCCCCAGGGCAGCTGGTTCTTGCTGGTCTCTTCATTGACCTGGGCACGGACCTTGGTCATCGCCTGCTGGATCTCGACGCCGGGGGTTGCGATGTTGGCCAGCAGCGCACGGGTGAACGGGCTGTTGGTGCCGGCCTCGCCATCCAGCGCGGTCTGGCCGGGGCCGGTCGCAAACGCGATCAGCGTGCCTTCGCCGGACTTCATCTCGGCCAGGCCGGACGCCACGGAAACGCTGCGGGTCGCCTTGGCGGAACGGATTTTTGCCGCGAACGGATTGTCGCGGCAGGCGTCGAGGAACACCAGCTTGACCTTGGCATCGCCCATGGTCTGTTCGAGCGTGAGATCGACATTGATGGCGGCGCCCAGCTTGACGTCCATTTCCGATTTGAGGTCGGCATCGACCGGCAGCAAATAGTTGGCGCCGTTCACCGCGATGCCGTGGCCGGCATAGAAGAACAGCGCAACGTCGGCGCCTTCGGCCTTCTTGCCGAAGTCCAGGAGCTTCTCCGTCATCTTGTCGCGGGTGAGGTTTGAACCCTCGACGACGTCGAAGCCGACATTGCGCAACAGCTTGGCCATCGACTTGGCGTCGACCGCCGGATTGGGTAGCGGCGTCACGTTCTTGTAGGCGCCGTTACCGACCACGAAAGCAACGCGCTTGTCGGCCTTTGCGACATTCGCGCTGACGAGAAGTCCTGCCACTGACAATGCTGCAATCAAGAAGCGCATGATCCACTCTCCCCTTGCCGGTATCCGGCATTCGCCTGCGGTCCAAAATCCGATGCGGCGATGATGATGGTATCGGGCGTCCGGAACCGTGATCTGGATCACATAGTGAAAAGGCGTGCTCGAACCGGGTCGAACGACGTCGCGACGGGGCCGGCGCGATCGGCCCCAGACGGCCGCTTCCTGATTCCTGGAGCCTGTGACCGCGACGCCCCTAACAGCAGAGCCGGTCTCGATCCGCGAACGCGCACTCTCCAACGTGATCTAGATCACATTCGGCGCTTTGAACCCGTCCTATGTTTCCAGCATCCAAACGCCAGGTAGCCAGATTGGCTGGCGTAACAGTGAGGATGACGACAATGACCCGCTTACATGGACTTTCCATCGTGACAATCGGCGCCATGCTGTCGATGACAGCGGGCTTGGCACTGGCCGGCGACAACATCGTGCCGGCCGATCAGATCCTGAATGCATTGAAGCCGAAGCCGGTGACCCGCGGCCTCTCGACCGGCGTGCAGGTCGATCCTGCGGCGATCGCCAAGGAAGCCAGCTTCGTCGACACTCTGCGCAACCGCAAGACCCGGTCGCTGTCGCTCGGCGAGCGCGAGGAGATCGCCTCGATCGCCTCGACCAAGCCGAAGATCGATCTGGAAATTCGCTTCGACTACAACTCGGCCGAGATCAGCAAGACCTCGACGGAGGCGGTACAGGAACTCGGCAAGGCGCTCTCGAACGCCAGCCTGAAGGGCTCGACCTTCGTGGTTGCCGGTCACACCGACGCGATCGGCGGCGAGGCCTACAACCAGGATCTCAGCGAACGCCGCGCCGACACCATCAAGAAGTATCTGGTCGAGAAGTACGGCCTCACCGGCTCCGACCTCGTCACCGTCGGCTATGGCAAGACCAAGCCGAAGGATCCGAACGCGCCGCTGGACCCGGTCAACCGCCGCGTTCAGGTCGTGAACATGGACACCAAGACCGCGTCGAAATGACGTCAGCACGATCGATCCGCCTGCCGGTTGCGGCAGGCGGATTTGAAGGATTTCCTGAATGAATCTTGACGGATTGATCGCCGCGCAGCGGCGGATTAGAAAATTGCAACGGGGGTGATCAACATGAAAAGACAATTTGCGGGCATTGCCATTGCGACACTGCTGTCCATTGGTTGGTCGCTTGCCGCCCACGCCGAAGACGCGGCCGTACCCAAGGACACCGCGGCACCGGCCGCAACCGCGCCGGCGGCAGCCACAACCGAAGCGCCCGCCAGCGTGCCGCGTCCGTCGATCGCGCCGAGGACCGCCGAGACCGCAACATCGCCCGACGCGGCCGAACCGGCGCCGCGCCGCCATCGCCGCTATGCGCGTCACTACTACCGGCGCTACGCCTATTGGGAACCGTTTCCGGTCTACTGGCCGCATTTCCACCGGCATCACTTCTCCTGGAGCCGGATTTCCTGGTTCGGATTTGGATTCTGACGCCGCATATTCACCGTCGTTCCGGCTTTCGCCGGGACGACTCGTTGAGATATCGCCTCAAATCCAGCTCTTGAAGATCATCAGCCGGACATACCCCGCCAGCGACGTTTCGATCGATGCCACGGAGATCGGCAGCATCACCGTGAAGCCCACGCCCGCGATCGCGACATACATCCACAGCATCCAGCGCCCGCGGGCGCCGCCGCCGCGCGTCAGCGCGTAGACCAGCGCGAGCGAAGCGACCGTGGCCGACGGCAGGTAATAATACAGAAAGCTAAGCGTCCGCGGCAGCAGCGCCCACGCCATCCACGGCCCGAGATAAAACGCCAGGATCAGAAACGCTTCGCGCCGGCGCGTGGCGACCCAGTCGCGCAGGCAAACCCCGAGCGCCAGCAGCGCCGGCCACAGCACCAGCGGATTGCCGAGGAAGATGATCGCCTGAAACCGGTCGTCGCCGACCTTCTCAAACAGATACCAGACCGGCCGCACCAGGAACGGCCAGGACGGCCACGCGCTCATATAAGGGTGGTCCGCAATCGCGGTCGTGGTGTTGTCGCTGAAGATCTTGCGTTGGGCCGCCAGGATGTCGGGCAATGACCATCCATAGAGCGGGATAAAGCTCGAGAGATAGACGATCGCCGGAATCAGCAGGAAGCACGCGGCGAAATGATAAGATCTGAAACCGGGCCAGAACTCGGGCCGATACCAGTCCCCGGCCTTGCCGTCGGCAAATTGCGTCCGCCAGCCCTGCATCAGGCGGATCACGGCAATGATGACGATGCAGACCGCCAGCACGAACAATCCGCTCCATTTGCAGGCGATCGACAGACCGCACGCAAGGCCGGTGAGCGCGAACCAGAGCTGCGGCTGCGGTTTGCGGAAGCCGTGGATGAACGCCGCCATCGCCAACAGGCCGAACGCGAGCGCGAAAATATCCAGCATCGCGATGCGCGATTGCGCGAGCACCATCTGGTTGAAAAAGGTCAGCAAGGCCGCGGCGACCGCCGAGCCCTGGCGCGCGAACAACGCGAGACCGCAGAGGTAGATCGCGACAATCGCAAGCGAGCCGAACAGCACGCTCGGATAGCGCCACCCCAGCGGAGTATCCCCGAAGCTCCGGATCGACAGCGCGATCAGCTGCTTCGCCAGCGGCGGATGCATCGGATTGAGCAGCGGCGCAGAGGTGACGGGCTCGAGCATCTGCCGCGCCGCCGGCACGTAATGCACTTCGTCGAAATAGAATTTCTCCGGCGTGCTCACGCCCACCAGCAAGGCGAAATGCGCGATAAAGAAAATGATCCCCGCGATGGATGCAGTGCGCGCGGCCGAATGGCGAAGAACAGAAGGAGACTCGGGCACGATATCCAGGGATCGATGGCGTTGCGACCAAGTCAAGTGTGAGCGGAACCCATTTTTATGTCCATTGCATTGAACGCGTTTCGAACCTGCCGGCACTAACCATCGGGCCAGTAAGGCGCTGCTTGTGATAAATCTGCCACATCGCATGGGCGCGCGATCCGGTACGATGACGGGATAAGTCGATCGGTTTTGAAATGAATTCGCTTCACCGCTTTCTCTCTGTCTTTGTGTTTGCGCTCGGCTCGTTAGTCGCGCTTGCGGCAAGTCCCGTTCACGCGCAGACCCGCGTCGGCGAAGCCGCCGTGGTCAAGAATGAAGTCGTTCGCGTTGCCGGACCCTCGACCAGCCGGATCAATGTCGGCGATGCAGTGCTGCGCGACGAAACCGTGCGCACCGGCCTCGACAGCGCGGCAAGGCTGGTGATGGCCGACAACACCAATCTGTCGCTCGGACCGAGCGCGACGATCAAGCTCGACCGCACCGTGTTCGACGACGAACATCATTATCGCGACATCGCAATCCGCATGACTTCGGGCGCGTTCCGCTTCGTCACGGGCGGGTCGCAGAAAGCGGCCTACAAGATCATCACGCCGCTCGCGACCATCGGCGTGCGCGGCACCATCCTTGATGTGCTGTCGCAGCGCGGCAAGACCACCGTCGTGCTGCAGGAAGGCGCCTCGACCGTCTGTACCGTCAGCGCTCAATGTATCCAATTGACCCAGCCCGGCGACACCGCCGTGATCACCTCGACCGGCGGCCACACCACGATCCAGAAGACCAACAACTCGCCGTGGACGTTCGCCGCGACCTGCGCTGCGGCGGCAGGCCTTTGCTCGGTCACCGATTATGCGGACGCCACGCCGCCGGTCGGTGACGATCCCACCGGCATGCTGTGCGGGCGATGATCGAGTGGCGCAGCACCGATCAACCGGCCGGAAAATCCGCGTAACCGTCGTTCGGCCATCGGAAATTCGTGTAGGTCACCGTGACGCTGAAATCGATGGACCGAACCTGATGCCACCACGCCAATGGCATGAAAATCATTTCACCGGGCATCAGGGTCACCACGGAGAAGCGTGCGTCGGCCAGGCGCGGGAACCGCGACAGCGCCAGCGCAGGATCCTCGAGATCGGCGATCTCGCTGAAAACGTGCAGATGATTGTAGAGCTTGCCGACTTCGGCTGCCGGCAGCACCAGCAATCGCTTGCGTCCAACCACCTGGGCGATCAGATTGTTGGTAAGGTCGTGATGCAGCGAGGTCAGCGTGCCCGCCGGACCAATCCACATCATCCCGTTGGGTTCATCCACCTCGCGCGTCAGGAATTTGTCGGGAAATCCCATATCCGGATGCAGCATCGACAACGCCGCGCTATTGCGCGCCGAATTGTACGCGGTGAGATAGGCATCGTTTCCGGCGCCCGGGCGCAGCAACAGATCGATAAACCCGTCGAACGGCATCTCGCGGCGATGCGCGTCCTTGTAGATTTCAAACTGGCCGCTTATGCTTCGGTCGCCCTGAAATTCGACCGTCTTCGAACCCACGGCCTGCTTGAGATAATCGGGCGTCCATTTCGCCAGCGCCGGCCAGTCCGCCATTTCGGCGGTCAGGATCACCGGACGATTGGCCGCGTAATAACGATCCAGGAATTCGTCGCTGCTCAGTTCGGCCCGGCGTTCGATCTCCGAATATTGCGGCGACAGCCCGCGTTGCCATTCCAGCGTTTCGAGCAGCCATTCGCGTTTGCGCAGATCGAGCAGCGCCCGCGGCGATGCCTCCTGCGAGGGAACGTGCAGCGGCGCCGTGCTAGCGGCGGGCGCCGCGGTGTCAGCGGCGCGGGCGGCGGCGGATTCGGTGCTGGCCGGTCCCAAAGTCTCCATGGGCCAGGACATGGCCGAAATATCGAACGGCTTCAGCCGCAGTTTGGTCCGGTGATCGTCGGTCCGTTGCTGCTCGCTCATATCGACGCCGCGATAATAGTGCTTCTGCCATTTGTCGGCGGCGAGGTCTGGTGGCGCCGCGGCCATCCGCAGCACGAATTCGTCGCGTCCTTTGCTCCACGCCTGAAAACGGCCCAGCAGTTCCGGTTCCGCCTCGATCGGCGCCAGCACCGGTTTGACGTCGTCCAGCGCCGCGCGTTGCACGGGAAAGAAGAAGCAGATCGGTTCTCCCGCGTCGAAATGAACCCAGTGGTTTGGTCGCGTGAATCGCCAGTTCATGGTGAACGTGAACGGCGACCAGTCGGTCTCGATCACGCCGGTCAGCGGATAGATTCCGTCCTTGGGCTGGTTCGGCGAGCCGCCAATCCACAAATTCCATCCCGGCGGCGTCCGAAAAATACCGGGAATGTGAAACGTGATGATGCCTTGCCCGAAAAGCGAAGTCGCAACGCCGTCGGCCGGACCTTCGCCCTGAGGCCGGATCGTAACCGCGCCGGTGTCGGCCTGTCCGCTCCAGCAGGCATCGAAGGCGCACGGGTTGAGCAATTCCCAACCATGCGCATTGGCGATGTTAAGGGGCAGGCAGCGATAGGCAAACGACTCCGGCGTCTGATCCATCCAGTCGCGCTTCGCGGGCGCCGGCCGGATCAACGGTCGCCAACCGGGATGCAGGTAGCAAATCAGATCCATTGGATCTCGTACGGATTGAAACGATGGGGCGGCCAGGTGATCCGCACGCGCGGAAAAAAACCGGATGATGGTAAACGGCCGACAGTTCAGACAGGCAATGATGAACCATCGGCCGGCATGTTGTTACAAAAGACCATATCTAGCAAGTTGCACCGGGAACACGGGCTGATGCGACCAAACGGGGTGTGGCGGAGGAACAACAACGGCTGGCAATCACCGGTCAGCGAAGGGTCTCGGCCATTTGCTCCTCGACTGGAACCCGGTACAAGTCAGGGACGGGCAAGGCGCGACGGCTCTTCTGGAGCTTTCGTGCCTTTTTCCAGGACCGGGAACAGCATTCATGGCTAACGTATTGCGGCGTTCGCAATCAAGTTCGACCGGTTTCGGTCGAAGACTTGGTCAAGCGTTAGCCATCAGTGTCGTTGTGAATGCTGGGGTTGGTCTGGCTTCTACCCGGGCGCAGGCGTCTTGTGGTGACGACAGTCCGTGTCCGACGCCGACACCTACGCCAACTCCCACGCCAACACCCACTCCGACACCAACTCCCACGCCAACTCCGACTCCCACGCCAACACCGACTCCCACGCCGACACCAACTCCGACACCGACCGGCGCGGGTTCCAGCGCCGGATCGATCAACGATCTGGCCAATCAGCGCTTCAACCAAATGATCACCAACCGCGTGCTCGGCACGGTACTGCTCGGCATCAATGAACAGGTCAATTGCAGCGATTGCGTCAGCGCGTTCGGTTCGGCCGGATCGTTTTCGGCCGGCATTCACGGCCGCAAGAATCTGACGGCCAATCTGTCGCTATTGGCGGGCATCGCCTACACGCAATACAGCGAGGGTGGCTATAGCGTCACCAGCGCGCCGATCGGCGCGTTCGCGCTGCGCTATGATTTCGTCGACTGGGGCTCGTCGCGGCCGTTCTTCGATATCGGCGCTATCCTGACGCCCTACGAAAAGGTGCGCTACACGCGCTCCTACATGACGAGCCTCGGCGCGGTCTCGGTCGATGGCCGGACCACCAGCAGCAATTACGGCGTCTATGGCCGTGCGGGCTGGATCAGCCGGCTGTCGCCGCGCGACGAGGTCGCAGCCTCGGTCGAGGTCTGGCAGATGTGGCAGCGGGTGGCGGGCTACAGCGACCCCGCCTCCGCGTTCAATCCGTTCGACGCCTCGATTCCCGGCGGCACCGATCGCACCAGCCTCGTCAAGCTCGGCGGACAGTGGACGCATCTGTTCGGCGGCAACTTCGAGACCAACATCAACGGCGGCTGGGTGCAATCCTTCGCAACCCATTCCGGTATCGTCGCCACCGTGACCGGCGACGGCACCGTGGTGCCGACGATCGGAAATCAGGGCTGGTTCGAATATGGCGGCCGCCTCGGCTATCGTATCAGCAAGGGCTGGGTCGCCGATCTCTTCGTCAACGGCACCGCCGGCCCGCAGCCGGTCGGCAACACCGTTCACGGCGGCATTGGGTTGCGGATCAACTATTAGAGTCTGATCGGCTCAGACCGCGTCAGCGCTCGCCGGCCAGCGCGAGCGCCGCGTCAATTCCGCTTTGCAGGATTTCGTCGGATATCTCTTTGTCGTTGACGGCGCGGGCGAGCTGCAGTGTGCCCACCATCATGCCGTAGATCGCAATCGCCTTGCGCCGCCGCGCGGCGGCCGGGCCGGTGTGAATTCGCGCCGCGATCAGCGCGATGATCCCGGATATTTTGCCGGTGAATGCATCCCGCGTCTTGTTCGGATGGCGCGCGACTTCCGCGACCAGCGCCGCGGTCGGACAGCCGCGGCCGGGATTGTCGCGGTGCCGGGTCGAGAGATAGTCGCGGAGCGCCTGCTCCAGCGACGCACCGGCGTCCGCAACCGTCCGAAGCGTCTCCTCGCGCTTATCAAGCGCATTGAAGAGCACGGTGCGGACCAGATCCTCCTTGGAGTCGAAGTGTGCGTAAAACGCGCCGTTGGTCAGCCCCGCATCGTTCATGATGGCGGCCAGCCCAACCGCGGCAATGCCGCTTTCGCGGAACTGGCCCGAAGCAACCTCGATGATGCGCTGGCGGGTCGCATCCTTGTGTCCTTTTTCGTAGCGCATCGTCGTTTCCATGGCGCGGCATCCAGCCCGCCCAGCGGCCCCCCGGATCAATCGACCGTGATCATAGCCTCGGCCTATTGAATTACGATCATAATAATGAATTATTGTCATAATTCAATAGTCGGGGACTGGCCGGTGGCTGACGGCCCGGCTTGCCGCCATCACGACAGGACGCGATCATGGAACTGAGAGAAGCGACAGTGCCGCTCGACGGCCCGCAACGGAGATCCCGCGAGGTGGACGTGGCGGCCCGTCCGGAACTGCGCCCGCAAGCGCGCAGCGATGCGGCCCGCGCGGCGCTGCTGACCGGTCCGATCTTGCCGACCCTGCTCAAGCTGGCGCTGCCGACCATGGTGGTGTTGCTGGCGCAGACGGCGGTCAATATCGCCGAGGCCTATTATGTCGGCTTTCTCGGTACCGACGCACTGGCCGGCGTGGCGCTGGTTTTCCCGGTGTTCATGTTGATGATGATGATGTCGGGCGGCGGGCTCGGCAGCGGTGTCGCCTCTGCCGTGGCGCGTGCGGTCGGCGCCGGCCGCAGGCAAGACGCCGATGCCATCGTCTTTCATGCCGTGGTGCTCGCGATCATCGTCGGCGCGGTGTTCACGCTGGGCACGATCTGGGGCGGACCGGCATCGTATCGGTCGCTCGGCGGCCGCGACGCGGCGCTCGACGCCGCGCTGAGATATTCCAACTATCTGTTTGCCGGCGCGATCCCGGTGTGGATCGTCAATTTGCAGGCCGCCGCGCTGCGCGGCTCGGGTAACGTCAAGGTGCCGGCCGCGGTAACGCTGATCGGCGCGCTGGTGATGATTCCGGCCTCCCCGATCCTGATCTTCGGCTTCGGCCCATTTCCGAGACTGGGCATTGCCGGCGCCGGCATTGCCTTCGCGCTCTATTATGGCGCGGCCATGCTGGTGCTGCTGCGTTACATGACGACCGGACGCTCGGGCCTGACCTTCAGGTTCGTTCCGCTGCAGAAAAAGCTGTTTTCGGATATTCTGAAGGTCGGTATCCCCACCGCCTTCAATACTGTTCTCACCAATTTGACGGTCATCCTGGTGACCGGCGCGGTCGGGCTGTTCGGCACCACGGCGCTCGCGGCCTACGGCATCGCGTCACGGCTCGACTATGTGATGATTCCGATCCTGTTCGGCCTCTGCACCGCCGTGCTGACCATGGTGGGTGTCAATATCGGCGCCGGCCAACTGGTGCGCGCGCGAAAAATCGCGTGGATCAGCAGCGCCGTTGGCCTCGCGCTGACGGGCAGCATCGGCCTGGTCGTGGCGCTGTTTCCGGCGCTCTGGCTCACCCTCTTCAGCCACGATGGCGAAGTGTTGCGGGAGGGCGCGACTTATTTGCGCATCGTGGCGCCGGCCTATGGCGCGCTCGGGTTTGGCTTCGTGCTGGCCTTCGCAGCCCAAGGCGCCGGACACGTGTTTTGGCCGTTCGTCGCCTCGGTCACGCGAATCCTGATCGCGGCTGGCCTCGGCTGGATCGCGGTCGGCTATTTCGGCGCGGGCATGGCCGCACTCGCGGGCATGGTCGCGGCCTCGCTCGTTGCCTATGCCGCACTTTGCGCGATGACCATGGTCGCGGGCTCGGTCTGGCGCGCCGACAAGCGCTGAAGCGGCGCGCGTCACGCGCCCTCATAGGCCTTTCGCAAGCCTTCGATATCGAGCTTGACCATGCCCAGCATGGCCTGCATCGCCCGCCGCGCGCCGGTCTTGTCGGGCCCGCCGAGATATTTGCCCAGCGCCGTCGGCACGATCTGCCACGGCACCCCGAAGCGGTCCTTCAGCCAGCCGCAGCGCTCGACCGCGCCGCCATTGGCCGAGAGCGCGTCCCACAGCCGATCGACCTCGGCCTGATCGGCGCAATCGATCTTGAACGAAACGGCGTGGGTGTATTCGAACCGCACGCCGCCGTTGAGCGCCATGAAGCGCTGGCCAGCGAGGCTGAATTCCACCACCAGCACGGTGCCGGCCTTGCCGGCCGGGCCGTCGACGGTGTTCTTCTGGATCGTTTCGATCCTGGAATCCGGCAGCAGCGAAACATAGAATCTCGCGGCCTCCTCGGCCTCGCCGTCGAACCACAGGCAGGGGGAGATTTTGGACATGCATGAGCTCCACGTTGCGTTCGGTCCGAGGACGAACGCGCGGAGCGCGATCCGACAGCGGGATTCGGGTTTATTTTGATGGCGTGGTTTCCCACTGCCCGTCATGGCCGGGCATAGCCGTCCGAAGGACGGCGTCGCTTCCGCTCGCCCATGTCCCGGCCATCCACGCCTTGCCGTTGTTGACGGACCGTAAGAACGTGGATGCCCGGCACAAGGCCGGGCATGACGAACTCAACAACACCCCGCGGCCCGTACCGATCAAGCTACGTCGCGATCGGCGTCGGCATGGTCAGGAACGCCCGGCTCACGTGCCAGAATAATTGCCGGTTGGTCGCCAGCGTCACCGAATGGGCGGTGCCGGGCAGGATGATGAACTGGCGGTCGCCATTCGGCAGTTTGTTAAAGAATTCCTCGAGGTCGGCGACGGTGGCGATGCCGTCATATTCGCCGCGCACCAAAAGCACCGGCGCCAGCACCTTGTCCGGATACACCACCGGCAGATTGGCGGTCATGTCGAGATAGGTGCCGGTCGGGATCTGGTCACCGAACGGCATCTCCACATCCGCCAGTGCGTCGACGGCGGCCGGGTCGCTGGTACCGGGCTTGTCGCGGGTCGCGATCGAACGGATCATGTCGCGGTCGCGCTTGCGCATATTGTGCGAGCGATAATATTCGAGCTGCTCGGCGCGTTTTGCCAGGGTCGGCGACCCCTCGCCCTTGTAGGTGAAGGCGGCGAACACCAGCCGGTCAACACGCTCGGGCGCTGCCATGGCATAGGCACCGGCACGCAGCGCGCCGGAGGATTCGCCGAGAAAATGCAACTTCTTCTGCCCGGTCTCGCGAGTGACGATTTCGACGGCGGCCTTCAAATCCTCGACGCCGCTGGCGATATCGGAATTGCCCGAGGTGCGGCCCGACTTGCCGTAATTCTCGTGGTCCATGGTCCAGCAATCGAAGCCATAGCGCGCGAATTCATTCATGATCGAATATTCGCCATGGCCGGGGACGGTGAGGTCGAACCCCCGCGAGGTCACCGACGAGCCGTGGACAAAGAACACCACCGGCCGCGCCAGCTCGCCGGCCTTGGGCGCGCCGATCCGTTTGCGGTACATCCACAACGGGACGTCACCCTTCTTGGCCCAGTATTCGCTGCTCCAGATTTCACCGCCCTCCGATGCGGTCGCGGCCCGCGCCGGCATCGCGGCGGCCATGCCGGCGGCAACGCCCGCGCCGATGCCCTTGACGACGGCGCGCCGCGCCAGCGGATGTTTGGAATGAGCCATGATTCATCTCCCTTTCGCCCCGGATTCCTCGTCCGATGTTGCCGCCCCACGATAACAGCCCGCGCGCTAGTTTGCGAGCGAACCCACGGAAACGTGCGCCGCCCATTTCACAATGTCGGATGGACCCACGATCTTGTGAACAAGGCGGCCAAAAGAGGGCACGGACGAACGTCGGAAGTCAGCCTAGTCTCGGCGGCTGTCCGACCGGAAAAATCCGGCGTGAAGAGGGAGCGAATTGATGAGCAGTAATCTCACCGAAGAAGAACTCGCCGCGCTGATGCCGTCCGAATTGTGCCAGTACCAGACCCCGATCCCGACCCAGATCGTCTCCAGCGACGAATTCTACCCCGATCCGCAGAATGAACGGCAACGCGAAGTCGAGGCGCGGCTGCTCGCCATGGCCGACGATCTCGGCGGCAAGCAGGGGCTGGACCGGCGGCGCTTTTTCCAGACCGCCGCCGGCATGGCCGCGTCCTTTGTGGCGATGAACGAGGTCTATGGCCCGCTGTTCGAAGTCAGCAAAGCGGAAGCCGCGACGCCGGCGATGGCGCAGGAGCGGGCGAACGCGCTCAAAGACCAGTTTATCATGGACATGCACACCCATTTCCTGCGCGACGACACCCGCGTCATGACTTTCGTCGAGATGCGCAAGGCGGTCGGCAAAGCGGGCTGGAACAAACAGCTCTCCGATCACGAGCAGACCATCGAGGATCTGAAGTTCAACAACTACAAGAAAGAGATGTTTCTCGACTCCGACACCAAGATCTCGCTGATCTCGTCGGCACCGTCGGACATCGAGCAGGACTGGTTCCTGACCAACGAGCAGATGGCCGACGCCCGCAAGAAGATCAACGACGAGGCCGGCTCCCGGCGGGTATTCTCGCACATGATCTTCACGCCGGGACAGCCCGGCTGGCTCGACAAGCTCGATGCGGGTTTGGCGCTGAAACCGGAATCCTGCAAAGGTTATACGGTCGGCGACAACACCCACAAGGATATCAGCCGCTATCCCTGGCGGATGGACGACGAGAAGGTCGCCTACAAGGGCTACGAGAAGATGGTGCAGGCCGGCATCAAGAATGTCTGCATCCACAAGGGACTGTTCCCGCCCGGAATCGAAAAGCAGTATCCGAACCTGCGCGGCTTTGCCGACGTCGCCGATGTCGGGCAGGCCGCCAAGGATTGGCCGCAGCTCAACTTCGTGATCTATCACTCGGCTTACCGCCATGTCGGCGGCGACCCGAAACAGGCGCTCGCCGAGTTCGAGCGCAGCGGGCGGATCTCCTGGACCAGCGACCTCGCCGATATCCCGGCGCAATACGGCGTCAACAATGTCTATGGCGACGTCGGGCAGCTGTTCGCGACCACGCTGGTCGCCGAACCGAATGTCTGCGCCGCGCTGATGGGTATCCTGATCAAGGGCCTTGGTGTCGATCACGTCACCTGGGGCACCGATGCGCTGTGGACCGGCGCGCCGCAATGGCAGATCGAGGGCCTGCGCCGGCTGGAAATCCCGGAAGCGATGCAGAAGAAATTCGGCTATGCGCCGCTCGGGCCCGCCGCTGGTCCGGTCAAGACCGCGATCTTCGGCGACAACAATGCGCGGCTCTACAACATCCAGCCGAAGCGTGCGATGCTCGAACTCAAGGGCGACCGGCTCGCGATGATGAAGACGGAATATGAGAAGGCGGGGCCGGAGCCTTCGAACACCCGCTACGGCTATGTGGTGCCGAGCAAGCCGATCGACCACACGGTGTTTGTGTAAGGTCTCACCGTCATTGCAAGCGAAGCGAAGCAATCCATCTCTCCAAGCAAAGAAACAATGGATTGCTTCGTCGCTACGCTCCTCGCAATGACGGCAAATGGCGTGCAGGATATTTACCCCGTCATTCCGGGATGCGCCACTTGGCGCAGGCCCGGAATCCACACTCCCGATCGTGGTTATGGATTCCGGGTTCGACGCTAGGCGTCGCCCCGGGATGACTTCGTCATTTCTTCTCCGCCGGATCCCGATGCACGGGATCGATCCACAGCACCGTCTCCGGCTTCTCCACCGGCTCGATGTCGAGATTGATCGCGACCGCCTCGCCGTCGCTGCGCACCAGCACGCATTCGAGCACCTCGTCGCGGCTGGCGTTGATCTCCTGATGCGGCACATAGGGCGGCACGAAGATGAAATCGCCGGGACCGGCTTCCGCGGTGAATTGCAGATGCTCGCCCCAGCGCATCCGCGCCCTTCCCTTCACCACAAAGATGATGCTTTCGAGATGGCCGTGATGATGCGCGCCGGTCTTGGCGTCGGGCCGGATCGTCACGGTGCCCGCCCATAATTTCTGCGCACCGACGCGGGCGAAATTGATCGCGGCCTTGCGGTCCATGCCGGCGGTCGAGGGCACATTGGGATCGAGCTGATTGCCGGGAATGACGCGGACGCCGTCATGCTTCCAGCGCTCGTCGTGATCGTGGGAGTGATGCGAGTGGGTATGATCGTGCGTGCCGGTCATTGGCTTACTTTCGCTAAATCTTCGTCTCGCGAACGGTACATAAAACCTTGATCGCAGACCAGACGAATAACGAGACTTTCAGCGCATACTAGGTTTGCTAGCTTTCGTCATGGCCGGGCATAGCCGTCCGAAGGACGGCGTCGCTTCCGCTCGCCTATGCCCGGCCATCCACGTCTTGGCCCTCGACTCAGAAAGACGTGGATAGAGCGCCGTTACACTCGACATCACCGCCGCCTGCCCATCACATCCGGATTGACCACGTTCGTCGGCGAGCCCGCGGCATACGCCACGATCTGATCGAAAATATCCGTGAACTGGATTTCGTATTCGTCGCGCGAGACGTAGCCGAGATGCGGGGTGCAGACCACATTATCCATGTTCAATAGGGGATCGCTGGTGTCGCGCAGCGGCTCCTTCTCATAGACGTCGACCGCGGCCATGCCGGGCCGCCCGGCGCGCAAGGCATTGACCAGTGCGTTTGGCTCGATCAGCGGCGCGCGGCTGGTGTTGACCAGCAGCGCCGACGGCTTCATGCGCGCGAGATCGTCCGCCTTGACAATGCCACGGGTGGCGTCGACCAGGCGCATGTGCAGCGAAAGCACGTCGCATCGTTCGAAGAAGTCAGCCTTGCTGCTGGCGGTCTCATGGCCATCGGTGCGCGCTTTAGCCAGCGCAGCTTCCCGCGCCCACACCAGCACCTTCATGCCGAACGCCCTGCCGTAGCCGGCGACGACCGCGCCGATCCGGCCGTAGCCATAGATGCCGAGCGTCTTGCCGCGCAGGGTGTGGCCGACTCCGATCTGCCAGTTGCCGGCTTTGAGCGCCGCCATCTGCTGCGGGATCGCGCGCATCGCCGAAAGGATCAGGCCCCAGGTAAATTCGGCGGTGGCAAAAGACGGCGTGTCGGCGTGCTGGCTCGACGACACGACGATGCCGAGCCGGGTGCAGCTATCGATGTCGATATGGGGGTAGACGCTGCGCTGGCTGATCAGCTTCAGTTTCGGCAAACGCTCCAGCAGGGCGTTGCGAATCTGCGTTCGTTCGCGGATCAGCACCAGCGCTTCGGCGTCCTTGAGCCGCTCGGCGAGCTTGTCGACGTCCTGGACATGGTCGTTCCAGATCGTGACCTCGTGGCCTTTGAGCTTTTTGAAGCAATCGAGGGTGCGCAAGGTGTCGAAATAATCATCGAGGATGGAAACCTTCACGATGCGCTCCCTTGATTCTACTTCACCGCCAGCAATTCGACGTCGAACATCAGCGTTGCGTTCGGCGGGATGACGCCGCCGGCGCCGCGGGCGCCGTAACCGAGCGCGGGCGGAATGATCAGGGTACGCTTGCCGCCGACATGCATGGTGGCGACGCCCTCGTCCCAGCCGGCGATCACCCGCTTCTGGCCGATCGGAAACTCGAACGGCTCGTTACGATCGACCGAAGAGTCGAATTTCTTGCCCTTCACGCCGTTCTCATAAAGCCAGCCGGTGTAATGCATAACGCAAATCTGGCCGGGTTTTGGCGAAGCGCCGGTGCCGACCTTGCTGTCGACGATCTGCAAGCCTGATGGCGTGGTCATGGATTTTCCTGCTGATTGGGCCGATGCCGTCGAAGCAACAACAACGGGCGTGGAAATCGCTGCGGCTACGCCGGCGAGCGCGGTCTTGAGGATCGTGCGTCGGGACGATCGCATCTTGTACACCTCTCTTGAAGGACGGACGTCTCTAGCCCAAGGCGGGCCATTTCGATAGCCATTTTCAAGTGATCAAGGGGACAGAAAAACGACGATGTCTCAATATCCCAGCGCGCAGCCGTCCTTGCGCGGATCGGAACCGCCGGTCAGCGTGCCCTTGTCCCAGTCGATCCAGATCGCCTGACCGCCGCCGAGCGGAGAGACCACGCTGGTGGTCTGATGCCCGAGCTTCTTCAGGCCCTCGACGATCGCGGCGGGCACGCCGTCCTCGAGCTGATAGACATTTTCATAATGCAGGCCGCGCGGCATATCGATCGCCTCCTGGACGTCGCAACCGTAATCGAGCATGTTGGTCAGCACATGCGTCTGCCCGACCGGTTGGTACTGCCCGCCCATCACTCCGAACGGCATGATCGCCCGGCCGGCCCTGGTGACAAGTGACGGAATAATCGTGTGCAGCGGCCGCTTGCCCGGCGCAATGCAATTGGGGTGGCCGGGCTGAATGCGGAAGCCGCCACCGCGATTTTGCAGCAGAATGCCGGTCTTGTTGGAGACGATCGCCGACCCGAATGAATGCGCGATCGAATTGATGAACGAACAGACGTTGCGGTCCTTGTCCACCACGGTGATGTAGACCGTCGAGGGATTCATCGGCGGCGACACCTTCGGCAGATCGAGCAGCCGGTCCATCCTGATCTTGCCGGCGTACTGCTCGGCGAATTCCTTCAAAATTCTTTCAATATCGACCTTGACGAAGGCGGGATCGCCGATGTGCTGCTCGCGCATCATGTAGGCGACCCGCGCGGCTTCGGCCTCGAGATGAAACCGCTCGACGCTCATCGCGGGGAATTTCGTCAAGTCGAAGCGCGAGAGGATGTTCAGCATCACCAGCATGGTGATGCCGGGCCCGTTCGGCGGGCACTGCCAGACGTCGAGGCCTTTATACATGGTGCCGATCGGCACCGTGGTCTCGGTGGTGTGCGCGGCGAAGTCGTCGAGCGTGTGCAGGCCGCCGATTGCGCGCAAGGTCTCGACCATGTCCTCGGCGATCGGGCCCTTGTAAAACGCGTCGCGGCCGTCTTTTGCGATCGCCCGCAGCGTCTGGCCGAGCTCGGGCT
>Ga0137415_10001055_pt1 | contig 27132 bp, 19 predicted proteins | sample CZODoug3_1_1_16f_FD_183082 | JGI IMG/M metagenome (GOLD analysis project Ga0137415, IMG submission 183082) | Vadose zone soil fungal communities from Angelo Coast Range Reserve, California, USA - CZODoug3_1_1_16fungal (Hybrid Assembly) | ecosystem: Environmental > Terrestrial > Soil > Vadose...
TCGCGGCCCTCGTCGGTCTTCAGGTTCAGCGTGATGGCGCGCTTGTTGCGATGCAGGTTCTGGAAATCCGAACCGTCGCGCCGGCCCACCAGTTCGCCGATCTCGTCGTCGCCGGGCGGCGGCTCGACCCGGACCACGTCGGCGCCCCAGTCGGCCAGCGTGCGCACGCAGGAGGGGCCGGCGCGCGCCAGGGTCAGATCGATCACCTTGAAGCGCGACAGCGGCAGCCGCGCCGCCTGCGCGTGAGGGGTCGCGTTGCCTGACGTATCGACGGGTCTATGCATGTTACCGCCCGGTGAAACTCGGCTTGCGCTTTTCCATGAAGGCGCGGCGACCCTCGCGGAAGTCTTCGCTATCCATGCAGTCGGTGCCGATCTGCCTGATCGCGTCCATGTCGCGCTTATCGGAATCTTTCAGCACCTGCGCGATGGTGATCTTGGCGGCCTTGATGGCCAGCGGCGCGTTGCCGGAAATGGCGCGGGCGATCTCGGACGTCGCGTTCCACAATTCGGTATCGGGCACCACGCGATCGACAAGTCCGATCCGCAACGCCTCCGCGGAATCGATCCGCATGCCCGTATACATCAACAGCCGCGCCCATGATGGCCCGACCAGCGACACCAGATGCTTGAGGCCGTCATAGCCATAGGCGATGCCGAGTTTTGCGGCGGGAATGCCGAACTGGCTGTTGTCGGAGGCGAGGCGGATATCGGTGAGCATGGCGACCTGCATGCCGCCGCCGAGGCAGAAGCCCCGGATGCACGCAATCGTCGGCTTCGGATAGTTCGCCAGCAAAGCGCGCTGGGCCTCGCTGCGTTTGGAATATTGTTCGGAGGCTTGCGCGTTGTGGCGGGTTTTCTCGAACTGGCTGATGTCGGCGCCCGACACGAACGCCTTGTCGCCGGCGCCGGCCAGGATCACGACGCGGACATCCGGGTCATCGCGCAATTCGGTCAGCGCGCTGCCGAGCCCCTCCCACATCTCCAGCGACATCGCGTTGCGCTTGTCGGGATTGTTGAAGGTGATGACGCCTATGCCATCGCTGGCGCTCTGCAGGATCTTGCCGTCGGCATGGGATTTTTCGGCAGCTTTGGGAGTATCGAGCATCGGGGCGCTTTCGTTGAAAGGAGTTTGACCCGCCTGGATTGAAGCATTCGTTCGACGTCTCGGCAATGGCGGTGGGCTCCCGCTCCCGCGCTTGCGGGGGAGGGTTGGGGGTGCCTCCGCGATTCGCACTGTTCAAGTGGAGAGAGTTCCCCCCACCCGCCGCGCTTGCGCGCGTCGACCTCCCGCGCAAGCCGGAGAGGTGGAGCCCGGCAACGACCGTCGCGAACGCTCACTGCGCGAGGTGCGCCGTCAGCGGGTGGCCCGCGGCCTGGTTGAAGAACGCCGCCTCTTCGGCGGTTGCCTCCAGCAGCTGTTCATCCTGGGCGTAGATGTCGTTGCGGAACTGGACGGTCTGGTCCTTCGTCATCCACGCCGTCAGATAAATCCACGCTACCGGGACCTTTTTGGTCACGGCGATGTCGTGGCGCTGGCCGGTCGCGATCGCAGCATCGATCGCGGCGCGGCTCCATTGCGGCTGGTCCTTGAGCAGCCAGGCGGCGAGATCGCGCACATTGTCGACGCGCGAGCAGCCGTGCGAGTCGAAACGATAATCGTCGTTGAACAGATTGTGCTGGTTGGTGTCGTGCATATAGACCGAATACGCGTTCGGCATGTCGATCTTGACCGCGCCGAGCGCATTCCAGCTGCCGTTTTGCTGACGCACCGTGAAGTTCGGCGTGTGCGTGCCGGACCAATCCACCGCGTGCGGATCGATCGGCGCGTCATGGGCGTCGAGCACCTCCATGTGCATGCGCGCGAGATAGCCGGGGTCTTTGCGCATATGCGCCGAGATTTCCGTTTTCGCGATCGAGGACGGCACCGTCCAGGTCGGATTGAGATTGACGCTGGTGATCTGCGCCGTCAGCGTCGGCGATGGCTTTTCGGTCTTGCCGACGATGACGCGATAGCGCCGCACCACCTTGTCATCCTCGACCGCTTCGGCAAACGTCGCGGGGATGTTGACGACCACATAACGCTGGCCGAACGGGAAATTCATGTTGTCGAGGCGCTCGAGCGAGGCCTCGAGCTGCTTGATCCGCTTCTGGACGGGGACGTTGAGCGCGGCCATCGTTCGTGGCGTCACGGTTCCGGTCAGGGCAAGCCCGTGGCGCGCCTGGAAGCGCTTGACGGCCTCAGTGAGAATATCGTCATAGGCGCCGGTCGCCTTCTCGGCCGCGAGATCGCCGCTGACGATCAGGCGTTGGCGCAGCAACTCGTCATTGGGGCCCTGCGTGCCCAACGCGAATTTGGCGTCCGCCGGTATCGCCGGCCATCCGCCGCGCACCGCAAGGTCCGAATAGCTCAGCGCGGCCTCGCGAATACGTTGCGCGCTGCCTTCGTCAAAGGTCGGTTCGTGCGATAGCGCCAGCGCCGCGGCCGAGCGTTGTTCCGGCGTCGATACGGGCGCCGCCGGCTTGGCCTGGGCCGCATGCGCCACGGCGGCCGTGCCCGCGGACGAGCCGGCGCCTTGACCAGCCGCTGGACCAATCCCTTGGCCGAACGCCGGCGCAGCCACGAGCATCGCGGCCATGGCAATGAACATCATTCTTTGCATGTCGAACTTCCTTGGCAAACTTCCTCGGCAAATTTCCTTGGCAAATTCCTTGGGATCGGCGATGCGCTGACATTGAATCAAAATAGGGGCCGCTCGGGCCGAACGCACGGAATCGGAGCCGGTCCGAAAGCGTTTCGCAAGATTTAGTGCATGACAGTTGCGTTCTGATTAAGCCCGTTGCGGCTGCTGCAGTGCCGCAAATCCATCATCGGTCCTCGTGCGCCGATCGGACCTTTATCCCCTTTAATAAGTCGCCTGCACCGCTATGGTGGTTCGCAACAGATCGAGAAAAAGCGATCCGGGAGAACGCCGTGACGTTGACGCGCCGGGAAGCGATGGCGGGAGGTGGCAGCGTCCTGGCGCTGCTGACGGGCTGGCCGGCGTGGGCTGAGGCGGCCAATCCCAGCCGGACCATCAAGATGATCGTGCCTTATCCGGCCGGCGGCACCACGGATATCCTGGGACGGCTGGTCGCCGATCAACTGAAGACCGCTCTCGGCGCGACCGTCATTGTCGAGAACAAGCCCGGCGCCGGCACCACGCTCGGCGCCGAGCAGGTCGCCAAGTCGCAGGCCGACGGCTACACGCTGCTGATGGCGACCTCGACCACGCTCGCCATCAACAAGACGCTCTACAAGAAACTGCCCTACGACCCCGTAAAGGATTTCGCCGCCGTCGCGCTGATCGCCGGCGTGCCCTTTGCGCTGATCATCAACCCGCAGGTCCCGGCGAAATCGCTGGCCGAGTTCGTCGCCTACGCCAAATCGAAGCCGGGACTGGCCTATGGTTCGGCCGGCAACGGCAGCCCGCAGCATCTCGGCGCCGAAATGCTGAAGACCGCCGCGGGGATCGACATCCGTCATGTGCCATATCGCGGCAGCATCCCGGCGATGCTCGATGTGATCGCGGGGCATATTCCCTTCATGGTGGTGGATCTGCAGCCGGCGCTGCAACAGATCCGCGAAGGCAAGGTGCGCGTGCTTGGCGTGACCACGCCGAGGCGGGTGGCGGTGGCACCTGATATTCCGACCATCGCCGAAGGCGGGCTGACCGGATTCGAACTGGTAGCCTGGCAGGGCGTGGTCGCGCCGGCAGGCACGCCGCGCGCGATCGTCGACCAATTGGCGGGCCAGATCGGCAAGCTCATCGCCGATCCCGCGACCCGCGACAAGCTCATGGCCATGTCGCTGGAGCCGTTGCCGCCATCGACGCCCGACAGTTTTGCCGCCTACATCAAGGCCGAGATTGACCGCTGGGCCGTGATCGTCAACAATTCCGGCGCCGAGATCGAATAACGATAACCAACAACAAGATGTCTCCGGTCATGTCACTCGTGCCCAAATCTCCTGCGTCAAAGCCTGGTCTGTCGACGAAATGACGGACACCGACGTCCTGATCGTTGGCGCCGGACCGGTAGGGCTCACGCTCGCCATCGACCTCGCCTGGCGTGGCATCAACGTCACCGTGGTCGAGACCCGCGCGCCGGCCGCGCCTCCGGACCCAAAATGCAACCACGTCGCCGCCCGCACCATGGAAATCTTCCGGCGGCTGGGTCTGGCCGAAAAAGTCCGCAATGCCGGATTGCCGGCGGATTATCCGCACGACGTCAGCTATCGCACCTCGTTCACCGGGCAGGAGCTGACGCGGATAAAAATTCCCTGCCGGCGCGACCGCTTCACGGCGACGGATGGTCCTGACTGCAATTGGCCGACGCCGGAGCCGCCGCACCGCATCAACCAGATTTTTCTCGAACCGATCCTGTTCGAGCATGCGGCCTCCCAACCGCGCATTCGTATCGTCAACCGCACCTCGGTCGAGAATGTCGTGGTGGAGGAGGCGGCCGCGCGCGTGGATTTGCGCGATCTCGTGACCTCCGAGATCAGGCGCGCCAATTGCCGCTACCTCATCGGCTGCGACGGCGCGCGTTCGGTCGTGCGCAAGGCGATCGGCGCCGAGCTGTCGGGCGATGCCGTCATCCAGCGGGTGCAGTCGACCTATATCCGTGCGCCCGGATTGATCGATCTTCAGCACAGTGCGCCCGCCTGGGGGACGGGGGCGATCAACCCGCGGCGCTCGGGCATGGTCTATGCGATCGATGGCAGCGAGCGCTGGCTGGTGCACAATTACATGAAGCCGGGTGAGGACGATTTCGACCAGGTGGATCGCGACGCCGGCCTGCGCACGATCCTCGGCGTCGATGCCGATTTCAAATACGACATCATCTCGAAGGAGGACTGGCATGGCCGCCGGCTGATCGCCAGCCGGTTTCGCGACCGCTGTGCGTTCATCGCCGGCGATGCCGCGCATATCTGGGTGCCCTATGCCGGCTATGGCATGAACGCCGGCATTGCCGATGCGATGAATTTGTCGTGGCTGTTGGCGGCGCATCTCAATGGCTGGGCGCCGTCGTCGATTCTCGACGCCTACGAGGCGGAGCGCTGGCCGATCACCAGCCAGGTTTCGCGATTTGCGATGTCGCATGCGGAGACCGAAATTCGCCGCCGCGGCTCAGTGCCGGCTGACATCGAGGATGCGGGCGCTGACGGCGAGCGCGCGCGAAGCGAAGTCGGCCGTCTCACCTATGAGATCAACGTCCGGCAATATGCCTGTGCGGGCCTCAATTTCGGTACCTATTACGATCGCTCGCCGATCATCGCCTATGATGGCACTGAGCCTCCCACCTATACGATGGACCGCTATACGCCATCGACCGTGCCGGGTTGCCGGACGCCGCATTGCTTCCGCCAAGACGGCAGCTCGCTCTACGACGCGATGGGCGAGGGGTTCACGCTGTTGCGGTTCGATCCCGCCACGGACGTCGCGGCGCTGGAGGCGGCGGCGCGCAGCCGGGGCGTGCCGCTCAGGATTCTCGACCTCGAAAGTAAAAGCGCCGCCATCTTTGATGGCAGCGCCTTGGTGTTGTCCCGGCCGGACCAGCACGTGGCCTGGCGCGGCCAGCGGTTGCCGGTCGATCCGCTTTCGCTGATCGACCGCGTGCGCGGGGCCGCGAACTCGTGCTAATCGGTTCTGATAGAATCAGAACCGAGGCTCTTTTTGTTTGACGCGTTTTCTTGACGCGAACCGGCAACCACTTCGCTCGAAAACGCTTTGAACCGCTCAGGCTTCGTTGGCGGCAATCGATTCCATCAAGGAGACCAGCTGACGCTGCACGGTCTGGTCCTTGATCTTGCTGTAGGCGCGCAGCAGCCGCAGGCTGAAGGCGCTGTCGAGGAACAACAGGCTCTCGACCTCACGTGCCTTGCCGTCGCCATCGTAGAAGAACGTGACGGGCACATCGAGCGCGGTGGCGATTGACTGAAGGCGGGCCGCGCCGACGCGGTTGACGCCCTTTTCGTACTTCTGAACCTGCTGGAAGCTGACGCCGAGCTTGTCGCCGAGCTCCGCCTGCGAGATCTTTTGCTCGACACGGCGCAGGCGAATTCGCTTGCCCAATTCGATGTCGGGTTTGCCGGCGCTGCGCTGTTTCATCTTCTTTGCTGCTGATCTGTTCATTCTTGTTTACCCGTCCTTCAATCGGGAAGCCCTGAGCAGATGGGTCAGGGATTCGTCCATGTGTACCGCGTTAAGTTCGTCTGGATCGTCAGTTGATCTTAAGAACCACAGAATTCCCAACAAGTTGTGGGATAGCAGCCAAGCGCTCGCGCGTTTTGCAAGCATCCCGAAACCAAGGCTTTCAACTACCTAAAGTCGTCAGCACCAAGGCATCCCGCGACGCCCCGCACTCTACACTTGGCAAAATATTAGACAAATCACAACTACTACGGGTCCGATGGTAACAGAATTTGAACGCATGCTTACCGTTTCCGGGGCCCGCGGCCGGTAGTCCTACGGGCCGACTGCCTATCATACGGGCATTTAATCCGAACCGCAACCTTTGCTAGTGTTTCGGAAGGTTTCGGGCGGCCTCCCGGGTGCCGCGGAGCGTCCAACGTCCTGTGCCGGGAAAGTCCGCTGCGATGATCGGCGCGCCGGCCCGCGGCATTTCGGATTGATAGCTGCTGGACAATTGCGCAAAATTTCTGGATCATTGGCAGCATGATCGCGCCCGACCACATGCCGGCGATTTTTTCGTGGAGAGGCTTATGAAACGAAAAACGGGAACGCCTCGGCTCTATCTCGCAAGCTCGGGAACGGAACAAATGCCGGTTGCCAACACGCAGGAACGGTTGCTGTCGCTGCTGGCGACGCTGGAGGAGTGCCGGGCCTATCTTCTGGACAAGGCAAGTCCGGAAACCGCGAGATTGCTGTCATTGGCGGTTCTCGAGCTGCGGATGGAACTGCATAAGGTGACGGATTCGGAGCTGAAGGCGTTGTGCGACCTGATGGATTCGGAAGATCCGCAGGATCCAAATTCGGCGCTGGACAAGCGGCTGCCGCCCTATTTGAAGCTGATCAAATAGGCCGGCGAGCCTCGGCGGCGGATCCTGGAGCGTGATGACGCGTCGTCCCGTTCCAGGCTGTTGCCTGCCGCATGACCTCCGCGCAAACGCTTCGCGTTTGTCGCGAGGGAAAACCGGTACCCACTTTTCCGGATCATGCTCTAGACTAGCCCGCGGTCACATCCACCAACTCTGCGCCATCGAGCACGCGATTCGCCGTGTCGCGGTCGAGATCGCCCTCCCATGCCGCGATGACGACGGTCGCGATGCAGTTGCCGATCAAATTACCGAGAGCGCGCGCCATCCCGATGAACCAGTCGACCGACAGCACCAGCACCAGGCCGATGGCCGGAATGCTCGGCACCGCGTTCAAGGTCGCGGCCAGGATCACGATGGCGGAGCCCGGCACGCCATGCGCGCCTTTCGAGGTGATCAGCGACACGCCGAGCACCAGCAGCAGATCGCCGAACGACAGCGGCGTATTGGTCGCCTGCGCGATGAACACCACCGCCAGCGTCAAATAGATCGAGAAGGCGTCGAGGTTGAACGAATAGCCGGTCGGGATCACGAGGCCTACGACCGATTTCTTGACGCCCATCCGTTCCAGCTTGCGCATGATCTGCGGCAGCACGGCATCGGAAGAGGCGGTCGCCAGAACGATGGTCAGCTCCTCGCGGAGATAGTTGAGGAATTTGAAAATGTTCAGCCCGGCCAACGCCATGACGCTGCCAAGCACGCCAAGCACGAAGATCGCCAGCGCAACATAGAACAGGGCGACCAGTGACAGCAGTTGCTTGAGCGAACCGACGCCGTATTGGCCGACCGTATAGGCCACCGCGCCAAGCACGCCGAGCGGCGCCACGCGCACGATCAGTCCCATCGCGCGGAACAGCACGGTCGAAACTGCGTCGATGAACGAGGTGATCTTCTCGCCCTTTTCGCCGCCGACCAAAGCGAGGCTGATGCCGAAGATGATCGCGAAGAACAGCACCTGCAGCACGTCGTTGCGCGACAGCGCGTCGAACGAGGTGGTCGGAATGATGTTGACGAGGAAAGAGCCGATACCGCCGCCCTTCAGCTTGTGGGCGTTGTCGGCATAGCTGCTGAGCGCCTTGGCATCGAGCGTCGACGGATCGATGTTCATGCCGTGGCCGGGGCCGAACAGGTAGGCGAGCACCAGGCCGACGATCAGCGCCACCGTGGTCATGGTCTCAAAATAGAGCAACGCCTTGACGCCGACGCGGCCAACCTTCTTGAGGTCGCCGGCCCCGGCAATGCCGTGCACGACCACGCAGAACACGATCGGCGCCACGATCATCGAGATCAGCTTCAGGAACGCGTCGCTGAGGACCTTGAGCCCAATGGCAAAATCGGGAACGGCCATGCCGAGCACGATGCCGAGCAGCAATGCGACAAGCACCTGGACGAAGAGGGAGGTATAAAGCGGCTTGCGCGTGTCCGTGGCTGCCGCAGCTGTTATGGTCGACATGGCCTGCTCCCAGCTGATCTCGATCTATTTGTAGCAACTTACGTGCCAAAACGGGCCACGGGCTGCGGCGGCAGACCTGCCGCAAGATCACCGCGTGAACCATCCCTGTGCCGCCCTCAAGGCATTCTCGGCACTGCGGAATACCGCGCGGGTCAGCTTTCGCCCTCTAGCGCGCAGGTCACGGTGCAGACGACGCCGCGCGGCAGAAAATCGACGGTGGCTTCGCCGCCGAGCTGGTCGCGGGCGCTGCGTTCGATCAGCCGCGATCCGAAGCCGCGCTGGATCGGCGTCGTCACAAGCGGGCCGCCGGCCTCGGTCCAGATCATCCTCAGCTCGGGCCCGGCGTTTTCCCGGCTGATTTCCCAATCCAGCGTGACCGTGCCGGTCTCGTTCGACAGCGCGCCGTATTTGGCGGCATTGGTCGCGATTTCATGCACGATCATCGACAGCACCACGGCGCGCCGTGGCGACAGCGGCACGGTGGGTCCGAACATCCGGATGCGCTCGGGATTATTGAGCAGATAGGGCTGCAGCACGCGGCTGACCACGTCCTTCAGTTCCGAACCCTGCCACTTCTCCTTGCTGAGCAGATTGTGCGCTTCGGCGAGCGCGCCGAGCCGGCCCTCGAATTTCTCCCGCTCGTCGCGGCTGGCGCCGCGGAAGGTCTGGGTCGCGATCGACTGCAGGATCGCCAGCGTATTCTTGACGCGGTGATTGAGCTCCTCGATCAGGAGATCGTGCAGCATCTCGCCGCGCGCGATCGCGGTCGCCATCCGCAGCGCAAAGGCGAGGCCGACCGACAGCAGAATGCCGCCAATCACGCTGGCGATGGCGAGGCTGCGCCATAACGGCGCGACCAGCGAGCTTTCCGTGATTCCGGCGGCCACGGTCCAGCCGGTCAGCGAGGACCGCGTGAAGCTCGTAATCAGCGGCGCGCCTTCTAGCGATACGGTCGGCAATGTGGTTTCCGCCGTTCCGAACATCTCGGCGTAGAGCGAGGGCGACGCACGTTTGCCGACCGTTTCTTCCGGATTCGGCACCCGGGCAAAATTGACGCCCTCGCCGTCGAAGATCGAAATCGTCCAGTCCGCGCTTGGGCGCTGCTGTTCGATCAGGGCTTGGAAGATCTCGATCGGCGGGCTGAAGGAGATGTCGAACAGAACCTCGCCGTCGCGAATGACCGGGACCTCGACCGTCACGATCATCTTCCTTTTGACCGCACCGACGAAAAGATTGGAATAGACCGGCTTCTTTTCCGCAAACACCCTCTCGACGATGGCGCGATTGTTGCGTGGCGGCAGGCTTGCGGTATCCGCCGTGACCGAGGAGAACAGCTGGCGTCCTTGGCGGTCCGCCACCAGCACGACGCCACCTTCGGCGTACTGGTCGAGGAAGCCCTGGGCGATGCGACGAAACCCGTTGAAATCGCGGTCGCGCAGCGCGTTCGTCAGTGCCAGTACCTGCAGCGCACCGGTCATGCGCTGCATCTCGGAATCCAGCACGAGGCGGATGCTGTGAACGGTCTCGAGCACGCGCTGCGTCGCATCCGCGCGGTCCTGCTCGTAATTGCTGAAAACGATGCCGGCCGCGAAGATGATCAGCGGCAACGTGGTTCCCGCGACCAGAAGCCCGAGACGTACTGGCAGTGACGGTTTTGGCACGCAGCTCCCGGATCAACGCCCAATCGACACTCAAGTAACGGGGCATAGTATCACCATCATTGCGAGCGAAGCGAAGCAATCCACCCCTGCCACGGAACGAAAGAATGGATTGCTTCCGCCTTCGCTCACGAGCTACGGCGGACGGGTCGTCGCTTGCGCTCCTCGCAACGACGATGTCTCAGAGATTGCTGTCGGTGATGGCCGCATAGACCATGGTGCGGAGTTCGCGGCGCAGCGGATAGGCGCTCGACGGCAACACCTGCGTCATGAAGATGGCGATCAGCTCTTCGGCGGGATCGATGAAGAACGAGGTGGTCGCAGCGCCCCCCCAGTTGAATTCGCCGGGGCTGCCGGCGATCAGGGTCTGCGCCGGGTTCATCGTGACCGCGAAGCCGAGGCCGAACCCGATGCCGTTATAGCTCGCCTCCGAAAACAGCGAGCGGGACATCGCCGGCAGATCGACGCCGCCGGGCAGATGGTTCGATGTCATCAGCTTCAGCGTCTTTGGGCCCAGCAGTCTGACACCACCGAGTTCGCCGCCATTGAGCAGCGCCCGGCAGAAGGTGAGATAGTCTGATGCGGTCGAACACAAGCCGCCGCCGCCGGATATCAACGATGGCGGCGACAGGAACGAACTTTTGGCCGGGTCATCCTGCAGCGTCAGAGTGCCCTTGCGCTCGGCCGCGTGGAACGTCATGCCGCCTTGCGGGTCGGCCGAATAGCACGCTGCGAACCGGTGTGCCTTGTCTGACGGCACGAAGAAGTCGGTGTCGTTCATGCCGAGCGGATCGAAAATGCGTCCTTTGAGGAACTGCTCGAACGGCATGCCGCTGATCAGGCCTACGAGATAGCCGAGCACATCGGTTGAGACGGAATAGTTCCAGGCTTCGCCCGGCGAGAACTCCAGCGGAATCCTGCCGAGGTCCTCGATCATGGTCTGCAGCGTGCCGGCCTTCTCGACCTCGCCGATCTTCTTCTCGCGATAGGCGGCGTCGACGTTCGAACGCTGCTGAAAGCCGTAGGTGAGGCCGGAGGTGTGGCGCAAGAGGTCGACGATCAGCATCGGCCGCGCCGGAGGTTTGGTTAAAAACGCCGGCGCCGTACCGGCCTGGAACACGCCAAGGTTCTTCCATTCCGGAATGTATTTGTGCACGGGTTCGTCGATCGCGACGCGGCCTTCCTCGACCAGCATCATGAAGGCGACGCTGGTGATCGGCTTGGTCATCGAATAGATACGGAAAATCGTGTCGTTCTTGACCGGCACCTGGCGCTCGACATCGGCAAAGCCCTGCACCGTCGAATGGACGATCTTGCCGCGCCGGTAGACCAAGAGCTGGGTCCCGGGAAAACGGCCGGCGTCGACATAGCGGAGCTTCAAATGCGCTTCGAGACGGTCGAGCGCCGCTTTGGACATTCCGGCGGATTCGGGCGAGGCGGGGGTGGGGGCTAACATCGGGCGGTTTCTCCGGACGCTTTTGGCGTGCCCCGTTGATAGCCGAAAAGTGTGCCGTGTTCCAATCGCCTGCCGCTTACCCCGGCTGGAACAGTGGTGTAGGCTCGCGGCCAGCCATCACGCATCCCGCAGGACGGACCAAATGCCCCAATTCAACGAAACCGAACTGACCGCCGCCGTGATCCACAGCTTCGAGGATACGCCGGATCCGCGGGCTAAATTCCTGCTGCAGGAACTGGTGAAGTCGCTGCATGAATACGTCAGCAAGACCGATCTCAGCTTCCAGGAATGGGAATATGCGATCGATTTCCTGACCCGAACCGGTCAGAAGTGCACGCCGATCCGGCAGGAGTTCATCCTGCTCTCCGACGTGCTCGGCGTCTCGATGCTGGTTGATGCGGTGAACCACCGCGAGCGCGAGGGCGCCACCGAAACCACGGTGCTCGGCCCGTTCTATGTCGGCGAACACAAGGTGGCTCCGCATGGCGCCGATATCTCCGCCAATCTGCCGGGCGAACGGATGTTCGTGCAGAGCCGCGTCACCGATCTCAACGGCAAGCCGCTGGCAGGCGTCCCGGTGGACATCTGGCACGCCGATGATGAAGGTTATTACGATTCACAGCGGCCGACCTACGCGATTGAGGGGCCGTCGTCGCGGGCGCGGTTTGTCACCGACAAGGACGGCCGGTTTTTCTTCCGCACCATCCTGCCGTGCAGCTATCCGATTCCGACCGATGGTCCGGTCGGCGAGATGATCATCGGGGTGCGCCGTCATGCGATGCGGCCGGCGCATGTGCATTTCCTGGTCGCCGCGCCCGGTTACGAGCCGTTGATCACGCATGTGTTCATCGAAGGCGACAAATATATCGATTCCGACGTCGTGTTCGGGGTCAAGGACGAACTGATCGCGAAGGTCGAAAAGCGCACCGATCCGACGATGCCCGACGGCAAGCCCGTGAGCGAGCCGTGGCATCTGATGACCTATGAGTTCAAGATGAAGCCGGGCGAGGGGGCTGCGCCGGCACCGCTGGGCGCGAAGGCGACCGAGGACGCCTGACACGTCGCTTTAGGACGCCTGCTTAATTCTTGTGCGTCGCACAAGAATTAAGCGAATCGCAAATTTAGGGTGCGGAGTGGGCCGGGTCGCACCGACCGGCATAACCCGCAACCCGTTATAAATAATACATTTTATGCGCTGCGGCGGCTTGGCACGAAGCTTGAATAGTTTGTGCTGACGCCATTGATGCCGTCCCTCGAGACCACCCAATCCGAATTGTGAAACCGCCAGACCGGGGCCTCCCCGGAACACGCCCCTATGCGCTTCGCGGTGACGCCAAACGGACGGCCATTCAGACGCAAAGGACACAACCGCCCATGACGAAGACTGCCAACCCGACCCCACGCCGTGGCCTCAGCCGCCGCCAGATCCTGAAAGCAGCGAGCGGAACGGCAGCGTTGCTCGCCGCGGCCAAGCTGAACTTCCCCGCCGGCGCGTTTGCCCAGGGCGCGGGTCCGGAGGTGAAGGGCGCCAAGCTCGGCTTCATCGCGCTGACCGACGCCACGCCGCTGTTCGTCGCCAAGGAGAAGGGCATCTTCGCCAAATACGGCATGCCGGATGTCGACGTGCAGAAGCAGGCCTCGTGGGGCACCACACGCGACAATCTCGTGCTCGGCTCGGAGGGCAACGGCATCGACGGCGCGCATATCCTGACCCCGATGCCTTATCTGATCTCGTCCGGCAAGGTGACGCAGAACAACCAGCCGACGCCGATGTACATCCTGGCGCGGCTCAATTTGAACGGCCAATGCATTTCGGTCGCCAAGGAATATTCGGACCTCAAGCTCGGCATCGACACCGCGCCCTTCAAGATCGCGCTGGAGAAGAAGAAAGCCGCCGGCAAGGCGATCAAGGCCGCGATGACCTTCCCCGGCGGCACCCACGATCTCTGGATCCGCTACTGGCTCGCCGCCGGCGGCATCGATCCCGACAAGGACATCGAAACCATCGTGGTGCCGCCGCCGCAGATGGTCGCCAACATGAAGGTCGGCACCATGGATTGCTTCTGCGTCTGCGAACCGTGGAACCTGCAGCTGATCCATCAGGACATCGGCTACACCGCGATCACCACCGGCGAACTCTGGGACAAGCATCCGGAGAAGTCGTTCGGCATGCGCGCCGCCTATGTCGACAAATACCCGAAGGCCGCGAAAGCGCTGCTGATGGCGGTGATGGAAGCCCAGCAATGGTCCGAGAAAATGGAGAACCGCGAGGAAGCCGCCGCGATCTGTGCCAAGCGGCAGTGGATCAACTGCCCGGTCGAGGACATCACCGACCGCATGAAGGGCAAGTTCGACTACGGCACCGGCCGTGTCGTCGAGGACTCGCCGCAGCAGATGCGGTTCTGGAAGGACAACGCGTCCTATCCCTACCAGAGCCACGACCTCTGGTTCCTCACCGAGGACATCCGCTGGGGCAAATACGAGGCGGGCTTCGACACCAAGGCGCTGATCGCCAAGGTCAACCGCGAGGATCTCTGGAAGGACGCCGCCAAGGAGCTCGGCGTTGCCGCTTCCGATATCCCGGCCTCGACCTCGCGCGGCAAGGAGACCTTCTTCGACGGCAAGGTGTTCGATCCGGAGAATCCGGCCGCCTATCTGAAGTCGCTGTCGATCAAGCGGGTTGACGCCTGATCCGAGCTGAGCCGCACGCAAGCTCGCGTGCGGCTCTCCACTTCACCACGGAGATGCACTTTCGATGTCCATGCCTGCACTGAAAACCGAAGCCACTACAGCGGCGGTTCCGGCCGCCGCGGCACCGGTGATGACCATGACGCCCAAGCGGGCGCCGCTTTCCGAGAAGTACGGCAAGATGGCGAAGGAGATCGCGGTGCGCGTGGTGCCGCCGCTGATCGTGGTCGCGCTGTTGCTGCTGGTGTGGGAACTGGTCTGCCGGCGCGCCGGCTCGACGTTGCCGCCGCCGTCGAAGGTTTTCAAGGATACCAGGGAATTGATCTTCGATCCGTTCTTCGATCACGGCGGCATCGACAAAGGATTGTTCTGGCATCTGTCCGCCAGCCTGCAACGGGTTGCGCTGGGTTATTCGCTGGCCGCGGTCGTCGGCGTTGCGCTCGGCACGCTGATCGGACAATCGGTCTGGGCGATGCGTGGACTGGACCCGTTGTTCCAGGTGTTGCGCACGATTCCGCCGTTGGCCTGGCTGCCGCTGGCGCTGGCCGCCTTTCGTGACGGCCAGCCGTCGGCGATCTTCGTGATCTTCATCACCTCGATCTGGCCGATCATCATCAATACCGCGGTCGGCATTCGCAACATTCCGCAGGACTACCGCAACGTCGCCGCCGTCGTTCAACTCAATCCGCTGGAGTTCTTCACCAAGATCATGATCCCGGCGGCGGCGCCCTACATTTTCACCGGCTTGCGCATCGGCATCGGTCTGTCATGGCTCGCCATCATCGCGGCGGAAATGCTGATCGGGGGCGTCGGCATCGGCTTCTTCATCTGGGATGCCTGGAATTCCTCGCACATCAGCGAAATCATCCTGGCGCTGTTCTATGTCGGCATCATCGGCTTCGTGCTCGACCGCCTGATCGCGGGAGTTGCGAAGATCGTGACCCGCGGCACCGCCGCGAACTGAAGGGACCAGTCATGCAGGCCTATCTCAAGCTCGACCACATCGACAAGACCTTCACCCGCGGCAACGCCGCCACCGAGGTGCTGAAGGACATCAGCCTGACGATCGACAAGGGCGAGTACGTCTCGATCATCGGCCATTCCGGCTGCGGCAAGTCGACGCTGCTCAACATCGTCGCCGGTCTCACCGGGACCACCAACGGCTGCGTGCTCTTGGAAAACCGCGAAGTCAATTCGCCGGGGCCGGATCGCGCCGTGGTGTTCCAGAACCACAGCCTGCTGCCGTGGCTGACGGTCTATGAAAACGTCAAGCTCGGCGTCGACAAGGTGTTCGCCTCCCGCAAGACGCGGAGCGAGCGCGCCGCCTGGGTGATGCACAATCTCAACCTGGTGCAGATGGCGCATGCCAAGGACAAGCGGCCTAGCGAAATCTCCGGCGGCATGAAGCAGCGCGTCGGCATTGCGCGGGCGCTGGCGATGGAGCCGAAGGTTCTGCTGCTCGACGAGCCCTTTGGCGCGCTCGACGCGCTGACCCGCGCCCATTTGCAGGATTCGGTGATGGCGCTGCATCAGAAGCTCGGCAACACCATCCTGATGATCACCCACGACGTCGACGAGGCCGTGCTGCTGTCGGACCGTATCGTGATGATGACCAACGGCCCGAGCGCGCGCATCGGCGAGGTGCTGGACGTGCCGTTGGCGCGTCCGCGCAAGCGGCTCGAACTCGCGACCAGCCCCGGCTACCTCAAATGCCGGCAGCGGGTGCTGGAATTCCTCTACGAGCGGCATCGTTTCGTCGAGGCGGCGTAGTTATCGCGCTGTTGCCGGGCAACCGCGCGAAGTGCCGTGAATCTCTCAGGATGGATGCGCGGGTCAAGCCCGCGCATCCACGAACAAAGGGGGAGCCAATGACACCAGACCAGATCAAACTCGTGCAAGCGAGCTTTTCCAAGGTCGCGCCGATTTCGGAACAGGCGGCGGTATTGTTCTACGATCGCCTGTTCGAGGTCGCGCCCGCGGTCAAGTCGATGTTTCCCGCCGACCTGACCGAGCAGCGCAAGAAGCTGATGGCGACGCTCGCCGTCGTGGTGAACGGGCTCACCAATCTCGAAGCCGTGCTGCCGGCCGCAAGCGCGCTGGCCAAACGCCATGTCGGCTATGGCGCGAAACCGGAACACTATCCCGTGGTCGGCGGTGCCTTGCTCTGGACCCTGGAAAAGGCACTGGGCGAGGCGGCCTGGACGCCCGAATTGGCCGCCGCCTGGACTGCCGCTTATGGCACGCTGTCGGGTTACATGATTTCAGAAGCCTACGGCCGTTCTCAAGCCGCCGAGTAAGGATACGCCGTGAGCGAACCGCTGGTCATTGTCGGCAATGGCATGGCTGCCGCCCGCCTGGTCGACGAATTGGCGAAAGTGGCGCTTGGGCGCTACGCCATCGCTGTGATCGGCGACGAACCGCGGCTGGCCTATAACCGCGTGCTGCTGTCGTCGGTGCTTGCGGGTGAAACGGCCTCGCACGATATCGAACTGCGGCCCGCGACATGGTGGCGTGAGCGCGGCGTCACCCTGAAATATGGCTGCGTCGCCACCGAGGTCGATGTCGGCCGCCGCGAGCTCAGGATCGCGGGCGAAGAAAGCATCATGTTTTCGAAGCTGGTGCTGACCACCGGCTCGTCGGCGTTGCGGCTAAGCGTACCGGGCGCCGATCTTGCCGGCGTGCATACGTTTCGCGACAGCCGCGATGTCGACCTGCTGCTGGCGCTGGCCGCGCAAAAGAAGCGCGTCGTTGTCGTCGGCGGCGGCTTGCTCGGACTGGAAGCGGCTTACGGCCTTGCCAAGGCCGGCGCGCCGGTGACGCTGGTCCATCTGATGGATCGCCTGATGGAGCGGCAGCTCGATGCACCAGCCGCTTCCTTGCTGAAATCGCTGGTCGAGCGCAAGGGCATCGAGATCCTGCTAAACGCCAACACCGCGCGCATCGACGGCGAGACCCGGGTCGAGGGCGTCGAGCTCGTCGACGGACGGCGAATCGATGCCGAGGCCGTCATTTTCGCCGCCGGCATCCGGCCGAATGTCGCGCTGGCCAGGGAGGCCGGCATATCGGTCAATCGCGGCATCGTGGTCGACGATCATTTGCAGACCGGGGCTCGGGGCGTGTTTGCGATCGGCGAATGCGCCGAACATCGCGGCATCTGTTACGGCCTGGTCGAGCCGGCCTATGAGCAGGCGCGGGTTCTGGCACAGCATCTTGCCGGCAGCGAGGTTTCCTACACCGGCAGCGTGATGGCGACCAATCTGAAAGTATCCGGCGTCAGCGTATTTTCGGCCGGCGATTTCATCGGCGCCGACGGCAGCGAGAGCATCGTACTCTCTGACATCAATCACGGCACCTACAAGAAGCTCGTGATCGCGGAGGGACGGCTGACCGGCGCGGTTCTGATCGGCGATGTCGGCGACGCGCTGTGGTATCTCGAGCTGATCCGCACCCGAGAACCCGTCGCACTCATTCGCGCCGACATGATGTTCGGCCGTTCGCTCGTCACGCGCTCGGAGGCGGCATGACCTGGTCGCGCCGATGACCGCCGTCGATCCGCAGCTGCGCGCGACGCGCACGACCTGCGCCTATTGCGGGGTCGGCTGCGGCGTGCTGGCGACGCCGGACGGCAAAGGCGGTGCGGCGATATCGGGCGACCCCGAACATCCCGCCAATTTCGGCCGGCTGTGCTCGAAGGGCTCGGCGCTCGGTGAGACGCTGGGTCTGGAGAACCGGCTGCTCTATCCGATGATCCAATGCGGCAAGGGGATGGAGCGCGTGGCCTGGAGCGATGCGCTCGACCATGTCGCGCATCGCTTTCAGCACATCATCGCGCGCGATGGTCCCGGCGCGGTCGCGTTCTATCTCTCCGGCCAATTACTGACCGAGGACTATTATGTCGCCAACAAGCTGATGAAGGGATTCATCGGCGGCGGCAATGTCGACACCAATTCGCGGCTCTGCATGGCCTCCTCGGTCGCGGGCCACCGCCGCGCGTTCGGCGCCGACACCGTGCCCGGCTGCTATGAAGACCTCGACGAAGCCGATCTGTTGGTCTTGGTCGGCTCCAATGCGGCCTGGTGCCATCCGGTGCTGTTCCAGCGCATGCTCGCCAACAAGGTTGGGCGCGGCGCGCGCATCGTGGTGATCGACCCGCGCCGGACCGATACATCAGGCGATGCCGACCTGTTCCTGGGGCTGAAGCCCGGTACCGACAGCGCGCTGTTCAACGGATTGTTGGTGCACCTCGCCGATCATGGCGCGCTCGATCGCGATTACATCGACCGTTACACCTCCGGGTTCGAAGACACGCTTTCGCGCGCCCGGAACATGGCCGGCAGCGCCGGCGCCACCGCGCTCGCGACCGGGCTTTCGGAAGCGGACGTCGCGACCTTCTTCCAGATGTTCGCCAACACGGCGCGCGTGGTGACACTGTACTCGCAAGGCGTCAACCAGTCGGCGCAGGGCACCGACAAGGTCAATGCCATCGTCAATTGCCACCTCGCGACCGGGCGCATCGGCAAACCGGGTGCCTCGCCATTCTCGCTGACCGGACAGCCCAATGCGATGGGCGGCCGCGAAGTCGGCGGGCTTGCCAATCAGTTGGCCGCGCATATGGGCTTCACCCCGCCCGACATCGACCGCGTGCGCCGGTTCTGGAAAGCGCCGCGCATCGCCACCCATGAGGGGCTGAAAGCGGTGCAGATGTTCGAGGCGATCGCGCGCGGCGAGATCAAGGCGCTGTGGGTGATGGGCACCAATCCGGCGGTGTCGCTGCCGAACGCCGACGCCGTCCGCGAGGCGCTGAGGAAGCTCGATCTGTTCGTGGTTTCCGAAAACGTTGTTACCAACGATACCGTCGATGCCGGTCCGCATGTGCTGCTGCCCGCCGAGGCGTGGGGCGAGAAATCCGGCACGGTGACCAATTCGGAGCGGCGGATCTCGCGGCAGCGCGCGTTCCTCAAAGCGCCCGGCGAAGCCAAGCCGGACTGGTGGATGCTGACTGAGATTGCAAAACGGCTCGGGTTTGGGTCGGCCTTCGATTTCAATTCGGCCGCGGACGTGTTCCGCGAACACGCGGCGCTCTCGGCCTTCGAAAACAACGGCAGCCGCGATTTCGATATCGGCGCACTGACGGCGATATCGGACGAGGGCTTCGATCTGATGGCGCCGGTGCAATGGCCGATCCGGCTGGACGCGCAGCCGCAGGCGCGTTTCTTCGTCGAAGGCGGATTTTTTACCAATGACCGCAAGGCGCGCTTCATCGCGCCCGAAATGCCGGCGCTGCGAACCGAGACCACCGCCGCGCGTCCGTTGCGGCTGAACACCGGCCGCATCCGCGACCAGTGGCACACCATGACCCGTACCGGCGCTAGCCCGCGGCTCGGCCAGCATCTGCCGGAGCCGTTCGTCGAGGTCCATCCCGACGATGCCCTGAGATACGGCGTCACCGACGCCAGCTTTGCGCGGATCACCACCGACTACGGGCAATGCACGCTGAAGGTCGTCGTCAGCGAGCGGCAGCAGCGCGGCATGTTGTTCGCGCCGATCCACTGGAGCGAGGCAACCGCGACCGGCGCCCGCGTCGGCGCGCTGGTGGCGCCAATTACCGATCCGTTCTCCGGCCAGCCCGAGAACAAGGCGACGCCGGCCTCGATCACGCCTTATGAATACGTTTTTCGCGGCTTCGCGCTATCGCGATATCAGCTCGAATTGCCCGCCCATGCCTGGTCGGCGCGGGTGGCCGTCAATGGCGGTCACGGCTATCTGTTCGCCGACAATGCCGATCTCGCAGGCTGGCAATCCTGGCTGAAGTCCAAGGCAGGCCCCGATCTCGCCGAGTACAAGGACTTTGGCGGCGGCGTCTATCGCGCGGCATCCTTTGATGGCGACCGCATCGAGGCCTGCCTGTTCATCGGGCCCGCCGGCGATGCGGGCGACTGGACCGTGGTCAAGAACCTGTTTGCCTCTGGCGCGCTCGACGACACCCAGCGCCGCATGCTGTTGTCGGGCAAATCCGCCGACGGGCTTGCCAGCGCCGGCCCGATCGTGTGCGCCTGCTTCGGGGTCGGTCGCACCACGATCTGCGATGCCATCGCAGCCGGCGCCAGTACCGCCACCGAGATCGGCGCCAAGCTCAACGCCGGTACCAATTGCGGCTCGTGCATTCCGGAATTGAAGCGGCTGATTGCGCAGACCGACAAGCATTCCGTGCCGCAGCAAATGGCCGTCGCCAATTAAGGCCGGCTAGCTCTCCAGGCGTCATTGCGAGGAGCGAAGCGACGAAGCAATCCATTCTTTCTTTTCCGCGTTGAGATGGATTGCTTCGCTTCGCTCGCAATGACGGAGAGGGGACAATCGACGGCGGCGATCGCGTCGTTTAACGGCGAATTGATCGCCCGCATCAAATCCCGCGCCGGGTAAAGCTGCAGCACCGTCGCGATTGGCGGCAACAACCGCGATCGGCTGTACATCACGGAATCGGTGACAGGGACGGTGCTGGCGGCGGATATCGGCGGACTGGCTCCTTCAGCGTCATTGCGAGGAGCGCAGCGACGAAGCAATCCATTCGTTCTTTTCGTGGCACGATGGATTGCTTCGCGGAGCCTGTCATCGGGCGCGCATTCGCGCGACCCGTTGGCTCGCAATGACGGCGGTGGTTCGGCCGCGCCCTCACGACCGCCGGTTTTTGGTATTCACGGCGATCGCGGCAGCCGCGGTGCGGTTCTCGACGCCGAGCTTTGAATAGATCTGCTCGAGGTGCTTGTCGACGGTTCGCGGGCTCAGGCCCAGGATCTGCGCGATGTCGCGGTTGGTCTTGCCCTTGGACAGCCATGACAGCACCTCGCCCTCGCGGGTGGTGAGGCCGAGTTCGCTGGAAAATTCCGCCGGCATATCGGCGCTGGTGTCCTTGGCGAGCCGCAGCAGGAATTCGTTGGGGCCGAGCTTGCCCATATATTGCAGCCGCAATTGATCGTTACCCGGGAACGACGCCATCGTCGCGGTCTTCGGTGCGGCCTTGCCCTTTTGCGCCTGGTCGAGCCATTGCGGCATCGGATCCGGCAGCACGAAATCATCGTCGGCGTTGCCGGATAGCGTATCGGACATCAATTTCTGCGCCTGCGGCGTCGCCCACATCAGTTTGCCCTTGCTGTTCACCGCGAGGAGGTAGCGGCCGGACACGTCGAGCGCCGCGCGGGCGCTCTGGGTCAGCCGCGCATTGGCGAGGTGAACGCGAATCCGCGCCAGCATCTCCTCGATCACGATCGGCTTGGTCACGTAGTCGACGCCGCCGGCTTCCAGTCCGCGGACGATGTGTTCGGTTTCCGCTAGCCCCGTCATGAAGATGATCGGGACATTTTCCAGCCCCGCGTCGCGCTTCAGCCGCCGGCAGGTCTCAAACCCGTCCATCCCGGGCATGATGGCATCGAGCAGCACGATGTCAGGGGTGATCTGATCGACGATCCGCATCGCCGAAGCGCCGTCGAGCGCGACCATGACGGTCATGCCGGCGCCGTCGAGCGCGTCGGTGAGCAGCCGCAGCGTCTCCGGGGAATCATCGACGACGAGCGCGATATCGCGCTTTTTGGGATCAGTGATCATAGCTGTGCAGGGTCTTTAGCGTCGCCATGTATTGATCGAGATCGAAGCGGTCGATCAGGCCGCGCATTTGCGAGACGAAATCGGCATGTTCCGGGTAGTCATTTCCGATCTCGTCGAGTTTAAGCTGGATCGCTCTGATATAGCCCAATTTCCCGAGACCGATCAGCTCCTCGACATATTTCACCGGTGGCCGCGATCCGCTGTCGGGTTTCCATTGCGGCCCGGCGATCTCGGCGTCGTCGTGCTGCCATTCGATCTTGAGCAACTGGCGGATGGTCTCTAGCAGGCGCGGAATATCGATCGGCTTCATCAGATAGCCGTCGTGGAACGGCTGCGCCAGCGGCGTGCCGTGCGCCTCCAGCGCGCTCGCCGACACCATCAGGATGCGGGCCTGATGATGGCCGGTCGAGCGCAGCGTCTCCGCCACCGTCCAGCCGTCCATCCCGGCCATGGAGATGTCGAGCAGGAACAGATCGGGTCGGCAATGCTGCGCGAGCGCAAGGCAGGCCGGGCCGTCCGGCGCGCTGAGCAGGATGAAGCCGAGCGGCGCCAGCACCTCGCGCAGCAGATCGCGGTGGGTCGGATCGTCGTCGGTGACCAGGATGGTCTTGCGCGGGCCGTGGTAGCCATAGACCGGCGCGTCGATCGGTGCGATCCGCCGCGGATTGGTCACTTCCGACAGCAGGAGTTTGACGCGGAAGGTGCTGCCGGTGCCCACAGTGCTGGTGACCTTGATGTCGCCGCCCATCACGCCGGCGAGAAGCCGGCTGATGGTGAGGCCCAGGCCGGTTCCGGTCTGCGGTTGCGAGACGCCGAGCGCGCCGCGCTCGAAGGGAGCAAAGATGCGCTCGAGATCGTCGGCCTGAATTCCGGGGCCGGTGTCGGTCACCTCGAATTCAGCGACCGGGCTGCGGTAATGCACGATGAATTGCACGCTGCCGCGTTGGGTAAACTTGATGGCGTTCGACAACAGATTGATCAGGATCTGACGCAGCCGCTTCTCGTCGGCATAGACCACGACCGGCAGCACCGCCGGCCGCTTGAACACGAAATCGATGCCCTTGGCGGCGGCCTGCAGGCGGAACATGCCGACCAGCTGATCGAGGAAATCGTTCAATCGCACCTCGTCGCGCGACAGATAGAGCCGACCGGCCTCGATCTTGGAGATATCGAGAATGCCGTCGATCAATCCGGACAGATGGTCGGCGCTGCGGCGCACCACGCGAACCTGATCGCGCGGTTTGGTCTGCAGGCTGGAATCCTGCTCCAGCAATTGCGCGTAGCCGGAGATGGCGTTGAGCGGCGAGCGCAGCTCGTGACTGAGGCCGACCACATACCGGCTCTTGGCCAAATTGGCGGACTCGGCGACTTCCTTGGCGCGCTGCAATTCGGCATCGGTGCGCTTATGCGCGTCGATCTCCTGGATCAAGAGCGTGGTCTGCCGCCTGGTTTCCGCTTCCGCCGCGCGCCGGCTTTGCTGCGCCAGTACGAACAGCCACGCCACCACGCCGATGATGATGGTCAGCGCGAAGAACACCTTCCAGAGCACGTCGGATAACAGATCTTCCTCATGAACCGACGCCGATGTCTGCAGGTAGATCATGCCGAGCGTCAGTCCGACCAGGCCGGCGGAAATCGCGAACACGCCGAGGTAATGCCCGACCTGGGAGTTGATCCGCGCGTAGATCGGCTCCGGCAGCAACTTGCCTAATGTCTCCGACACCTGGGCCTGGATCCGCGCATGTGGCTTGCAGAGATCGTGGCAGCGCGCGTCGAGCGAGCAGCACAGCGAGCAGATCGGCCCGGCATAAGCCGGGCAGGAGGCCATGTCCTCCGGCTCGAACGAATGCTCGCAGATACAGCACTGGATCGCCTCGAGATTCTGCCAGCTCCGCTTCGGCTTGCGCGCGATGTAATATTTGCCGTCGGTGGCCCATGCGATCAAGGGAGCTGCGAGGAAGGCGACCGCTAGTGCTACGAAGGCCGACAGCGCCTTCGCGGTTGGCCCGAACAGGCCGTAGAATGCGCTGATCGAGACGATGGTGGCGATCGTCATGGCGCCGACGCCGACCGGATTGATGTCGTAGAGATGCGCGCGTTTGAACTCGATGTGCTGCGGGCGCAGGCCGAGCGGCTTGTTGATCACGAGATCGGCGACCAGCGCGCCGACCCAGGCGATCGCGACATTGGAATAGAGCGCCAGCGTCTGCTCCAAGGCCTTGTAGACGCCGATCTCCATCAGCAGCAGCGCCACGATCACGTTGAAGACCAGCCAGACCACGCGGCCGGGATGGCTGTGGGTGAGGCGGGAGAAGAAGTTCGACCACGCGATCGAGCCGGCATAGGCGTTGGTGACGTTGATCTTGAGCTGCGACAGGATCACGAAGGTCCCGGTCAGCGCCAGCGCCAGATCGGGCTGCGACAGCACGTAGCGGAAGGCTTCCAGATACATGTGCGCGGGTTCGGCGGCGTGTTCGGCCGTGACGCCATGGCTGAGCGCAAAGAAGGCGAGGAACGATCCCGCCAGCAGCTTCAGCGCGCCGAGGATGATCCAGCCGGGGCCGGCGCCGAGCATCGCGATCCACCACGCCTTCTTCGAGGTCCGCCGATCGCGCGGCAGGAATCGCAGGAAGTCGACCTGTTCGCCGATCTGCGCCACCAGCGCGAACACCACCGATGCGGCGGTGCCGAACAGCAGCAGATCGAGATGGCCCGAGACGTCGCCGTGCTCGCCGGCAAATTTGCGCCACTCCGTAAAGGAGTACGGATTGGCGTAGGCGATCGCCGCGAACGGCAGGATGTGAAGAATGATCCAGAGCGGCTGCGTCCAGAGCTGGAAACGGCTGATCAGCGTGATGCCGTAGGTCACCAGCGGAATGATGACGACGGCGCTGATGAGATAGCCGATCGGGCGCGGGATGCCGAAGCACATCTCCAGCGCGGTCGCCAGGATGACGGCTTCGATCGCAAAGAAGATAAAGGTGAAGGAGGCGTAGATCAGCGAGGTGATGGTCGAGCCGATGTAGCCGAAACCGGCGCCGCGGGTCAAAAGGTCGATGTCGATGCCGCATTTGGCGGCGTGATAGGCGATCGGCAAACCGCACAGGAAGATGATGACGCTGACGACCAGAATGGCGGCCGAGGCATTCATGGCCCCATAGTTGAGCGTAATGGTGCCGCCGATCGCTTCCAGCGCGAGAAAGGAGATGGCGCCGAGCGCGGTATTGGCGACGCGGGCGGCCGACCAACGCCGCGCACTCTTGGCCGTGAAGCGCAGCGCGTAGTCTTCCAGCGTCTGGTTGGCAACCCATTGATTGTACTGGCGCCTGACGCGGTCTATCCGCTGCCGCCCTGCCACTTCCGTGAACTCCTCAACCCGACTGCATCTGAACTGTCGTTCTCAATTCCACTCAATTCGCTCGCAAATCCCGTACCAAAACCTACGTCGCTATTTTGCGGTGCAATATACGCGATCTTGCGTATCTGTGCACTGCACAAATGGCGCAATCCTCGTCTGACCAGAAAAGCGCGTTCTCGAACCAAATGGGGTGCTCATGTCAGACCAAACCAATAAGGGCCTGCAGTCTCCGCTTCGCCGCAAGCTGCTGATGGGAATGGCGGCATTGCCGGCCATTTCGATGCTGTCGCGTCCCTCGTTCGCGGACGTCCCTGCAACTTCCGCGGTCAACACCACCGGACTCGCGGTCACCGATACTGAAGTCACGATTGGCATCCTCCACTCCGTCACCGGCACCATGGCGATCTCCGAAACCGGATCGGTGGAAGCCGAGAAGCTGGCAATCGAGCAGATCAATGCCTCAGGCGGCGTGCTCGGCCGCAAGATCAAGTTCATCCAGGAAGACGGCGCCAGCGACTGGCCGACCTTCGCGGAGAAGGCGAAGAAGCTCCTGGTCAACGACAAATGCGCGGCCGTGATGGGCTGCTGGACCTCGGCCTCGCGCAAGGCGGTGCTGCCGGTGTTCGAGCAATATAACGGCATGCTGTATTACCCGACCTTCTATGAAGGCCTCGAGCAATCCAAGAACGTCATCTATACCGGCCAGGAAGCCACCCAGCAGATCATCGCCGGGCTCGATTGGGTCAACAAGACCAAGGGCTCGAAAACCTTCTATTTGCTCGGCTCCGACTACATCTGGCCGCGCACCTCGAACAAGATCGCCCGCAAGCACATCGAAGGCCATCTCGCCGGCTGCAAGGTCGTCGGCGAGGAATACTTCCCGCTCGGCCACACCCAGTTCAACTCGGTCATCAACAAGATCAAGCTGACCAAGCCGGACGTGATCTACGCCATCATCGTCGGCGGATCGAACGTCGCCTTCTACAAGCAACTCAAGGCCGCCGGGATCGACCTGTCGAAGCAGACCCTGCTGACGATCTCGGTGACCGAAGACGAAATCGACGGCATCGGCGGTGAAAACATCGCGGGCGCGTTCGCCTGCATGAAGTACTTCCAATCGCTCGACAACGCCAACAACAAGGCCTTCGTGCCGGCGTTCAAGAAGATGTGGGGTGAGAAGACCGTGATCGGCGACGTGACGCAGGCCGCTTATCTCGGCCCGTGGCTGTGGAAATTAACCGCCGAGAAGGCCGGCAGCTTCGACATCGACAAGATCGCGGCGGCGTCACCCGGCATCGAGTTCAAGGGTGCGCCGGAAGGCTACGTCCGCATCCACGAAAACCACCATCTCTGGTCGAAGACCCGGGTCGGTAAGGCCAAGCTCGATGGTCAGTACGAACTGGTCTACGAGACCGCCGATCTGGTCGAGCCGGATCCGTTCCCCAAGGGCTACCAGTAAGAGGGCTACCAGTAAGAGTGCTCAGTAAGAGTGCTCAATAAGAGAGCTACCAGTGAGGCCGGGCGCCTCAGCGCGCTTTTCCTCGACGCATCGCGGCGTGGACGCGACCGTCCACGCCCCACGATCCGGCGTCGCGAGCCTTTCGTGGGCCGCGGGCCTTCGAGCATGATCCGGAAAAGTGGGTACCGGTTTTCCGAAAAGATCATGCTCAAACAGAAGATAGAGCGGGATGACGTATCGAAGAGAAGTCATCACGCTCTAGCAATGACGGAGGACGGGGATGTTCGGCGACTATTCGATTGGCGATCTCGGCGCCATCTTTGCGATGCGGGGTTTCGGGGGGCTCATCCTGTTCTCCGTCTA
>Ga0137415_10001059_pt1 | contig 27097 bp, 23 predicted proteins | sample CZODoug3_1_1_16f_FD_183082 | JGI IMG/M metagenome (GOLD analysis project Ga0137415, IMG submission 183082) | Vadose zone soil fungal communities from Angelo Coast Range Reserve, California, USA - CZODoug3_1_1_16fungal (Hybrid Assembly) | ecosystem: Environmental > Terrestrial > Soil > Vadose...
GCAACTCATTGCAGATGTTCAGGTTTCAGCCGGACACTTATGGCGAGTCAGAAGTCACGGAGCCACCATGACGCACCAAAAATTTGAGGGCGAGCGCACCCTGATGCGCATCCACATCGGCGAGTCCGACAAATGGCACGGGAAACCGCTCCACGAAGCTATCGTCGAAATGCTTCGCAAGGACGGCTTCTCCGGCGCAACCGTGCTGCGAGGCGTCGGCGGCTACGGAGGCTCCAGCGTCTACCACACGGATAAACTTCTCCGCCTCTCGCAGGATCTGCCCATCATCCTCGAAATCATCGAGTCCACCGAGCGTATAGAGCAAATTCTCCCCCGCCTCGACGAAATGGTTGACGGCGGCCTTATCACTCTGGAAAAAGTCCGCGTCATCCTGTACCGCCCCGCAAAAAAATAATCTTGGAGTGCGGCAGCTTGCCGCCGCCTTCAACGGGCTACCACATTCCAATTTTGAGTCTCCGGCAGAATCACCATCCAGCGAGCTCGGAACTTTTAAGTCTTGGCTTTCAACTGTAAACTGCTTCCCCATGGCTGACGCCGCAGCAAAACAAACTTGGCTCAACCGCACCGTCCTCGGCGTCGGGCTCACCAGCCTCTTCAGCGACTGGAGCCATGAAACCGCTACAGCCGTGCTCCCCGCGTTCCTGGCTGCGATCGGCGCAGGCCCTGTTTGGCTCGGCGCTATCGAAGGCATCGCCGACGGCCTCTCCAGCTTTGCGAAACTTGCCGCGGGTCATTACACCGATCGCTTGAAGCGGCGCAAGCCGCTCGCTGTCTTCGGGTACGCGTTCACGGCTCTGGCGACAGCGTCGTTCGCCTTCGCGACGCACGCCTATCATGTGCTCATCGGCCGCGCCGCCGCCTGGCTTGGCCGTGGAGTCCGCTCTCCCGCGAAGAAAGCCCTGCTCGCCGCCGACGTTCCGCCGAACGCCTACGGCCGCGCCTTCGGGCTCGAACGCTTGATGGACACTGTCGGCGCCATCGCCGGGCCGCTCACCGCGCTCTGGCTGCTCGAAGCCACCGGCCATTCTTTCCACAAAGTTTTTCTCTGGACGCTCTTACCGGGTCTAATCGCCGTCGCGTCGTTCTGGCTACTCGTTCGCGAACGCCCCATGGCCGCCCGTTCCCAGCGATCTTTTCTCATCGGCCTCAAGGCGCTGCCGCCGTCGTTCCGCCGCCTGCTGGTGGGCGTCGGAATTTTTGGCGCGGGCGATTTTTCTCATTCCCTGTTGATTCTCTACGCCACGCGAATGCTCACGCCGGTCCACGGGATGGCGCGCGCCGCCAGCTACGCCGTCGGCCTTTACACGCTGCACAACGTCTTTTACGCCGGTTCCGCTTACGCGAGCGGCTGGCTCAGCGATCATATTCCGCATCGCAAAGCGGTGCTCGCCGCAGGCTACAGCCTTGCCGGTGTCACTGCGATTCTACTTTGCACCGGAACAAATTCGCTTTCTCTCCTCGCGGCGATTTTTATCCTTGCCGGACTTTACATCGGCACGGAAGAAGCTCTCGAAGACTCCCTGACCGCAGAGATTGTCCCCAAGGAACAACACGGCATGGCCTTTGGCACCCTCGCCGCCGTCAACGCCGTCGGCGATTTCCTCTCGAGCCTCCTCGTAGGTTTCCTCTGGAGCGCCTTCAACGTGCAGACTGCCTTCTCCGCCTCAGCGTTGCTTTTCATTATCGGTGCTATATTAATTCTGCGCCTTCGCTGAAACTCTTTTTTGAAATCTTCGCTCAGACAAACGGGTCTTCGACCACACAACCGAAGTATTGCTGGCCGGCATTCAAATCTTCCGACCAGATTTTTTGACATCCGCCGCGTGCGGCGGCGGCGACGATCATTCCGTCGTAAAAGTGCACTCCATACTGAGCGTGGGCCTGCACCGCCCGGAGCACGACATCTGCATCGAGGGGTACAAGCTTGATTGGCCCAAGCGTATCCAGAAGCGCCATCAAGTCTTCGGGTTTTGCCGGGGGCGTTAGCTTGTGGAGAAGCGTGGCTGCGAATTCGCCGAGCACTTGGCTGGAGGCGACAATCTCTCCCGTCACTGCTCTTCGGACCAGGCGCTGCGCGATCTGTTGCTTTCGCGGGTCACTAACGTCGTACGCGTAAACCAGGACATTCGTGTCCAAGAACTCAAGCGCGCTCATGGAGGTCTTCGCGCTTCCAGGTCCTATTCCCGACTCTATACTGGAACTGCTCGAAGCTGCGTTCGAGCGCTTCGCGCTCGCGGCGCTTTCGGCCCGCTGCGGCCTCTTGCTTTGCGAGTTCGTTCAAATATTCCCGAACGAGCCCTGTCAAAGTCGTGTCGCGGTCCACGGCAATCTTGCGGACCCGTTTCACCAACTCCTCCGGTAAGGAAAGCGTGATATTCATGCACCCATAATACGTGGAACCCTTATTCTGTGCAAGTCATCGTGCTACTATGCTTGTAAAACGAATCGCTCGCCTGTTTTTCTGTGGCCTCTGTGCTCTCTGCGCTAAATCCCACATTTCCATGTTGCGCGGCAAAACGCGCCATGTTAGCGTTAGCGAACAAAAGGCGAACTATCGTGGCTTAGGCTTGTAAGTCTTAACCCCTTCTTGGAGCGCTATTGATGTCGGAATCGCTTGCTGTTCGCAGGGCTGAAACGTCGACGGCAATCACTCGCGTCCACGAAGTGCTGGACGCCTTTGCCGCCCGCGACCACAACGGAGAAATGCTCACTGCGATCCGGCACTTTCCAGCGCGCGAAGCACAGTGGGCGGATTTCCCCGCCTGGGTGAACGCCGATCTCGCCGCCGCCTACGCCGCCAAAGGCATTCGCCGCCTCTACACTCACCAGGCCGCGGCAGCCGAAGCTGTTCACGCCGGAAAAAATGTCGTGCTCGTGACTCCGACTGCGTCCGGAAAAACACTCTGCTACAACTTGCCGGTGTTGAATGAGGTGCTCGAAAATTCCGATACGCGCGCGCTATATCTCTTCCCTACAAAGGCTCTTGCGCAAGACCAGCTCGCTGAACTTCATGACCTCAATCAGCGTTTGGAAAACCGCTTCGGCGTTTTCACTTACGATGGCGACACCCCGGCCGATGCGCGGCGATCGATTCGTGAAAAAGGACACATCGTTCTTACCAACCCGGACATGCTGCACACTGGAATCTTGCCGCATCACACGCGCTGGACGCGGCTGTTCGAAAACCTTCGATACATTGTTCTCGACGAACTGCACACTTATCGCGGCGTTTTCGGCAGCCACTTGTGCAACGTGTTGCGCCGGCTTCGCCGCATCGCGCGTTTCTACGGCCGCGATTCGCAATTTATTTGCTGCTCCGCAACCATCGCCAATCCCGGTGAACTCGCTTCACGCCTTCTCGAAACCGAAGTCGAAGTTCTCAACTCCAACGGCGCACCCGCTGCCGAAAAGACTTTTGTTTTTTACAATCCGCCCGTCGTGAATCGCGCGCTGGGCATTCGGCGCAGCTACATCAACGAATCTTCGCGCGTGGCGCAGGAATTCCTGAAACGCGATCTGCAAACGATCGTCTTCGCGAACTCGCGCCTGCATACGGAAATTCTTCTCACTTATTTGCAACAGGCAAATCCGCAGTTGCCGGGAAAGCCGGAAACCATTCGCGGCTATCGTGGCGGCTATTTGCCGAGTGAGCGGCGCGAAATCGAGCGCGGCCTGCGCGATGGAAAAATCCGCGGCGTTGTTTCCACGAGCGCTCTCGAACTTGGCATTGATGTGGGTTCGCTCGACACCGTCGTCATGGCCGGATATCCCGGAACCATCGCCGCCACTTGGCAGCGCGCCGGCCGCGTCGGCCGCCGCAGTGGAAGCTCCTGCGCGGTGCTGGTGGCGTCTTCGTCGCCGCTCGATCAATTCATCGTTCGCCATCCGGACTATTTTTTCGGAAACACCCCTGAGCATGCCTACATTCAGCCGGACAATCTGGAAATCCTCGTCAACCACCTGAAATGCGCGGCGTTCGAATTGCCCATCGCTCTGGGCGACAAATTCGGCGATGTCGATCTTCCCGATCTTTGCGCGCGCCTTGCGGAAGCTGGTTTCCTTCATCTGGCGGGAGAAAATTATCACTGGACGCAGGAAGCCTATCCCGCCGATACCATCAGCCTGCGTTCCGTCACCAGCGATAATTTCGTGATCATCGATGTCACCGGCGCGCCCACAGTCATCGGCGAAGTGGATTTTCCGAGCGCGCTGGTATTCCTCCACGAAAAAGCCATTTACATTCACGGCGGGCAGCAACATCACGTCGAACATCTCGACTTCACGGAACGCAGGGCCTATGTGAAACGCGTGGACGTGGACTACTACACCGATGCCGTCCGCTACACGCAAGTCCGCGTCCTCGAAATCGCCGCAACAACTCAGTCGTCCACGCATTCTCATTCCCATGGCGATGTTCTGGTGCGCTCGCAGGTTGTTGGCTTCAAGAAAATCAAATTCTTCACTAACGAAAATATCGGCGACGGAAAACTCGACCTTCCTGAAAACGAAATGCACACCACTTCGTACTGGATCACGCTTGAACGCTCGCTGCTCGAATCACTTCCCTTCTCCATAAGCGACCGGCAAAGCGGCATGTTTGGCCTGCTGCACGCGCTCGAATCCGTCGCCACGCTTCTGCTAATGTGCGATCGGCGCGACCTTGGCACGGCTATCGGCGAACGTCCTCCCGCCGCTGGCTCCGATTCGTCCGATGTAGTGGCGCAGCATCCCGATATGGTCGGGACAGGTGCTGCTCCACTACATGGACCGATTGACAATTTCACTCCGTCCCGCATCGAGGATGTAATCTCCAGCAATCCCAAGGAATTCTTCGAACCAAATCTTTACCTGTACGACGCCTATCCCGGTGGAATCGGCTTTTCTGAACCGCTCTTTCGAACGCATACGCTCCTCGTGCAAAAAACGCGCGAGCTCATCGCCGCGTGTCCTTGCGAACAAGGTTGTCCCTCCTGCGTCGGCCCGGCGGGCGACCTCGCTCTACGCGCAAAAGAAGCTGCACTGGCCATCCTCGACAGGTTGTGTGCCTAGATGGCCTCCGCTGCCGACAGATTTTCACGGCTCGCTGCGCTGAAGCCCGCGCGGCCCATGCCAGCGCGACCCGCGGCGATTCGAACGCCCGGCGAAGAAGACGTGCTCGGCAGACTCCTTGGCGCTGGCGTTGCCACGAATCATTTCGGCGAGCACTTGGCCGTTCGAAACTGGTTCTCCACTCCGGAATTTGCGGACCCCTCGTCCACAACGCTCGAATTGCTTTCACGCACGCGCGACGAATCCGTTTCGCGCAAAACACGTGCCGCGCTCGAGGATCCGGGAAAATGGCTTTTCCTCGATACGGAAACCACGGGCCTTGCCGGCGGGACCGGCACGTACGCGTTTCTGATTGGTCTGGCGTGGTGGGATGCGGGCGGATTGCAGGCCGAGCAATTTTTCATGCGCGACTTCGTGGAAGAACATTCGCTGCTGCAGGAATTATCTCAGCGTGTCGCCGAGCGGCCGGTGCTCGTTACCTTCAATGGAAAATCGTTCGATTGGCCGCTGCTCGAAAATCGCTTCACGATGACGCGCTCCATCGCGGTGCCGAAGCTGGCGGCGCATTTGGACTTGCTGCATCCCGCTCGCGCACTGTGGAAGCTCCGGCTCGGTTCGGTGCGGCTGGTGGAACTCGAACGCCGCGTCCTGGATGCGCCGCGGCTGGGCTGGCACCGCGAAAACGATGTATCTTCCGCGCTCATTCCGCAGTTTTATTTCGACTACCTGCGCGGCGGGCCCGCCGAGCCTCTTGCGGCGGTGGTGCGCCACAATCAAATGGATTTGCGCGGGCTCGCCGCTCTTTTCTGCAAGATCAACCAACTTCTTTCTGAGATGCCAAACGCCGCGAGCGAAATCGAAAGCCTGGACCTTTTCGGGCTTTCCAGATTCCTGCTCCGGCGCGGGGACGCCGATCGCGCGCAAACGGCGTGCGCGCAGGCCCTGGAGGCTGGACTGCCTGCGGAATTTGAGCCGAAAGCGCAACGCGAGCTTGCCTTGATGGCCAGGCAGCACGGCGAACATGCTCGCGCAGCAGAAATCTGGCAGGAAATCGTTGCCGATCCCGAGAGCGGCGTTCAGGCTTGCGAGCAGCTGGCCATCCACTTCGAGCGTTACGTCAAGGACTTGCGCCAAGCCAGGGAGTTCGCCCAGCTCGGCATTGCAAAACTCAGACAACGCGGCGCTGCTCACGGTAGCTCGCGCGATCCGTATCTCGCGGCGCGAACCGCGCGTCTGGAACAAAGATTTCTGCACCGTCTTGAGCGTTTGCAGCATCGAATGAAAATCGCCGCCGGCCAGGCAAGACCGCTTGCTCTTTCACGCTCCGGCGGTGAATCGGTAGCGTTTGAGCTGATTCCGTCGCCGTCAAGCCAGATCCCGTATTCCTCAATTCGAAGGAGGAAATCGGATGGAAAGCACAGCAGCAAAACAGCAAGCTATGGCAGGAGGTAGTATGGCCACTGCCGAACAAGCGTATTTGCGGAGCGAATTGGAGCAACGCCGCGAGCGCCTTCACGAAGCTTTACATTCGCCCGCCGCCGATGCTTCTCTTTCTGAATTGTTGACGGCTGTGGACACCGCGCTGAGCCGTATCGATCAAGGAACATTCGGACTCTGCGAGACGTGCCACGACACGATTGAAGCGGAACGCCTGTTGGCCGATCCGTTGGTGCGCTTCTGTCTGGACCATCTTACGAGCGCCGAGCAGCGCGCCTTGGAAAGCGATCTTTCCCTGGCTGCACGCATCCAGCGCGGGCTCTTGCCGAAACCCGGCCTGGCACCCAAGGGCTGGGACGTGCGCTACTACTATCAACCCGCCGGCATGGTTAGCGGCGATTACTGCGATCTTTTTGAAACGGAGAGTGGCCTGCTCTTTATGCTGGGAGATGTTTCCGGCAAGGGCGTCGCCGCGTCGATGCTCATGAGCCACCTCCATGCGACGTTTCGCAGCCTAGCCGAAGCCGGTCTCCCGCTCGATCGCATGGTGCAAGACGCCAACCGCATTTTCTGCGAGAGCACTCTGGCGGGGCAATTCGCGACTCTGGTCGTGGGACGCGCTGCCCACGATGGTTCGGTAGAGTTTGTCAGTGCCGGCCACCTTCCCGTGCTTCACATCCGCGGTGACGGAGCGACCCCCAATGATTCCACGGGAGTGCCTCTGGGGATGTTCTGCGACACGCGCTTCCCTGTCCATCGGCTCGCGCTGGCTCACGGTGACACGCTGTTCCTATATACGGACGGTTTGACGGAGGCGCGGAATCGCGCAGGGGCGGAGTATGGGCTCCAGCGAATCCGCACGCTGGCAACGCAGCACACGGGGATAGAGCCTGCGGGGCTGATCTCTAAATGTTTAGAAGACCTGCTGAGCTTTGGAGAAGGTTTGAAGCAAACGGACGATTTGACGCTTCTTGCCGTCCAGCGTGCAGAGTAAGAAGGTTTGGCTGAGCAGGAAGCCGGGAGCTTAGACAAACACTCGTTATGGTGGCGCCTGTTATCGGGGCGATGTTGTCTCCAGGTGCAGAAATCGTTGCGGTCCTCGCGGGAACGGATCCAAATTTTTCCGGCGGCTGCGGAGCCAGAGGCCAGTTCAGGGCTTTGGTGAAAGCATCGAAAATATTGCGAGCCGCGCCTTCCATGGTCACGCACTCGTTACCCAAACAATCCAGGAATACGCCGCCATCGGGAGTATCAAAGGAAAAAAAGTTCGGGCGGCGAAGCAAATTCGAGCGCTCCGAGTATTTCTTTTCGAGGGCTTCCGAATATTGTCCAAAGAAGCGCGCTGCGCGCTCCTCGTCGTTCAGATGCAGGCGGGTCACGAGGATGAGCTTCTTCGTTTGCTTTTGTTCATAGAGGAGATAGCGGTCCCCATCCCAGGCTGCCGCCAGATTCTTTGCTCGGTCGTTGTCGAGAAATTGCTTCAAGACTTCCTTCCAGCCGAATTCTCCCATGATATTTTCGTCGAGCTTCGACCAGTTTTCCCCGAGCAATTTCTCAAGCCGCGGAAGAGTGACGGTTGCGGGGATTTTGCCGGACCGATAGAGCGCCGGGTGTAGGATCTGCTGCGTGGAAACCGGAGGCTTCTCGAACAGCGCCGGCAAAGTAGACCAGCCAGTATTTCTCATGACCGCAGCCGAGAAGTTTAGTCCACCGATATAAGGAAAAATAAGCGCGTCCTTGAGGAACGGCGGAGCTTTTTGCAGAGTTGGCGTGCTGCTTAGATCCCCAATCAGCATGCCAGGGTCGAAGTCCGGCACATCCTTCAGGGAGCGGCCGGTTCCAAGCATCAGGTAATCGACCATGGCGGCCATGGCGCTGCCCTCGAGGACGGCATCCCTCGCAAGTTCGGCGTCTTCATTCGGACGGGCAGCCTTGAGCCAGTCCTCAATCTTGAAATGCTGGTCCTCGAGAGCGTGCGTCAATTCATGGGCCATGACCATGCGCTGGTCGGCAAGGGGGCTCCAGTCCGCAATGTAAAACTCGCGGGCCTTGGGATCGTAAAGCCCTTCGACTTGTTCCGTGAGCACGTTCACCATGAAGGAATCGAGGTCAAATCCTTTGGGAAGAAGGCCAAAGGCTTCGGCGCTGCGCTGGTCCGCGTACCGCTCGGAGGGATTCTTCTCCTCGTTCATCTGCTTGATGACATAGGCGCGGATTTCTTCCCGCGAACGCAGGGATTTTTTGAGCGGCGAGAGCAATTTCAAGCCGGTAATTTGGCTCATCTGGCCGAGGACTTCGTCGGCGGCAGCGATGAAATCGGCATCCGTGGCGTCCTTGGAATCCGCACGAGGAGAAGTGACGGAAGCCTCCTGTGCGTGGACACCCATATTGCCAAGGAACAAGGCGAGGCCGAGGAATAAAGAGCGCAGTCCGAAGAGCGCATGTTTCGAGTGGGAGGCCATATCGTTTTCAGAATAACAGAATCCAAATGGCGCTGTCGGAAAGCCGGTGATGACAAGAGGCCGGCAGCGCGCGGGGAAGGCCATCTTCTTCGGCAGGTTTGTATGCGGAGCCGCAAGAGGTGTTCCGAAAACTTAACAGTGTGGTAATTCTGTTGTACTCTGCCTGTGGGGAAACACTCAGCCCACGAGGAATTGATGCTTCCTGGTTTTCGTCTGCGGCAGGCCCGCGAACGACTCGGATTGACTTATCGTGATGTGGAGCGCGCCAGCTACGAATTGGCCGCGCGCCGGGGGCGTCCTGATTTCATTGTGCACATCAGCCGGCTGGCGGACATTGAAAACCGGGGAGTTGTGCCGGGTCTGCACAAACTGTACACCCTGGCGGCCATCTACCGGCTGAACCCGTTGGAGATCTTCAATTGGTACGATGTGCCTATCGAAAAGTGCTTTCATGACGGTACTTCGTTCCCGGTGCCGCAGACGCACCTGATGGCGGCGCCGACGTCGCTACGCATACCGATGAAATTTGACCCTTCGTTCGATCCGCGGCGAACGGAGTTCCTGTCGCGCATGGTGGAAAAGTGGGGCAACTTTGAAGGGGTGCTGACGAACGGCCACAGTCATCACTTTTATGGCTATATCGGCACGTCCGACCGGCGAATGATGCCGCTGCTGCGTCCCGGGAGCATCGTGCTGGTAGATAGTTCAGTAAACGAAATTGATGATGGTGATTGGACCACGGAGCATGACCGGCCGATGTATTTCGTCGAAGTGCGTGATGGATACCGCTGCGGGTGGTTCCACCAGGAAGGCTCGCGGCTGGTGATGCAGCCTCACCCGCTATCGCATTGTCTGCCGGAAACGTGGCGCGTGCCGGAAGAAGCAGAAATCGTGGGGCGTGTGACGGGCGTGGTTACGCGCTTGAACGGGCCGGAGAGCGTTCCTCATCGAGGATTTCCAGAAGAGCGCGGAGATTAGAGCAAAAAAGTTCCTTGAGATATTCCGGCGCTGCTTCCGGTTGAAGGACACGGTAGGCTTCGATGCGGCGCCAGTGAGAAATCGCGACGAACAATCCACCCTCCATACCTGCGAGGCAGGCCCGCAAGTCTTCTTCCTGGCTTGAGAGCGGCGTCTCCAGAATCCGCTCAAAAATCTGTTCATGACAAAGCTGCAAAGCCTGCTGGATAGCTGCGTCCGGATAAAGCGCGGCAAGTCCGGCATGTTCATACCGACCGCTGGAGAGATCGCGCAAGGAAGCGATGTATGTCAAGCGGGCAAATAGGCCGGGAATGCCCGCAAGAGTTGTGAGTGTGAAGTCCTGAATCACTCTGCGGTTTTGCTGGAGCTGTGTAAGCGTTCTCATGCCAACCCGTGTTCCGCATTCGGAACATTTTCCAGCCCTGGGGCCCGAGAAAGCCGTCCCTCCTCAAGCTATTCATAAGGAGGGACACTCCCTTGAAAAAAACAGCGATAGTAGTGGCAGTTCTTCTTCTGGCCGTTTCGATGGTACTGCCTGTTGTGCGGTCCGTCAACCTCTCAGCCGGTAAATGCGTCACCATCGATGGCACGCTGATGGCCGATGGCTCGCCCATTCCGCCGTATCCGCCAAAACCATCTTCAATGAACGCGGGCACACTCGTGGCTGACGGCTCGCCTATTCCCCCGTATCCGCCAAAAGGGATTGAGACGCAGGTTGTCGCATAAGAATGCTCTAATCTTCCAGGCGGTCCAGGTTTTGCAGAGTACTTTCGGGCTATCGGGAGGGCGCATCGGATCTATTTGCGTGCAGTTACGTACATGATAAGATGCACCCGTGATAGCAGGGATCGTACAGTTTCAGCAGATGATGTGGGCCGTGAACACGGCGGCAGGAGTAGCCCTCCTGCTGTTGCTGGTGGTGCGCAAGAACTACCGTGTTTATCCGGCCTTCACTTTCTATATTTTTGTCAACGTTGCGGTTGCTGCTTCGCTGTTCATCGTCTACCGCCTTTGGGGATTTTCCTCAACAGTTTCCTGGCGCATCGGATGGGCAACGCAGGCGGTAACGGTCTGCGCGCGGGCTTGGGCAGTGATTGAGATATGCCGGCGTTTCCTCTCCCGCTACCAGGGGATTTGGGCGCTTGCCCGACGCGTGTTGCTGGCGTGCGCGGGGCTGGTGCTGTTGTACTCAGGCGTGGCGGTGCGCCATCAATGGAAGCTGGCGCTCCCCACCGTGGACCGCGCACTGGAATTGGCGATTGCCGCCGTGATTGTGGTTCTTTTTCTTTTTGCGCGCTATTATGGCCTGCGGCCGGAACGCACAGACCGCTCACTGGCCCTCGGTCTTTGCCTGTACTCCTGTTTCCGCGTATTGAACGATACAATTTCAGATCGCTATTTGTATGATTACGCAAAGGTTTGGAACCTTCTGGGGATGCTGGCATTTTTCGCGAGCCTGGTCCTGTGGACCTGGGCCCTTCGGAAATCGCAGCGCGAGACGGCCGCGGAAGAAAAACTTCTTCCCCTGGGCGTCTATCAATCGTTTGCGCCGCAGATCAACCTGCGGCTGCAACTGTTAAATGATCAGGTAAACAAAATTTTCAGTTCAGAGGTCACACGGCATTGAGTCTTGCCCTGATACTATTCTTTGGTTCCGTGGCCGTCCTGCTCCTTGGGCTTGGCTGGGCATTGTGGAAGCCGTGGGAGCAGAAGAATATCGATAGCGATCCACGCTGGTTGGAAGGGCGGGACCAGCGCCACACAAACTATTTGCCGCAGATCCGCCAAGCGTTGGCGGCGGCGGATTACGATTTCCTTTCCAAGAGGGCTTCCCGTGGAACGCAACGGCGCGTCCGCCGCGAACGTCTGAATGTCGCCCTGGCCTATTTGGGCGCGTTACGCGGAGACTTCGAGAGTCTGCTGCGGATGGCAAGAGTGATTGCGGCGCTGTCTCCGGAAGTTGACGCGGCGCACGAGTTCGAAAGGCTTCGTCTCACGGCAGAATTTGCGTGGCGATACCAAATGATTCGATGGAAGCTCTTGACGGGCATGACACCGCTTGTGCAACTGGCCGGCCTGAGCGATCTGGTCAGTGGATTGAGCGTCCGTCTGGAACAAGCAATGAAAGAGCTTGGGGAGCGCGCCGCGGTCGCCGCAGAGCTGGCTTCATCGATGAATCGCCGAGGCATGGGCACTGTTTAGCAGCAGCTCATCCACTGCCGCCAGCAGATCGGTGGCCTTGAAAGGCTTCTGAAGAATTTGCCGGCCGTTTCCAGAGAAGTTCTCGCCTGCATCCTCGGTGGGCGCGACGGCGCACATCCAGATTAATTTGTGGCTGAGAGCGGGCTTATGCTGGGCGAGCCATTCACCAAAGCCGGCTCCGTTGGCGCCGTCAGAGACGTGCAGATCCGCTACGACCAGGTCAAAGTCCTCTTTTTCGAGCAGGGCGCGGGCCTCCGTGATGTCTCTCGCCGTCTTCACGCGATGATCGCGGCCGCGCAGAATGGTCCCGACGGCTTCCAGAACGGAATCGTCTTGATCCACCAATAGGATTCGCCCATCCCTTCCCAAATTGGCTTTTTGTCCCGGAGCAGAGAAGCCGGAAGACGCAACGGGTTGATGAGGCAACTCGATGGTAAACGACGCGCCGCGCGTCGGGATGTTTCTTACCTGAATCGTTCCGCCATGTTCCGTGATGATTCCATAGCAAATACTGAGGCCCAGACCAGTTCCTTTGCCGACGGGTTTCGTCGTGTAAAAGGGATCGAAAACGCGGGAAGCGTCTTTCACGCCGGGTCCACTGTCGGTGAACTCAATGCACAGCCTGTCGCCATTGAGCGCGGTGCGTACCCATAGGTCGCCATCGGCTGAATTTTCCAGGATCGCGTCAACGGCGTTGTTTACCATATTCAGAAAGACCTGCTGGAGCTGGTGTGGATCGGCGGAAGTGACCGGGAGATTCTCCGCGAGGTCCAGATGGATGCGGATGTTGTGCATGCGCAAGTCGTAATCACGCAACGCCAGCGTCTCCTCGAGGGCCTGGTTGATCTGGACTTGCACGCGCTCAGGCTTATGCTGGCGGGCGAAGCTGAGGAGATTCTGCACGATGCGGTGCGTGCGCTGGGCCTGCTTGTAGAGCTTGTCGGCATACTCGATTCCCTGCTGTCCCATTTGCCCGCTGGAGGTCAACAACTGGCTGTACCCAAGAATGGCGGTAAGCGGGTTGTTTAGTTCGTGCGCGACGCCGGAAATCAGCTGGCCGACCGCCGCCAGCTTCTCGCTGTGGAGCAATTGTTCCTGGGTGCGACGCAGGTTTTCATAGGCCTGGCGAGTTTCCTCATAGAGAATCGAGCGCTCGATGGCGCTGGAAATCTGGCTGCCGACAGCGATGAGCAAGTTCACGTCGGCGGTGGAGAATTCCCGCGGAGTGCGGCTGCCGACAACCAGGCCACCGATGACGCGGTCTTTGGACCATAAGACCACAATGTAGGCATCGGCAAGCCCCTCTTTCGCCTGCGCGTCGCGAAAAACTTGCGGCAGCGGCAAACCCCGGGCAGAAAGAAACGTCGCGTGCACAGCCTTGATATGCTGCATCAGTTCGGGCTTCACCGAGACAGGCGGAAAGTGCCTGGAGAATTCCGAACGATGCCCGACCACCGCGACGCGCCGTAACTTCGTGCCGTCCTGATCGAACAGATAAAGTGAAGTAGCGTCCAGGCTGAATAGCTCGGCCATCTGACCCAGCGTGCGATGCAACGAATCGCTCAGGTCCAGCGATTCGGTCAGCGTCTGGCCGATGGAATTCAAGACCATGAGCTCGCGATTGCGGCGACGGATTTCAGATTCCGCCTGCTTCCGCTCGGTAATGTCAAGCAAGAATCCCTGGTATGCCGTCACGTTGCCGGCGGCATCCCGGACCGCGATGGAAGACTCCAGCATGGTACGCACTTCGCCATCTTTGCGCCGCATTTCGAATTCGAAATCGGCAACCGAACTGTGCTGCTGCAAGAGCCTCTTGAGCCTTTCGCGATCCGAGCTATTGGCGTAGAACGCTGTGGGGATATCCACTCCCAGCAACTCCTCGCGGTTCTCATAGCCGGTCATTCGAAGGAGCGCATCGTTGAAATCCAGGAAGCGTCCCTGGGGCGTGGAGATAAACACGCCTTCCTGAACGCTGGACACCAGCGTGCGGTATTTTTCCTCCGCGCGCTTTCGATCGGTGATGTCCTTCAGTACGTGGACGGTTCCGAGTTGCTGTCCGCTCGGATCGGTGAAAGTCGAATTGGAGGCCAGAAAATACCCTGACAGCCACGGATCGGGATCGTCGCCTTCCCCGCCAACTCCTTCGCAGTAGGGGCAGATTTTGTATCCAGCGTTCTGGACCGGCAGGAGTTCCATGACGCTCCGGCCGACCAGTGTGTTCCCTTCGCGTCTCAGGAGCTGGCTCAGCCGCTGATTGCTTCGTAGAATACGGCCCGCGCGATCGTGGACCAGGATCGGATCGCCGATGGAATCAAACGTGTATTCCCACTGCCGCTGCACCGCAGTGACTTGCTCAAACAATTTCACGTTTTGCAGCGTCAGCCCGAGCAAGTTCGAGATGTTCACAAGATAAGACAATTCGTCCGGATGAAACCGCTCCTGCCGCGTCGAACCGACGGCGATGATTCCCAGCGGCCCTTGCTTGCCGGGAAGCGGCAGCGTCACCAGCCCTTTCAGCCCAGCTTCGTCCACTCTCTTCCGAGCCTCCGGGTCCCACTCTTCGGCCGACTGCAGGAACTGGCACTCTCCCTTCAGCACGCGTTGCGCCCACGGTTCCGCCGCGGAGAGCTGCGCGAACCGAGTCAGGTACGACTTGCCAAATCCCACCGATGCCCGCGCCACCAGTTGCGCAGAATTACCATCGCCTTCCTTCAGGCGGACGATCCCGTGTGTGGCGCCAAGGCTTTCCACGAGGTGCCTCAGCACCTGGTCAATTACTTCCTTGACGGAAAGCGTCTGCGTGCTTGCGGTGGTCAGAAGCGTCAGACGGCGCATCTTGTCATTCAGCTCTTCGCTCCGAGTGCGCTCGCCCTCCAGGACCACCACGATCATGGCGATCCCCAAGGCCACTCCCAGAAAATGGTCGAAAGCCACGCGCAACAGGAAGAGCGGGCTATCCACCCATAGCGGACGGTCAAATCCATGGAGGCCACTTAGGAGGAATATTCCCGCAAGGAGCTGCGCACCGTGACCGCGGCGCGCGATTTCCGCCCGCCACATCATCCAACCGGCAAGCAGGCATATCACTGTCTCGAAAATGGCAGTTTCCCAGTGCAGAGAAGTGACCAGCCCCGGACCTTGCCTTTCGACATAGTAGATGGCCGCCAGGATCAAACCGATCAGCGGAATGGCGGACCAGATTCGGCGCTCCGAGCCCGCCGAGCAGTGCACCACGGCTATCAGGAAGAGAATCAGGGCGGCGGCTTGCGACAAGACGCTGGCGAGATTCAACCCTGGAACGTGGCGAATCAGCAGCGCCAATTCACAGAACGCGGAGAGCGTAAAGCAGCACCACCCGATAAGCCAAAAGCGGAAATAGACCGCGTGGTGATCGCGGCGGAAAAGAAGAAAGAGAACCAGCAAGATGATAGAGGCAGTTGTTTCGAAGAAAGCAATCCCGAGCAGGCCTTGATTCGCCAACACGATGCCCCGCCTCCCGGCCGGAAGCGCCGTCGCTGCGGTGATCGTGCTGCCGCGAAGCTATGTTATGGACGGCGAGAAGCTCTGAGTGAGACCCTTCCTGACGCTAACACGCTATTTTCTTACTGGGCAAGGCCGTCCCCATTTGTGTGTGCCGTCACATATAATGCCTGCTAGGGGCAAACCAACGTGGAGATAGAAAACATACTGGTCGTGGATGATGAGGAAGCGATCCGAGAGGTCGTTTCGACCATGCTCGAATCCAAGGGGTATCACTGCACGGCGGTGCAAAATGGCCGCGTCGCCCAGGACCAGGTGAAGAAAGCGACCCCCGATCTAGTCTTGAGCGACATGATCATGCCGGAAATGGATGGCATCCGGCTGCTCGAATGGATGCGGCAATACGATCCGGAAGTGCCGGTGATCATGGTCACGGCAATCCACGACATTTCCACAGCCCTGGAAGCCATTCGCCGCGGCGCCTATGACTACATCCTCAAGCCGTTCGAGAAAGACCAGCTCTTTTTGGGCGTTGGAAGGGCGCTGCAGCACCGGCGTCTGATCATCGAAAACCGCAATTATCAGCGCAACCTCGAACAGCTCGTAGAGGAACGCACCGCACAGCTCACCGCAAAGCACGTGGAGCTCGAGCAGTCCTACGACGACACGCTCGAAGCTCTCGGAAGCGCTCTGGACTTGAAGGATGCTGAAACGGAAGGACATTGCCAGCGCGTCACGGCGTTTTGCATTTCGATTGCTAGAGCCATGCCCGTGCCCGATCCTTATCTGGCCATCCTGGCGCGCGCCGCTTTCCTGCACGATATCGGCAAGATGGCCATCCCAGACAGCATCCTTCGCAAACCCGGTCCGCTGGACGACGCGGAAAAAAAGAAAATGCGCGAGCACTGCGAAATCGGCTACAACATGCTGATTCGCATCCCGTTTCTGCGTGACGCTGCGGAGATCGTACTCGCCCATCAGGAATTTTTTGACGGCACGGGTTACCCGCGCGGCCTGAAGGGGGAGCAGATTCCGCTCGGTGCGCGCATCTTTACCATCGCGGACTCGCTCGACGCCATGATCAGCGACCGCCCCTACCGCAGAGCTTTACCGATGTCCCACGCCCGCGAAGAAATCAAGCGCTGCTCCGGCAGCCAGTTTGATCCAGCAGTCGTCGACGTCTTTATGACCATTCCGGAGCAGCACTGGCTGGATCTGCGCGAACACCTCGGCTCCCCATTCCGCCTGGCCCATCTGAAGAACCTGTAGAGGCGGGTTTATATCCGCTATTGTAGAGCCTGCCTTCCACCTCTTGCGCCACGTCGAGCGAAACCGTATGATTTCTTCACAATGGCACTGATCCCCATCAAGACGGCATCCGAAACCGGCTACTGCGACTGCATCTGCAGCTGCTATGAATTGGCCAGCCTGCGGGATGAAGACACGGGCAAAGGCTACTGCCCTGCTTGCGGGAAAGACCACGTCGATCTAAACGCCGGCGTCGGCATTCCCCTCCCAGCGCCCGCAAAAGTCTCCCCAAACTCCACATCAGGGCGGAACTGCGCTGCAATGCCCTCGCCCGCCGACCCTCCCGGCCGCCTACGCTAATTCAACTTAAGTTCACGCTGGAGGCTTGGCGGTCAGTAGCCTGCGTTAGCAGTGTAGTTGTAGAATGGGTGATATTTGTGGCGGTATAAGTAAACAGGCATGAGCTGGTCTGCTCTGCGCCAATTCAAAAGATAGAGAGTAAGGTCCTTGTCCCCCGGGCGAAGGTCTGCTCGGGCGTGAGGAGGCTGACGACGAGATAGCCCTCGGCCGGAAATTCGTAGAAGTGGCTTGGATGAACGGAAACGCCATTCGTCGTCAGGAGTTCGATCGCCAGATCCTCATCGGAGCCTGTCGCGGGAACACGCAGGACCGCGCACCAGCCGCCTTCTACCTTTAACCGGGAGACGGCCTTCTGCGCGGCCAACTGGCGGTCGAGTTCCGCGAGATTTCGCCGGATGCGCGACATTGCTTGCTCTTGAAAACTGTGGCGCCCCTCGAGAAATTTCGGGATTGCCAGTTGCACGGGCGCATTCACGGAAAGATACGTATCGGCAATAACTTCCAGTCGCGCCAGCGCTTCGCGTTTCCATTCTCGCGGCCCGCTGGCGACTAACCAAGCGGCCTTCATCTGCGGCAGTCCGCAAATCTTGGAGAGCCCACTCAGGGTAAACGTCGGCGCGCCACTATTCGCCGCAAAGCTCGCCGGCCGGCTTCCCTCGAGCTCGAAATCCAGAAACACTTCATCGGCGATGATGGCTAGCCCTCGCTCGGAAGAAATGGAATTCAACTTTGCGATTTCCGCGGGCTTTGCGAAGTGTCCCGTCGGATTATTGGGATGCACGATGATGACCCCTCGTGTGCGCGGCGTAACGGCGCGCTCCAACGAATGAAAATCGATCTGCCATCCGTGGTCGTACGGGAGCGGATAACGCACCAGGTTGACGTCCTGGATCTCCGCCAGGAAATCGAAGAGCGGATAACTTGGCGAAGGAATCAGAAACTCGTCGCCCGGATCGCAAAGCGTTCGAAAGACGTAGGAATATGCTTCGCTCGTGCTGGTTGTGAGAATTATATCCTCGACAGCAACATCATCGCCGCGATCCGCGTAGTATCCGGCAACCGCCCTGCGCGCGGATCCTAGCCCCTTCGGATTGGGCTCGTAAGATAGCGCCGCCGGATTGCTCAACGCGTCGAGAATCGCGGAACTGTCGTACTCGAATCCGCACTCCGTGGGATTCGAAATCGTCAAATCGAGCAAGGGCTTCCCCGCCGCGCGATGTGCTGCCAGCGCCTCGCTCAACCGGTTCGGCGTCAAATTCCAATTGGTGCGTTTTGCAAACATTTTTGAAGCCGCATCATTATAGGGGAACGGACATATTTGTAGTGGCGGGTCTTCAGACCCGTGCTTTGTTTTTTGTATGACCGCGCCTTAAACCAGTTTGCAACCGGTCCTACCCTAAGGCAAAACGCAAATGACGTATACTAAACGCTCCGCAAAGCCATGACCTCGCAGCCCAAATTTACTTCCCCGCTGGAGCCCGTGCCGCAGCTTGATCTTTCCGCGCAGTACGCGGCGATCAGTGCCGAGATTCGAACGGCCGTCGAGCGCGTGATGGCCTCGCAGCAATTTGTCCTGGGCCGCGAAGGCGCCGCGTTCGAAGAGGAAATCGCCAAGCTCTGCGGCGTCGCTCACGGCGTGGGCGTGGCTTCCGGAACGGACGCGCTGATTCTAGCTTTGCGCGCGTGCGGGGTCGGAGCCGGAGACGAAGTGCTCCTGCCACCATTCACTTTTGTCGCCACGGGAAGCGCCGTCAGCGCTCTTGGCGCCAAGCCCATTTTCGCGGACATCCGCCCGGACACCTACAATCTCGATCCCTCCGAATTCGAACGCCGCGTCACTCCGCGGACGCGCGCCATCGTGGTCGTCCATCTCTACGGCCTTGCAGCGGACATGGACCCGATCCTGGCCTTTGCCAAATCGCGCAAGTTGCCGGTGATCGAAGATAATGCCCAGGCCATCGGCGCGTCCTACAAAGGCCGGCGGACCGGCTCGCTCGGAGACGCCGCGTGCGTCAGTTTTTATCCCACAAAAAATCTGGGCGCGTATGGCGACGCGGGAATGGTGGTGACGAATTCGGCGCAACTCGCCGCGCACATTCGAACGCTTCGCAATCATGGCCAATCAGAAAAATATCGCAGCAACGAGGCCGGCTGGAACAGCCGCCTCGACGAAATCCAGGCCGCCATTCTGCGCGTAAAGGTGCGTCATCTTTCGAATTGGCAGCGCGCCCGCCAATCGCATGCCGCTGAATACAACCAGCTCTTCTCACAAATTCCCGGCGTCATGCCGCCGCTCGCTCCCGAAGGTTTCGAACACGTCTACCACCAATACACCATTCGAATCGAACAGCGCGATGCCCTCCAGAAATTCCTGAGCGAAAGAAAAATTGGTAGCACGGTCTACTATCCCTATCCATTGCATCTTCAGCCGCTGTACGCATCGCTCGGCCACAAGCCCGGCGGCTTTCCACACTCGGAGCGCGCGGCGCAGGAAGTTTTGTCGTTGCCGATGTATCCGGAGTTGCGCAAAGAGCAGATCGCACGCGTGGTGGAAGCCATCGCTGAGTTTCTGAAATGTTGAATTTCTAAAACGTTGAGTTTTCGAACATCAAAAACTTATTTCCCCAAGTAAAGAAGAGCCAGCAGGAAAATCCAAAGTCCATCCATGAAATGCCAATAGTAGGAAGTAATTTCCGCGGCCGCCGGTAGGGAAATTTTTGTCTTTTCAAACTTGCGGAAGGAAACAAAAAGCAGGGCGCCGACTCCGCCCAGAAGGTGAACTGCGTGCGCGCCAGTGAAAATGTAAAAGAAACTGCTGGCCTGGTTGCTAGCGATGTACACGCCTTGCGCGACAAGCTGGCGCCAGGCAATGAGCTGCCCGGCAACAAACAGGAAACCTAAGGCCGTCGTGACCAGCCAGAATTTGCGAAAACCGGAAGCGTCCGCAAGAAAAAGCCGCCGCCGTGCCGATTCAAGAGTGAAACTGCTGGCGAGAAGAACGCAGGTGTTGGCCCAGAGAATGCGCGGAAGATGGACGGTCACCCACAGATCGCTGCCGCGGCGCAAAACGATAAAAGCGCTGGCGAGCGCCATGAAAAACATCAAAATGGAAACGATACCGATGGTGATGGCAGTCGAGTAGCGTTTGGGCGACGGAGTCCATCTGCGGCGGCGATTGCGATCGTCGCTGCTGCCGTCGCCATCGTCGCCTCCACCCGGAGGTGGCGGGGGGCCGCCGCCTCCACCACCGATGTCTTCAACGATGAGTTCTTCATCCGGAAATGCGGTTGTGCCCGGCATGGTGAATTTTCCCCTGCTCCGAACTTTACTATCCAAACTTTACTTTCCGGAATTTATTCTCCGGACTGACGAGCCCTTGACCTTGACCACTTGCTCTGGCGCGATATGCTGCGGCACGAAATCTTCGGCCACATCTGGCACGCCGAACTCGTAAGCCCCACGATACACCACAGGGTCGGTAGGGCCAAAATCGTCGGCGGGCGACGAGGGAACGCTCCATTCGAGCGTCGTAGCGCGCCAGGGGTTGCACTCCAAAACTTTTTCGCCGCGGAAAAGGCTCCAAAGAAAATTGATGAGGAAGAGCCCTTGCGCGAAGACAGTGAGTAGAATCGCGACGGTGATGAAACTGTGCATCGCGGAGCCGGCGGCAGTGACCGAGGCGAGAGAGCTGCCAGACAAAATGCGCGAATGGGCGATCAGGCCGAGCCAGTGCATGGGCATGAAAACGCAGTAAACGCCGGCGAAGGTCAACCAGAAATGAATTTTGCCGAGAGTTTCGTTCAGCCGGCGGCCAAAAAGTTTGGGGAACCAGAAAAAAAGTGCGCCGAGAATCGCGAATGTGGCGGCGACGCCCATTACAAGATGGAAATGGCCGGTGACGAAATCGTCGCTGACGGCAGCGGCGGCGAGATCGTGGCGCGCGAGAAAAATTCCGGAGAGTCCGCCGGAGAGAAAAAGTGAAATGAAACCGAGCGCGAAGAGCATGGCGGTGTTGAGCTGGACGCGCGCGTTCCAGAGCGTGCCGAACCAACTGATCAGAAGGATGGTGGCGGGCGGTCCGAGCGAAGAAGCCAACAGTGAAAAAACCAGCGGCGAAAAAGGATTCATGCCGCTGGAAAACATGTGTTGTCCCCAAACGCAAAAACCAAAGAGACCGACGCCGCAGAGCGCCGGAACAACGAGGCGTTCCTTCCAAACCGGCTTGCGGGAAAACGTGGAAACCAAATGCGTGATGAGGCCGAAGCACGGAAGCATGGCGACATAGACTTCGGCTTGCGCAAAAAACCAGAAGAGACGCTGCCAGACAATGGGGACGGCGTTGGCGATAACGCCGGGCGGTTGATTGGCAATGAAATTCAGCAAGGGGAAAAAGTGTGTGCTCAAGAGGCGATCCGAGAGCAGGCAGACGCAGGCTGCCAGCAGAATGCTGAAAATCAGCATGCCAAGGATGGCGTTGATGAACCAAGCCCAGACGGTTAGCGGCAACCGGGGGAGAGTCATTCCCGGAGCGCGCAAGTCGATCGTGGTGACGCTGAAATTGAGCGCGTTGAGAAGAGACGCGGTACAGAAAATGGCGACGCTGACGATCCAGAGCGTGATGGCGGGGTGAGACGGAATCAAGAAAGTAGTCGTCAGGCCCAGAAGCGAGGCGCCGGTGGCCAAGAGCGCTATAAGATTCAGCGTGGGGAAAGCCATTTCGCGCGCGCCGATTTGGAGGGGGAGAAAATAGTTTCCGAAGCCGGCCTGGGGCGCGGCGGTGAGCACCAGAAAAACCATCAACGAACCGTGGAGCGTGGTGAGCGCCGCAAAACGGTCCGGCGAGCTGCCGAGGCTGGAGAGGAACGGGAGATGCACTCCCGGCCAAGCCAGGTGGATGCGCATAAGCAGCGACATCGCCATGCCGAGAAAAACGCTGAACAGGGCGAGCCAAAGATAGTTGAGGCCGATGGTCTTGTGGTTGGTGTTGAAGAGGTATCGGGACAGAAAGCCGGTCCGCGGCGATTCCTGGTAGTTGGCTCCGCTGCTGTCTTCGTTGGCCATGCCTGCGCTGGAAGCCTCTGGCCGCCCGTGGCTGAACCAAGCCGCCGGACGCGGGATAAATAGAATACATAGTCGAGGAAAAGGCAAGGGGCCGGACGCGCATTCTCTTGCTGGGACGCGCCGAATTCCAGAATGGGAATTGTTGGTACACACCCCGGCAGTTTTCGTCCCGTAGAATCGTCCGGGATGCAGAATTCGCATAAGAGTGGCGAGCAAAGGACTTACGGGATACGGAACTTGGAAGAGTGTACGGAGAATGGAAGATGCAGCAGCGACAGAGACGCAGAGACACAGAGTGCGGGGAAGAAGGAGGGTAACTTGCCTCTAATACTTGGTTAACCATAATCACTAGCACTCCCCCGTGTTTTTTGTAAGTGTTGCATCTAAGGGGTTTACGCCTGGTGTAAGTCTTTTGTTTGCAATACTTGCGAGGAGATCCATAAGTGTTGCAGCTACAGGACTTATGGGAGAGGACTGTTGGCGAGAAAGTACCTGGGAAGAATGGGAAGATTTTGGCGGATTTAGAAGGAACGCGTGGCGGGCGAGCCCCGGTACGGTAACCGGGATGCAAATGAGGCACATGGTTCGCAGGGCACGGGGGATCGTGCCCGAATAACAAAACCATTATAACAATATTGGTACCGTTTTTCAATGATTACTTATAAGTTCTTTTGATACTGCGGGATAGCGGAATGCCCCACCCTTGCAATCAACAAAACCGCACGCGTAGGCCACTCAACGGTAGTCCGAGTTTTAAGCCTGCGCCACCGGCCCGCTGGTGCACGCTTCAGAAATTTAGCAGATACTCGGGGATCGTGAATCGAGCGAAGTTTTCCGAGGATATGCGTTCCTGAAGCCGTTTCATTGTCGAATTGTGATACAGAGCGAGCCATATGTATTTTTGTTTGACCCGCTCGCTTTTCTGGTGAATCTCCTTTGCTACTGCATTCTGAATCATCTTGCGGTGTGCCTCGATTTGGTCTTCTGGGCGTATACCTTCAGGGTTTCCTACGGCGAATTCGGTTACAGTATGACCGAAGAGGTAGTCTAAATAGTATGCTCCGTCCTCGCCCCTTTGGACGTAGTCTCGCCATCCGGCGATGTAACCGCCCTCCTCCGCCTCCCGTATGAGGGTTTCTGAATGATTGGAAGCATCTAAGAGGTTGATAGAGAATTTGGACTTGTTGAGCGGTCCGGGCACCTAAAAAGGTTTCAAACTGGAAGTAGCCGGATGCGCGTCTGGGGCAGGACGAAATCAAGCCTTTGCAAGCTGGTGGATTTGTCACATCGTACTCTTCCTCCCTTCCTCGCGCCGTTTTGTGCGGCCCACTACTTAGAAAGCCAGGAGGCCAACCCATGAACATATTCAGTGATAGTCTCGCGCCGGACCGCCGTTTGTCGCACCGTCACAGCGTTAGAACGGCTCTTCGCATTCGCGCATGGAATTCGGCGCTGCCGGAGCACCGGGCCGAATCGGTGAATATGTCCCTGCGCGGAATCTACTTCAATACCAAGACGCCCTTGTGCGAAGGCGAAATCGTGGAAGTGCCGCTGAAAATGCCGGAGGAAGTGAGCGGTGAGCAAACCACGGAATGGCGGTGCACCGGCCACGTGGTGCGCGTGGAGCCGTTCGATCCGGCGAAGGGTAAGCTGGGAATAGGCGTCCAGTTCTACTGCAACGAAGCGGCGCGTCCGGAGCAGGCGCGGGTGCTACTGGGGGCCGGACCATCGTGGCGCGTGGTTCCATTTGGAGAGCCAAGACCAGCAGCGAGGAGCGCGGGAGCGAATCGCCTAGAGGCCATTTTCAGGCAGACGGAGAGAAGCGGCTAACGGGCGCACGAACCAGCTCGCATCCACACCGGAGAAAGAAGCGCTGGACGAGCGGCTTCCGGAGTTAAGGGGCGGCGAGGCGAGGGAGAAGGAAGCGAAAGAAGGCGTTTGGATTGGACTCGAGGCAGACTTGGGCATTGGGCGGGCCGGGGTCGGCGCGGGTGAAACCCTTTTCGTCGACGCGGATGTGCATAGGCTGGACGGGGCAGAGGGAGGGATTGACGAGGAAGGCGATGGTCATGGGGTCGAAAAGAGTGGGTGTTGGCTGGCCCCATTGGTGGTAGAGGAGAGTAAGGGCGTCGGAGAGCGGCGTGCCTTGGCTGAAGAGGTAGGCGCGCTTGACTTCGTCGAGTTTGAGCTGGGTGGCGTCGAGGGGCATGACGAAAAGCGGCACGCCGGAGGCGAATAGTTTTTGGGCGGAAGGGATGTCGTTGAGAATGTTCCATTCGGGCTGCGGGGGCGTAGGTGGGCCGAAGCCGAGGTCACCGTAGCCGCGCTTGATGGAGCCACCCATCAGGATGACGCGCTTGAGTTTGCGGAAGGTAGCGGGGTCTTTGTCGATGGTGGCGCCGATGTTCGTCAATGGGCCGATGGCGATGAGGGTGATTTGGCCGGGGTTGCGGCGAATTTGGTCGAGGAGGAAGGCGACGGCGTCGGGGTGAGAAGGCTTGGCGAAATGGCCGGATTCGGCGTAGCGGCGCTGGGTAAAGGTGCCTTTAGGAGGCGTGGCGACGCCGGCAGCTACAGGGATGTCCGGGCGGCCGACTTCGGCGAGGAAACGGTCGAGAAGCTTGGCGCGGGTCTCGGTGTCACCAAACGTGGTGGTGATGCCGAGGATTTGGAGTTCGGGGCTGCGGAGAGCGAGGGCGACAGCGAAGGCGTCGTCAATGTCGTCGCCGATGTCAGTGTCGAGGATTACTTTTTCAGGGACGGCGTTGGTGGGGGAGGATTGGGCTAGACAGGCCGGTGGGCAAATCAGGATCGGACAAAGTAGGACACGAGTGAGGAGAGGTGGGAGTTTTGGCATGAGGTCAGTCGAGTGGGACCCAGAGGTTGCCCGTGGCAGGGCCAAGTCGGAGGACCCCTCTAGCAACGGCCTGTTTCTTGTTGCGAGACCAGCCTTTGAGTTGCTTTTCGCGAGCCGTGGCGGATTCCTGCGCCGCATGGGATTCGTACCAGACTAGGAACTTGGGCTTGGTGGTTTTGGTATAAGCGGGGCCTTTGCCTGACGAGTGGTCCCGGATGCGTTGCGCAAGGTCGTTAGTTAGGCCAACATAGTAGGAGCCGTCGACGCAGAGAAGCACATAGGTGCACCAGCCTTCAGGAAAGACTGGACTAGGAGCCTTCCGTTCGTTTTGCTTGCTCGGGGCTGGGTTCAGTTTAGTTGATGATGGAGAAGCAGGAGAAAACATAGGAGAAGAGCCCTTCGGCTTCGCTCAGGGCAAAATTTCGCCTGCGCGAAATTTTGGTGCGGTCGAGAGGACTCGAACCTCCACGCCTTGCGGCGCTAGCACCTCAAGCTAGTGCGTCTGCCAGTTCCGCCACGACCGCGTTGAGAACCATCGTAAAGGCAATGATGCAGGGTGTCAAATGAGCGATTCGAGAATGCGATTTGGAAGCGGTTAGGGTTTTTTTGGCTGAGCCGGGGCTGGTTGCGAGGCAGCCGGTGGCTTAGAGGCTGGTTGCGTGCCGGACTGAGGCGTCGATGGTGGGGTTACGGGAGCCGTAGCTGGAGTGGTTGCTGGCGTGGTCGCTGGGGCGGCCGGAGCCGTTGCGGGGGCGGGCTTTGGAGCGGGTTGCGAAACTCGTTCCAAGATCGAGCTGCCCTGGCCGACGGCCTTATCGGTGCGCAGCACCATGGCGAAGGCGCACAGCATGAACATGACGGCACACCAGGTGGTGGCTTTGGAGAGGACGTTCGCGGCGCCGCGCGGACCGAAAGCCGTCTGGCTGCCCGCGCCGCCAAAAGCTCCGGCGAGGTCGGCAGCTTTGCCGCTCTGGAGCAGGACGACGATAATTAACACGAGACAATTGGCAACGAAAAATGTCGGCAACAACCAGAAAAACCAGCGCGAGTCGGCCAGTCTCCACCCCAGAACGATAATTCCAGCGCCGATCAACAGTGCGACGCCCCACTTCATCCAACCTGGCATTTCGAAAACCTCACTCAAGATGAAAGATGGCGGGACTAACCCGCCGCTACAACGAGTACCGGATCAAAGGCCGCCACTACTTGAAATTTACTAGCGCGGCGAACGATTTCGGGTCGAGGCTTGCTCCGCCCACGAGCGCGCCGTCCAACTCTTCCTGCGCCATCAACCCTTGCATATTGTCGGGCTTGACGCTGCCGCCATAGAGAATCCGGAGGGCGGAGGCGTGCCGGACGGAAAACCTCTCTCCCGCGCAACGCCGGAGCACCCGATGAGCTTCAGCAGCAATTTCCGGGGTCGCGGTGCGGCCCGTGCCGATAGCCCAAACGGGCTCGTATGCAATCAGAATACGGGAGAACTCGTCCGGGGTCAACGCGCCGGGGCCGCCGGTGAATTGGCGGGTGAGCACCTGTTCCGTGAGACCGGCGTCGCGGTCCTCTTGCGTTTCTCCCAGGCAAACGATGGGAGTGAGGCTGCTGTCCAGGGCCATCAGCGTCTTTTTGGCGACGTTGTCATCGGTTTCACGAAAAAGCTGGCGGCGCTCGGAGTGGCCAATGATGACGTAACGGCAGCCGGCTTCAGCAAGCATAGGGGCGGAAACTTCGCCGGTGTAGGCGCCTTCTTTGCTCCAGGAGACGTTTTGTCCGGCGATGGCGACGCTGGAGCCTTTCGCGGCTTCGACCGCGGTCGAGATCGCGGTGAAGGGCGGGGCGACGACGATGTCACAGTGTTTTGTGTTGGCAACGAGCGGGAGGAAGGAGGAGAAAAACGCGCGGGTGTCCGCGAGCGTTTTGTACATTTTCCAGTTGCCGGCGATTA
>Ga0137415_10001060_pt1 | contig 27090 bp, 23 predicted proteins | sample CZODoug3_1_1_16f_FD_183082 | JGI IMG/M metagenome (GOLD analysis project Ga0137415, IMG submission 183082) | Vadose zone soil fungal communities from Angelo Coast Range Reserve, California, USA - CZODoug3_1_1_16fungal (Hybrid Assembly) | ecosystem: Environmental > Terrestrial > Soil > Vadose...
CGGGACATGGGCGCGGTGGTGCGGGCGTACCGGCACCACCCCGCGCACGGCCGGCGCCCCCTGCCGCAGGCCGATGTGGCGGCGTGGTTGGGCATCACCCAGGGGCAGCTGAGTCGCATCGAGTCCGGCCACAACCGGGTACGCGAATACGACAAGCTGGTCGGCTACGCCCGGCGGCTGCACATCCCCGCCGAGCTGCTCTGGTTCGAGGCGGAGGACCCGCGGCCGGCCGCCGACCGGCCCGGCGAGGGACTGGTCCGGCTGCCCAGTGGCGCCATGGTGCCGCCGCCGATGGCGCTCTCCGAGTCGGCGCTGGCCGACGCGCTGCTGATCACCTTGCGGCAGAACGCGGTCATCGACAACCTGACCGGCTCGCACGCGCTGCTGCCGGTGGCGGTGCAACAGATGGGGTTCATCGACCAGGTGCTCGCCGGCAGCCAGGGGCACGGCCGGTTCCGGCTGCTCGGCGTGGCCGCCCGGTTCGCCGAGTACACCGGCTGGCTACACCAGGAATGCGGCGACCTGGCGGCGGCGCTGCGCTGGTCGGACACCGCGCTGGACCTGGCCGAGCAGGCCGGCGACTCCGCGCTGTCCTGCTACATCCGGATGCGCAAGAGCTACATCGCGACCGACGCGGGCCGCCCCGACCTGGCTATCGCGTTCGCCGGCCAGGCGGTCGACTCCGGCCCGCTGAGCCCCCGGCTGAAGGCGTTCGTGCTCCGGCAGCGCGCCCAGGGATACGCGCTCGCCGGGGACTACGACGGGTGCGCCCGCTCGCTGGATCGCGCATTCGGATTCGCCTCGGACACCTCCGGGGACGGCGCGGACCTGGTGCCGTACTGCACGCCCAGCTACATCGAGATGGAGGCCGCGCAGTGCTGGATCACCCTGGGCCGCCCGGCCAAGGCGTTGAGCACGCTGCGCAAGGGCCTCGGTGGCTGGCGGCCGAACTTCCGCCGCGACCTCGGGCTCTGTCTGGCCCGGCTGTCCGCGGCGCACGCCGGTATCGGTGAGCCGGACCAGGCGCTGGACGTGGCCCGCCGGTCGCTGCCGATCGCCGCCGACACCCGCTCGCACCGCACCCTGCTGCAACTGCGCCAGGCCACCGACCTGATGGTGGCCGGCGGCGCCGTCGAGCAGGCCGAGCAGCTGCGCCAGGCGATGGCGGCCGCGTTGGACTGACCGGCCGGGTTATGAACTGGTGCACAAACCTGACCTGGTCGGTTGAGATTCGGGATGCGAGAGGCGTAAGACTGGGGAGCATTCAGCAGCGGAGGGCAACGTGACCGTCGAGTTCATCGGGATGATCGGCACCCAGCACGTCTCGGAGATCCGCCCGGGCTCCGGCCCGCTGGTGAACCCGGAGTTCGTCCGCCGGTTCACCCGCGCGCACGAGAACGCCGGGTTCGACAAGGTGCTGGTCGGGCACAGCTCGAGCACCCCGGACGGGTTGCAGGTGGCGGCCTATGCGGCGGCGCACAGCGAGCGGCTCGGCTTCCTGGTCGCGCACCGGCCCGGCTTCGTGGCACCCACGCTGGCCGCCCGGAGCTTGGCCACCCTGGACCAGTTCTCCGGCGGCCGGGTGGCCGTGCACGTGATCAGCGGCGGCAGCGACGTGGAGCAGCGCCGCGACGGGGACTGGCTGGGCAAGGACGAGCGCTACGACCGCACCGACGAGTACCTGGACGTACTGGTGCGCACCTGGACCGAGGACGCCCCGTTCAGCCACCACGGCCGGCACTACCGGTTCGACGACGTGCACGCCGAGGTCCGCCCACTGCAGCGGCCGCGCATCCCGATCTACTTCGGCGGCTCCTCGGCGGCGGCGTACCGGGTGGGCGGCCGCCGCGCCGACGTGTTCGCGCTGTGGGGCGAGCCGCTGGCCGAGACCGCCGACCAGATCGCCTCGGTGCGCGCCGCCGCCGAGGCCGCCGGCCGCGCCGAGCCACCCCGGATCAGCGTGTCCTTCCGGCCGATCCTGGGTGCCACCGAGGAACTGGCATGGGAACGGGCGCACCGGATCCTGGACCAGATCACCTCCGCCCGCGGCGGGCACGGCTCGTTCACCGGCGCCCGGATGCACCAGGCCACCCCGGCGAACGTGGGCTCCCAACGGCTGCTGGCCGCCGCCGCGCGCGGTGAGCGGCACGACAGGGCGCTGTGGACCCCGACGGCGGCCGCGTCGGGGGCGGCCGGCAACTCCACCGCGCTGGTCGGCACCCCCGAGACGGTGGCCGCCGCGCTGCTGGACTACGTCGACATCGGGGTGAGCACGCTGCTCATCCGCGGCTACGACCCGCTGGACGACGCCATCGACTACGGCCGCGAGCTGCTCCCGCTGGTCCGCCAGGAGTTGGCCGCCCGGGAGTCCGGGCTGACCGGGGCGCGGGCGTGAGCACGACCGACGGGTTCCACCCCGACCTGACCGAGCGACCGGCGGGCGCTGACCGGGCGGCGGGCGCTGACCGGACGGAGGGCGCCGCGTCGTTGCGCACCCGGCTGCACCACGTCCGCGCCGGCGAGCTGGACGGCAACACCGCGCAGAGCGGCGGGATGACCCGGCTGGCGGCGATCAGCGGCAACCGGGTCGGCTCGGAGCGAATCTGGATGGGGGAGACGCACGTCGCGCCGGCCACCGCGTCGGACAACCACCATCACGGCGAGTCCGAGACGGCGATCTACGTGGTGAGCGGCCGGCCGGAGTTCGTCTTCCACGACGGCACCGACGAGGTGCGGCTCAAGACCGGCCCCGGCGACTACGTCTTCGTCCCCCCGTACGTGCCGCACCGCGAGGAGAACCCCGACCCGACCGACCCGGCCGTCGTGGTGATCTCTCGCAGCACCCAAGAGGCCATCGTCGTCAACCTGCCCTCGCTAAGAGCTCGTGAGTGGTAAGTGGTCTCATCGGGCCACTTGCCACTCACGACCGCTGACCAGCGGGTTTGTCACGCCGTACGAGGAGACCCATGCCCGGCCCGCGCCGATTCCTGCCCGTGCTCGCCGCCGTCGTGCTGCTCGCCCTGGCCGGCTGCTCCGGGGCGCCGAAGGCGGGCGGGCCGGTGGACCTGGCGTCGGTGAACCTGCGGGTGGGTGACCAGGCCGGCATCCAGCAGGCGTTGCTGCGTGCGTCCGGGGCCCTGGACGGGGCGCCCTACCAGGTCACCTGGGCGGAGTTCCCGGCCGCGGCGCCACTGCTGCAGGCGTTGCAGGGCGGCGCGATCGACATCGGGGTGGCCGGCGACGCGCCCACCCTGAACGCGCTGGCGGCCACCTCGGACATCACCGTCGTGGCCGCCAACCGGTCGCCGAAGCAGGGCGGGCTGGCCGTGCTGGTACCGGCCAACTCGCCGGTCCGGACGGTGGCCGACCTGCGCGGGCACACCGTGTCGCCCACCACCCAGGGCAGCATCGGGCACTACCTGCTGCTCCAGGCGCTGGGCGAGGCCGGGCTCAGCGCGTCCGACGTGAAGATCAGTTTTCTGCAGCCGACGGACGCGGTGGCCGCGCTGCACTCCGGCGCGATCGACGCCTGGTCGACGTGGGACCCGTACACCGCCGTCGCCCAGCTCGAGCAGGGCGACCGGGTGCTGCGCGACGCGTCCGGGCTGACCTCCGGGCTGAGCTTCCTGGACGCCAACAACTCCTCGCTGGCCAACGCCTCGGTCAAGGCCGCCATGGCCGACTTCATCCGGCGCTTCGACGGTGCGCTGAGCTGGGCACAGACCAACCCGGCGGACAACACGCGGATCTACACGCAGCTCACCCAGCGTTCCCAGCCGGTGGCGGCGCTGGTGGCGGACCGCTCGGTCCGCTCGGCCACCGCGCTGGACCCTCCGGTGGTCGCCGAGCTGCAGCGGATCGCGGACAACTATCAGCGTTACGGTGTGTTGCGCGGCAAGGTCACCGTCGCCCAACGCATCCAGGATCTGAGCCCGCCCATCCCGTAGCCCACGCCGCCGCCGCACGCCGCCGCCGCACGCCGCCGCACGGCACACAACGTCACGCCGCCGCACGCCGACCAGGAGGGACCGCCGGGTGAGCCGGATCCTGCTCAACGCCTTCGACATGGCCTGCGTCGGGCACCAGTCCGCCGGGCTGTGGCGCCACCCCGACGACCAGGGTTACCGCTACCGCGACCTGGACTACTGGACCGAGCTGGCCCAACTGCTCGAACGCGGCGGGTTCGACGCGGTGTTCCTGGCCGACGTGCTGGGCGTCTACGACGTGTACGGCGGTTCGCGGGATGCCGCCGTGCGCCAGGCGGCCCAGGTGCCGGTGAACGATCCGGTGCTGGTGGTGCCGGCGATGGCGGCGGTCACCGAGCGGCTGGGCTTCGGGGTGACCGTTTCGCTGGCCTACGAGCAGCCGTACGCCCTCGCGCGCCGGCTGACCACGCTGGACCACCTGACCAAGGGCCGGGTGGCGTGGAACATCGTCACCTCGTACCTGGACAGCGCGGCGCGCAACCTGGGCCGGGGCGAGCAGATCCCGCACGATGCGCGCTACGAGCTGGCCGACGAGTACCTCGAGGTCTGCTACAAGCTCTGGGAGGGCTCCTGGGAGAACGGCGCGGTGCTGCGCGACGCGGGGCGCGGGGTGTTCACCGACCCGGCCAAGGTGCACGACATCGAGCACAAGGGCCGCTTCTTCGACGTGCCGGGGCCGTTCTTGTGCGAGCCGTCCCCGCAGCGCACCCCGGTGCTGTTCCAGGCCGGTGCGTCACCGAGGGGCACCCGGTTCGCCGGTACGCACGCCGAGGCGGTGTTCGTCAGCGGCCCGACCCCGGCGGTGGTGCGCCGCTCGGTCACCGCCGTCCGCGACGCGGCGGAGGCCGCCGGCCGGGACCCGCGCGCGGTGAAGGTGTTCGCCATGCTCACCGCGATCGCCGCCGAATCCGACGCCGCCGCGGCCGCCAAGCGCGACTCGTACCTGGAGTACGCCAGCCACGAGGGCGCCATGGCGCTGTTCGGCGGCTGGACCGGCGTCGACCTCTCGGAAGCCTCCCCCGAGCAGCGCCTGGAGTACGTGGAGACCGACGCCACCCGCTCCGCGCTGGCCAGCTTCACCACCGCCGACCCGGACCGGGAGTGGACGGTCGGCGAGCTGGCCCGGTTCATCGCGATCGGCGGCCGGGGCCCGGTGGTGGTGGGATCGGGGGCGACGGTCGCCGACGAGCTGGAGCGCTGGGTCGACGAGGCCGACGTGGACGGGTTCAACCTGGCGTACGCGGTCACCCCGGGCACGTTCGTGGACTTCGTCGAGCACGTCGTGCCGGAGCTGCGCGCCCGAGGCCGCGCCCAGTCCGAGTACGCCGCCACCACGCTGCGGGAGAACCTGGGTACCGCCGCCGGCCCGCTGCTCGCCGCTGACCACCCCGGCGCCCGCCACCGCCGCCGACCCGTGAGTGGTTAGCGTTGTCCTGGCAACGCTAACCACTCACGGGTCCTGATCAGCTCCGGTCGCCGAGCTCGACACCATTCAGGTTCGATCTTCCGCAAACCTGCACCACGTCGATCCCGGCGACACGGCAGCGGCCGCAGCTGGGTGTCGTCCGCCCGGTGGGGGTTCCGCTTACGAGACCACTCCGAGGAGTGGCTTGATCGTTGTCACCAGGGCGTGGTGGCGCCGTCGCGCCCCTGGAAGGTGCCGGTCGGGCCGCCGGGCGGCAGCGTCGCCAGCCGCACGATCGCGTCCGTACCTTCAGTCAAGGTCTGCGTGCCCTGGTGGTCATTGAGGTCGGTAGCGGTGTAGCCAGGCCACGCCGCGTTGACCAGAATGTCGGGCAGCGCGTGGGCGTATTGCAGCGTCAGCATCGTCAGCGCCGCTTTGCTCGTGGAGTAGATGGGTGGGGCCTGTTCTTGGGGCCATCCGCTCTCGTGTTGCCAGGTGAGTCGCCCCGTTCCGCTCGACACATTGACGATGCGCGGGTTCTCCGCGGACCGAAGAAGCGGCAGGAACGCCTGGGTAAGCCGCACGACACCGAGCACATTGGTGTCGAGGGTTGTGAGCACCTCGGAGGCGGTGATGTCGGGCAGTGGGCGGCGGGGACCGACGATGCCCGCGTTGTTGACCAGAACGTCCAGACGACCATAGCGCGCGCGGATGTGACCAGCGGCGGCGGCGATGCTCGCGTCATCGGTCACATCGATCCGGATGAACTCAGCGCCAAGCTCGTCGGCGGCCCGCTGCCCCCGTTCAGCGTCACGCGCGCCCAGGAGCACGGTGTGGCCGGCCTCGAGCAGCCGGTGGGCAGTTTCGTACCCAAGTCCCTTGTTCGCTCCGGTAATGAGCGTGATCGTGGCGGTCTTGGTCAGTGTGGGAGAGCTCATGGTCGCGACACTACGATTTAGAGCGTGCTCGAAATCAAGACCACAGCCGACGCAGAGGTCCACTCACTCAGGCCCCGCGCGGCGGGCGTGGCTATCGCCGAAGCGGCCCACCGCACCGGAGTCAGCGTGCACACCCTGCGCTACTACGAACGTGCTGGCCGGGTCATCACGACCGTCGACCGCACCGCCGGCGGCTGGCGGCGCTACCACCAGCACGACCTTGACTGGATCACTATCTGCACCAAACTGCGAGCCACCGGCATGCCCATTAAGGCCATCCGGCGCTACGCCGAGCTCGTCTCGGCCGGGCACGGCAACGAGCACGAACGACTGGCCTTGCTGGAGGCTCACCGTGCCGACGTGATTGCCAAGCTCGCCCAGGTGCAGGACAACCTCAAAACCATCGAGCACAAGATCGACGTTTACCGAGGCCGGCTCGCGGTCGGCGAGGCCGACCAGCTCTGGGCGCCCGATCGCTCAGCGAGTGCCCACTGAGCGATCGGGCTGCGCGGGATGCTGCTGATGTCGCGCTCTACAGCCCGGACGGGATGTCGATCAGTTCCCGGTAGTAGTAGAGGGCGGGCTGGTCTTGGCCGGGTTCGGTATTGGTGTAGCCGTGTCGTTCGTAGAAGCGGCGTGCGTCGATGTCCTGACCGTCGACGTTGATCTCGAGGAGCTCGCTGCCACGTTCTCGGATGATGGCCTCGGCGGTGGTGAGCAGCGTGGAGCCCAGCCCCCGGCCGCGCAGCCGCGGCGCGACGTACAGCTCGTCGAGAAGGGCGACCGGACCGTCGTACCACACGTTGGGGCGCAGGGTCAGCAGCGCGACGGCGACGGCGGGATCACCCGCCAGCACAGCGATCGTGTCGCTGCGCGCGAGGAGCCGTCGCAGCCGCGCAGCGAGGACAGCGGGCCCGGGTGTGGGCGTGGTGAACTCCCGGTTGAACGCATCCAACAGTTCGGCGACGGTGACGGCGTCCGCCGCCGTCGCCACCCGGGGTATCACGACCGGCCGCTGCTGCACCGACCCGAGTGTGGCGCAGACCGACCGATGACCGCGTGCTATTAGTAGCGCGCCACCTGGGGAGTGTGGCGCAAACGGGCATCGCGGCCTTCTCGACGATGTTCTCGTACTCACGCTCCGTTCAGGAACCGGGATTGGTACGAGCTAGGAGAGCCTTGGCGATCGCTGTGATCAGCTGTGCACGTTTGGAGTCGTCACGCATCGCGGTATCGAGCGACTTATCCGGAAGTGGTTGGCCGGAGTCGGGAATTTCGTAGTCCGTGCTGATGAAGAAAGAGTATGGGCGTGGGCTGTGCAGGACGTGAAGTTCGTCCTGGTACTGAATGACTGGTCCGCCGCCACTGGCATTGGCCGTATCGATCAAGTACGCCTCGGCCCCGACTCCGCTGACATCGGATTGAGTCACTCGATAGCCGACGCCCTGGTAGGGCTTGGTGTCCTTCAGGTTGTCGAACGCTTTCTGCTGGGCACCAGGGCCGGTCTGTCCATCGGAGGAGTCGTAGCTGTCGTTGATTGTCAGAATGACTCCTACCTCGCCTGCGTTCCCTGATGTCGTGTCCGTTCCTGGGGTGAAGATTGCGAATCTGCAGTTGTTGCCGAGCCCGATAGAGCCGGTGTCTTGTTGTGCCTTCGCGGATGGCACTACCTGTTGGGCCGCGGCCTGTAGGTCGGAGATCGGGAACTTGTCACATGTCAGTGAGCTCGCCGCGACCCCAGGTGCTTCGTTGGACGCTCCAGACTTCCCGTCATTGTTCGGTGCGGCTGCCCCGGATGTCGAGGACGCGGTCTTCGAGCTGTCACCGCAGGCAACGAGCCCCACGGTAAGGGCCGCGGCGAGCGCCGGGGCCGCGAGGATCATCTTCACTGGTGTGTCCTTCTGATTGTTTGGGTGGGAGTGTCGCTTTGGCCGAGCGCGGTGCGCGCGGCCTTGGTGACTCTGTGAGAAGCGCAATGCGCCCTGTCCGGTCACGCACCGCGGTGTTCAGAGCGTCAAGGGCCCCCTGCCGTCCATCGACGTGATGATCAACGCCAGTCTCGCTCATGAACCATGCGAACAACTTGCGGAGAACCGAGCGAGTTGTAAGCCGGTTTGCCTCGCGGACACCACCGGCGGGCTGGCTTGGGAGGGTGCGGGGGCGGCGTTCTCGGTGAACTCGTCACAGCGGATCAGTGCCGGTCACGATGGTGGCTCTGGAGCCGGCCCGTCGCGGAGCTGCCTCGTCTGGTCTCGATACGTGTTACGCCACCGTCGCCGGGCGCGGGGACTGAAGAAACCCGCGGGGTGGGGCAGATTCACGGGAATGAGTCCGCGGATCAGGTTCTGCAGGGTGGGGTGGCCGCGGTGAGAACCGCCAGGTGGCGCAGCGAGTTCTCCAGGTGCTCGACGCCGAACGGCGGGAACTCGATGACCTCGCGTGCCTGCGCGGTCGCGCCCGACCAGTCGTACGTCAGCCGGACCTCAGTGCCGCCGTCCGGTGCCGGCGCGAGGTCGTAGCGCCAGATCCAGCCGCCGAAGCTGAGGCGCCCCTCGGCGTCCTGTGTCCCCGGCTCCCACGAGATCGCGCGGGGCGGATCGAGCTCCCGGACCTGGTTGGCTATCTCGTAGCGGCCGTCCGGATGGTTGGGGTGGTACATGCCCATGCGGAACACCTGCCCGGAGGTCGTCAGTCGCTCGCAGTCCAGCGGCCCGCACACCCAGCCCGTGCCGTCGATCGCCGCGTGGCTGGCGGGATCGGCGAGCACCGCGAACACGGCGTCCGCCGGCGCCGGGACGGTGGTCGTGACGGAGAGGGCCTCGGTGGTCATGGGTTGTCCGTTCGGTCGCGTGCTTGTTGGGCAAGGGCGTTCCCGTCCCCGGGAGTAGAGACCCGACCCGGGCCTGGAACTCATCGGCCGAGCGCACTCCAGCGCAGGCGCACGATCCACCCAGTCTTCGAGGACCGTCGCGACGTAGCCGGAGGCGGGCGTCACCGGTGAGGTCGGCGCCGCTGAAGACAGCTCAGCCGATCCGCTCGGCCAGGGACACGATGATCCCCTCCGGACCGCGCACGTAGGCCATGCGCCAGATGTGCTCGTACTGGCCGATGTCGCCGACCAGCCCGTAGCCGTCCGCGGCCAGCCGGTCGACGGCCGCCTGGAGGTCGTCGACCTCGAAGGCCACGTTGCGCAGCCCCAGCTCGTTGGCCATCGCGGCGGGCGATCCGGGCTGATGGGCCGGCCGGACGAAGCTCGAGAGCTCCAGCCGGGTACTTCCGTCGGGAGGCCGAAGCATGACGATCTCAGTGCGGGAGTCGGGGATGCCGATGACCGTGTCCAGGAACTCGCCCTCCACGAACATCCGCGTGCCCTCGACCTCGAGACCCAGCCCGACGAAGAACGCCGTCACCGTGTCGAGGTCCGCAACGGTAATACCGACATGGTCGAAACGTCGTACCTGTGACATGGGGTCCATCCTCCGGTGTTCACCTTGCCGACCGGGTGGGTGTCCCGCCCAACGATCGGTAACCGCGATGTGCCTAGCTCGGGCCCGGCCACGGGGTGACCCGTGAGTGGTTAGCGTTGCCCTGGCAACGCTAACCACTCACGGGTGTGCGGGTCAGGTGGTGGAGCGGAGCACCATGTCGGCCGGTAGCCGCAGCATGCTGGGGGGTTCGGTGCCGAGCAGCATGCCCAGCGCGCGGGCGGCGATCTCCTCCACCGGGTGGCGCAGCGCGCTGATCGGCGGGTCGACCAGCTCGAGCAGGTCGGTGCCGTCGAAGCCGGTGACGGCGATGTCGTCGGGCACTCGCACGCCCTCCTTCAGCAGCGTGCTGAGCAGGCCGACGGCCAGCACGTCCGCCGAGCACAGGGCGGCATCCGGCAGCGGCCCGGCGAGGAGCAGTTGCTTGGCCGCGTCCCGCCCGCCGGAGGTGGAGAAGTGCGGTAGCAGGATCTCGGTGTCCCCGGGCCGGGCCCGCGCCCGGAACGCGGCGAGCCGCTCGTCCCCGGCGGAGGTCTCCTGCTCGGCGCCGACGAATACGATCCGCTCGCGCCCGGAGCCGCGCAGGAAGTCGACCACGGTGTTGATGCCGGCGGTGTTGTCCACCCCGACGAACCCGCAGCCCGCGTCGGTGGCCCAGCGGTCCACCTGGACCACCCGGGACCGTTCGCCGGCCCGCCGGATCGCCGCCCCGCTGCGTGACAGCGAGGTGGGCACCACGGCGAGTCCGTCGACGAAGGACTGGTGGAACGCATCGATCCGGGCCGCCTCGACGTCGGGGTCGTCCGCGGAGTCGGCCAGCACGACACCCAGCCCGGAGCGGCTGGCCACCTGGGTGAACGCATCCACCAGGTGCACGAAATAGGGGTTGCGGATGGACGGCACCAGGATGCCGAAGTTCCCGGTGGACTGCCGGCGCAGTGCCCTGGCGACCGGGTTCGCCCGGTAGCCGAGCTGCTCGCTGGCGGCCAGCACTCGCTGGGCGAGGTCCGGGTCGACGTTCCGGTCGGTGCCGGCGAGGACCCGGGACGCGGTCGACCGGGAGACCCCGGCCGCCGTCGCTACATCGTGCAGGGTGGCGCGACCGACCATTCCTCAACCTCCCCCGGGTCGTCGCCGCTGGCGCGGCGGCGCTCCATCTGTTGAATCCTAAGGCAAACGCATGATCCGGTAATCGTTTTCCCCCGCTGGTGGCGCTCGTTTGACCGCAGAACCCGCTAGATCGGCTGCCGCGCATCGTTCCGCCGAGCGGTCCAACGTCCGAACAGATCAGGCGATCATCCGAGATTCAGCGAGCAATTCCGAACTATATTCGCTCAATTGCTCACCTCGCCGTGGAGCGCTGCCCGACCTTGGACCTGATCTCGTACGTCGTTCGATCCAGGCGGGTTTACGGACCGGGTAGTCCATGAACGGCCGGCGCAACGCACTCACTCCGGCCAGGTTCGGCGTGCCGGACGTGCCGGACGTGCCGGACGTGCCGGACGTGCCGGACGTGCCGGACGTGCCGGTCGTGCCGGGCGTGTCGGCGTGCCGGCGTGCCGGCGAGTGCGTGCCGGCGTGCCGGGCGAGTGCTTGGCGCGGGTGGCGTGCCCGGCGAGTGCGTCGATGGCGTGCTGGACGGCTGACGCGGCGGGGGCTGTAGAACCGCGGACCCCGGCAATGGCTCGCCATAAAGCGAACGACGTTGGATTATGATCTCAATACCGACGGGTTTGAGGCGGTGGGGGCACCCGTTTCGGGCCAGGGCTACCCGGCCGGTGTGGGTGTCGGGTGGCCGGTCGGAGCGGTCGAGTAGGTTCGCAGCGCCGCACTTGCCCGGTCGCCTCACCCCGAGGAGGGTTCCATGCTGGTGTTCGTGCTGGTCGCCGCGGCGGCGGTGGGCCTGGCTGCCGGCCTGGTCACCGGTCAGGTCGCGCTGGTCTGGGCCGCGCTGGGGCTGAGCCTGGTCGGCACCGCGCTGATGGCGTTCGTACTGCTGCGCGGCCGGAGTCGCCGAGCGCCCACCGTCGACACGCCCCCAGTGCCCGTGGACTCGCCCCCGACCGAGGGGACACCGGCCGCGTCCGTGGACTTGCCCCCGGTCGAGGGGGCACTGGCCGACGCGTCCCTGGTCGACGGGATACCAGTCGCGTCCGTGGACTTGCCCCCGACCGAGGGGACACCGGCCGCCGAATCCGGGTCGGCTGCTGAGACGGCGGGGCCGGAGGCCGAGGTCGTACTGGCCGCCGAGGGCACGGCCGCGGAGCCGCGGGCCGCGGTAGCCATGGTCGCCCAGGCGGCCCCCGAGGTAGGGGCGCGCGAGTCAGGGGCCGCCGAGGCAGGGGCCCGCGAGGCAGCTGCCGCCGCCCAAGTGGTCAGCGAGGCAGAGGCCGCCGAGGCAGAGGCCGCCGCCCAAGTGGTCAGCGAGGCAGGGCTCGGCGCCAACTCGGTCGCCGAGGGGGCGGGGTCCGAGCCGCTGGGCGAGTCGAGTGATCTCATCGTGCGCGTGCTGCCCGGGCGGCGCCGGTTCCATGTCGAGGACTGTCGACTGCTCGCTGGGCATGCGCCGGAGGAGATCAGCCTGGGCGAGGCGCGGGACGAGGGCTTCACCGCGTGCACCGCCTGCATCCCGCGCCGCGAGTCCCTGGCCTCGGTCTGACCCGCCGGTCTGACCCGCCGACCCGCCGACCTGCCGCCCAGGAGCCCGCCCGGGGAGCGCCCGGGAAGGGCTCCCCGGGAGCCCGCTCACCCGTTACCGAGCTGCACAGCAGACAGGTTGGTGCGCGCCAAAACCTGTCTGTGGTGGAGTTCGGTAACGAGCGGCCGGTTCGGGACTCGGTCGGCCGTCCGCCTGTGCTCGCTGATGATCACCCTGGCGGCCGCTCCCGCGGTTGGTGAGGGGTTGCGTGGTCGCCGAGATCGACACCGTTCAGCTTCGGTAAACCTGCACCACGTCGATCTCGGCGAAAGGGCCATCGGGTGGGAGGCGGTTGGTCAGGGGTGTTCGGTGTGTTGGGCGGACCGTTTCGGGGTACCGAGGCGGTGGCCGCCGGCCTGGGTCGCCGCTCGCCTCGCCGCCGCCGCCGCCGCCGCTCGCCGCCGCCGCTCGCCTCCACACAGACCGTTTGCCCTCAGCACAGACTCCGCACGGTCTGTGCTGAGGGGGAACGGTCTGTGCGGAGCGCATTGGGGGCGTCGGCCGGCCTGGGTGACTCCGGCGACCCGGGTGGGCGCCGGCCTGGTGACCCTGATGGCCCGGTGGGTGCCACCCCGGGGGGCGTGACGCCGGGCGCCACCCCGGTGGGCGCCGGCCGGCCCCCGCTACCGCTCGCGGCGGGGGATACTGAGCCGACGAAAACCAATCACTGTTTGGCGTAACTCTGATCTCTCCCGATCGTTGATTGGTTAGTCGATCACACCGCTGGAAGGGATGCCAGCGGGCGGAGTCGTTGTCCCAGCTCGCGCGGGGTGGCCGCGTCCGGTCGTCGAGGAGGACGTTCGAATGTCGGGAGCTGGTACCGCGCCCCCCGAGCAGGCACGGCCGGCCGGTGCACCTGCCTTCCCGCGGACCCAGAGCCGGTGGGCCGGGTTCGTGCCGTCGTTCGTGTTCGGCCCGATCGCGCTGATCGGCGGGTTCACCGAGCTGGGGCTGAAGGTGCTCGGCAGCGCCATCCGGCGTCCGCTGGGGTACTGGGCGGCGGTGCGCGACGAGATGTACGGCGTGCTCAAGGTGTCCTGGTTCCCGATCACCACGGCGGTGTTCACGTTCGGTCTGATGATCGGCATCCTCGGGCTCAATTTCACCACGCTGCTCGGTGCCGGGAACCGCTACGGCCAGTATTTCTTCATCATCAATATCCGCGAGTTCACCCCGTGGATCAATTCGATGGTCGTCGCCGGCATCGTGGGCGCGGCAATCTGTTCCGACCTGGGTTCACGCAAGGTCCGCGAGGAGCTCGACGCGCTGGAGGTGCTCGGCACCGATCCGGTGCGGGAACTCGTGCTGCCGCGGATCGTGTCGGTCACCGTCCTCACTCCGCTGCTGATGATCGTGTCGGTGCTGATCGGGGTGATCTGCGCGGTGGTCAGCTCGGTGACCTACGGGCACGTGCCGCCCGGTGAGTACTTCGCCACCGTCTACGCCAACCTGACCGTGGTCGAGATCGTGTTTGCGCTGGTCAAGAGCACCGTCATCGGCTTCGTCATCGGCATCGTGTGCTCCTACATGGGGCTCAACGCATCCGGGGGCGCCGCCGGCGTCGGGCTCGCGGTCAACCGTGCGGTCGTGATCGCCTTCGCGCTGGTGTTCGTGATCGACCTCATCATCAACCTCATCGCGCTCGGGCTCTTCCCCGCGATGCAGACGGTTCGATAAGGGGAGGGGCGGGTCATGACGGTGACCGACGCCGGCGGCGCCGCCGAGCCGGCACCCTCGGGAGGCGAGCCACCCTCGGGGCGGTCGGCCGACGCGGGGCGGTCGGTCGACGCGGTGCGGCGAGGGCTCTCCGACAAGCTGACCAACATGGTCGAGATGATCACGTTCTTCGGCCAGACCTTCGCGGCGATTCCGCGCACCCGGAAGTACGCCAGCGAGGTCTTCCGGCAGACCGGGATCCTGATCCTGTCCAGCGGGCTGATCATCTGGTTCATGGAGCTGCTCATCGGCGCCGTGTTCGCCGTCCAGGGCCACTATCTGACCAGGCAGTTCGGCGCGGCGGGGTATGTCGGCATCTTCCCGGCGCTGGGCGGGCTGCGGACCTGCGCGCCGGAGATGTGGGGCTGGATCCTGGCCGCCAAGGTGGGCTGTGGCCTGGTCGCGGAAATCGGCTCGGCCCGGATCTCCGACGAGATCGATGCGCTCGAGGTGATGGGCGTGGAGTCGAAGCCGTATCTGGTGGCCACCCGGCTGATCGCCGCGCTGATCGCCATGCCGTTCCTGTACATCGTCGGCCTCGGCCTGTTGTACGTGTCGTCCTGGTTCATGGTCGTGCACGTGCTGCACACGGTCTCCGAAGGCGGCTTCTTCACCGTCCTGTGGGCCTTCCAGAGCCCGCTCGACCTGCTGTTCTCGATGATCTGGACGGTGGTGCTCGGCACCGTCGTGGTGCTCGTCGGCTGTTACTACGGCTACACCGCGCGGGGCGGCCCGGTCGGTGTCGGGCAGAACACCGCGAAGTCGATGGTGGTGAACATGGTTCTGGTCAGCGTGATCGGTTTGATCGCCCAGCAGGCATTTTGGGGCGGCTTCCCCAATGCGCCGATCGCCAACTAGCCCGCGATGAGCCGGAAGCTGGCCGTGGGCCTCGTCGCGGTGCTGATCGTGCTGGCCGGCGCCGGTGGCTTCGCGCTCAGCCGGCTGCGCTCCGGCCAACAGCTGAGCGTGGTGCTGCCCGACGCGATCGGCATCGTGGCGGGCACGCCGGTGCAGCTCGACGGTTTCGACGTGGGCCAGGTGACGAGCATCGCCGCGCGCGGGGACAAGGCCGTGCTGGAGCTGGTGATGGACCGGCTGCCTCGGCCGCTGCGCGCCGGCACCGGGGTCACCGTCGAGTGGCGCTCCCTGCTCGGTGAGCGCTACCTGCAACTGCGGCCGGGCCCGGAGCGGAACCCGGTGCTGCCCGACGGGGCGATGATCGAGGCCGGCTCCACGCAGGTGGTGGTGGAGGACCTGCTGCAGTCGCTGGACCCGCCGACCCGGGCCCACCTGGCGTCCATGGTCCAGCAGTTGAACAGCGCCTTCGACGGAGCCCAGCCGGACTTCAACCGGACCCTGCGCGCCGCCGGTCCCTCGGTGCAGGCCCTCGGCGCCGTGCTCAACGCGATCGGCTCGGACGGCCAGTCGATCAAGACTGTGCTGGCCAACCTGCGCCAGGTCACCTCGGTGCTCGCGGCCCGACGCGAGGGACTGTCCGGCACCGTGTTGGACCTGAACCGGCTGACCAGCACGGCGGCCGTGCACCAGCGGCAGCTCAGCGACGGGCTGGCGCGGCTGCCGGCCACCCTGGACTCGGCAAGGACGGCGCTGGACAAGGTGCCCGCCGCCGCCGACGCCACCGCGGGGCTACTGCACGACCTGCGCCCGGCGGCCGACCGGCTCCCCGCGGTGGCGCGCAACCTGAGCCCGGTGATGCGGGACCTGAAGCCGACCCTGCGGTTGCTGCGCCCGACGCTGGAGGCCGCCGACCGGCTGCTCGACGGGACGCCGGACTTCCTGGACGAAGCGACCGACGTGCTGCCCCAGCTGCGCAGCACGGTGGAACGGGCCGCGCCGGCGGTGGCGTTCCTGCGCCCGTACACCCCAGAGGTCATGGGGTTCGTGAGCAACTGGGGAAACCTGTTCTCCACCTACGACTCCAGCGGCCACTTCGCCCACCCGGTGGTGGTGGGCGGGGCGAGCGCGTTCGACTCCTCGCCGCCGGTGACCATCCCCGGCGAGGAGGCCAAGAGCCAGGCGTACCCCGGTGAGATCGCCAACCAGTCCTGGACCGACGCGAACGGAAGTGCGCCGAGGTGACCACTCAACGCGTCCCGGTGCGGGCCAGGTGGCGGCACACCGGGCTCATCGCCGCGGCGGTCGTGCTGGTCGCGGCCCTCGTGGGTTGGTTCGCGGTGGCGCGGCTGACGGACGGCTCACGGGTGGTGGTCACCGCGGTGTTCGCCGACTCCAGCCCGCTGGTGCCGGGCAACAAGGTCCAGCTCAACGGCGTCGAGGTCGGCACGATCAGCTCGATCAGGCTGGTCGACGGGCGCTCCCAGGTACGGATGTCACTGGACCGCTCGGTGCTGCCGATGCACACCGACGCCAGCGCCCGGATCCAGCCGGTGAGCCTGCTCGGCGAGCGGTTCATCGCGCTCGGCCAGGGCAGCGCGTCCGCGCCGGTGCTGCCCGAGCCGGCCGTCATCCCGGTGGCCCGGACCAGTTCCTCGGTCGACCTCGACCAGTTGCTGAACACGCTGGACGACCCGACCTCGACGGCGCTGGCCGCCATGGTCACCACGTTCGGCGAGGGGATCGCCGGCCAGGGCGGCAACGTGGCCCAGACGCTGCGGGCACTCGCCCCCACCCTGCGCCAGACCGACCAGCTCTCCACCCTGCTGGACCAACAGAACGCGCTGCTCGAGCACCTGATCGTGGCTGCCCAGCGCAATGCCACCGCGTTCGCCGGGCCGTTGGACTCGTTGGTGGACGGGGCGCAACAGTCGCTGGGCACGGTCGCGGCGAACCGCAAGGCGATGAACGACGCGCTGCTCGCGCTGCCCGGCACGCTGGCCAGCGCCCGGCGGACCCTGGCTCGGCTGGGCGACACCGCGGACAACACCACCGACGTGCTGTCCGGGATCCGCCCGGCGACCGACAACCTGGTCGACATCAGCAAGGAGCTGCACGAGTTCGCCGACGCGGCCGACCCGGCGCTGGGCTCGCTGCCCCCGGTGCTGCGCAAGCTCGACGACATGCTGGAGCGCGCCCGGCCGGTGGTCGACGAGCTGGAGCCGGCGGCGGGGGACCTGAGCAGCGTCAGCGAGTCGGTGCGCACGCTGCGCGACCAGCTGCTCACCCACGCGCCCGGGGTGCCCAGCGAGCTGGAGAACGTGATGACCGGCGCCGCGAACTGGGCCATGGCGACCAGTGGGTACGACGGGCTCTCGCACTACTTCCGCGCCGTGGTGACCCTGATGCCCAGCACCGGGGCCAACACCGCGCTGGGGTTGCTCCCGCCGATCGGCAAGCAGAACCCGGTCAACCCGGTGCCGAAGAACCCGAACGGGCCGGACGTTTCGCACGGCGCCCCGCTGCCCTACCTGCCGTCGCTGCCCAACCCGGACGGGCCGGACAACAGCAGCTACAGCGCGCCCGCCGGCTCGTCCAACGGCTCGTCGAAGGCGGACCCGAACAGCGCGTCCGGGCTGAACCCGAAGCAGGAGAGCGACATGTTCGAGCAGTTGCTCGGCGGGGGGAAGTAGCGATGGGGCGCACCAAACACGCGGCCCGCCGGTTCCTGATCGGCATCGGCGCGATCGGGCTCTTCCTGGTACTCGGCTACGTCGCGTTCACCGCGAACCAGGGCCGGCTGCCCGGTACCCCGGTGGCCACGGTGCGGGCCGCGTTCACCGACGTCGGGCAGCTGCAGGCCGGCTCCGAGGTGCGGCAGAACGGGGAGACCATCGGTCAGGTCTCGGCCGTCGAGCTGGTCGACGGCACGCCGGTGGTGACCATGGCCCTCACCGGTGGCGCGCCCGTGTACCGGGATGGCTACGCCGGGATCTGGGACCAGTCCGCGCTGGCGCAGAAGTACGTCGAGCTGCGCTCCGGGCACTCCGCCAGCGGCCCGCTCGGGGACACGGTGCTGCCGGCGCGCCAGACCGAGTCCACCCACGACCTGGTGTCGTTGCTGGACGTGTTCGACCCGCCGACCCGGGCCGCGCTGGGCAACGCGCTGCGTCAGCTCGGCGGCGGGCTCGCCGGCTACGGGCCCGGCCTGCACGACTTCGTGGCCACCGCGCCGGGGGACCTCGTCGACGTGGGCCGGCTCAGCGCCACCCTGGTTTCCGACCGCACCGACCTGCCCCGGCTGCTGCGTACGTCAGACCGGCTGTCCAGCCGCTTCACCGGGCGGGAGGCGCAGCTCACCGAGCTGCTCGGGCAGACCGACCAGACGCTGCGGGCACTACAGGTGGACGCCGGCAAGCCGCTGGGTGACACGCTGGCCAGGCTGCCCGGCACCCTGGTCGCGGTGCACGCCGCGCTGGACGACGCCGACGCGCCGCTGGCCGACCTCGCCTCGGCCACCGGTGACCTGCGTTCCGGTGCTGGCGCGCTCGGCGACGCCACACCCGACGTGCGCGGGGTGTTCCGGGAGGCCCCGGGCCCGCTCGGGCGGATCCCGGAGGTGGCCGACGACGCCAAGCCGGCCGTGGCGGACCTCGGCGACACCTTCGACCACGCCCTCCCGTTCACCCCGAAGTTGGCCGACGGGCTGTCCTCGGCGGCCGAGCCGCTGCGGGTGCTCGCCCCGTACGCCCCGGACATCGGCACGTTCGCCTTCGACCTGGGCAACCTGATCGCCGAGCACGACGGCTGGGAGCACCGGCTGCGCCTCGGGGTGGGTGCCCCGACGCCGGTCTCGGTGCTGGGCAACCAGGTCAAGGACGCGAACAACCCGTACCCGGCGCCCGGCCAGGCGATCCGGGACCGGGACCGCACCGGCGGCCTCATCCCAGGGAAGTAGAGACGTGCGTACCCCCAGCGTTCTCGCCCGCCGCCCGGTGCTCTCCGGGATCCTGATGATCGCCATCGCCGGCGCCGCCACGCTGCTGCTGTTCCAGAAGTCGGCGATCCTCACCGCGCTGACCCCCGGCGAGACCATCACCGTGCGGCTGGCCCGCGACTACAAGGTCCAGCCGTACCAGTCGGTGGTCAAGATGGCCGGCACCAAGATCGGCGTGGTGAGCGGGGTGGCCGAACCGGACCCCGACCGCAACGGCGCCCCGGTGGAGATGACCCTGAAGGTGCGCAACGGGATCCGGGCGTTGCTCGGCTCGGCGCCGACCGCGGTGATCCGCCCGACCACGGTGCTCGGTGGCACCTACTACGTGGAGCTGGCCTCCGGCGGGAACCGGGGGAGCTTCACCGCCGACGCGATCCCGGCGGACCACACCCGGCTGCCGGTCGAGCTGGACCGGTTGCTCTCGGCGATCCCGCCGGACGCCCAGCGTGGGCTGCAAGGCACGACCGAGCGGCTGGACAGCACGCTCAAGGCCGGCACCGGCGACGCGCTGCGGCCGCTGCTCGCGCACGCCCCGGACACGCTCGCCCCTTCCGGCGTGGTGCTCGACGCGGTGCGCGGGGTGAACCCGGACACCGACCTGGCCCGGCTGGTCACCGACCTGAACACCACCGGGCGGGTGCTCTCCGCCAAGCCGGGGCAGCTGCGCGCGGTGGTGGACTCGCTGGCCAGCACCGCCCGGGTGCTCGGCGACAACGCCGGACCGATCGACCAGACGTTCGCCGGCCTGCCGGACACCCTGCGGGCCACCCGGTCCGGCGCGGACGACCTGAGCGTCACGCTGGACAAGCTCACCGACACCGCCGATGACGCCCGCCCCAGCGTGCGCGCGCTGGACCCGCTGCTGCGCCGGCTGGACCCGGCACTGGACGACCTGCGCCCGGTACTCGGTGACCTGCACCCGCTGCTGGAGGACGCCAAGCCGCTGGTCGACGAGCTGGCGCCGACCGTGGACGGCGCCACCGACGTGCTGCACGAGCTGGACGGCCCGGTGCTGGACCGGGTCAACGGCCCGATCCTGGGCACCATCCTCGCCAGGTGGCACGGGCAGTGGCCGAAGTACCCCAACGGGGGCGACGGGAACACGTTCTACCAGGAGCTGGGCTACATGTTCGCGCACATCGACCAGGCGGTGCAGTACCAGAACGCCACCGCGCACCTGCTCGGTTTCCAGGCCGGCGTGGGTTCCACGTCGCTCTACGGCGACGGGATGACCGCCCAGCGGCTGCAGGATCTGCTCTCCGAGGGGTACGGCCCGCCGCACCGCACGCCGGTGACCCCGCTGCTGCCGGGCGTGCCCGGTCTGGGCGCGCCGGATCCGGGTGTCCCGGGCTCGAGCGCGGCGGTGCCGGACATGCCCACGCTGACCGAGGGGACGCACCGATGAGCGCCGGCTCCGGCAAGACCCCGAGGGAGCGCTGGCGGCGGCTGCGTAGCGTACCCGGGCTGGGCCGGGACGTGTCGGCGCTGGTCGCCCTGGTGGGGGTGGGGCTGGTCGCGGCCGGGCTGATCCTCTCCCAGATGAACCTGACACCCCCGTGGGCGCAGCGGTTCACCTTCCGGGTGGAGTTGGCCGACGCGGTGGCGATCAGCCCCGGCAACTCCCAGGAGGTGCGGATCGCCGGCGTCGAGGTGGGCCAGATCGTGGCCAGCGAACCGACCGACCACCAGACCTCGCTGGTCGCCCTGTCGATCGAGCGGGGGCACCCGATCTACGACAACGCCCGCGCGGTGCTGCGCCCGGTCAACCCGCTCAACCAGATGTACATCACGCTGAACCCGGGCGGCCCGCCCGGCAATCCGCTGCCCGAGGGTGGGGTCATCCCGGTGACCCAGACCGCCCGGCCGGTCCAGCCCGACGAGGTGTTCGACAAGCTGGACGACCGCGCCCGGGCGGCGCTGACCAGCCTGCTGGAGCAGTCCGACGCGGCGCTGGCCAACGCGCCCGAGACGCTCCCGGTGGGCCTGCGCGCGGCGGACACCTCGCTGCTCACGCTGCGCCCGGTGGTGGCGCGCCTGCAGACCCGCGCGGACAACATCCGCAAGCTGGTGACCGCGCTGTCCGACGTGTCCAGCGCGCTCGGCCGCAACGACGCCCGGCTGACCAGCCTGGTCGACTCCACCCAGGCGACGCTGAGCACGCTCGCGGAGCGGGACGGCGACCTGGGCAGCGCGCTGCGGCAGCTCCCCGGCGCCACCGACGAGCTGCGGCATGCGCTGGCCAGCACGTCGAAGCTGACCCACCGGCTGAACCCGGCGCTGGACGACCTGCACGCCGCCTCGGACGAGCTGCCCGACGCGCTGGACGCGCTGACCGACGCGGCCGGTCCGCTGCGCGACACCGTCGACGCGGCCCGCTCCGTGGTGTCCAAGGCCCGGCCGATCGTGTCCGGGCTGCGGTCGGCCACCGGCGACCTGCACGACGCCGTCGACGACCTGCGCCCGCTGACCCGCTGCCTGGACGACGCCACCTCGAAGATCGCGCCCTGGATGTACGACCTCGGCGGGTTCGCCTACAACACCAACTCGCTGTTCAGCGTCACCGACCAGAACGGCGGTTGGGGCCGGGGGCATGCCACCGTCGCGCTGAACGGCCCGACCGGCGCGCTGCTCCCGGGGGAGCGGGACAGCAACACCTACCAGCAGGGCGGGAGCCCGCTGGGACCGTACCCGGCCATCGGAAGTGGGGACTGCCACCGGTGAACGGATCCAGAATCTCGGTGCCGGTCTTCCGGACCGCGACGCTCATCGCGTTCGTGCTGGCCTGCGTCACGTTCGTCGGCTACCTCTACGCCCAGGCCGGCGGGTCGCTGCCCGGGTTCAGCCGGGTGCGCGGTTACGCCGTCTCCTTCGACACCGACGACCTGGCCAACCTGGTGCCCTTCGCCGACGTGCAGAGCGCCGGCGTGCCGGTGGGCAAGGTGGCCACGGTGACCAGGGTGGCCGACGACCGGATGCGCCTGGTGCTGAGCCTGGACCGGGGCCTCACCCCACTGCACGAGGGCGCCACGGTGCAGATCAGCGAGAAGTCGCTGGCCGGCCAGCCGGCGGTGCAACTGGTCGACGGCACCGGTCCGGCCATCCCGGACGGCACCGTGCTGCCCGCCGCGTCCGTCAAGCCGTCCGTGCGCCTGCGCGACGTGCTGGCCAGCCTGGACAAGCCCACCCGGGACGGCCTGGGGGGCGTGGTGCGCTCGCTGAGCCAGGGCACCGACGGCCGCGCGGCCGACCTGTCCGGGGTGATGGCCGGCCTGGCCGACGTGGGCCGCAACGGGGACACCGCGCTGGACGCGCTGGCCGACCAGTCCACCGACCTGGAGCAGGTCTCCCAGCAGCTGGACCAGATCTTCGACGCACTGGACGCCGGGCAGGGCCAGATCGCCCAGCTGGTGTCCAGCGCGGACCGGCTCAGCGCCGCCACCGCCGGTCAGCGGCCGGCGCTGGAGGCCAGCATGCGCCGGCTGCCCGGGGTGTTGGACAGCGCCAGCACGGCGAGCGGAGACATCTCGCGGCTGTCCCACGCGCTGTCCCCGGTGGCCAGCGACCTGCGGCGGGCCGCGCCCGACCTCAACGACGCGCTGGACCGGCTACCGGACGCGAGCTCCGCGCTGCGCGACGTGCTGGGGCCGCTGCACCGGGTACTGGACAACGCCCCGGACACCCTGGACCGGGTGCCCGACTTCGGCGACCGCGCCAGGGACCTGTTCCCGCCGGCGGTCGACCTGCTGCGGGACCTGAACCCGGCGCTGCGCTACCTCGAGCCCTACGGCCCGGACATCGCGCAGATCTTCACCAACTTTGGTGGCGCGTTCCACCACTACGGCGACGACGGCGGTGCGTTCGTCTACCTGCGGCCGCTGTTCACCGCGGAGTCCTTCCGGCCGGACCCGATCACCCTGCCCCGGTCGCTGTTCCCGGCGAATCCGTATCCGGGGCCGGGCGGGCTGGCCGACCCGCGGCCGTTCACCGGCAGGTACCCGAGGGTGGAGCGCGACGGCGGATGAGGTTCGGCTCGGTTCACCGGTTGACTCGGTTGACTCGGCATGCGCGGCTGACCCGGCCAGCGCGGCTGACCCGGCGGGGTGTGGCGCTGGCCGGGTTGCTGGCGGTGCTGGTCACCGTGGTGGGCGCTGTGCTGGTCGGCGGGCTGCTCCGGGTCAGGGTGGACACCGGCACCGAGGCGTTCCTGCCGGCCAACGACCCGACCCTGGCCGCCGTGCGGCAGAAGGCGCGCGACTTCGGCGGGGACCCGGTCATCGTGCTGCTGCGCTACCCCGAGGCGCGCCGGTTCGTCACCGACCACGGGCAGCTGCTGGCGCTGCTGGGCACCGAGGGCCGACTGGCCGCGCTGCCCGACGTGGCGACGGTGTACGGGCCGGCGACCGTGCTGAACCAGCTGGCCGGCGCCGCGCAGAACTTGCTGGCGCAGATCGCGGGCACCCGGGACGGACTGCGCGCGGCGGCCGAGCGGGCGGCCGCCGCGGCGGGGCGGCCACCGGCGCAGGTGACGGCCGCCGGGAAGGCCGCCGTCGCCCCGCTCGACCTGCGCTATGCCCCCCTGGTGGTGCGCGGGCTCCCGGTCGGGCTGCCCACCCTGAACAACGCCCGGTTCGGCGCGGCGGTGATCTTCGGGGCGGACGGGCAGGCCAAGCCGGAGTGGCGGTTCATCGTGCCGGCCCCGGACACCGTGGCGATCCTGGTCCGGCCGCGCCAGGATCTGGACCAGGTCGGCGCGCGGCGGCTGGTCAGCGCGGTCCGGTCCACGGTGGCCGGTGCCGGACTGGCCACCAGCTCGGTGACCGTCAGCGGGGTGCCGGCGGTGACCGCGGCGCTGACCGAGCAGGTCGGCCGGGAGGGGCCGCTGATCGGCGCGCTGGTCGCGGCGGTCATGCTGCTGCGCTTCCTGCTGGTGCCCGCGCCCGGCTCCGGTGGGGGGCGCTGGCGGGAGGCCCGCGCGCCCGGCTCCGGGGGGGTGCGCTGGCGGGAGGCTCGCGCGCCCGGCTCCGGGGGGTGCGCTGGCGCGAGGCCCGTTGGCGGTGGCTGGCGGCGCGGTTGCGCCCGCTGCTGGCCTCGTTGCTGGGCAGCGCGGCGACCTTGGCCCTGTTCGGTTGGCTGGGCCGGCCGCTGTCGTTCGCCGCCGTGGTCCTGCTGCCGCTGCTGCTCGGGGTGGGCAGCTCCTTCCCGCTCTACCTGGCCGCCGTGCCGAACCGGCGGCGGGTGCTGGTCATGTCGGTGGCCAGCGCGGCGGCGTTCGCGGCGCTGGCGGTGTCCCCGCTGCCGTTCGTCCAGGATCTCGGGTTCGCGCTGGCCGCCGGGGTGCTGCTCACCGTGGCGGCGGCGCTGCCGCTCGGCCACCGGGCGCCCGAGTCGACCGCCGATCGGAGCCCGCCGGTGGCCCCGCCGAGCCCGCCGGTGGCCGCCGACGGCTCGGGTGATCGCCGCCGCAATGAGCTCGGCACAGACGGTCTGCGCGGGCCGAGGCGGATGGTGCGGCTGGGGGCGTTGCTGGCCGCCGTGGCGGTGGCGGTGCTGGGCTGGGCGGTGCTGCCCCGGCTGAACGTGGCGGCGAACCCGGTGGACCTCGCCAGGGGGCTGCCAGCGCTGGCCGATGCCGCTTCGGTGGAGTCGGTGCTCGGCGCCTCCGGCGAGGTCGGCGTCGAGCTGGCCGGCCCGGATGTGCTCAGCCCGGCCGCGCTGGCCTGGGGCCGGGCCGCTGGCGGGGTCCTCGCCGAGCGGTTCGGCGAGGCGCTGCGCCCGGTGGTGAGCGCTCCGGGCCTGCTCGGTTTCCTCGGCCCGGACCCGACCCCCGGCCAGGTCGGCGGCGCGCTCGCGCTGGTGCCGTCCTACCTCAGCTCCTCGGTGATCCGGCCCGATCACCAGGTCTACCTGCTGGTCTACGGCGTCCGGCTGCAGGATCTGGGCGCCCAGCAGCGGATGCTGGCCGGTGTCCGGGCCGCGCTCCCGCCTCCGCCACCCGGGTACCGGGCCGACGTGGTGGGGCTGCCGGTCGCCGCGGCGCGCGGTTACCAGCTGCTCCGCGACGACCGCTACCCGGCGAACCTGGCCGGCATCGCGGTGGCCGGGCTGGTGCTCGCGCTGGGGCTGCGCCGCCGCCGGGACGCCGTGCGGGCGGTGGCCGCCGCGCTACTGGCCACCGGCTGGGGGCTGGCCGTGCTGTGGGCGCTGGGCATGGCACTGAGCCCGCTGACGGTGGCGCTGGGCTCACTGGTTAGCGTGACGGGCTGCGAGTTCGCGGTGCTGTTGGCCGAGGCCGGCCGGCGGGGCCAGGGCTGGCTGCACCGGGGTGTCGGCTACGCCTGCCTCACCTCGGTGCTCGGTTACCTGGTGCTGGGTGTCTCGCGGCTGTCGCTGGTGCGGGAGTTCGGCCTGGTGCTGGGCGCCGCGGTGGTGCTGTCCTACCTGGCCGCCCGGCTGGTGGTCCGGCCGGGCCCGCACCGGGTGCCGGCACCCGGGCCGGACGCGGTGCGGGTCGCCGAGCCGGCCGCTGTGGAGGTGAACGCGTGAAGGCACGGATCGGGAACGTCCTGGGTAGCTGGCTGTCCTGGGTGCGCGACCACCCGGTCGCCCCGGCGGGGACCATCGGCCGGGTGGTCGGCATGGCGCTGCTCGCGCTGCTGATCATCGGCTCGGGCTCGGCGGCCGCGCTGGACCGGATCGAGGCGGTGCCGGCTGGTGCGGCGTTGCGGGTCGGCGACGCCGTGGTCACCGAGGTGCAACTGGCCGAGCGGGTGCGGCTGCTCGGCGCGCTCTACGGGGTGCGTCCGCCCACCGACCCGGCCCAGCTGGACAAGTTCCGCCGGGACAGCGCCAAGGCCGTCGCGGTGACCGGCGTGCTGGACGACGCCGTGCGGGCCAAGGGCATCGTGATCGCCGACAAGACCGCCAATGACCAGCTCACCCGCGTGCTGGAGACCTCCTTCCCGGAGGGCCGGGACGCCTTCCTGGCCAAGCTGGCCGGGGTGGGGGTGAGCCAGCCGGCGATCCTGGACGAGGTGAAACGCCAGCTCGGCGATGCCCAACTGTTCGACCAGGTGACCAGGGACGTGCCGGTGCCCACCGATCAGGACGTGGCGCAGGCCTACCAGCAGCGCCGGGCGGAGATGGCCGTCCCGGAGAAGCGGCACCTGCGCAACATCGTGCTGGACACCCAGGAGCGGGCCGACCAGGTTCGCGCCCAGTTGGCCTCGGGTACCGACTTCGCCACGCTGGCCGGGCAGGTGACCCTGGACGACAGCACCAAGGCCAAGGGCGGCGACCTGGGCGCGGTCACCCGCGACCAGCTGGAGCAGCCCTACGCCGACACTGCCTTCACGGCCGCGCCCACCGCCGTGTTCGGGCCGGTGCACACCGGGTACGGATGGAACGTGGGGCAGGTGCTCGAGGTGGTCCCCCCGGTGCCGCTGTCCCTGGCTCAGGTGCACGACCAGCTGCGCGACGGGCTGCGCGACCAGCACCGCCAGGACGTGTGGAACGCCTGGCTGGGGGCCCAGCTGCGGTCCAGTCACGTGCGCTACGCCGACGCCTACCGCCCGGCCGACCCGGACTCGACCGCGCCCACCCCGCGGTGACCGCCGGATTTCACGAGGCCTACGGTGACCCGCTGCTCGGCCGGCGCGGCTCGCACCGGCCGCCCGGTCGACGCTGAGTGCTCGAATCGGGACCCTCGGTAGTTAACCGTACGGTGTTCGGGTAATATCCGGGCTACTTCAGGTCAGTCCCAGCTGTCACACTGATCCCGATACCGGGGGCGGTCGATCTTTCACGCGGGGGTGCCATGTCTTTCAACTCGACGGTGGGCAGCCAGGATTCGCGGCTGCCCTCGGACGGCCAGCGTGCCGTGCACAGCATGGAGGTGCGGAACCTCTACAAGTCGTTCGGCAGCGCGACCGTGCTGGCCGGCCTGGATCTGATGTTCCAGGATGATGCGATCACCACGATTCTGGGGCCTTCGGGTACCGGTAAGAGTGTGTT
>Ga0137415_10001061_pt1 | contig 27086 bp, 27 predicted proteins | sample CZODoug3_1_1_16f_FD_183082 | JGI IMG/M metagenome (GOLD analysis project Ga0137415, IMG submission 183082) | Vadose zone soil fungal communities from Angelo Coast Range Reserve, California, USA - CZODoug3_1_1_16fungal (Hybrid Assembly) | ecosystem: Environmental > Terrestrial > Soil > Vadose...
GGGGGGGTGGCGAAGCGAATGTCGCGGTCTCGGTCGCAGGTTTCGGAATACCGGCTTCCTATGTGACGGTGGTCCCATCCAATCCCATTGCCGAGGCGATGATCGCGGAGATGCGCCGCTTCAATGTCGACGTCTCCCACATCGTTCGCGGCAAAGGACGCGTGGGGATTTATTTCGTGGAGCCCGGCGCTAATCAGCGGCCTTCGAAAGTGGTCTACGATCGCGAGCACAGCGCCATCGCTTTGGCGAAGGTCTGGTAATAGTAGTAAAGACCCCGTTGACCCTGGCCGGGGTTTTCTTCCAGCGTGTAGTTTTTGCGGATGAATTCCAGAGCAGCCTTGACGCGGGGGTCATCCTGAGTGAGGCCGGCGTAGATCATGCTCTTGAGGCCGGCGTAAGTCATCGATCCGTAGCTGCGAAGCAAGCGGCGGCCGGAGGAATCGGTGTATTCGCCGGCCATGCGCCCTATATGGCAACGCTCAAGCCCGGCGTGCTGACCATCTATGGGGATGGCGGGCCGCAGCGCATCGTGGTGCGTGGCGCCGAGCTCGTCAATCAGATCCGCTAGGGAGACGGCCCGTGTTCAACGTGGTGAGCGCGACTTTCAATCCCTGGCCTTCCTTCGCGATCATGTTTTCGCGCGGCACGCGCACGTTCGTGAATTTCACGATACCGTTATAGAGCGCGCGCAGGCCCATGAAACGGCAGCGATACGTGATCTCGAGGCCCGGCGAATCGACATCGACGATGAACGCGGTGATCTGTTTGCGCGCCTTGCCGTTGACGATTTTTGGCGCCGTCTTCGCCATGACTACGAGCACGCCGGCCTTGATCAGGTTCGTGCACCAAAGTTTTTCGCCATTCATAATGAACGCGGAACCGTCTTCCGTGGGATCGGCGCGCAGACTCATGTTCGCGGGATCGGAGCCGGCGTTCCATTCGGTGAGCGCGAACGCAGAAATTTCGCTACGCGCGACCCGCGGGAGATATTTCTTCTTTTGCTCTTCTGTGCCGAAGAGCAGCAAAGGTTGCGGAACGCCGATCGATTGATGCGCAGAAACGAGCGCGGCCACGTTGCCGTCCCAACTTCCGAGCAAAACGGCGGCGCGGCCGTAATTGAACTGCGACAAACCGAGACCGCCGTACTGCTTGGGAACTTTGATTCCGAACGCGCCGATCGCCGCGAGGCCCGCGAAATTTTCCGGCGGAATTTCGCCCGTTCGGTCGATCTCGTCCGGATCGACATGTTCGCGCAAATAAGTTTCGAGTTTGTTGAGAAAATCTTCACCGGCGGCGCGGTCCTCCGCGCTTTGCGCCGGCCACGGGTAAATCCGATCGAAGTCGTATCGCCCGATGAAAAGATTGCTGGCGAAACTGCCGCGATCATCCAGCGGATCGCGCGAAGCTTCCGCCAGTTCCAGCGCGGCGCGCTTGCCTTCCGACATCTTTGAGGTGTCGATCACAGAAGCCGTCGGCTTCTGCGGCTTGGCGCTGGTTTCCTCAGCGATCTGCTTCTCCGGTGCTTCGAGCGGCGATTTCATTTTAGATTTTTGTCATTCCGAGCAGAGTCGAGGAATCTCTTACTGTTAATCGATGAGAGATGTCTCGACTTCGCTCGACATGACAAAGGTGGTACTTCGAGCGGTGACTTCATGATTCATAAAATTTCGTCCCGTCGCGGGCGTGTTTCTTCAAAATTTCGCAGGGCGCAAATTTTTTGTCGCTCTGCCCGAGCCGATTCATTTCATCGACGATTTTGTTTAAACCAAAATGTTCGGCGAATCGAAGCGGTCCGCCACGGAAGGGTGCGAATCCAGTGCCGAGGATCATTCCGTAATCGGCATCTTCGGGCGACGCGACGACTTTTTCTTCCACACAACGAGCGGCTTCGTTCACCATGAGAAACGCAAGGCGGTTGCTCAGAGTGGAAGCGGCACCCTCGCCGCTGGCTTGTTTGAAACTACGCGACGGGGCGTCGCTTCTACGCCATTTCTCGAGCGCTTCATTCGCAGTTTGCGTTTTGCCTTCGTATTTGCAAAAACCGCTGGCGGTTTTGCGACCGAGCATTCCACCATCGCGCAGCCAATGCAGGACGGCGGGAGCGCGATCGCGACGGCCGTAGGCCTTTTCCAGCGTCCCGGCGATGTCAACCGTGATGTCCACGCCGATCTCGTCGATCAAACGCAACGGCCCCATCGGCATTCCCCAAGCGACAAGCGCATCGTCGATCTGCTTTGCATCCATTCCCGCCTCGAAAAGTTCCGCGGCATCGAGCAGATAAGGAAACAAAACACGATTGACGAGAAAGCCGGGACGGTCGCGCACCTCTACCGGCAGCTTTCCGATCTGGCGCGCAAATGCGAGCGACCGAGCGAGCGTTTCCTCCGAAGTTTTTTCGCCGATGACGACTTCGACCAGTTTCATCCGCTGCGGCGGATTGAAAAAGTGCAAACCGATCACGCGGTCGGGGGAACTCGTAACGCCAGCCAGTTCGCCAATCGGCAAGGCCGAGGTATTTGTGGCGAGGATCGTTTTCGGACCGGCTTTGTCCGAGAGTCCGCGGAAGATTTCCCTTTTGATGTCGATCTTTTCTGAGGCGGCTTCAATGACCACTTGCACATCACGCAGCTCGATGGGAACCGCCGAGGCAACGATGCGGGCGCGACCTTCTTTCGCTTTCTCTTCACTCATCAAACCGCGTTTAACCGCGTCCGCGTAAGCTTGCTCAATAGCGGCCAGGCCGCGGTCGAGCTGTTCGCGACCGACATCGCGCAGAATCACCGTAACCCCATGCGAGCTGAGCCACTGCGCGATCCCGGAGCCCATTACGCCGGCGCCAATCACCGCGGCGTGTACGACTTTTGCCGGCGCAGTTTTTGACGTTCCTTTCTTGTATTTCTCGGCCAGAAAGAAATTACGAATCAAGTTCTGGGTCGATTCCGTCTCGCCGAGATCGACAATCGCATCGAGCTCGAGCGCGAGTGATTGATCGACCGAGCTGGCGAGGCCTTTCTTGATCACTTCGAGAGCGCGAGCAGGGGCCGGGTTGTGATTGCGCGGCACAGGAATTTCCTTGTCGATCTTCGGCGGCGACAAAATTCTTCGTTTGCCCTCGAGTAATTTTTTCCGCGCGACCTCGAGGAGTTTGTCGCGGGGGGCAACTTCATCGATAAGGCCAAGTTTCAACGCCTCTTGCGCGGAATGAAGTTTTCCTTTCAAAATCACTTCGGCGGCGCGTTCCGCGCCGATCAAACGCGGCAGGCGGGTCGAGCCGCCCCAGGCCGGGACTAAACCGAGCGTAGTTTCCGGCAACCCGATGCGCGTGGCCGGATCGTCCGACGCGACGCGATAATCGCACGCCAGCGCGATCTCGTAACCACCACCGGCACACGCGCCGTGAATTGCGGCACAAGTCGGAATTTTTAGCGCGGCCAGGCGATTAAAAACGCGCTGACCCTCCGCGATGAAAGCACGCAACTCGCCGGTCTTCGCCCGGCGGAACAGTGTCTCCAAGTCAGCGCCCGCGATAAAAATTGATCTTTTCGCGGAGGCGATGACCAAGCCGCGTAACGACGAATCGTTCTCGATAAGATCCACTTGTTGGTTGAGCTCATTGAGCGTCGCGGCGTCAAAGATATTCGCGCCGGATTCGGGGCGATCGAATGTGAGCAGGCAAATATGATCGTCGCCAATTTCGCGCTGAATCATCGATCTAGATAACGTCGCCGGCACCGGATTAATTTTGGCCGGTTTCGAAGAAATTCCAAGCGTGGAGAAGTTGTAGAGGCGCTTGTGTCAAGCGCCTAAGTATTTAAACAGGCGTTTGGCACAAACGCCTCTACAAGGGCCGTTGCGCTGAGCAAGCGTGAATGTTAGAACTCGACCGGCGTTTGGCCGCTGCAATTTATGGTCGGCAAAATTCTCATCCCCGAAATCAAAAGCCTGATCGATGCGCGCAATTTTGGCGCCTTGCGCGAGTTGTTTGCCGAATGGCCCCCGGTGGACGTGGCCGAAGTGATTCTCGACATGCCAGGAGATGAACAGGTGATCATCTTTCGCGTCCTGCCGCATGCGCTGGCGGCGGATGTTTTTGAATATCTCGATCTGGATGCGCAGCAGAAATTGTTGCGCGCGATGGCCCACGAGCAGGTGGTCGGGATCCTCAACGAAATGTCGCCGGACGATCGCACGGCGTTGCTGGAGGAATTACCCAGCGCGGCGGCGCGGCAACTGATCAAACTGCTCACGCCGGAAGAACGGCGCATCGCCCAAGCGCTCCTCGGTTATCCGGAGGGCAGCGTCGGCCGTTTGATGACGCCCGATTTCATCGCGGTGCGTGAAGATTGGTCGGTGCAAGCGGTGCTCGATTACGTGCGCGAGCATGGTCAGGACAGCGAGACACTCAACGTCATCTACGTGGTAGATGAAAGCGGCAAGCTGATCGACGACGTGCGGATGCGCGAATTTTTGCTCAAGCCGCTCGCGCACAAAGTGAGCGACTTGATGGAGAAAACTTTCGTCACGCTGAACGTGCACGATTCGCAGGAAGATGCGCTGAACGTGTTCCGCAAGTATGACCGCACGGCATTGCCGGTGGTCGATTCAGCTGGCGTGCTCGTCGGAATCGTCACGATCGACGACATGCTCGACGTCGCCGAAGAAGAGGCCACCGAGGACATCCAAAAGTTTGGCGGCCTGGAAGCGCTGGACGAGCCGTACATGCGCATCTCGCTCTGGCGCATGGTGCGCAAACGCGCCGGCTGGCTGGTGATTTTGTTTCTCGGCGAAATGTTGACCGCTACCGCGATGGCAAATTATCAGGACGAAATCGCCAAGGCGGTGGTGCTGGCGTTGTTTTTGCCGCTGATCATTTCCAGCGGCGGCAACTCCGGCTCGCAAGCATCCACGTTGATCATTCGGGCGATGGCGCTGGGCGAAGTGACGCTGCGCGATTGGTGGCGAGTGGCCAGTCGCGAGATTCGCGCCGGTTTATCGCTCGGCGTAATCCTGGGTGTGATCGGCGCCGGGCGCGTCGCCCTCTGGTCAATTGTCGGCGACCGCTATATGCATCGACAATTGTACGGGCCGCATTGGCCGCTGGTCGCGCTCACCGTAGGCGCGGCCCTCGTTGGCGTTGTTCTATGGGGATCGCTCTCCGGCTCGATGCTCCCATTTATTTTGCGCCGGGTGGGCGCCGATCCGGCAACTTCATCCGCGCCATTCGTGGCCACACTGGTGGACGTGACTGGATTAATTATTTATTTCAGCATTGCGCTGCTCATCATGCGAGGAGCGATGCTTTAAGCTGACGACGTTATGTTCTCGATTCGCAAGCTGCTGGGCCAGGACGAAAAATTTTTCGATTTGCTCGAAGCCAGCGCGCAACAGGCCGATAGCAGCGTACACGAACTGGTGGCGCTACTGGCCCAGGTCGAGCACGGCGCTTCGCCGCAAAGCCTCGAGGCCTTCGTGCACAGCCGGCGCGAAGACAAACGCATCACGCAGGAGTTGACCGAGCAGCTTTGCAAAACATTTATCACGCCGCTCGAACGCGAAGACATTCAGGCGCTGGCGGCTGCGCTTTATAAAATACCGAAGACGGTCGAAAAAATCGGGGAACGCATTTTGATTTGTCCGGAGGATCTGCATGGCCGGAGCTTTGCCAAGCAGGTGGAGTTTCTCGATCAGGCTGCCGAGGCCGTGCTCGCCATGGTAAAGGAGTTACGCAAGGGAACCGACATCGCGACCGTGCGCGATATGAATGACAACCTTCAGACCATCGAAGGCGACGCCGACAAACTCGAGCTCGATTTGTTGCGCGATCTTTACCACGGCAACTACGACACCAAGCATATGATTTTCCTCCGCGACCTCTACGATCTGCTGGAGAAGGTGATCGATCGCTGCCGTGACGCCGGCAACATCGTCCTGCAAGTCGTGCTCAAGTACGCCTGATCGCGGCATTCGCCCGAGCCATGCTATTTCTTCTGCTCGTCATCTTCGTCGTCTTTGTTTTCGAATACATCAACGGCTTCCATGACGCGGCCAATGCGATTGCGACGGTTGTTTCCACGAGGGTTCTGACGCCTCGGCTCGCTGTGCTGCTTGCAGCATGTTTCAACTTGGTTGGCGCGCTCTCTGGCGAAGCTGTCGCAAAAACCGTCGGCGCCGGACTGGTCGATACGGCTTACGTGACATCGTTGACGATTCTGGCCGCGATGCTCGGCGGAATTTTCTGGAATCTTTTCACGTGGTGGCTTGGACTGCCGACCAGCTCGAGTCACGCATTGATCGGAGGGCTGTGCGGTGCTGCGTTAGCGTCTGCGGGCGGGAAATGGAGCGTGATCAAGTGGTCATTGACCAAGGTAGATCCTCATACTGGAAGCACGGCTTGGGACGGCCTTCTCCCAAAAGTCATCCTGCCCATGATCAGCTCGCCGGTGGCAGGCCTGGTTGGCGGTTACCTAATTATGATGCTGTTGTTCGTGATTGTTCGAAAATGGACTCCGTGGGCGGTCAACAAAACATTTGGAAAGCTGCAACTCTTGAGCGCCGGTTACATGGCATGGGGACATGGTTTCGCCGACGCGCAAAAAACAATGGGCGTCATCGCGCTGGCGACATTTGCCGCGACCAAGGCGGGAAAGCTGGAGCATCTGCCGGCGGTGTTTGGGTTTTTATATACGCCGAAGTTTGAAGTTCACTTGTGGATCAAAGTCGCGTGCGCGGTGGTGATGGGCGCGGGAACCTGGGCCGGTGGTTGGCGCATCATTCGCACTTTGGGCCACAAGCTGATAACGATGCGACCCGTCCATGGCTTCGCGGCGGAAACAACCGGCGCGACGATCTTGCTGGTCGCTGGCAGGTTGGGAATGCCAGTTTCCACCACTCACGCGATCACGACTTCAATCATGGGAGTCGGAGCGGCGAAGCAGCCGGGTTCGCTGGACAAAGTAGTGGCGGAGCGAATTGTCTGGGCTTGGATTTTTACGATCCCCTGCGCCGGCGGTCTAGCCTACCTGCTTTTCCGAAGCCTCAATCTTTTTATCGCCTCGTAGAGCGCGTCGCGTTAGATCGAACTCAGCTACCGCTGGCGGATCCGAGCTTTCGCGGCGTCGACAACTGTTTCATAAAATCGAGTCTGGCCATCGCACGGGCCAGCGGTTAGCGGAGCGATTGGTTAGATCGGTCGGGTTCGCCTAGCAACAAGTGCTCCTTGAACACTCAAAAACAAAAACGCAACGAACGATGCAAATGATATCGCAAAGGCCACGCAGCTCCCAAGCTGATCATATCGAGCTTGGCGAGCGGCCAGCGGACTATCAAGAGAAACTAGTTTAGTTGCGGCTACATGAAGGTTCAGAGCCTCTGCCAGTGAAAATATCACGAGGGTTATGAAAATGATGAGCGCGATGCGGTAAGTCCTCGACAGCTTAAACAATCTCCGCCAGATGACGAGGATGGCGAGAATCCAAATCGGCAGGAACAAGATGTGCACGATCTAACGGGGTTTAGGCGGAATTATTCGGCCTATCCAACTTACAGCAACTGTAGGCGCGGGGAGGACTATTTCTTGATCGCGACCCACTCGTTGCGCGCGCGGGAATCGGCCACGGCTTGGACGACGCACATGTAACGCACGCCATCTTCAAAACTTGGATGGGGGCGAATCCGGCCTTTCGATTTCACCGCGGCGAGGAAATCTTCCTCTACCCGCCATTCGCTCTCCAGCTCGGGCGTTAGATCGACCACTCGCAGTGCTTTGTCGCCGACTTTACCCGCTTGCACAATATCGGTGGCGAAATCGTAGGTGAGCGTTCCCCGATCGCCGTAAATCTCGGCCCGATCCGACGACGCGTGCGCGTTCACCCCGCTGAATTCGAGAACGCCTTCCGCGCCGTTTTCAAAACTGCATAGCACCGTAAGCAAATCGGGAATGATCACTTCGTAACCTTGACGCAACGGCTGCAAAACTTTCCCACGCGCAAAGACGCCGATGATGTCGCCCAGCCAGCGGTTCAAAACCTCCACATAGATTCCAAGCGTGAGCACGTTCAGCCCGCTGATCTCGATTCGCTGCCGCCAATGCGCGGGCGCTTCCGGATCGAGATATGCGCCGGTGAAGCTTTGCAATCGCACATGATGCGGCCGGCCGATGTAATTTTCCGCGAGCAGTTTTTTCACCAACAGATCGGCGCGCATCCCGAACGGCGGCGGACAAAGCATAGTCACCAGTTCCGGATAACGTTTCGACGCCGCGAGCATTTCTTCCGCTTCCACCCGGTCCATTGCCATGCGCGCCTGACAAAAAACATGTTTGCCCGCTTCGAGCGCCGAAATTGTCACCGCTGAATGCATATACGGCGGGGTGCCAATCCAGATAATGTCGAGCTCGGGAACCGCGAGCAGCTCCGGCCAATTTCGCATCGGCGTCGCTTGCGGGACATTTTCGCGGCAAAATTTCTCCGAGCTTTCGTAAGTCGAATTCGAGACGGCGACGATCTCGATCTCCGGATGTTTTTTCAGCGCCGGCAGATGCCGCGTGCGCACGATGTTCCCTGCCCCGATGATCCCGATGCGCAATTTCTGATTATTTTTTTGCGTCATACCTCAATGCCATCCTCGATCTTGCGCAGAGCGCCGCGCATTACGCGAGCTAAGTTTGACAGAGGGGTGCATTAACCGTTCAACTCCGAAAGCGTTCGCGAGTCAAGATTCGCTTGACCCGCGCAACCCGGCACGCCAGCTTACGCGACCTTTTCCCCTTTCCCGATGTCAAAAATTTGCATCATCACAGGATCAAGAGCGACGCGCGGCAGCGTCATTCATCGGCGCGGCATGGCGAAGAAGAAGGGTGGCGTCGGCCGGCACGTGACCAAAAATGTGCCGCGTTTTTTTTCTCCCAACCTGCACACGCATCGTGTCTGGGTGTCGGAGTTGAAAAAATTTGTGCGCGTCCGCGTGACTACGCGCGGATTGAAGACAATCAACAAACACGGCGCCTACGCGGCGTTGAAAAAAGCCGGCGTCATCAGCCGCTGATTTCGAGCGCGTCTCCAGGTTGTTGTCGATCGGGAGCCGATGGCGAAATCACTGCCTTACTGCCTTATAACCACGGACTATCGCTTGAACCAGTGGCGACATCTTTGCTTGGAACGCAGGTAAGTTTGCGTATGCATTCTCCGGCAGCGCCCACCCGTCGAAAGGCACTGCCGCGAGAGGCGGCTCGTAATTAGAGCTGACAATTGGACCGCAAACAAGTTGTAAGACGGCGTCGGGCAACTTCCTCGCCGATGCAACCGCTAAGACGTTCACCTCGCGAGTGACTCCAAAAATGTTGTGCGTCGCCCGTTTGAAGTTGTTCCGGTTGAAAGGTCGCGCCACGTGCCAATACAAAACGTATCCGAGGCCTCGCAAATACGAAAAAATCTCACCAAAGTTGGCCGCGTAAACTTGTTCATAATAGAGGACAGGCGTGAAGCGGCAGAGCGTTGCTTCCGCACCCTTTAGCGCCTCAAGTTCCATTCCTTCGACATCGATTTTAATCAGGTCACATCTGTCGAACCTGAGCGCATCGATTGTTGTTACTGCTACAGGCACAGATACGCCGCTGCTCGCCAGCTCGCCGCAGAAGGGCGTGTTGCTGCCAACAAAAGTTGTGCTCCCCAAGTTGCGCTGAAGCTGCGGAGTATCCAAGGCAACCAGGCGACTACCGCTCGTGTTACTGACGACCGCGCAAATAGGAATCGCCCCTGAGACATCGTTCATCAATAAATTTAAGGTCAGCAGCCGAAAGGCGACCGGCTGCGCATCAATTGCGACGACGCGTCCGGCTGGCCCGACGAACCGGCTGAAAGCAAGCGCATGCGTGCCGACATTTGCCCCAAGGTCGAGAACAGTGTGGTCGCGCTCGATCAAGTGCGAGAGGAGGAAGAGCTCTTCCTCGGCCCACTCGCCATATTCGCTCAGCGAAGCTCCGATGGTCTGATCCTGCGGATTGTGCAACAAGCTCCCGTGGCGGCAAGAATACAGCGCGATCTGCGATGCTGGATTATTGGTCGGCGCTGGTAAGTCGTCGGTCATCCTGGCTGGGATTTACTGGCGCATCATCCATCGGCTCATGAACCCTTGTGTTCGGCACAATCTTGCCCCGCGGCAGATCGAGCGAACCGTCATTGAACTCGATTACGTAGCCCTCGCTGATCAACCAGTGCAGGTCGGAAGCGAGCGCGAGTTTTCGCTGCTCCGCGTCTTCGTTTGCAAGATCGACAATCAACTTTTCAGCAAGTTCCTTCCGATTGATGCCGGGCGTGGCGCGCAATGTCTCGAGAATCGCGCTGACCGCTGAGGAGACCGCCGCGCTCTCTTGAACCAAAGCACGCGCGCGGATCGACGAGACGAAGAGCATTCCGCGGCGATGCCGAAAGATATTCAATCCAGCTTCGCGGAATTTTCCCGTCAGCTCCTGCATCATCTTTGAAGGCGAGCGCGTTTCGAGCGTCCAGGCATCTTCGATCGCGCGGTGAAGCGCGCGATCCGACAGACGCCGGCTTAGCACCCCGTCGATTGCAATTTCCTGAGCGCTCCGAATCAAACCCGAGAGATAATTTTGCCGGAAATGCCGTTCTGCTTCCACCGCGGACGCAAATGTCGCCGGCGTTTCTTCACGCAGCGTCGTAAATGTCGTGACTTTACGCGCCTCCTCTTTCCATTGTTCGACCGCGGCCGGATCGTTCGCGATTTCGATCTGCCGCTGGTAATCGGCGAAACTCATCCGGCGGCTAAAGCGCTGTTCGTACAAATTTCGCAATCGCCTTTGATAATCGTGATGATTCGTCGGACCAAAAAGCGTGCCGCTCAATTTGCATCGCGCGACGTTGGAGAAATTTCCTTTGATCGGATCGGACTGAGTGATGTCGATCTTGTAAAAATCTTCTTTCGCGAAGCGAAAAGCATTGCTCTCGAGAAATTGTTGGTCCGCCGAAATGGCTCCGCTCTCTCCAAGTTGATAGAGAGGCGATTCCGGTTTCGTGGTCAAACGAACGCCGTAGCGCTCCGGCTTTTCGAGGAAAAGCCGGGCCAGAGCGAAAAGCGAATATGCGACCGAGCCCGATTTGATCTGCGCGGCCACATTTTCAACCGCCGGGGCACGCGGCAAAAAGTGAATCGCAACTTGTGACGCGACGACGTCGAAAGGTTTATGTCGATCTTTTCCCTGTCGATCTTGCACGCGCCGCACGGGCAATCGTCGATCGCCCTCGCCCGTCTTCTTGAATGCGCGCGACGGCTTCGCTTTGCGTGATGGTCGATCTTTTCCGCGCCGTGGATGAATTGAAGCGCGCTCAACCGGTCCACCCTCGTCTCCCTTGTAATGTGCGTAGTTCTTCTGTTCATTGACCCACGCGGGCAGCAGTTTGAGATCGAGCAAATCGACCGGTTCAAGGGAAGAAGCAGGCACCGTTCTCTTCTACGCCAAGCCTGTCCGAAGTAAACTCGCAGCCACAATGTCGATCGTTTCGGGTCGTGACCCGAAATTGATTGACAAGCTGTCTAATTCATTTACTTGCAGATTCTGCTGGGACTGGTTTAAGCCTTTCCCGGCAACAACTGAAAATTTTATGGCCGAGAAATCAATCGAAGAGAAGGTCAAGGACATTATCGTCGAGCAACTTGGGGTCAATCCCGAACAGGTCACGCCCACCGCGTCTTTCATCGAAGACTTGGGCGCTGATTCGCTCGACATCGTGGAATTGGTGATGGCTTTTGAAGAGGAATTTTCCGTCGAGGTTCCGGATGAAGATGCCGAAAAACTGCAGACGGTCGGCGACGTCATCAAATACATCGAGGAACGATCGAAGCAGCAGGGCGGTTGATTTAACCGCGCGGTCCGCGCTAAACGCAAAGCCCAGCCCCAGTTTTTCTTAAAGAAGTAGAGCCGATTAAAGCTCGCTAGAAAAACTGGGGCTGGGTTTTGCGTTTAGCGGAGTTGCGAACGAACGCAACTCGCCCAGACTAGAAGCGATGAATTTTACGTTGCTCGAGCGACCGCTCTTCCAATTGGCTGGGCACGATATCTCGTTTCTGGGCGTGGTTGCCTTCGCCGCACTTTTCGCGGCAGGTTTGTTGACCGCGCGCGCGCTCCAAAGCGATGTCGTCCGGCGTTTTTTCAGCCGGTTTAAGATCGACAGCAACTTCATCGCCATCGTCACCACAATCTTAAGTCTTTGCGCGCTGGTCTTTTTCACGGTTAACGCGATCAACGCCGCGGGCATCCCGCTCTCGTGGAATGCGCCTTTGCCCGGCGTCACGCTCAGCTTGTTCCAAATTTTCCTGCTCATCGCGCTGCTGATCGCGGTCTTCTGGATTTCCTCGCGCACGAAGCGTTTTCTGTTTGACCGGTTGCTCACCAAGAGCGGGCTCGATCGTGCGTTGCAGTACGCGATTTCGCAAATCGTCAGCAACGTCGTGTTGATCGTCGGCATTATTATTGTCCTGGAGAACACCGGCATCCATCTCGGCGCGCTCGCGGTTTTTGCCGGAGCAGTAGGCGTGGGTGTCGGGTTCGGCCTGCAAAATATCACGAGCAATTTCATCAGTGGCCTCGTGATTTTGGCGGAGAGACCGATCACGATCGGCGATCGCATTGAAGTCGCGGGCATCGCCGGTCAGGTGCAGCAAATTCGCGCACGCAGCACCGTCATTCTAACCAACGATAACATCGCGATGATCGTGCCGAACACGAAATTCATCGACTCGCCGGTGACGAACTGGACTTACGGCGATCCACGCGTGCGCTTCCGCGTGCCAGTGGGGGTGGCCTACGGCAGCGACGTAAACAAAGTGTGCGAGGCCCTCATCACGGCAGCCCGCGAACATCCGGCCACGCTGAGCGACCCGGCGCCAAATGTCTATCTGGAGAAATTCGGCGAGAGCTCGATCGATTTTGAGTTGGTCGTCTGGAGCCGCGAGATGAGCTACCGGCCGCGCCGGTTCAAAAGCGACTTGAATTTCCTGATCGACAAACATCTGCGTGCCGCGGGAATCCGAATTCCCTATCCGCAGCGCGATCTGCACATTCGCAGCGGCGTTCTGAAAGCGGAGAATGTCGCAGCGCCAGATCGAGATGCAGGGCAACGGACGACATGATTTCTCCCGCCGGCAGCACCATTCCTCTTCCGCAGGGCATCGCAAAAATCGCGACGCGCACCGACCTGCAAAATTGCGATGCCTGGAAGCGCGCTTTTCAAAACAGGTGCAAGGACCACCGGTATTACGAGATTCTCGAGCAAACGCTCGATGGGGATTTCGAGCATCGGTATCTGCTTCTCGAAGATGGCTCGGGAAACGTTCGTGCCATTCAGCCGCTCTTTTTCGTCAGGCAAAATCTCGTCGAAGGCGTGCCGGGCAAGTTCCGCTCGGCGGTCGAGGCGGTGCGACGGCGCTTTCCGCGTTTCCTGACCATGCGCGTGCTCATGGTTGGCTGCGCGGCTGGCGAAGGCCATCTTGGCGCCTGTCGCTCCGAAGATGAGCGGTGGGTGGCAAGCGCTTTGTTCGCCAGCCTGAAAAAATGCGCGCGGCAAAACAAAGCTTCCCTGGTGGTGCTAAAAGATTTTCCGGCGAACTATCGTGCGACGTTAAGCGCTTTTTCTTCCGATGGATACACCCGCGTGCCGAGCATGCCGATGACGCGCCTCTCACTGAAGCACGCCAGCTTCGACGATTACCTCGCCACGCTTGGCTACATGACGCGAAAAAATCTGCGCCGGAAATTCCGAAAAGCCGAACGAGCGCCGGCGATAGACATGGAGGTGGTGAGCGACATCGCGCCGCATGTCGATGAAATCTATCCGCTCTACCTCCAGGTGCACGAACGCTCTCCCCTCAAATTCGAGACGCTGACGAAAGAGTATTTTTGCAGTCTCGGCCAACGAATGCCGGAGCGGGCCCGGTTTTTTATTTGGCGACAACTTGGCCGAATCGTCGCGTTTAGCTGTTGCATGGTGCACGACGGCACGATTTACGACGAATGCCTCGGATTAGATTACAACGTCGCGCTCGATCTACATCTGTATTTCTACACGCTGCGCGACATCATCAAATGGGCGATGGCGCAAGGACTGGAGTCTTATTGCAGCGGCCCGTTGAATTACGATCCGAAGCTGCACCTCGGCTGTGATTTGGTGCCGCTCGATCTTTACGTCATGCACACCGCTCCTGCCTTTAACTTGATTTTTCGTCGCGCTGTTAAATATCTCGAGCCGACGCGTCATGATCCGGTGCTGCGGCGTTTTCCAAACGCCGACGAGCTTTAGCGATTGTTCTTAAATCCTTTCCCGGCGGTCGCATCGTTGATAACGATATGAGATGCGCGACCGACCTTCTGGATTTGCCAACCCGTGGTTGCAACTGGCGCTCAGCGTTTTATGTGTGTTCGTCTCGGAGCTGCTTCTCAAGCGCGGCGCGTCGGACACGGCAAATCCCGCGCAGGCTTGGTCCTGGACCGGAGTTACCGGGCTTGCCTCGCCGCTCGTCTGGTTGGGAATCATTTTTGTAATCATCAGCTTCATCAGCTGGCTTTATGTTCTTAGATATATTCCGCTCACCATCGCCTTTCCGCTCTCGCGAGTGGTCGATATTCTAGTGCCGCTGGGCTGCTGGTTTTTTTTGGGCGAAGCAATCTCCACGCGGCGTTGGTGCGGCATCGCACTGGTAGTCATAGGTCTGGCCGTGACAGCAAAACCGGTCGCGCGGCTGGAGGAACGGTTATGACATTGTTATCGCTCGTTCTAATTCTTCTCGCTCTCCTCACATTCGTCGGCGGTCAGCTCATTTTGAAACGGGCCATGGAATCCACTGTTGTGCATGGCCTTCGCCAGTCGAGGTTCATCGCCCTTTTGGGCTGCGGCATTTTTTTGATGACGATCTCGTTTTTTCTAACGCTCGGTCTGCTGCAACGCTTCGATCTCAGTTATCTTTACCCGTTTCAAGGCCTGAGTGTCATCATCATCAGCGTGATGGCTGCCGTCATGCTCAAGGAAAAGTTGACCTTGCAACTGACTATCGGGGCGCTCTTGATCACTGCCGGCGTCGTGCTCGTCTCACTCAGTTAAAAGCGGCCAAAGCTTTTGCAACGTCGAGTGATTGATTTCTTGCGTTTTCTCCGGATTGGGTCGCGGAAGTTTCGGATGGTCCATTTCGGAGGCGAAGCGTTGCTTCCAACGCGCGTAAACCGGCCGGGAAAATGCGCCGCAAATATCGCCGGCAACGATCCGGCAAGATTCCCGCAGCTTGGTTAACGCCCACTCAAGATCGACAACCGTAAACCGGCCGCTCTCCCAGTTTGTTACTGCTTCTCCCGCGGCAAGACAATCGAGATCAACCGTAACGTAAACGTTCGCTCCGTCGAGATTTCTAACGAATCCTTCAAAATGTTCCCGCCAATTCTCGCGCAAAATCGCTCCGCGCCGCTGTCGATCTTTCATCGGCCGCTGATCGGCCCAGGGATGAACTTCCAGACGGCCGGCGCGTTCCGCGCGGCGATTTCCAAAAAGTTGTCGTGGCCACCAGCACTCAAAATTGCCGCAGCCCCAAACGCTGACGCACTGCACATGCGGGAGCTCCAGCGCACGATTGACCCAACTGCCGCAGCACCATTTGGGCGGCCGCACGTCCCAGTCCGGATGATTGTCGAACGAAACAACAATGAGCGGTTGCGCGACACGGCGGATCCAGAGCGCGCTCAGATGGTGAAAGTCGCCCGAGCCGTAAAGCAAAAATGGCGCGAGCCGCGATTGAAATTCGCGGTAGAACTGGTCGATCAAGCGCGGCGGCGCGGAGAAACGAAGTTGCGGCCCCCACTCGCACCCTTCAACAACGGGCAAGCCAAACGGCTCGTTCCGCCACGCGTCATCCAGATTGAGATGCAGAGCGCGGGCAATCAAAGATTCTACTTGGGCGATTGCAAAAGAAACTGAGGGTCGCTTGCCTTTGCGACGCGCAAGTTTTCCTCGGCCTCTGGAAAGTCGGGATGAAGACGTAACGCTTCTTCGAATTGCACGATCGCCTGGGAAGCGTTGCCTTCTCGCATGAAAACCTTTCCCAGGTAGTTATGAGGTTGGGCGAGCTTTGGTTCGAGCCGGGACGCCTCCAGATAATGCGCCTTTGCTTCCGGCACGTCGCCCTTTACGAAAAGCGCACTCGCGAGATCGATATGAGCATCGACCAAACGAGGATCAACCTGCACAGCGTGCCGATATTGCGCAATTGCCTCCTCGAGCTTCCCCTGTTTTTCCAGGAAGGCGCCATAGCTATGCCAGGCGAGCGCGGACTTTGGTTCTACCCGGACGGCAGCTTGGCATTCCGCCTCGGCTTCCTCAGGGCGGCCGAGTCGCTCCAGAAGATAGGCATAACCGGAGTGGAACTCGGCGTTGTTAGGGTCGATCCGCAACGCGTCTTCAAAATGGGTCCGCGCCTCTTCCAATTTTTCTTTGCCAATCAGGACTGCCGCCAGATTGACGTGCGCCTTTGCGGAACCGGGATTAAAACGTAGCGCGGTGGAAAATTCCTCGGCCGCTTCATCGAGCCGGCCAGCTTCTTGCAGAGCGGTGGCGTAATTAAAATGCGCCCGGGCGCCAACCGGAAGATCGGCAACGATCGAGGCGAGACGTTCGAGTTGACTCCGAGGGACGCGCATCTCCCTGAACCAGAGTGCCCCCAGGGGAATGACAAAAACAGCCACCCATTTCGCGCCGTGCAAGGCCCAACTCGGGAGAAAACCATTTGTCGAAACGTCGGCGGTGCCGCCGCCGATGCCGAGAGATTGTCGAGTGGATTTCTCTCGTACCTTCCAAATGAACCCGTCGTAATAAAAATGCAGTAGCGCCGACGCCGTCACCACACCGGTGAGAATGCGTTTGATTGCGTCGATTCCGATGCTCGACTTGTAATAACCGAGTGCCCCGTAGGCGAAGATCAGGCCCACGTAAAGACCGACCAGCGAGCCACTGCGCCGGAACACGAAACGCATAAATCCACCGATCGAGCTGTCTGTCTCAACCCGTTTACGATTATAAATCCAAACCAGCGAGAGGTACTGCACATCGTGAAATACTTCGAACAACGCAATGCCAACGAGAACGCTGGCCACGATGTTGTTGCAGTACCACCAAAAAGAAATGCTCGTGATGAGAAGGACGAGCTTTACCGGATTTGGTCGCTTCCCGCAGACCCACATCCAGATAAAGTTTGCCAAAAATACGCCTGCAACTGCGAGGGCCAACGCAAACGCCCCTTGCTGTACTCCTCGGAGAAGTCCGGGCGGAATGAAAGGTCCGCCCGCGGAATAATAGCTGTCCAGTGTATCCGTCATTCGCTGCGATGAGAGAAGGACCGCGGTGGCAAACCAGATCCCGCACAATGCGAAATCAAGACGACGCGTCAGCGCAGCGAATGAGCCCACTTTCGCATCGTAGATGCGACAGAACCCATACGTTTGCATCATGCCGTGCCAAACGCCCCAGATAAAGGCGACCAGCACAATGCCTTTAAGGTCCCACCAAAAAAACATAACGCAGACGACCACCAAAAAAACCGGTGCAAAAATGAAGCGCCACTTGAAGCGCTGGAATAGCGCGCGATCGCCGTAGGCGCGAATCATTCCTGGCAAGTGGTGACCCATCGCGCCGAAAGCAGCGACAAAAAGATAAATGTCTTCCGCGCTCCAACGCGCCTGTGCCAGGACGAACATCGGCACGAGCAACAGCGGCGTGCAGACGTAGAGAATCAGGTCGCGCCAGCTATCCAGAATCCATAAATTCCTTCGCGGCGCCGCAGCCGGAACGGCCGGGACAGTTTGCGGTCGGGAAAAAGCGGTGATGTGCTGCATGAACTCGGCTGGTAAGTTTTCCTTAAACCGGCAGGAAAATCAACGCCGGCTTCACGGGCAGCGCCGGCCGCGCAGGGTCGATCTTATGCACGCACTTTCAAACTCCCGTTCGAAACAAAAATGGCATCATGAGGGAGACGCAAATCGAAAAGTTAATGGAACAGGAAAAGGAACGGGACTTTTTTTGCGTCGTCAGCGATGCGTTTCGCCTCTTCGCACGTCGTTCGTCCATCATCCTTGGCAGCGCCTGGGCCTTTGCCGGAGCTGTGCTTGTCATCCTCGTGTGGATCCTCACCGGTCCCACCTTTCATTTCTCCGATACGTGGCAGCTCATTATTAATACGGCGACAACGATCATCACCTTTCTCATGGTGTTCCTGATCCAGAACACCCAGAACCGCGATGCCAAAGCGGTCCATTTGAAACTGGATGAGATGATCCGCGCCCTCAAAGGTGCGCGAAATGAACTTGTCGATCTTGAAGAACTTTCCGACGAAGACCTGAAAAAGCTCGAGCAACAATTTCAGCGCATCCGCAAAAAGGCGGAGCACGACGGAAATCACGCACACGCCAAACCGCCGGAATTGCGCTAAGAATGCAAATCAATCGACGGTGGCGTCGGATTTTTTCGCTTCGCCCGTTCGCAGGAAAATTTTGCCGCTCGGGCAAAGCCGAAAAACTTCGCAATGCGCGCAGTCCGGCTTGCGCGCGTAACAGCGCCGCCGTCCGTGCCAGATGAGCCAGTGACTCCAGTTCGTCCAATGCTCGCGCGGCACGAGTTTTATCAAATCGCGCTCGATTTTTTCCGCGTCTTTTTGCTTCGTCAGGCCGAGCCGCTGCGACAAACGCGCCACGTGCGTGTCCACTACGATCCCTTCGTTTTTTCCAAACGCATTGCCGAGCACGACGTTTGCGGTTTTTCGACCGACGCCTGGCAATTCGCGCAGTTCTTCCATCGAATCGGGAACTTTACCGTCAAACTTTTTGTCGATTGTCGATGTCGCCGCGCGAATGCTCTTCGCTTTGTTCCGGAAAAACCCTGTCGATCTAATCGCGCTTTCCAGTTCAGGCTGGGGCGCCTTCGCGTAATCCGCCGCCGTCCGGTATTTCTTAAATAACGCCGGCGTGACCATGTTCACGCGCTTGTCCGTGCATTGGGCCGAGAGAATTGTCGCGATGAGCAGCTCCAGCGGATTTTTGAAATCGAGTTCGCAATGCGCGTCCGGATAAACTTCCGGCCAAATTTCGAGCAATTGCGCCACGCGCTCGCGGACAGTCATTTGCTAGAGCCGGTTCACGAACGCAAGATCGACAATCAATCGCGGGCCGCGTATCGCGCCAGCTTTTGTTCGAGGTGCGGCGGAACGTGCGCGACAATTAATGCATCGTCGCCTTCGTAACGCACTTCGAGGACGTGGCCGACGCGATGAATCTCGGCAATGAGAGCTGATTCATTCGCCGGGATGCGAAACTGCGAACGCAAGCGCCAGGAGCTGAGCGCTTTTTCCAGCGCTTGCACGAGATTGCCCATGCCTTCGCCCGTGCGCGCAGAGATTGCGACGCTGCCGGGAAATCTTTTCACATAGGTTTCCGCCAGCTCGCGGTTGATTGACTCGCCTCCCGGCTCGTCAATCCTCTCGGACTTTCCCGTCCGCGTCGCTCGGCTCCCGCCGGCTCCGTTATCGAGATTGTCGATCTTGTTGAAAACGATCAGCGTTTGTTTGCCAAAAGCATCGAGCTCTTTAATCACTGCGTCCACCGCTTCCATCTGCTCATCCACGCGCGGGTGGCTAAGATCGACAATATGAATGAGCAGATCGGCTTCGCTCACTTCTTCGAGCGTCGCCTTGAATGATTCGATCAAAGTGTGCGGTAACTTGCGCAAAAAACCGACCGTATCGGTGAGCAAAACACGCTGTTTGTTAGGCAAAACAAAACTGCGCGTGGTCGGATCGAGCGTGGCAAAAAGTTTGTCCACGGCGACAACGTCCGCGCCGGTGAGCAAATTCAACAACGTCGATTTGCCCGCGTTCGTGTAACCAACCACCGCGGCGACCGGCCATTGATGTCGCTTGCGACCTTGACGTTGCACGGCGCGCGTCTTGCGGACCGATTCAAGTTCGCGCTCGAGCCGCGCGATCCGTTCCTGCACGCGACGCCGATCGACTTCTAACTGCGTTTCACCGGGACCGCGTGTGCCGATTCCACCGGTTTGCCGGGAAAGGTGATGCCACATGCGAGTAAGACGCGGCAGAAGATATTGCAATTGGGCAAGCTCGATCTGCAATCGGCCTTCACGGCTGCGCGCGCGCTGCGCAAAAATGTCGAGAATCAGTTGCGTGCGATCGAGCACCTTGCGCGCGAGCAAAGTTTCCAGATTGCGTCCCTGTGCCGGCGAAAGTTCGTCGTCGAAGATGACAGAAGTAACTTGTCGATCTTGCAGCGAATCCTTGATCAATTCCGCTTTGCCCTTGCCGATGTAGTAAGGCGCGGTTGGCCTCGGCAGCTTCTGCGTAATGGTATCGACCACTTCCGCTCCGGCCGAGTTCGCCAGCTCGCGCAATTCCTCCATCGAATCGCGCAGGTCCCATTTCGAGACGCCGTCTTTCTCGAGGCCAATTAGCAGAGCGCGCTCCTGTGCTTTTTTCGGGCGTGTTTCAATCATTCCCTTGCGCAAGAGAGCGAGAAGCTCTTTGCGAAATCCATTTCACGGCTTCGTTGTGACTTAGAAGCGATAAATTCAGCGGTTCAAAATTAGTTTGGCGCCGAAACCAGGTCAACTGCCTTTTGGCATAACGCCGGCTCGCCTGTTGAATTTGGGCAACACATTGCAAGATCGACATCCTCCCGTCGAGCAACTCACCAATCTCGCGCAACCCAATCATCTTCGACGCAGTTTCGCTCATAGCACCGGCTGCACGCACTTCTTCGATGACGCCATTTTGAAACATCGCTTTCACTCGCTGATTGATTCGCTGGTAAAGCTCATCGCGGTCGCGGAAGACAAGGACGCCGGTAGAGGCCCCGAATGCTTTCGGGGCAGATCGCGTTCCGTCTTGCACCCGTTTGCCTGTGCCGTTGGCGACAGCGGCCCCTACAGCTTTCCATTTCGTGCGTTGCGCGGAAGCAGGGCGACCGGTCATGAGACAAATTTCGAGAGCGCGGACCAAGCGGCGCCGGTTTTTTATGTCAATATTGTCCACCGTTTTCGGATCAAGATCGACAAGGCGCGCGCGTAATTGATCGAGAGTTAATCGATTTAATTGCGTGCGCAGACTTGGATCCGCCTCGGGCAAATCCGACAACCCATGCGTCAGCGCTTTGATGTAAAGCCCGCTCCCGCCGACGACGATCGCGACTTTCTTGCGCGAATGAATTTCGTCGAGCGTGGCAAGCGCCAGGCGACGAAATTTCTCCGCGTTCATTTCTTCGTGGATCGACATCGTGCCGATCAAATGATGCGGCGCCTTTGCGCACGTCGCTTGATCAGGCTTCGCAGTCAGAAGATCGAGACCGCGATAAATTTGAAACGCATCGGCGTTGACAATCTCAGCATCGACGTCGTGTGCGAGATCGGCCGCGAGCTCGGATTTCCCGGTCGCGGTTGGGCCAACGACGAAAAAGACTCGCGTCATCAATTCGACGGCACGACGGGCCGTCGCGCCCAACCGTTCGAAAACAAAACCGGGAGACGCGCGGCAGTCTCCGCTTCGTCTCCCGGCTGTGAATCTTTAGCTCTAACTTCTTGCGTGATGCTCGCTCGATTTCGCGCCGCTGACCACAAGTTTGCGGCCAAGGAATTCTTTGTCGTGCAATTCCGCCACGGCGCGCTTGGCTTCATCGATGGTTTGCATTTGCACGAAGGCGAACCCTTTCGAGCGCTGGTTGTGCCGGTAACTCACCACCTCTGCGTTCTGCACGTGGCCAACGCCGTTGAACAATTCGAAGAGGTCGCTCTCGGTGGCGTCGAAGGAAAGGTTGCCGACGTAAAGACGCGGCGAACTTACCTCAACCGATTCAGGCTTGTGCGCCGGTCGCGAGGGCTGCGTGCCATTGGGCGACGCGGTCGCTGGCTTTTTTGCGCCTTTGTCGCTGTCGTTTCCAAAAAATGCGGCGACTCGCTGCCAGAATGTTTTCTTGGGAGCTTGCGCGCGCGTTTCTTGGTAACGCGGGCGATCGCCCCATCGTCGGGACCCGCCGCGCGAACGGCGCGGGCGTCTCCCGGGTGAATAAGAGTTCATATTGATCCTCAAGGTTTACCCAATTGTTAAATGGGCGGAGCGCATCGATTGATGCACAGTCCACGGCGCGCGAACCTGGCAAGGTTCGTTCAAGCAATTTGCAAGCACTTTGCCACGCCGCTGGAAACTCCGCCTCGTCAAGCCGGAAATGGACTCGTGTCGAACCGCCAGCCGCCATAGTCAGCCAACGAAGCAGCGAAGATGCAAAACCGCGCATCATAATCTCAAAAAATCTGACTCGTCGTGGGAAGCGGACGCCCGGATGACCGAAGAAGATTCCCGACATCTCCTGGCGAGTATCGCTCGTTGACCGAGCGATTGCAAGCGCGCTTCTTTATCTGAAATTCGGCGGAGCCTGCAGATGGCTAAATACTAGATCTAGATAACAAATCCAGCATCCCGGATCGTTTTGCCGTTGTCGGTCTTAGCGCCGTATCCAATCGTCCCGCAACGAATAGAGCCGGGATTTCAAATACTCTTTCGGTCGCTCCTCGCGAATCGGTTTCACAAAATGTCGCAGAGAGAGAGCGCTCAGCCGCGGCTCATATCCAAACTCTGGCATCAGTTCGCGACAATGCCATTCCACCCAGCCGATCTCATCGGCGGAGAGCTGACGCTGCCACCGCGTCACAGGTTCGGTACTGATTTGAGAAAAACCGATTCGGGCGGCCGAGTTGCCTCGCCAGAGCCGGCCCGCCTTCGTCGGCGTTAAAACGGTCGCGGAATCAAACGTAATCTCGAGATAGGCACATACTTTTTCCATCGACATTGCGGGCTCGCGCACAAGTTGTTCATAGGGCACGACCAGGCCCGAAAGTTCGCCATTGAGGACGCGCCTCGCCAGTTTTGCCGCCACTCGCCAATGAGCGACCACATAATAGACCGAGAAGCGCCCCCTCCGGCGGGTTTTCTCCAGAGCAATTTGCGCCGCTAGGATCGCACGCGGATCGCGCATCATGACGAGCAGTTTTGCCTGCGGAAATCGCGAGAAGATCGAGGAGATGTAATTACGATTCGCCGGCGTTTTCTCGACCCAACGGCGCACATTTTCAAGCGACCGGCCAAGGGTGGCGGCGTACGCTTCCACCATCAGAACAAGCAAATCCTTCTGGGCGTTGGCCGGATCGAACGCCGCCTGTTCGAACAACTCATAAAATCGCCCGGTCGGAAAATTGGAATAGTCGCGCTTGCCCCATTTGCATCTGCTTCCGAAAAGGACATTGGAGAGCGATTGCTGGGTGATGTAATCAAACTGCGCGCGGCGGCCACGCGGCCCGTATTTAGTGAGCACGGTTGGGAAGTAGGCCGTCTCTTCCGGCAGGACGAGCAACTCCGGATGATTGTCGAGCAAGGCAACCATCAAGGTGGTGCCGGACTTGGCCTGGCCGGCGATGAAACAGGCGCGTTGATCGAACGGCAAAGTTTGGATCGACACCTTCATTTCGCGAGGCTCGATTGCAGGAACCATTCGATAAACCGCGGAAGCCCGTCGCTTAACCGGGTCGATGGATTGTAACCGAGCAATTTTCTCGCTTTGGAAATATCGGCGTAGGTTACCGGCATATCGCCCGGTTGCTCGGGCAACCGATTGATCTTCGCTTTTTCCCCAAGCGCGTTCTCGATTCCCGCGATCAAATCCCTTAGCTGAATGGTTTCGTTTTCACCGAGGTTGAAGATGTCGAACATCGGCCCGTCGTACTTGAGCGCCGCCATCGTTCCTTGAATAATGTCATCAATGTAAGTGTAATCGCGGCGCGTCGTGCCATCGCCGAATTGATCGATCGGTTTGCCGGCATGGATGCGACGCGTGAATTGATGAATTGCCAAATCGGGACGCTGCCGCGGTCCGTAAACCGTGAAGTAACGCAACGCGACCACGCGCATTCCGTAAAGATGCGAATAGGTTGAACAAAGAAACTCGCCGGCAATCTTCGTCGCGCCGTATGGACTGAGCGTTTGAATGAGTTGTCGATCTTCCGAAAACGGAACGGTTTTCGAATTGCCGTAGACCGAGGAGCTGGAAGCGAAAATGAATCGCTCAACGCCTGTCACGCGGGCCGCATCGAGAAGATGCAGTGTCCCATCGACATTTGTATCGTAATAAAGCTGCGGATTTTGAATCGACGGTCGCACCCCGGCACGCGCGGCGAGATGCGCGATGGCTTCAAATTTTTCGCGGTGAAATAAATTCCGCACCGCGCCGCTGTCGCGAAGATCGAGATGATGAATCGCTACATCTTTCGCGACTGCGGCGATGTTCTGGCGCTTGATTTGCGGATCGTAAAAATCGTTGAAGTCGTCGAGAATGGCGACGTCGTGGCCGAGCGAAAGTAATTTTTCGACAAGATGCGAGCCGATGAAACCAGCGCCACCGGTCACGAGAATTCGCATGCCTTAGATTAGCCACAGATGAACACAGATCGACACAGATTTCGGGTGGCGCGGTCCGCATTCTTATCTGTGTTTAGCATCGAACTCGCCGATGGACGAGTCCGTCGACTGGCGGACAAGGGACTGCTCGATCCACCAACGCTACGGACACGTCCCCTTCTACAACATAACGCCCTAAAAGTTTCGCCAGTGCGGGAGCAAATAAATCCAGTTCAGCGCGAGCAAAGCGATGGTTAGAAAACGCGCGACGGTTTTCTCCGCGCGACTGAAATTAGCGATTCGCAAACGGGGCGCGCGCGTGGTGAGAACGATGAACGCATAAATGTTGAAGCTCGACAGTGCGCACAAAAATCCAAACGCGAGTGGATTCCATTTCCATGCGCTAAAGAATTGGCCGTGGAAAAATGCGATCGCCGATCGGGTCGAGCCGCAGGTCACGCACGGGAGCCCGGTCAGCGCGTGAAATAAACATTGCGGCCAGGGCAACCGCAACGCGAACCACGCCGCCGCTGCGCCAAGCGAAGCGATCGAAACGCTCAGCCAAACCAGTTCGTGATCGGTTTCACCCGGAGCGAGGCGACGGAAGCAAAGCTGCATCTGCGAGCGATCAATGATTCCAGTAATGGCTCAAGGCGCCGATTCCGCCGAACAGCATCGCCAGTAGAAGTCCGCCTCCGCAGCAAACGATCAACGGCAGGAAGACAGCGAGAACCGCGCGTCCGGTATCGGTTTCATGCGCGCGAGCCAGACCGATGCAACGAAGCACGATTCCCCATACGCCGGCGATAACGCCGCCGCAGAGCGGGATGATCATGAGCGGGTAAACTGACCCGGCAGAAAAACAAACGACGCGAAACGTTGTTTCGAACGACTGCTTTGCGCCTCCCACAATCATCAGACACACATGCAGAATCGCCGCATTGATAAACATGCCGATTGCGATAAGGACCGGCGTCAGGATCAAGAGGAACACTGATGCGATACCCCTGCCGACCAGATGGGCGAGCGGGTTTCTTTGCGCAAAAATTCCTAATGACTGGAACGCGAAGCTATAAATGAAATAAACGATTAGGCCAAAGCTTCCCCCGATCAGCACATAGAGCAGCGGCTCGGCCAGACCGCCTTCGCGCTTCATGGCAGTGAAGGCGATTGTCGGTCGGGCCAAAACCATTTGCAGCGTTTCGATAAAGGCATTGAAAAATCCGCGCTCTTGCCGGTCGTCCCACGGCAATCCGCTGCCCGGCGCTGGAGTTGTCGACGGGGTGATTGTCGATGTTGCGCCGGCTGGCGGAGGCGGTGCGGTTGAGGCAGCCGCAGCAAATTCGGGAAATTGCGACAGCGTTTGCCAATTGGCCATGCCTTCGCGCCAACCGAGATCGCTCAGCGCGAAACGACCGGTGCGCAACCCTTCGCGAACTTCTTCTTCAGAAAATGCGCCCAGACTGGTTGCGCCCCGATTAACGTGGATCATCGCCATAATCTTGGCTTTTTAGTGAGGCGTGATGGCAAAGTCAATCATTGTAGCCACGGCGCGGTGCGCCGTTGGTAAGAAAACAGGTCCGGCCATAGGCCGGTGGCTACAGTTCCTCAGTCGAAACGATTGGCCACTTCCGGCTTATCGAGTGCGCGCCAAAAATACCAGGCCGCGACCGAGCGATAAGGCTGGAATTTCTTGCCGAGCTTGATCATTTGCTTCGGCGTCGGAAGTTTTCGTTTGCCGAAAGTCTTGGCCAATCCCTTTTGCACTCCGTAATCGGCCGCGGGCCAAACATCCGGTCGCCCGAGATCGAAGAGAAGAAGCATTTCCACCGTCCAGCGGCCGATCCCGCGCACGCTAACCAACCGCTCGATGATTTCTTCGTCCGTCATCTTCGCCAACGCGCGCGCGGTTGGCACCGTGCCGTCGATTGTTTTAGCCGCCAAATCTTTTAGGGCCGCAACCTTGCTGCGGGACAAACCGGCAGCGCGCAATTTTCTGTCCGGCGTCGCCAGTATCAGTTTTGGATCGAGATATTTTTTCTTCGGATAAAGGGCGCGGACCCGGCCCCAGATGGTGGCGGCGGCTTTTCCGCTCAATTGTTGATAAGCAATCGATTCGGCCAGGGCGTCAAACGGACGAATGGCCAGCGAAGGCGCGATATTGTAGCGGCGCGATCGTGCGATCAATTCCGCCATCCGTGCATCCGTCGCAGAAAGATGGCGGTGGGCATCGTCGTGATTCATATGTCGATCTTAGCGAGAGTGTGTCTGGCAAACAAACGCTTTGCTCCGAATGACGTTTTCGCTTTCGTCATCACCATGGCTTCGCAAACGCAACTCACCTGGTACGGACACGCTGCATTTAAGTTAGTCACGCCCGCGGGCAATGTGCTCCTGATCGACCCGTGGCTGACCAATCCTGTTTTCGAGAATGGCACAGACGAACTCGCCGCCTTGAAACGGGTCGATGCGATTTTGCTCACGCACGGCCACGGCGATCACGTTGGTGATGCAGTTGAAATCGGCAAACGCACCGGCGCGAAGCTCATTTCCAATTACGATCTGGCCCAGGCGATGCAATTGGTGCTCGG
>Ga0137415_10001062_pt1 | contig 27083 bp, 24 predicted proteins | sample CZODoug3_1_1_16f_FD_183082 | JGI IMG/M metagenome (GOLD analysis project Ga0137415, IMG submission 183082) | Vadose zone soil fungal communities from Angelo Coast Range Reserve, California, USA - CZODoug3_1_1_16fungal (Hybrid Assembly) | ecosystem: Environmental > Terrestrial > Soil > Vadose...
TCTCGTTTTATGCCAACCTTCGACATCACATCACCGATCCGCATTTAAGTTGACGATGCCTTTTGGTGTGTTTAGAACGGTCCAAGTTTCTCCCATACTTTTGAGTTTCTGATTCATCCAATCTTCAGGAGGTAATTTATTGCCTGCCAAGATTGCGGGGTCTATCGGATCATGAGACAGGATGTATTCGTTTCTCAATACAGTCTCGATTCCTTTACGTCGATCACTTCACTCATCTTTCCAGATTCCTTTGCTGCTAACAAGAAGTTGGTGAGCGTCGTGTTTTGTTTCCCCACTATGTCTACTTGCTATTTAGCCCTTCCATTTCTGTACGATGCGTTCTTTCACTCCTGATTCTGTTGGCGGATAAAACCCCGGAACCTAAAAGGCCCGCAACTATCAGAATGAATGTAGTTGCTTTGTGGCTCTCCTTTTTGGGCTGAATGTAGGACATAACAACCCCTACAATCGCCAGTAAAATGGGCGTAGCGTCCGCAAGAACGGGTAGGGCTGTGTCCGTTCCGAAATGCCTCCATAGAGGAATTACAATGAGGATTACTAAAACGGTGCAATACCAGAATTTCACCATCCCAGCAGAACGAAGTTGAACACGCCAACGCAGCAATCTTAGGTAAATCTTGCGGCGCAATATGGCTATTTCTGGCATTGGAAAATGCTTCCATTGAGTACTACGCTACGTCGATACATTTATCGGTTAGTAACGCATCGGGTATTGTGCGTCTATTGATTCAAATTGATCCATTACCCAAAAGTGATAGTCATTGACATCTCCGGCTCTTCAGAGCCATGCTTAAGGGTTTGGCTGGAGGTGTCTGAGTATGAATCCTAGCGCTGCCCATTTGACGGTTGCTGAACCTTATCTGATCCAGCAGGATTGGCAGGGCTATACCTTCGACCAGCATGCGGTTTGGGCTGAGCTGGTGCGCCGCCGGATGCCGCAGCTTGCTGAGCATGCCTGCGCGGAATATCTCGATGGTTTTCAGCAGATTGGATTGCGCGAAGACACGATTCCTAATCTGGCTGAGGTGAATAAGCGGCTGGGGCCGCGCACGGGTTGGAATGCTACTCCGGTAAGCGGGTTTCTTCCTCCGGATGCGTTCTTCGAGATGCTGGCGGCGCGGCAGTTTCCAACGACGACATACCTGCGCGGCCGGGAGTCGATGGAGTACACGCCGGAGCCGGATATCTTTCATGACGTTTTTGGGCATGTGCCGATGCATGCGCATCCGGTATTTGCGGATTTTCTGCAACATTACGGCAAGGTCTGTGCGGGCCTGATGGGCGATAAGGACAAGCTGGAGCGGATGGGACGGCTGTTCTGGTTCACGGTGGAGTTTGGCGTGATCCGGCAGAAGGGCGAGATCAAGCTTTATGGGAGCGGATTGATCTCGTCGCATGGCGAGTCGAATTACGTAATACAGGGCGGGCCGGAGATTCGCGACTTCAATCTGGAGCAGGTGCTGGATCAGCAGTTCCTGGTTTCGGAGATGCAGAAGGTGCTTTACGCGGTAGAGTCGTTTGATCAGATTTATGAGGCGGCTCAGGAAGCGGAGCGGCGGCTTGCTTAGATTGATTTGTCTTGGAAGTGAATGTGCCTAGCTGAAAAGCTTGGTGATCGCTTCGCGATGACTTTTAGCGCAGCTTCCGCTGTGGGTTCCTCGGCGCCCCTTCGAATTCGCTCAGGGTTGCTCGGAATGACAACCTAAAATTTGCGCTCAGGATGACACCTTTAACTGATGACACCTTTTAACTATTGCTCCGCTGGTGTTTTCTTGTCCTACTCTAATGTTGCCGGACGAAGTAAACCGCAGGTCCTTCGACTGCGCTGCGCTTCGCTCAGGATGACAATCTGAAATTATGCGCTCAGGATGACACCATTGTTTATGGTGAACTTAAGATTCACTGTTTATGGTGAAGTTGAAATTCACGTTACCAAGTAGCGGCTGAGTCATAAATTTTCGTCAATTTGTCATAGTACTTGATGCACAATGCAAGTTGGAGGTAAATTTGCCACGCATCCATTTTCATCAGCAATTGGCTGAACTGAAAGACAAGCTGCTTGCGATGGCGGCTTTAGCGCAGCAGGCGCTCGAGTCCTCTGTGGATGCCTATCTGCAGCGGGATGAGGGGCTTTGTCACTACGTTCGCGAGAATGAGACGGCCATCAATCTGGCACAGCGCGAGGTGGACGAGATGGCCTATGACCTGCTCGCGAAAGAGCAGCCCATGGCGATCGACCTGCGGTTTATTCTCGCCGTTATCAAGATCAATGGCGACCTGGAGCGCATTGGCGATCAGGCGATGAGCATTGCGAGGCGGACTCTGGATCAGCAGGATCTTGAGCCGGTGGAGCTGCCGGTGGATATTGGGCAGATGGGCGATTTTGCCGCCACGATGATTCGGACGGCACTGCAATCGCTGCTGGATGGCGATGCACAGATTGCCGAGTCCGTTATCACGATGGATGACGAGATCGACCGTATGAACCGTGTCGCGCACATAGAACTGACCAAAGTGATTCAGGATCAGCCAGAGAACGCGCAGCAGGCGCTGCATGCCATCATCATTTCGAGAAACCTCGAGCGCATTGCCGATCATGCTACCAATATTGCTACGGACGTGATTTTCTGGGTGCGCGGCGCGGATGTGCGCCATCAGTTGAGCACGGCTGAGTAAGATCAGCGAAAGAGCGGTCAGCGGTAAACCGGTCAGCTATGGTCCGGTCAGCTATGGTCCGGTCAGCTAAGAGGCGGTTAGCGGGTTTTCTGGGTGCTTCTGATGCAGTGATCCATTCCTCATCGTTGTATTTTCCCTCCCTTAAGCAAAAGCCACTTGAGTGGGCCACTCTTTCCCCACTCAAGCAACAGCCGCTTGAGTGAGCCACCATTCTGAATCTGCTTGCTGGACACCGTACACTATTCCTATATGGCTGGATTGGTTCTGGATGGTAAGGCATACGCGAAAGAGCTCGAAATTGAGCTTCAGACGCGGGTAGAAAAACTACAGGCAAAAACAGGTGGCGAGCCTCCGATTCTCGCAACCATATTGGTGGGCAGCGATCCTGCTTCGGCGACATATGTCAAGATGAAGGGCAACGCGTGCCGTCGTGTTGGCATGGAATCGCTGAGTGTTGCGCTGCCGGAAGAGACGACGACTGCTGAATTGCTGGCGAAGATCGATGAGCTGAATGCCAATCCACGGGTGCGAGGGATTCTCTTGCAGCATCCGGTTCCCAAACAGATTGATGAACGCGTGTGTTTTGACCGCATTGCCATTGAGAAAGATGTCGATGGAGTGACGAGTCACGGCTTTGGGCGCATGGCGATGGATGAGGCTGCTTTTGGCTCGGCTACTCCGGCGGGGATTATGCGGCTGCTGCGACGCTATGGCATTCAGATCGAGGGCAGGGAGGCTGTGGTTGTGGGCCGGAGCCCGATTCTGGGCAAGCCTATGGCTATGATGCTTTTAGGGGCGAATGCGACGGTAACGATCTGCCATTCGCGCACGAAGAATCTTCCGGAGATTGTGCGGCGAGCTGAGATTGTCGTGGGCGCGGTGGGGAAGCCGGAGTTCATCAAGGGCGACTGGGTGCGTGATGGTGCGATTGTCGTCGATGCCGGGTATCATCCGGGTGGTATAGGGGATATTGAGCTGGCTAAGGTCATTGATCGCTCTTCGGCTTATACCCCTGTGCCTGGCGGTGTTGGCCCTATGACAATTGTGACTTTGATCGCGCAAACGGTGGAGGCGGCGGAATTTGCTGCCGATTCCAGCCTGGGATAGCAACTTCTGGCTTTTCATAGCGTTAGAAATGTACATTGATCCTGTTAGCAGGAAAGGACGAAGATGCGCCTGCTCATTGTTGAAGATGACGACACGATTCGCGAGTTTCTGGAACGTGCACTGACGGAAGCCGGATTCCGGGTGGATGCCTCACCCCTGGGACTGGATGCCGAAAAGCTGGCAGTCGAGGGCGTGCACGATGCCCTGATTGTCGATCTCACCTTGCCGGATATCGATGGGCTGGAGCTGATCCAGCGTTTGCGGGCCCAGGGTGTGGCGGCGCCGGTTTTGATCCTGTCGGCACGGCGTTCGGTCGACGAGCGCGTGGTGGGGCTGGAACGTGGCGGAGATGACTACCTTACCAAGCCATTTGCCGTGGCTGAGCTGGTGGCCCGGCTTCGCGCACTGCTTCGGAGAACCACGCCTGGACAGCCTGAGGCGACGCGCCTGCATGTCGCTGACCTGGAGTTGGACTTGATCCGTCGCGAGGCACGAAGGGGCGAATCGGAGCTGCAGCTTACACAGCAGGAATTCTCACTGCTGGAATACCTCTGCCGCAATGCTGGCCGCGTAGTGACCAGGGCTATGGTGCTCGATCACGTGTGGAAGATGCGGATCGATACTTCAACGAACATTGTGGATGTGCATATTCACCGGCTGCGCAATAAGGTGGATCGTGAGTCCGAACGGCCCCTGATCCGCACGATGCGTGGGGTGGGGTATGTTCTCAAAAATTAGTGGTTCTTATTATCGAACCGCAGCCTGGCGCCTGGCGCTGCGCAGCACGATTGTATTTGCGGTAAGCAGCGCAGCTGTGTTCATGGTGATGTATTTTTTCGTGGCCCGCGCGATTCGCGACCGCACCGACTCCTGGCTGATAGGAGAGAGCGAGACGCTCAAACGGGTTGCGCTTACCGCTCCTCATGATGTTCTCTACGACCGTATTGTGGAAGAGGTAGCCGAGCTTGCCTCGCAAGAAGTCGCCTATGGCGCGCATGGAGACCGCACGAACGAAAACATCGTCTTTTTTCTGAAGACAGATGACTCGGAGCAGCCTGAGATATGGGTTGGACCTGCAAACAAAAGTCAGTTCGTTACCGCAGTCGAAAAGCACAATATCCGCCAGAAATCGCCAGTGTTCATTTGGATTGGAGGGTGGCCAGAGCCCTTCCGCGTAGTGGTAATCGATATCGGGCCAGGAGCGGGCCGCATCTATCTCGGCCTGCATGATACAAGCGCGGCCACGATGTTCAAGCGCTTGTTCCGGCGCTTCTTTTTCGGCTGGGTCGCCATGGTCGTCTTTGGGTTTGCAATTGCAATGCTGGCTTTGCGACGCACGCTCAAGCGTGTGGATGACATTACCACAGCGGCAACCAATATTGGGACCGGAGATCTCAGCAGCCGGGTAGCGACAGGAGCACAGAACGACGAGATAGGGCGTCTGGCAAAGACTTTTAATCACATGCTGGATCGTATTTCGGCTTCGGTGAATCAATTACGCACGCTTACCGATGCGGTTGCCCATGACATGAAGAGTCCTATCACCTCTGTCAGGGCAAGCCTTGAAGTGGCTCTCTCTATTGAAGACGAAGTTGCCTCGCGCGAGCTGGTGGCTGAGGCAATCGAACATCTCGATCGCTTGTCGAATATCATCACGACGTCTCTCGATGTGGCTGAGGCCGATGCCGGCGCGCTCCGTTTACGCATGGAGACAGTCGATCTCGCTGACCTGGCGAACCGGGTATCGGAGCTTTACGCGCCCGTATTTGCGGAGCGAGGACAAACTCTTGAAACGCAGACTCCTCATCCGGCGATAGCCCAGGTGGATGCGCGTCTTTTCAACCGCCTGTTTTCCAACCTGATGGAGAATGAACTGCGCTATGCCGGCCGCGGAGCGCATGTCACGTTTCGTGTGATTGCCGTGGATAAAGCCGTTCATGCAGAAATCGAGGACGATGGCCCAGGATTTGCCACAGACTTCCTTCCCAACATCTTCCAGCGCTTTGCCCGAGGCAGTCAGTCCGAAGGGCACGGACTTGGTTTAGCGTTTGTGAAAGCAGTGGCGTGCGCTCATGGCGGCAATGCCTCAGCCGGCAACCGCTCTCCGCTGCGCGGAGCCTACGTGAGCGTGACGATTCCAATGCACGCCGAGCTTCCGTCAAACATACACTCGGACGACTCGCCTGAGTTCCAGGGAACGCTTTCTTAGTCTGTTGATGTTAATAAGTGATGCAAATGTGACAAGGCTGAGACAACGAAGTGAAACGAGCCGTCTAATCTAAGAACAGAGCGACAGCACACGATGCGGATTGCCGGGACTGCCACAGCTTTTCCTCCGTACTATTTCACACAACGAGAAGTCGTTTCCGCATTGCAGGGTTATTGGGGCGAGAACCCTGCGGAAGGCGATGATCAAGAGCGTTTGCATTTTGTTTTAGAGCGCTTGCATTTTCGCACTGGCGTGGACGGGCGGTACTTCTGCAGGCCGCTTCAGGATTATCTTGCGCTTGATACGTGGGGTAAGGCGAATAACGTCTGGATCGAGGTTGCGGAAGAGATTGGCGCGCTCGCTATAGAGCGTTTGCTGGAGCAGACGGGAGCAGCACGCGAGCAGATAGCCGCGATCTTCTTCGTGTCGGTGACAGGGGTTGCCAGCCCGTCGGTTGATGCGCGTCTGGTGAACCGGCTGAAGCTATCATCGAATATCAAACGTAATCCGATATTCGGCCTTGGCTGCGTGGCTGGCGCTGCCGGCCTGACACGTGCCGCTGACTATGTGCGCGCGTATCCGGACCAGATAGCCGTCCTGCTTTCCGTGGAGCTTTGTTCTCTCACGTGGCGGCGTGACGATCTCTCCATTGCAAATTTGATTTCCTGCGGACTCTTTGGAGATGGCGCTGCCGCCGTGCTGGTAGCGGGCGAGAAGGTTTCGCTGCATGGACCACGCATTGTTGCGAGTCATCAGGCTTTCTATCCCGATACGGAATATGTGATGGGCTGGGATATTTCCGAGAAGGGTTTCGGCATCGTGCTTTCGCCTGACGTGCCGAAGGTAGTGCAGGAAAATCTTGGCCGCGATGTGGATGCATTTCTGGCGTCACAAGGGCTGAGCCGGGCAGATATCGGATCGTGGATCATGCACACTGGCGGACCGAAGGTTCTTGAAGCTACGGCGGAGGCTCTAGGCCTTGATCGCAGCGAGCTCGATGTTTCGTGGGAAGCGTTGCGCCGCGTGGGCAACCTGTCATCGGGGTCTGTACTGGTAGTGCTCGATGAAGTGATGAAGCACCATCGTCCCAAACCTGGAACGCGCAGCGTGCTTGCGGCGATGGGGCCAGGATTTTGTGCTGAGATGCTGCTGCTCGAGTGGTAGTGTTTTCCCCCACTCAAGCAAAGGCGCTTGAGTGGGCCACCCTCGAAGCTCTTATGTCCCGAGGCTGCGGAGGATGAGTCCGGCGAGGATTCCGCCAGTAAGCGGTCCGAGTATGGGGATCAGGGCGTAGCTCCAGTCACTGGAGCCTTTGCCGGGAATGGGCAGGATGGCGTGAGCCAGCCGTGGTCCCAGATCACGCGCCGGATTGATGGCGTAGCCGGTAGTTCCACCCAGCGAAAGGCCGACACCCCAGACGAGACAACTGACCAGATACGGCGAGAGTCCGGCTGCCGCGCCTTGTGAGAGAACGAGCTTCGAACTCATGGCTCCTGCAACTAAGACGAGCACTGCGGTTCCAATGACTTCGCTGATGAAGTTCATCCACAAATTGCGAATTGCGGGAGCAGTGCAGAAGACGCTGCGCTTGGCGTCTGGATCGGTGGTCTCCTTCCAGTGGGGGAGATAGTGTACAAAGACCAGGACAGCTCCGGTGAATGCGCCCAGGATTTGCGCCACGATCATGAGAGCACTGGTTGTGTTGAAGCTGCCGCCCTGCAATGATGAAGCCACGGTGAAAGCTGGATTCAGGTGAGCGGCTGAGCTTCCAAAGAGCAGCGCCGTAAAGATGCCGCAGAGCACAGCGAACGCCCATGCCGTAGTAATGACAAGCCATCCGCTATTTTCGGCCTTCGACCGTTTGAGGAGCACACCGGCAACAACTCCATCGCCAAGCAGGATCATGACGAGGGTACCCATGAATTCACCAAGGAAAGGAGATCGCATCCAGTTCACTCACATTCTTCTAAGCAGCAGAAACTGTAACACATCAGGAAACCAGATACTGCTGGGCAAGTTGCTTGAATGCAGTCACCTGTTCCGAAATCCATCGCTCGTCTTGACGCATCTCCTTCGCCATGATGCGTGCCGCTGGTTCGGCCATGGCGATGGCCGCGTGCGCGTTCAGAAAGAGAGCGCGTGTGCGCCGCGCGAGCACATCTTCGAGTGTGCGCGCCATCTCTGAACGAGCCGCCCATACAACTTCTGCGCCTATGTAGGGAAGAGCCGGATCGAGTGGTTGCTGCAGCGATTGATCTGTCTGGGCGAGCGCATGGATATTATCTGCGTCAGAGCCATAGACCCATAGGCTGCCGAGATCTTCAACTTCTTCGCGATAGCCGTGGATGTGCAGGTTTTTGGTGACGCAATCCTGGTCTCGCAGCTTACCGAGCGTGATGGCGTGGTCGACGCAATCTTCGGCCATGTGGCGATAGGTGGTCCACTTGCCGCCGGTGATGGTGAGCAGGCCAGAGTTATCGACATGGATGACGTGGTCGCGAGAGAGTGCAGAAGTTTTGCCCTGGCTCTCGGCCTTCACCAGTGGCCGGATGCCGACATAGACACTGAGAACGTCGCTGCGGCTGGGCGGGCGGCTGAGATATTGCGCCGCCGTGTTCAAGATGAACTCGATCTCTTCTTCAAAAGGTTTAGGCTCGTAAGAGGGTTCGTCGATCGGCGTGTCTGTCGTGCCTACCACGGTGTGATCGTGCCATGGAATGGCGAAAAGCACGCGCCCGTCACTGGTGCGCGGGACCATGAGCGCCACTTCTCCGCGCAGGAAGGATTTATCGAAGACGAGATGGATGCCCTGGCTGGGCGAGATCATCGTCTCTGCCTGCGCGTCGGCCATATGGCGGATGGTGTCGGTGAACATGCCGGTAGCGTTGATGACTACTTTTGCAGCAATGGTGAACTGCTCGCCGCTTTCCTGGTCGAGAGCGACTGCGCCATCAACATAACCTTCGCTGTCTTTAGTAATGGCGGTTACGGGCATGTAGTTAAGGAGCGTTGCGCCTTGGTCGGCAGCGGTCATGGCCAGATGGATGAGCAGCCGCGCATCGTCGAATTGGCCGTCGTAGTAGATGACACCGCCCCGTAGTTCATTCTTTTCAAGGTTAGGCAACTGCTCGAGCGTTTGTTCCTGCGAAAGGACGCGCGAAGTGCCGAATCCATATTTGCCGGCAAGCATGTCATAGAGTTTGAGGCCGATGCCGTAGAAAGGCGCTTCCCACCAGGAGTAGTTCGGCACGACAAAGGCGAGGTCGTGCACGAGGTGTGGAGCGTTCTGGCGCAGCAGCCCGCGTTCTTTCAATGCGGACATGACCAGGGAGACGTTACCTTGTTCGAGATAACGCACGCCGCCGTGCACGAGCTTGGTGCTGCGGCTGGATGTTCCTTTGCCGAAGTCTTGCGCTTCGAGCAGCAATACGTCGAAGCCGCGCGAGGCCGCGTCCACGGCAACGCCAACGCCTGTCGCGCCGCCTCCGACGACGAGTATGTCCCAGGGTGTAGTGCGGGTGCGTACCCGCTCAAGCATACTTTCGCGCTGCATTAATTGGCCCATCCTTTCGAGCGTTCAACTGCATTGTGCCAGCGCTCGCGTTTCGCTTTGACTAACTCGGGACTCATTTTCGGTTCGAAGCGTACTTCATTTGCGCGGTGTGACTGGAGATCGTTTGTGCTTCCCCAGAAGCCGGTTGCAAGACCTGCGAGGTAGGCTGCGCCGAGTGCTGTGGTCTCGGTGACTGGCGGACGGACGACTGGAGTGCCGAGCAAGTCGGCCTGGAATTGCATCATCAAATCATTGACGGCTGCGCCACCGTCAACGCGCAACTCGGGTACCGGCTTGCTAGTCTCCGACCGAATGGCGTCGAGGACATCGGCGACCTGGAAGCAGATGCTTTCGAGCGCGGCGCGCGCGATATGGCCGGGTTGCGTGTTGCGGCGTAACCCGATGAGCAGGCCGCTGGCGAGCGGGTCCCAGTGCGGCGCCCCGAGGCCGACGAATGCGGGCACGAGTACGACCTCTTCGCTGCTCTCGACCGATGCGGCGAGCTGTTCCACTTCTGCCGAAGACTTGATGATGTGGAGGTTGTCGCGCAGCCACTGGACGACTGCTCCGCCGATGAAGATGCTGCCTTCGAGTGCGTATTCGAGGCGCTTTTCTGTACTGGCGGCGAGTGTGGTGATGAGGCGGTGCTTGGATTGGACAAAGTTCGTCCCGATATTTTCGAGCAGGAAGCAGCCCGTTCCATAGGTATTTTTTGCGTCGCCAGGATTGAAGCAGAGCTGGCCGAAGAGCGCTGCCTGCTGATCTCCGGCGATGCCTGCGAGAGAAATGCTGCTAAGGCCTAGCGTGGTTGTGACTTCGCCAATGCGCTCGCTTGACCAGACGACCTCGGGCATCATGCTTGCTGGGATGCGGAAGAGTTTGAGGAGTTCTTCGTCCCACTTACCTTTGATGATGTTGAAGACCATCGTTCGCGAGGCATTCGTGACATCGGTGACGTGATGCTTACCGCTGGTGAGATTCCATATGAGCCAACTATCGACGGTGCCGAAGGCGAGCTTTCCCTGTTCGGCCCGCACGCGTGCTCCGGGTACTTGATCGAGAATCCAGGAGATTTTGCTGGCGGAGAAATAGGGATCGATGAGGAGGCCGGTTCGTTCGCGCACCAGGGTTTCTGCGCCTTCGCTGGTCAAACGTTTGCACTCTGCGGCTGTTCGGCGATCCTGCCAGACGATTGCGTTGTAGATGGGCTTACCTGTTTCGCGATCCCACACGATGGTAGTTTCGCGCTGGTTGGTGATGCCGATGGCGGCGATGTCTCGTGGACGGGCACTGATTTTACCGAGGGCCTCAACTGCGGAACTCATCTGTGATGTGAGGATTTCAAAAGGATCATGCTCCACCCAGCCGGAGTTGGGATAAATCTGGCGGAACTCATGCTGAGATTGTGCGACCACCTTGCCGTTTTGGTCGAAGAGAATGGCGCGGGAACTGGTAGTTCCCTGGTCAAGGGAAAGGATGTAGGACATGTGTATGTTGTCTCTCGGGAACTAGTAGACATGCTTTGTTCGTTAGGAGCAAGTTGTGCTTCCGTGGATAGACATTTCGGGTCGTTGGCGAACGGTTGAGGAGGTCCGCCTCGTATAGAGGTGATGGATGCATTTGTTACCAAAGTTAGACAATTGTGTTTTTGATAATGTCCCCGGCTGCACAGCATCTCGTATTCTGATGGAACTTACCGAATCAATTTAGATATCAGGGAATGAACGAAAGCATGCCCACCCAGCACGTGCGTGTGGACAGTCCTCTTGTAACTGCGGTGATTCCTACGCGGAACCGGCCTGAACTTGTAATCAGAGCCGTTCATAGTGCGCTTGGTCAGACATATCCCAACTTAGAAGTGTTGGTTCTATTGGATGGGCCAGATGCGGCTACTCTTGAGCAGCTTCGGAAGATAAACAACCTGCGTCTGAGGGTGATCGTTCTTGAAAAGCCGGTAGGCGGATCGGAGGCGCGTAATTGCGGCGTGCGATCCGCGTATGGGGAGTGGATTGCCTTTCTCGATGACGACGACGAATGGCTTCCAGAAAAAATTGCATTGCAAGTTAAACAAGCGCGCAGCATGACGGCTGCCTTTCCCGTGATCTCCTCGTGCGTAGTAGCGCAAACCCTTCTGGTGAAATTTGTTCTTCCTCGTACTGTGTATCGGCCCGGCCAACAGATTGGCGACTATCTTTTCTGTCCTGCAAGTATGGCAAAAGGCGGGGGGATGATGCAGACATCGACGCTGCTTATTCCGCGAAATCTATTGCTGGACGTGCCTTTTCGGGCTGGACTGCAGATGCACCAGGACTGGGACTGGCTGCTTCGCGCGGAGAAGCATAAAGGTGTTCAATTCTCCATGCTGCCGGAACCTTTGACGATCTTTGCGACTGAGGACGAACGGACGAGTACAGGCCGCGGCATTGATTGGGAATTCTCATTGCGCTGGATACGGGAAGTGCGCAATCTAGTTTCTCCACGGGCATATTCCAGCTTCATTGCGGTGCAATGTATGTGGCGTGCCGTGAAAAGCCGTGCTGGCGTGAGGGCATATGCACGGTTGATGCGAGCTTTCATATTTGAGGGAAGAGTTTCTGCACAAAATTTATCTTTGTTCCTGGCGTTTTGGCTGATTCCTGAACGCACGCGAAAGCGGCTTCGCAATTGGGTTTGGGCCTCAAAAGAACGCATTCATAAACACGCGCATCCGGTATGGCTGGTTGAAAGAGGGTTTGAACGTGATGCAGGTTGACTATACGAAGAGCTTTTTGATGGGCGTACAAGAGGTAGGGAGTGCGATAGATGAGTCACAGATAAATCGGACGGTAGACATTCTTGTAGAAACCCGTGCCGCGGAAGGCAGGGTGTTCTTTCTTGGAGTTGGCGGAGGGGCGGCTCACGCCAGCCACGCAGTGAACGATTTTCGTAAGATCGCTGGCATCGAATGCTATGCGCCAACTGACAATGTCGCAGAGTTAACTGCACGCATTAATGACGATGGATGGGACTCATCCTATGCGCGATGGCTGCAGGGAAGCCGTCTAAATGCGAAGGATGCCCTCTTCATTTTTTCCGTGGGAGGAGGAAGCCTGGAGAAAAATATAAGCGCGAATATCGTCCACAGTTTGAAGCTTGCTAAAAGCTGTGGAGCGCGGGTGATGGGCGTTGTAGGACGCGATGGCGGCTATACAGCGCAAGTTGCCGATGCTTGCGTGGTGATACCAACGTTCTCTCCCGAGATGATCACTCCGTTGGTAGAGGCATTCCAGGCCGTGGTGTGGCATTTGATTGTTTCGCACCCCCGCCTGAAGCAAAACGAGATGAAGTGGGAGTCGACGCATTGAGCAGGCGTCGGGCTGTCTTTCTTGACCGTGATGGCGTCATCAATCGCAATGTATGGAACCCGGTGACGCAAGCGTATGAGTCTCCACTAAGGATCGAAGATATAGAGCTATGTCCCGGTGTCATCCCCGCGTTAGCACGGCTTAGGGAGGCCCAGTTTCTGCTCTTTGTAGTTTCGAATCAGCCTAACTATGCCAAAGGCAAAGCCAGTCTTGAAGCTTTGGAGATGATCCATCGAGTCTTGATGGAAAAACTAGTTGCAGGCGGGATTCAGCTAGATGGAAGTTATTATTGTCTCCATCATCCAGAAGGAGTTATCCCCAGCTATTCTGATGTGTGTATTTGTAGAAAACCTTCTCCCTATTTTCTACTCCGAGTGTGTGCGCAATTCGGCATTGCCCTGGAAAGTTCCTGGATGGTGGGCGATCGGGAGACCGATATTGCGTGTGGCAAGGCCGCTGGCAGCAGAACCATCCACGTGAAGGCTGAATCGGCGACGGCTTACAACGACACTTATGCGGATGCAGTTGTGGAGAATCTGGCGGAAGCTGTCGATGTAATTCTTTCAGAGGCTCCGGCTTGAGCGATCGCTGGTGCAAGCGCATGGATGCGGTATGCGGACGCACAGGCATCTTTATAAAACATTGCGACAGTTTCAAGCGAGTACGCTGCCAAGTCCTTTCCTACCAGGCTGAGTTTTTGCAACATATCAGGTGGCACGGTGATGATGTGGCATCCAGCGTCATCAGCCTGGAAGACATTGAGAACTTCACGAGGACTCGCCCACAGTAACTCCGCATTGGAGAGGGGCCGCAGGATTTCCCGCGCCGCCTGCATGATGGGAACCGGATCTACGCCTGTATCGGCTATACGGCCAGCAAAGACGGAAACAATCGCTGGTGTGCGGACATCCAGCGCGTCGGCAACGCGTCTCACCTGGTCCAGAGTGAGGATGGCCGTAATATTTACAGTGACACCAGCCCGTGAGAGTCGTTGGATGAGGCCTTTCATGAAGACGCCGGTACAGTTTGTAACTGGTATCTTTACATTTACGTTCGGGCCCCAATCCGCGATGGCAAATGCCTGAGATTCCATCTCATATTCGTCATCCGCAAAGACCTCAAGTGAAATAGGACGATCGGGAATAGCTCGCAGTAGGTTGCGGCCAAAGGCCTCATAGTCGAGGATTCCCGCCTTGCGCATCAGCGTAGGGTTGGTGGTAAAGCCTTTCACCCATGGGTTGGCGTACATGCTCATGATGCTCTGAAAGTCCGCGCCGTCGCTGAACAACTTGATTCCGAGATCGCTGAGAGTAGCCATATTGCTCCTGGGAAAGTTTTCAGTACTGGGAATGCACATCCAATGGGTAATCAGTTCTGGTTGTCGAAGCTGCCGCGGGATAAAACGAACGCAACCATTGCCGTATGACAAGAAAAGCAAAGTATGCGTTACCGATGAGATATCTCCGCCAGAGGCGGCGTGGCTCATGCAATAAGCGGTAAAGCCATTCAAGGCCACTATTGTGAGTCCATGCAGGAGCACGTTTTCGCAGACCGGCTTGTGTATCGAGGGCGGCTCCCACCGCAATAGCTGCACCAATAGGAAGAGGGGGACAGTTTTCATACATCCAGATCTCCTGCTTTGGCGCTCCGAAAGCAACGCAGAGCAGGTCTGGAGAAGCTTTCATAATAAGTTGGCGTATGCGAGCTGACTCTACTGCATCCGATTCGAATCCGTAAGGCGGGCAGTAAGTCCCTGTAATCTTCAATGCAGGATAACGCTGCGTGAGATTCTGCGCTGTACCCTCTGCGGCGCCTGGAAGCCCGCCCAGGAGGAATACGCTGAGACCCTGTCCTGCCGCTTCACGGCAAAGATTTTCCATGAGATCGCCTCCAGTAACACGCTCGGGAACTAGATGACCCAATAGCCATGAAGCGAGCACTACGGACATGCCATCGGGTATGGAAAGGTGAGCTGCGCGAAGCACATGGGCAAATTGACGGTTGGACTGAGCCAGCGTAATGAGGTGAGCATTAGGCCCGGTGATAAGCAGAGGCGATGCTGGCGACCTATGCTTCACAGCGTCGATAACCCGTGCTACAGAAGAGGCCATTGTGACGCAATCGACGGGCACTCCTGCCAGCAGGAAACGGCGAGAGTTGGCTGGCACGCAGGTCTGTTCCTGCTTATGAATCTCTGCTGTGAAAGGCTTCTTCTCAATAGCTGGACTTACGAGCATGGCCAAAGTGCATCCTTTCGTTCAAGGAAGAGCGATGGCGAAATGCCATTCCTGATGATGCGTGACGAAGATGCTTCATCCTGAATCCGTTTGAAAATGTAGTTTGGCGAAGCACAAAGTGCCTGGAAGATAGCGAATAAAGCTTCAGTCAAAGCACCTTCAGCTAAGTGCATACTGAAAGACCGCAAGTACTTCTTTGCCGTGATGGCTTTTGTATTCACTAAGAGTCCTAACTCATTCCAGATGGTCTTGGGTGGGTGAGGTGTCAGGTTCCATAGCTTAGAGAGCAGAAGGTATTGTATGTAAAGGCCCGCGGTTTCCTGATTCTCAAAGTTGAGCGAGCTAATGCTTGAAGGGTTGTGACGAAAGCCCACGAGGGGTTCATCGATGCAGTGAATATCGTGCTGTAAGGCCATACGCCACCATAGATCGGCATCTTCGGCGTGCAGCCCAACTCGGTATCCGCCAATGGCGCGCGTTTTTTCAACGTGAAGAACAGCTGTAGGGTGACATATCGATAAGAGGTAACCTGACTGCACAATCTTCCTCAACTCGGCTGGAGTTCCACGTGAGCAACGAAACGAACCCACAGCGTGATCACGCGGATAGTATTCGGCGAGAGAATAAAAAATACCAGCATCTGGATAATGCATGATTGCCCGAGCGATGCGCTCTAACCTTGTTGGATAGGAGACATCATCGGCATCCTGACGGACGAGCCAGGGGGTACGTGTTTCATGCAATATGTGGTTCAGCGTAGCGACAAGTCCTAGGTTTGGCTGAGTGAGTAGCCGCAGACGGCTGTCGCGAATCGATTGAAGGTAAGCGAGGCTTCCATCTGTTGCTCCATCGACTACAACGAGAAGTTCAAAGTCTGCGAACGTCTGCGAAAGCAGGCTTTCGATTGCCTCAGGTAGATAAGGCATGGCGTTATAAACCGGCATGCCGATGGTGATGAGAGTCTCAGGAACCAAGGTCTTCCAATCAATTAGAGGCAAAGAACCGCTAATACATAAGTCGGTAATATTTGTATTGTTGTTATGACCATATATCGCGGATTGGGAAAAACTAGTCAATGCGCAAAACTCTACATTCCATAACTTAGGTAATCTTTTGCGATCACGCACAGTCCTGTTAGCGTTACCAAAACTAGCAATAAAAATTTACTAGTAGGACGGCCTTTTGACAGCGTGGCGCTGAGCTCTTGGGGAGGGTGCGGTGTCGTGTCTTCTAAGGACAGGTATAGTTCGCGTCTTCATAAGCCATTTGTAGAACTATTTGGTTGGGTTTAACTGCAGTGCTTGTTTGTCGAGGTGAAAGACGTGAGAGATTCTAAGAAATACTTTCTAGTCGGAGGGGCTGGATTTATAGGCAGCCACTTTACAAGTAGGCTGCTTTCAGATGTCAAGACACACGCCGTCACTATCTTCGATAACTTCTCATCTGGCAGAGAGTGGCACCATGAGGCCTATGTAAATGATCCGCGACTGCGCGTATTACGCGGCGATGTACGCGATCTGGAGTGGCTGACCGAGGCTATGCGCGGGCATGAAGTGGTAATCCATCTGGCTTCTAATCCCGATATCGCACGGGCCGCGAGTGAGCCTACGATCGATTTTTACGCGGGCACGCTTCTAACAAACAACATTGTCGAAGCAATGCGCTGTTCCGAGGTTCCTTTGCTGTTGTACGCCTCGGGCAGTGGTGTGTACGGGGAGCTAGGCGAGATGCGCGTGAGCGAGGACTATGGACCACTAAAGCCCGTGTCCACATATGGCGCAAGCAAGCTGGCCGGAGAAGCCCTCATTGCTGCATATTGCGCAATGTTTGGGTTGGATGCGGTGGCTTTTCGCTTTGGTAACGTTGTCGGCGCGCGCCAGACACATGGAGTCGGGTTTGATTTTGTCCGCCGCCTGAGTGTCGATGCAAAACGACTGCGCATTTTAGGCGACGGGAAGCAGAGCAAGTCTTATGTGCATGTCTCAGATGTTGTAAGTGCGGTTTTGTACGTTGCAGCGCGCGCTCCCAAGGGATTCTCAGTATTCAACGTCTCAACGGACGATGCAGTGACCGTGACGGAGATTGCGGAGCTCGTAGCGGAGAGCATGGGCGAAGGTATTGCGCCGGAATTTGAATACACAGGCGGCGATCGCGGCTGGAAAGGCGATGTCCCAGTGATGCGATTAGATACATTGCGCATCCGCTCACTGGGTTGGGCACCAAGTATGAACAGCAGGGAGGCAATTCGCAGATCGATTGAGGAGATGATTGCAGATGAACGCATACTGCAGAGCTGACTCCTTACCTCCCGTTGCATTACTGGCCGGCGGACTCGCCACCAGACTGATGCCGGTTACCTCGAAGACGCCGAAATCGATGGTGGAAGTTGCAGGCCAACCATTCATTGCGCATCAACTGCGGCTACTTGCGCGGCAGCAGATAGAGAGTGCCGTCATATGCTGCGGGCACTTGGGAGAGCAAATTGAAGCATTCGTACAAGATGGAAGCAGATTTGGGTTGCGAGTCCAGTACTCGCATGATGGTGAACGGCTATTGGGTACTGGCGGTGCATTGAAGCAGGCTTTGCCGTTGCTGGGCGAGGCTTTCTTCGTCATGTATGGGGATAGCTATCTCATCCAGCCGGTTGCTCCGGTGTGGCAGGCATTTAGGGAGTCCGGGATGCTGGCTTTGATGTCGGTGTTTCGAAATGAAGGGCGCTGGGATACAAGCAATGTGGAGTTTCGAGGCGGAAGGATATTGAGATATGAGAAGGGCACGACGGATTCTGACATGCAGCACATCGACTATGGTTTGGGAGTCCTCCATTCCGATGTGTTTCGCTGGTGGCCTTTTCCCGATGCCTTCGATCTTCAAAGCCTGTACAGGATGCTTGTGAAAGATGGACTGCTGGCTGGGTATGAGGTCGCTCACAGGTTTTATGAGATTGGCTCTCATGAGGGATTGAAAGAGACGGATGCCCTGCTGCGTACGGACTCACATGAGGTGCAGGCATGATTATGACTCGCACGCCGTTACGTATCTCGATAGGCGGCGGTGGCACTGATTTGCCATCGTACTACCGGGAGTTTGGCGGTTTTGTTATCTCCGCGGCCATTAACAAGTACGTTTACATTACGGTGAATCGCAGCTTTCTACCTGGATATTTTCTGAAGTACTCAGAAACAGAGCATGTGGAGACGCGTGAGATGATTCGGCACCCACTGATGCGCGAAGCACTGACGATGCATGACGTGCCACGGCCGCTAGAAGTGATCAGTGTGGCCGATGTTCCGGCTGGTACTGGTTTGGGATCTTCGGGAACCTTTCTTGTTGGTCTAGTACATGCGCTCTATGCCTATAAGCGTCAGCCGGTCAATGCCGAACTGCTTGCACGGGATGCCGTGGAAATTGAAATGAAGAGGCTCGATGAGCCTGTCGGTAAACAGGACCAATACATCGCAGCATATGGCGGCCTGCTTTGTCAGGACTATCACGCGAATGAGTTGGTGGACGTAACTCCTCTCAAGATGAGCGATGAAGCGATTCGCGAACTGCGCGACTCATTGATGTTGTTCTTTGTCGGCTATACGCGCACGGCATCGACGTTGCTGGGGGAGCAAAAGCGTAAGTCTGAAGCGCGAGATGGACAGATGATCGATAGTCTGCACTTTGCTAAAGCCCTGGGCAGGGAAATTCAGAGCATTCTTGAGTCGGAAAGGATCAGTGAGTTTGGAGCGCTGATGCATGAACACTGGCTACGCAAGCGAGACCGCTCTGCGGGGATGAGTAATAGCCGGATTGATGGATTGTATGAACTCGCCCGCAACGAAGGCGGTGCTACAGGCGGCAAGTTAGTTGGCGCCGGGGGCAGCGGATTCCTGCTTTTCCATACACATGACCGTAAGCGGCTTCGGGAAACCATGGCACGAGCAGGTGTGAGCGAGATGGATTTCACATTCGATTTTGATGGATCGGTAGTTCTGCTACGCAATTCGTAAACATCAAGTGTGGCGAGGGAGAGTCATCTGAGTAGCGTGACGCGAGTTCTCGATATAGGCGATCTGCAAGACGGCACTCCTCGCGAGTGGTCACTGGCAGATCTCTTCAGCATCTTTAGGCGGCGTATTGCCTGGATTGCTTATTCGGTTGGCATATTGCTATTGCTGGTTTCTATCTATTGTTTCTTTGCTACGAAGCGATATCAGGCAACCGGGGAAGTGGAAGTCCAAAAGGAGACATTGGGTAGCTTTGGGCTTGAGAGCAGTGTTACGGGCGATATGGAAAATTCTGCCTCAGATGCCCTGGATTACAACATCACACTGCAAACGCAAGCCAACATTTTGCAGTCCGAAACACTAGCCCTTGAAGTGATTCATGATTTGAATCTTGAAACTACCAAAGACTTTTATCCTCAACATAGCTCCGGGTTACGCTTGCCCGATTGGATCCATTTCTGGAAGAAGCCTGTTGAGCCACTCAGTGTTCTACTCGTGGATGCTCCCAACCGGCGCTATGTGGTGTTGAAAATCTTTGCGAGCCATCTGAAAGTTACCCCAGTGACGGGGACTCGGTTGATCGACGTAAGCTATTCCGATCCCGATCCCACGCGTGCGGCGCATGTTGTAAATCACTTGATTCAGGCGCTTACCGATTACAGTTTTCAAGCAAGATTTGCCGCTACGGCGCAGGCTTCCTCATGGCTTACGAACCAACTGGAGGATTTGAAGAAGCAGACAGAGAGATTGCAGGCCAAGGCAATTAATCTCCAACGGGATACTGGAATGTTTGGCGATGATGAATCGCACAATATTGTTTTATCTAGGTTGGAGAGCTTGAATGCAGCCTTGGCAGCAGCTGAATCAAACCGTATCCTCAAAGAGGCAATTGACAGGACCGCGCAAAGTGGAGACCCGGAGACAATTTCTGCTTTAAGCGGAAATTCAGGTACTAACGGCGTCAATACGGTGCAGAACTCGCTGGCTCTTATTCAAACATTGCGCGCGCAGGAAGCTCAGATAAAAGCGGATGTGGCGCAGGCCGAGACACGTTATGGTTCCGCATATCCGAAAGTTGCCGAACTTCAGGCGCAGTTGGGTGGTGTGCAGAAGTCAATTGCCGAAGAAGTAAAGCGCGTTGGTGCTCGAGCTCATTCGGATTTTGAGATCGCACAACGAGCTGAGTCTTCTGCGCGAGCCGAGCTGGATAAGCAGAAAGCTATAGCGAATCAATTGAACGATAAGGCCATTGCATACACGTTAGCCAAGCAAGAAGCTGACGAGAGCCGCAACCTTTACGAATCATTACTTAACAAATTGAAGCAGGCGGGTGTACTGGAAGGGCTGCGGTCTTCGAATTTAACGGTTGTCAATCCTGGCCGCGTGCCTTCGAGTAATCATCCGAAGAGTCCGAATGTTCCGCTTTATTATGCGGCGGCGCTTGCTGCTGGTCTGTTCTTTGGATGCACAGGCGCTATTGCAAGAGAATTGACCGACCATTCCATTCGCTCCCTCAGGGAAGTGGAGGAGTTGATCGGCACGCAATTGTTGAGCGTTATCCCTATGGCTGAACCTACACAAAGTGCTGGGGGCCTTCTGCGTGCTCGCTCTACCTTAGTCAAGCGGAATATGCTGCGAACTATTGCGAAGATTCCTGTTCCGCAATTGAACTTACATGCGATACATGCGGCGGATTCCCCTTTTGCAGAATCAATGCGCTCCTTGCGTACTTCGCTCATGCTCTCCAGGAGCAGTAAGCCTCCACAGGTGATTCTTGTCACGAGTTCGGTTGCAGGCGAAGGTAAGAGCACACTTGCGCTGAATCTCGCAACAGTTTTGGCGCAGCAGGGTAGTAAAGCATTGCTGGTGGATGCCGATCTTCGTTGCCCGATACTACACAAGCGCGTGGGAGCACCCGAAAAGCGTGGCTTGAGTGCGATGCTGGCAAGCGAGACTTTTCATCCAAACCCATACAAGCTTAAGCAGTTGCCGAATCTTTCACTGATGTTTGGCGGGCCGGTGCCACCGTTTCCTGCAGAGATGCTGGGTTCTCGCAGGATGCATGATTTACTAAACGGCTGGCGGCAGGACTACGACTTTATTTTATTGGACAGCCCACCAGTGTTGCCGGTGACCGATGCAGTGGTGTTATCCCAGATGGCGGATGCCACCTTACTGGTAACGCGTCATGGAGTTACGACCAGGCAAGCAGTGCAGCGCAGTTATCAGGCCTTACGCCGACAATTGCCGGAGAACGCAGTGCTGGGAGTGGTATTGAATGCCGTGTGCGATGAGTCGACGGATTTCTACGAATACTACGGATATAGAGGGTCGAGCTATGGCACTGCGCAAGCTTAAGTGGTGGTTCGGTGTGGTGGTGTTGCTTTGCGCTATGCGCCTCCATGCGCAAGAGAGTTTGTTGATCGGCCCAGGAGACTTGCTGCACATCACGGTATTGCGTGAGCCCGATCTCGAGCAGAAGGTACGTGTGCGCGATTCAGGTGAGATCTCTATTGCACTTATTGGAGATATTCCGGTTGCCGGGCGCACGCCGACTGATGCGGCTAACAAAATAGCGAAGAAGTACGTATCTGGCAATTTTTTGAAGCATCCTGAAATCTCGGTTTTGATCGAGGAATACGCGACACAAGCGGTTACGGTTCTGGGCCAGGTTGCACGTCCCGGCGCCGTGCAGCTTGCTACGCCGCGCGATCTGATAGAAGTGCTTTCGATGACAGGCGGATTCACAGATGTTGCAAGCCGGAATATCACGATAGAACGTGGCGGGAAGACGCAAAACACAATTCATGTCTTTGTGCCGAACGATCCGAAAGATGCGAGCGATGCAGGTGTGATGGTCCAGCCTGGGGATACGATTATCGTCCCGAAGGCAGGTATTGTGTATGTTCTGGGCGATGTTGGGAGGCCCGGCGGATATGTGATGCAGAACGATTCACGGCTATCTGCGCTGGAAGCTGTTTCGCTTGCTGCAGGAGCGAACAAGACGGCTAGCGAGAAACATGTCCGTCTGATTCGCAGGGCTGACGGCAAATATACGGAACACGACCTGCCGCTGCGCGCTATGGAGGATGGAAAGCAGCCCGATGTTCAGCTTGAAGCTGGAGACGTGATCTATGTGCCGTTCAGTCTGGCCAAGCATATGACGCTGGGAGCTACAGGTATTGTCGCTTCAGCCAGCTCTGCGCTTATCTACGCGAGCCATTGATGATGAAGCGCGTATATCTCGAAGACCTGGCATGTGCTGCTATCCTCGCGTTCTTTGCAATGCAGGGCGCCATTCCTGGCATTGCGCCGAATCAAGCACTTGAGGCTACGAATGGTGTCGCCACTGGACTGATGAAAGTTGGGGGCATTGTTTCACAGCTCATCGTAGATGGTTCGATTCTCTTTCTCATACTGAAGCACCTTCGGCTCGTGTCACGACGCTTATACGCCATGCAGTATGCAGGTTTACTGGGTGCACTTGCTATCTTGTCAACAGTATGGTCGTTGGACCCGCTGTTAACGGTACGGCGTTCGTTGCCCTTTGCGCTTGCGGGTTTGTTCGGTCTTTATTTTGCAACGAAGTTTCCGGTGCGCCGCCAGCTTTCAATTTTCTGGATGTCGATGATTGCGGTTGCACTCAGCAGCATTGTGCTGGCTATTTGTTTTCCATCGATGGGGCTGGAGCGATCGGCAGGACATCAAGGCGACTGGCAGGGTGTATTCACGCAGAAGAATGCCTGTGGACGAGTGATGGTGCTTGCCACGGCTGTGGTACTGGCGCATGAGCGGCTGTCTCTTTCTAAGATTGCCAGCCTGCTGATCTTTGTCTTTGTGCTTATCATGAGCGGCTCGCGCGGAGCCTGGATTGTCGAAGCAGCAGTGGTTGCACTTTATTTATTACTGCGCACAATATCGCGGTTCGACATCAGAAGCCGCGTTCTGGTTTTGCTTGCGATGGCAGTTGTTTGCTTCGCTCTGGCGTTTGCCGCGTGGTTATATCTGCCATTGCTTACAAAACTCATTGGCCGTGATATGACTTTTTCCGGACGTACAGAAATTTGGGCGCAGGTATGGTCGTATATCGTGAAACGTCCAGTTATCGGCTATGGTTATGCGGCGTTTTGGCAAGGAATGAAAGGAGAATCATTCAACGTTGTCGCAGCAGTACACTTCATCGTCTTTCATGCGCATAACGGTTTTCTCGAAATATGGCTGGAACTGGGTGGTGCAGGATTGACTTTATTTGTACTCAGCTACATTCGCGCATGGCGAAAACTCTGGCCAGCCTTGCGCCGTGGGCAGATTCACCGTATCACATGGATGTTTTTCGTACTTGTGTTGATTATGCTTTATGACCTCGATGAGAACACATTGCTTACAGCTAATGGATTGTTCTGGGTTGTTTATGTTTCAGCATTGGCGAACATCGAATATCTCGCTATAGAAGATTCACTGGTTCGGCAGATCAGAGCTAACGCTAAGGAAAGGCATACCTATGCAGCGAGTCTTGCTCTTTCGTAGTGAGCTGCTGCCTATTTCTGAGACCTTCATCGCCGCGCAGGCGGGGGCACTGCAGCAATTTGATCCGTGGTTTGCCGGAGTAAAACGTGTACGAAACGGAATCGAGCTGGATGAGTCGCGGGTTACTACCGTGACACGAGACAATCGACTTCAAGATAAAATTCTGCGACGAATCTATACGCGTATTGGCATTAGTCCGCGATTTTTTTGCGAGATTGAAAATGTAAAACCCGCTTTGATTCATGCGCACTTTGCCACGGACGCGTGCGCAGCGCTGCCGATTCAGAGCCACCTAGAAATTCCATTAGTGGTTACGTTGCATGGATACGATGTGACGAGTAGCGATGATGTGTTATCCAGGTCTGACATTGGACGGCTATACCTGCGGCGTCGAGAGAGGCTTTGGGATCAAGCAAGCGTATTTTTTTGTGTCTCAGAGCACATCCACGGTGCAGCCATGGAACGTGGATTCCCGAAAGACAAGCTTTGGGTTCATCGTATTGGCGTGGATATAAGTGCATCTCGACAAGAGCCTGCCTCTGCGTGCGAGCCTATAGTACTTTTCGTGGGACGATTGGTTGAGAAGAAGGGCTGTGCACATCTACTGCGTGCGATGACTGTGGTCGAGCGTGCTTTGTCAGACTGCCGTTTGGTGATATTGGGTGACGGTCCGTTGCGACCTGCGTTGGAGATGCAGGCTTGCTGCACATTGCATCGATATGAATTTCTCGGAGCACAGCCCGCAAAAGTAGTTCGAGATTGGATGCAGCGAGCGCGTGTGCTTGTGGCGCCGAGTGTGGTTGCGGCGAGTGGCGATTCGGAAGGATTACCGATTGCGCTGTGCGAGGCGCAAGCGATGGGGCTGCCCGTGGTGGGATTTCGAGGGCCTGGGGTTTGTGAGGCTGTGACCGATGGCGAGACGGGCATGCTCGTGCGGCAGCGTGATGAGCGAGCGCTTGCCGATGCGATTCTCGCTGTACTGCGTGACGATGGTTTGGCCAACGATATGGGTTCGGCTGGCGCGCAACGAGCAAGGTTGCACTTCAATCTCGGGGCGCAAACACGGCTGCTTGAAGAGAAGTACAGAGAGGTCTTGCGTTGATGCGGGAAGAAAACCTGCGCGCTTCGTCGCTTTGGATGATTGTCGGCCAAGGTGTGGCGATGGCTTTCCAAGCGATCTACTTTGTCCTTATTGGGCGCACTTTGGGGAGCAGCGAGTATGGCGCATTTGTCGGCATAGTTTCTCTTGTCGCTGTCCTGAGTAACTTCAGCTCGCTTGGGATGGAGATGATTCTCGTACGCAACATTAGTAGAGATCGCACATCGTTTGCGACAACCTGGGGCGACTCCCTAGCAGTAACTGGCCTTGGATTTCTTGTGTTGCTCATTGTGGCAATCATCTTCGGGCACTTTGTTCTGCGCCCTGAGCTGCGCGTGCTGGTGGTCTATATCGCATTCTCTGATGGATTGCTCGGAAAAATTACGCAACTGGCAGCACGTGCTTTTCAAGGAGCGGGACAACTTGCCTACACCGCGAAATTAACTGTTCTCACAAATTTCGGACGCGCAGCAATGGCGGCAGTGCTCTTTGCCTTTGTGCATGTTCGTGGCATTCGAGCGGATGCGCATGTCTGGGCAAAGATCTATTGGTTATCGACGTTTGCAGTTGGCATAGTTGGTTTTGTCCTTGTAACTATGCACCTGGGGTGGCCCAGGTTCCGGCGTCTTTCGAAATCTGACCTTTTCGAAGGAGTTAGTTTTTCTCTTTCCAGCTCATCGATCTCGGTCTACAACGATATCGACAAGACTTTTCTCGTGAGCTTTGGGATGACGTATGCGGCTGGTATTTATACTGCGGCCTATCGTGTCATCGACGTCGTGAGTGTACCGATCTATAGTATCTATGCCGCAGCTACGCCTCAGATGTTTCGCGAAGGCTCAGGCGGGGTGGAGCAGGCAAGGGTATGGACGCGTAAGCTGTTGCGCAAGACCGTACCATATGGCGTTGTAATTGCATGCATCCTGTTTATTGCAGCGGGATGGTTTCCATATTTGTTTGGCCCATCTTTTCGTGGATCGGTCTTAGCCCTGCGATGGCTATGTTTGCTGCCGCTGATTCGCGTATTTCACTACGCGTGGGGTACGACGATTACGGCGTCGGCCTCGCAATGGAACCGGACGGCGACGCAGATTGGCGCAGCGTTGCTCAATGTGGCGTTGAATGCTTTTCTGATTCCGCGCTGGTCATGGCAAGGGGCTGCGGTTGCGAGTCTTCTTAGCGATGGAGCACTGGCTGTTTCGAACCGCCTGGTATTGTGGCATCTTGCCCGGAAGGAACGGCGTCATGTTCGATGCACCTCACGTCGGCAGGTAGTTTCTGAGCCAGCTTAACGATACCCGCGATTCCGGAAAAATTATTCATCTAGTAATGTGGATGATATGCGAAGGATTTGCAGGATGTGCCTCGGTTCTCGAAGCGTGTGGAGTGTTCTTCTCTCTGTAGCTATTTTTGTTTTGATGTTGCCTGGCGCGGACGCGCAAGAATCCGGCTCAAATCTTCTGGATGGCAAACGGGTACTCTGGCTGGGCGACAGCATTACCCAGTTCGGCGATTATGTGACATTCGTTCAGTACTTTTTAAATAAGCAGTATCCAGCTGACAAGTTCGACTTCGTGAGCATCGGGCTAGCGAGTGAGACGGCTTCCTGCTTGTCTGAGAATGACCATCCTTTTCCGCGGCCTTGTGTGCAGGAGCGTCTGAAGCGCGCTCTTGCTTTGGTGAAGCCTGATATTGTGATTGCCTGCTATGGCATGAACGATGGGATTTATCATCCGCAGAGTCAGGAACGAATGGCGGCATTTGAGGCCGGCATTCGTAAACTGATTGCGGCTGTAAAGGTGGCTCATGCATCCGTGATTTTGTTGACGCCGCCGCCGTTTGATTCCGTGCCACTCAAAAATCTTGCCGATGCACACGCGCCGGATTTCAGCTATAAGGCACCTTATGCCGACTATGACAAGGTGCTCGCGGATTATGCGCGTTGGGAGATGCAACTTCCGAAAGCGGATGTGTCACTAGTGATTGATCTGCATGGACCGATAGGTGCATATTTGGGGAAACAGCGAGAGACAAAGCCGGGCTTTACATTTGCGGCAAAGGATGGGATTCATCCCGATGCAGCCGGACATTTATTGATGGCGCGGCTTGTGCTTGCCGGGCTAGGTGCCTCGGTATCGCATGAGAATTTGGATATGGAACTCGCGCAGATTCAGGCTGATCCTTTGTACGCGCTGGTAAAGTCGCAGCGAGAGAGTCGTTCGGCTGGCTGGTTCAAGTATGTGGGTTATACGCGTGAAGTCCGAGTCAAGGCGGATTCGGTGGCGGATGTGGAACGAGAGAATGCTCGCATGCAG